>ERZ1370068.1947-contig-11905_pt1 | contig 82473 bp, 93 predicted proteins | sample MGYA00561227_ERZ1370068 | MGnify/ENA primary metagenome ERZ1370068 (study PRJEB38410, sample SAMEA6850437) | metagenome | study: Metagenomic assessment of the ecological functions of the soil: analysis of the soil microbiota associated with the...
TTGGTTACATTGCTCTGCCCGAGCTCGGTCCGGAACAGCTCGAGCAAAGCGTGGTCCGGCGTCACGGATTCCAGTGATGTCCGGCGGCGACGGGCGGCGTGATCGGCACGCCGCCGCGGGTGAGGAAGCAGCACGCTCCCGGGAGCCTCGGCGAGCTTGCCCGCGGGTGTTCAGGAAGGAGCGCGCCGTCGCAGCCGCCCGCCTTCGCCTGCCAGCGTGGCCAGACGCCCGTTCTGGTGGTTCTTCCTGGGCGAGCGCTTCTGATCCGGGCGGCATCGCGCCGTCGGCGATGCGCTGTCCATGGACGAGACCCCCGACGGCGATGCCGGGCTTCCGGGTCGCTCTTGCGCTGACGCGCGTCAGACGGCGAGCGCGACGGGCCCGCTTTTCGTCATCCGGCGCGTCGCCGTCGCCCGCGAGATACGCCGTCTGGCGGATGCGCACGTCCTCGCGCGTGCTGGTTCTTCCGGAGGACGTCCAGGATGGATCGCCTCGATGCCCTCGCGGGTCAGGGCGAGCGGCGCGCATCCGCATGAGCCGCATGGAGCCGAGGAGGCGGTCGACGTGCTCCTGCAGCCGGAAGCACGTAGAGCTCCTCCTGGTTTTGGGGTTCCAGTAGGCGCGGGAGTTTCGCCTTCGAAGACCGACTCCGCCGTGCTTCACCGCGGTCGACGGACAGGTGAATGCGCGCGTCCGCGCGGGTGGAACCAGGCTTTGCCGTCGAGGTAGAGGTACCGATTCGGCGTTTCGTCACCAGGGCCCTCCTTCGTTCGCCCGTCAGAGGGCGGGCCTCATCTGTTCGCCCGTCAGAGGGCGGGCCTCATCGCCGGATGCGCGGATCCGGCTGCGCCAGGAGCCCTCGAGCTCACCGGGCCAGGATGACACGCGATGTCACCGCACATCGCACTTTCAGCGGCCGCGAGCGCCGTGCCGAGGTCCTGCGCCCGCTGCACGTCCTCGGGTCGTCAGCCACCCGTGCAGTGGCATCCCGCGGCGAACGCGTCGCCGTGCGTACCCACCCGGTCGGCCGTTACGAGGTCCAGGCTGTAGAGCTCGCGTCGGCCGGTGCGGCCGGTCGGTCAGCACCAGCGAGCCCCGATCGCCGAGCGTCAGGGCGATGATCGCACGCGCGGCGCCAGCCGGCGGAGCCCCGCCGCCACGGCTCTCGGGCTCGCCGGCTCGAGCCCGAAGACCCGCCGGCGCGTCCCTTCGATCCCCACGAAGAGGAGGCCTGACGCGCGCGAGCAGGGGGCTTTCCGGAGGTAGGCCCGCGCCGCCTCGTAGGTCTGCGGAGCGCGCGCCGTAAGTGATGGTTGACGTCGAGCGGACAGCGAGCGCCCCGCCCGCCCGCGCCGACTCGACGGCACGCCTCGAACAGCTGGCGCGGCCGGGGGCCCGAAGCGCGGCGGTGATGCCTCGTGACGTGCAACGACTCCGGGTCCGTGGACAGCGAGGCCCAGGTCTCACCTCGGTCTCGTCCAGGCGACGCGAACGCGCTTGAGCCCCGCTTCCGGTCGTAGACCACGCGAGCGGACGGGGGATGCGCGACGCAGCCGCACTCGGATGAAAAGCACGTGCCGATGCGGCCCGCCCGCGCCACGCGACGTGACGCGACGTCCACGCCATGCTCCCGGAAAGCTCCTGGCGCCAGGCGGTCGCCCCACACGCCCGCCGGCAGCGCCGAGGATCCACGCGCGGTGCGATGCCCCAGCGCCGCCAGCGCAGCCGCGCACGTTATCGCCCGGTGCCGCCGTAGGAGACGCTCGAGCTCCTTCGCCTGCCTCGCGGCGTGGGCGGCTGGACGCTGCGGCGCAGCATCGACTCGCCGGGCGCGACCACAATGTCGAAGAGCCGGCGCTGTCACGAGCGGGTCAGCCGCCGGGCGCCGGCAGGCCGGCGCATGCGCCCCAGCACCTCGGCGTTGACGCAGGTGGCGGGGAGCCGCTGCTCGCCGCGCAGCACAGCGGACGGCTCCCGGCGCGCGCGCTGCCGCTCGAGATCGGAGCGTCCTCCTCCGAGTGTCACCAGGCCGAGCGGGGGTCACGATCACCCGCTCCATCCGGAGCGGCGTACCGCCGGATCGACCGGCTCCTGCTCGAGCACGTCCAGCCCGGCGCCCGGCCAGGTATCCCCGCTGGAGCGCTCGACGAGCGCGCCGGGTGTCGACGTGATCTCCCGCCGCGGGCGGTGTTGATCAGGACCGTGCGGTGGGGCGCATCCAGGCCAGACTGCGCGTCGAAGGCGCGCCGCGTCTCGTCCGTGAGGGGACAGCGTGACGGCGTGACGTAGTCCGACTCCGCGAGGAGGCGCTCGAACGCCACCGGCCGCACGCCGGGCGGAAGTGTCTCGAGGCGGCTGGGTCGCGCCCCAGACAGACGCACGTCGAACGCCGGAGAGCTTCCCGCGCGACGGCGGACTCCGTATGCGCGCTTTTCGCACCCGCAGTGATGCCTGACTTCGGTCTGGGCCCGCTGAGACGGGTCACCGGGCCGATCCGTGGAAGATTGTCCCAGCGCGCCGCTGCGCGTCTGGCGGTCAGAGGCGGGCGACTCCTCGCGGGCCAGGCTGAGAGAGCAGCGCCACCGCGGTGGTTCGGCGACCTCGTCGGTATCCCGTGGTCCGGCATCGCTCGACTACCTGCACGCGCCACGGTCGGTGGCTCGCGGCTCGCTACGTCGATGCCGTCCGACGCCGACGCCGTACGGCACCAGCACCCTGACGCGCGGAAGCCCTTCCAGAACGCGCCGCGTGACGGCCCCGTACTGGATCAGCAGGCCGTCGGCCGCGCCGCAGCGCCTCGAGGGCACTCCGCCTCGGTGCGCGCGGCCACCGCCCGGAACCGCACTCCCGGCCGCGGCGAAGACCTCCCCGTTCTCCTCGTTGCCAGGGTTCGCGTGGTCGACGCCGCAGACGACGAGACGAGGGCGGCGCGTCCGGCGCGGCGGGCGTCACGGCCGGAAGGACCCCTGGGGGCGAGCGGGAGGAGGCGCGGTTAAAGCCGTGGTAGGGCGCTAGCCGCGTCAGCGGCGCCGCCCGCAGCAGACCTTCTGCATGGGGGCCGCCTTGGTGCACTTCGGACAGCAGTAACCCGCCATCGCCGCCTCTCCGGAGACGCCCTTCCACTCGAGCGCGTTGCTCCCAGTCGCCTGCTCGCCCGGTCCGATGTGGTCCTGCCGTGCGCTGCGCAGTGATCGTGACGCGAGTCGGACACCGGAGCGAGTCAGCAAGCCATGATACCGGCGGTCACCTCGCAGGGGCTCCGCAACGGGGGCCCGCCGCTCAGGACCCGCTGTCCCGGCAGGGCGTCGCCGACGCGATGCAGGACCTCGGCTGCCTGGAAGGGCTTTCGGCGACGACGAACCGCACCCCGTGGCGCGCGAGCATGGGCGGGGTCGAGATGATCGCCCCAGCCGGTGATCAGCCACGGATGACGTCCGGGAAGCGGGTCGCGGCGGCTGCCTCCGCCATCTCCCAGCCCGACATGCCCGGCATCGACACGTCGCTCAGGACGACGTCGACCGGCTCCTTCTCGCAGAGCGCGCGTCCGGAGGGGCCGTCCGGCGCGTCGAGGACGGCGTAGCCCTCGCCGCCCAGGAGCTCGCGGAGCACGCGCCCGCACGCCTGCCCTCGTCGTCATGATCTTCACCAGCACGCGGGCGGGGCGCGCCGGGCGGCGGGCACGGACGCGCGGGGTCGGCTCCGTGACCGACCGGCTCTGCGGCAGCCGGACCGTGAAGGTGCTCCTCGCCGGGACCGGCTCGCCACCCTCCACGGTCCCGCCGTGGCGCGGCCACGATGCCCCAGACGACGGGGCGAGCCCGGAGGCCGCTGCCCTGCGGGGCCCTTCGTCGTGAAGAAGGGCTCTCGAAGACGCGCCGCGCGGTCTCGGGCAGAGCATGCCGACGCCGGTGTCGCGCACCGTCACGACGGCGCCCCGGTCGCCCTCCGGGCTCAGCCTGAAGACGAGGCGCCCGCCGCGCGGCAATGGCCTCGAGGGCGTTGGTGAGGAGATTGGTGAAGACCTCGCGCAAGCTCCTCCGGCCGCCCGGCCACCCACGGACGGGATCGGGCTCGACGTCGACCTCGTAGGCGACGCCCCGGCTCTGCGCCTCGTCCTTTCCAGCGCGGCCGGGTCAGTCTCGACGACCCTCGAAGCGCACGATGTCGAGGAGCCCGACGCGCCGGAACGGCCGGGTCCGGCGCGTGCGGGTGAACTCCTGGATGCGCCGGACCGTCTGGGCGCCGTCGAGGGCCGCCTGGTGGATCAGTCTCGAGGCCCCGGCGAGCGCCCGGCGGCCCGCGCGCGGCGCAGGAGCAGCCCTCGCGGCGCGCCCGACGACGACGGCGAGGAGGCTGTTGGGGTCGCGGGCCACGCCGGCCGCCATCTCGCCGAGCGCTCGAAGCTTCGGTCCGCGACCAGATGGTCCCGGCGCGACGGCGTCAGCCCGCGGCACGTCGCCGAGCGCTCCTCGTGAGCCGGGCGCTCCGGAGCGCCAGGCGCGGTGAGGCTCGCGATGCAGGTGACAGGCGTTCGTCGGCCTCCGTGAACGGGCGAGCGGCGGCCGCGAGAGTCAGACGCCAAGACGTCCTCTCCGGCCACGATCGGCACGCCGAGCCAGTGCCGTGCGCATGATAGGCCTCGGTCACCGGGACGACGCCCTGCGCGCCGCGTAGCACGCGGCGGCGTAGTCGGCGGTGCGCAGCGGCGCCCGCCGGGTCACGACGGCCGTTGCGAGCCCGATCCTGAGCGGCGCCGCCGCGTGCGATCGACCTCGCGGGTCCCATCCCACTCCCGGAGGGCGACCTCCAGCTCGCGGCGGCTGGGATCGCAGAAGAAGATGGCCAGGTTCCGCACGTCCAGCACCCGCGCCACCTCGCGGTGCACGGCCCTCGACGAGCTGCGTCGTGTCGTAGCTGACCCGTCACTACCCGGGAGAGCTCGTGCAGCGCGGACAGCTCCGCCAGCTTCCGCCGGTCGCCTCGAACAGGCGAGCGTGCTCGAGGCGATCGCGGCCTGGCTCGCCATCGCGTGACCAGCGCCAGTCCCCGCGCCGCAAGGTCAGCTCGCGCTCCCACCAGACCACGATGACTCGCGCTGACCAAGCGCTCGTTCGCGACGATGGGCGCGAAGAGCTGGGCCTGGTGGGGAGCGAGGCTCACGCAGCCCCGGCGGAAGCCCTTCGTCGTTGGGCGCGTCCGGCGACGTCACGACGGCGCGCCGGGCGATCGCCTGCGTGTAGAGCGGCTCTGGCCGGGATCGATCCGGAAGTGCCGGAGCCGCTCGACCAGCTCCGGGCGTCACGTGGTACCCCCGCGAACGGCTCGAGCTCGCCGCTGGCGGGATCGGCGAGCCAGACCCCCGCCGAGTCGGCGCCGGCGGTCCGCGTGACCCATGCCCAGAAGGTCCGCAGGAGCGGGCCGAGCTCGATGGTCGAGGACAGCGCTCGGCTGACGCCTCAGCAGCCGCTCCATCTCGTCGAGCTTCTCGGCGGTCTGCCGGGCCAGCTCCGCGTTCTCGGCGGCAGGCCCACCTGAGACGCCACGCCCCCGATGAGACGGACCTCCGATGAGCCAGGCGCGGCCGCAGGCCCACCAGACGAGGAAGATGGCCCCGACCATCTCCCCGCGAACGAGGTGGGAGCGAACACGGCACTGCCCCCGGCTCGATCGCCGTCATGAACGGAAAATCGAAGCGCCGATCCGCCAGGTAGTCCGACGTCCAGATGGGCCCGCGCTCGGCGACGGTCTCGTCGAACGCCGAGAGAGGCAACGGGGTCTCGAGGAAGGCCGACAGGAGGTGCGTCGGCACGTGATACCCCGCCACGGGCCGGAGCACCTGACCGGACGGCGTCGAAAAGTAGACCCCCGACATGTCGGCGCCGAGGGCACGCGCCACTTCTCGCGCCACGCGCCGCATCGCCTCCTTGCTCGGCACCCGGCTGCGAGAGGATCCCGGCCACCGCCAGCAGCGTCTCGCTCCCGGCCAGGCGCCCGCGTGTCTCGGGCGAACAGCCGGGCGTTCTCGAGCGCCAGCGCAATCTGGTCCGCGAAGGCCTCGGCCAGCTGGATCTCGTCCTCCCGGAAGGACGCGGCCGACCGGGTAGGCGAGGATGATGACCGCGCCGATGGCCAGCACCACGAGCCTTGGAGCGGCACGGCGAGGACCGCCCGATCCTTCGTGGCCTCGGTGAGCGCGGCGCAGGTCCGGCGACAGCACGATGGCCGGGTCGGTCAGCACGTCCGGCGTCCACACGGCCCGGCGCGAGCGCCACGGCCCGCGCCCCCGTGGCCATCCCCGCCGGCAGGACGTGCCCGCGCTCGAAGGCTGGGGTGCCCGGCCGTCCCGGCCCATGCCAGCACCACGAGCCCTCCGTCCGGGTCGAGACGCCGGATGCAGGCACGCGGCCGCCGAAGAGCTCCATGATGGTCTCGACCACCCGCTCGGCCAGAGTCCTCGACCGCCAGGCTCTCGCTGGCTAGGCGCGCGGCAGCGGCCATCGCCGCCGCTTCGCCCCGGCGACGGACGACTTCCTGCTCGAGCTCTCTGACGCGAGCGCGGACGGCGGCGAGGCTCTCGCGGCTGAGGCGGGCGCGGCGGCTTTGACGGCATGGCTTTGTCGCGCGGCTCCCGGGTGGTGCGGGGTTCGACTTGACCCCGACCACGGCGCGGGCTAGCGTACCGCGTCGTGCAGGCACTCGACCAAACCTTCCCGGCACGGGAGTCTCGGGCGTCCGCGGAGTCATATTCGACTTCGGCGGCGTCCTGATCGACATGCGGTGGGACGTCTCGGCCGGCCTGGAAGACGCGCCACGGCTTGCCCCGGTCACGCCCTCCTCGAGACCTCTGTACCGGACGCCGACCTGGCAGGAGATCGAGCGGTGGCCGCGGCGACCGTCGCGTGGCGGACCGGCGCGCACCGGTTGCTCGAGAGAGCGGGCCGGTCGCCCCTGCCCCCGGCTTCACGACGCCTGGGTGGCGGCCCGTCAGCTGATCCGCGCCAACATCCTGCTGGCTCGGCGGCTTCGCCCCGGCGTACCGCACACGCCATTCTCTCGAACGCCGATCAGAGTCTGCGGGGGCGCCTGCACGAGCCCGGGATTCACGATCTCTTCGACACCGTGATCTCGTCGGCCGAGGAGGGACTGGCCAAGCCGGACCCCGAGATCTACCGGAGGGCGGCGGCGCGGCTCGGGCTTCCCGCCGGAGGCCTGTGTCTTCGTGGATGACTACGACTGCAACGTCCGCGCGGCCGAGGAGCTCGGATGCGAAGGGCATCGTCTCACCGTGTGGACCGCGGCCAGGACCTCACGGCGCTGCTGGCTGGTGTCGGCGTCGTCGCCTGACTCCAGCGGGCGCCGCCGCAACCCTGGGCGACGCCGGGCTGAAGTGCGCCGAGCGGGCTCCACCGCCGATCTCGGCTGAGACCTTCGTCGAGCTGGAGGTGTTCACTAGCCGAGCCGGCGTAGCCGGGAGCCGCGCGGAGGCGCGACCGCGCGATAGCCGCGGCGCGGCCGTCAGGCTCGGCCTGGCCGTCCGCGCCGAGCTCGGCGTCGAGGTCGAGCCGCCAGCGGTCGCTGGCGGCGAGCGACCGGATCCCCGTCTCGCGCGAGAGCGTCTCGGCCAGCTCCCAGGGACGGGCGCGCAGCATGGTGAGGCCGAAGTGCGTGAGGACCGCCAGGCGCGGCCGCATGGCGCTGATGAGCTGGCGAGCGTCCGGCAGCGCCAGGTGGATCTCGTCCCGCGGCTCGCGATAGACCGACGTTGAGGATCAGGAGGTCGGCGCCGCAGAGCGCCGTCTCGATCTCCGGCAGATACCCCGTGCACGCGCGACGAGCCCGCACCGTCCACTGGCGGCCGACCGAGGCGGAGGCCGTAGGTCTCTGACGGGATGCTTGAGCTGAAGCGGCGTCTCGAGGACGGGGCCTGCCGTCGCCGCCGATCACGTAGCGGCCCACCGGCGACGAGGAACTCCGTCGCAGGCGGGATAGCTCCGGACGTAGCGGAGGATCACCGGATCGTCGTCGTACGCGTCCTGCGGGCGCCAGGACCCGGCCCGCGCTTCTTGGTCCCGCCCTGCGTCATGGCCTCGATCATGGCGTTGACGTCGCCCGAGTGATCGAGGTGCTTGTGCGTGAGAACGATGGCGTCCAGCACGCCCGGGATCGAGACCGAGCGCGCGGCCCCGCGCGTGCGCGAGCGCGCCGGGCCCGGGATCGACACACGCCCAGACTCCCGTCGAGACAGACCCAGAGGCCCCCGTCGCGCGGGCCTGAACGCCGTGCGTCATGCGCCCGCCGCCCGTACCGACGAACACGACCTGGTCGCTGTCGAGGCGGCGCGGCGAGGGCACGGCGGAGCGCCCCTCAGGGCGCGTGGATCTCGGACGCCGCGTGGAGGTCCGAGATCAAGCCGCGCGCGGTCGGAGGATCCTGAAGAGTCCGGAGCATCGGCGGCCGGGCCGCGCTCCGTCGGGCGCTCCCCGCGCTTCACCTGCTCGCGGAGCTTGCAGAAGGCACAGACCTCACCGGTCGTGGTCTGGCCGCACCGGACGCACTCCAAGAGGGTGACGGTCTCGCGCTCCTGGAACGAGTCCGCGCGCCTTGTCGAGGAACCCCTGGAGGAACATCGCCTTCGAGCCTGGCGACGTGTCCTCGAGACGATTGAGCAGCTCCTTGTGGGCGATCGGACGTCGCGCCCCGCGAGAAGGGGCACTCCTCCACGATGTAGTCGATGCCGCGCAGGAATGCGTAGGCCGCCGTCTCGCGCTCGCTCATCCGGAAGAGGGGCTTCACTCCGGCGCGCGAGCCGCGAGTGCGTGGCCGCCGAGAACCGGCGTCTGCCGGGAGAGCGCCGACTCGTCCCAGCGCAGCGTGGAGCCGAACAGGGTCGCGGCCTCGTCGTCGAGGTTGTGGCCGGTGGCGACCACCGGGAACCCACCCTCCATCGCGGCGCGGTTCATGATGTACCGCTTCGAGAGTCCGCAGGCGGAGCACGTCGGCCGCCGCGTCGCTTCCCGCACCGCGGGAATCGCCGCGCCCACCTCGTCGGCGACGGCCACGACGCGCAGCTCGAGCCCGCGCTCGGCGGCGAACGCCCCGCACCGGGCCTTCGAGGCGTGCGAGTACTCGAAGATCCCCGAGGTCGATGTAGAGGCCCGTGGTCCGGTAGCCCGCGTCGTGGAGCACGTCCCAGAGCGGCGAGCGAATCCTTCCCGCCGGACACCGCGACCAGGACCGGCTCCTCGCGCGTGAGCATGCGCCACCGGCGGACCGTCTCCAGCACGTGATGCCGAAAGAAGTCCTGGAAGTCGGGCCCGCAGAATGCGGTGTTGTGACGCCGGAGCTCCAGCACGGCCCGGCCGCCGCACTTCCTGCACTTCACGCCCGGCCCCCGGAGATCACCGGCCGGAGCTCGACCACGTCCTCCTCGGCCACCACCTCGTCGATCGTGAGGAGGTCACGGCCGCGGATGACGAGCACCGTCTCGGGCAGGACACCCAGCTCGGCGAGCAGCTCTCGCACCCGGCGGCGGCCGCTCAGCTCGACCTCCCGCCCCTGGTTGCGCAGGACCACCTTCATGGCGGGACTCACTATACACCCCGGCCCCGGGACGGAGTCCCCGCGACGCCCGGCGCCGCGCGAGTCGAAAGCGGCGGCCGCCCGCGAGTCACCTCGATCCGTTGCCTCCGCGCGAGATCCGGTGGACGTGGAGCACTTTGCCGGCCGGCGTCATCAGCGGGGCAACGCGCTCGACCTCGACGAGCCCAGCCGCGCGCCACACCAGTGTCATGACGCCATCGGCGCCGCCCGGCGCACCGAGGGCCGAGAGGAAGGCATCTGTCATCGCGCCGGAATCGACCGAACGGACATCCGGGTGCACGAGCAGGCGGAGTCGCGGCTGTCCGTCGGGCCGCTCGTCCTCGACCAGCTGATAGTCGCCGGGACCCCCGCCGAACCGGGCCGGCAGGATCTCGTCGAGGATGCGGATCACGTCGGTGTCGTGGAAGGTCATCCCTCCGCCGTGAGCTTCTCGACGCTGAGGACGCTCCGGAGCCGTGTCGTCCACCCGAGAGCCGCCAGGGACACGCGCAGCTCGCCGGCTCGAGGATGCCCACGTCGCCCATCGACACGTTCAGGAGAATCAGCGGCGCCGTCGGTCGGAAGGACGACACGAGCAACGCGTTCCGCGGCAGGGCGCCGTCCGCCGCGGTGGGCTGGACGACCGCGATCAGGTCGTCGAGGACGTGAACGTCGTCGGAGCCACTCTGGCGCGAGGCAGCCGTCGCCGATCAATCCCGCCTCGGCCGCGGCATACCGAGGCAGGACGCGGAGGCCGGCGCGGCGCATTGCCGCCACGCGGGCGGCCGTGATGGGCTCGCCCCCACGGCAACCTCCGTGCCCTCGAGGCACACTCCCCGCCTGGCCGCGGCCTCGCAGATCCGAAGGACGGCGCTGGCTCGCGTGTGGAGGTACGGGACCTCGCCCGCGGCCAGCACGCTTCCAATCCAGTCCACGATCGGACCGGGCGCGAGCGTCGGGACATGGACGGGCCTCGGCAGCGGGCGGCCGCAGAACCGCCCCGCCGCGCGCAGAAGATGGGCGCTCCAGCCATACGGGGCAGGCAGCTTCGGGCGAGGCCGGGTCGACGGGCGAGTACCACTGATCCGGCGCGCCGCCCCGCGCGTAGATGTCCAGCAGGTGGGCCAGGGCCGCGCTCCCCGGCGGGGACCACACCGCGTATCGGCGGCGCGTCGGACCTCGGGCGGCCTCGGCGAGACGGAGATTCACGGCGCGATCGCGGACGAAGTCGAGGCTCCACCTGACGGGCGTGCCGGCGCTTCGGCTGCCGCCCGTATGCATCGGGAGATCGCAACCGACGAAGGGTTGCGGAGCCGCCGCGGATCCACCTCGATCGCCAGCCCGCCGCGGCGGACGGGCTGGTCGCCTCGGAGCTCCGCCACCGTGAGATACACGCCCGCCGTCAGCAGCCGGCGCAACGCCCCTCCACGCCGTCCGTGCGGACCAGGTGCTCGAGGTCCGCGTAGGCGCAGCCGGCGTGGCGCAGGAGCCGGGCGTAGGGCGACGTGGAGCGCGCGTAGACGGTGCGGCGGACCAGCTCGAGGAAGGTCGTCCCGCGAGTCGCGAGGCGCCGCGTCAGCTCGCGGCGCGCCTCGTCCACTTCGATCGAACGGCGGAGGAAAGCTCGGAAGCCGGCGCCACGAGCCGCGCGCCGGACCGGAGATCGGAGAGGACCACCGGACCGCGTCCGGGCGAGGGGCCGCTCAGGGCGAGACGAGGCGGCGGCGAGTTCGGGCGGCGGCCGACGCCTCCGGATTCAGCAGCAAGGTCGAGGATGGCGCGCCGCCGCGCGCCACGGCCAGGATCGAGTCCACGCAGCACCGGCCCGTCGCCGCCTCGGAGGCCAGATCCGAGCCCGCCGCATGCGGCGTGAGCACGACGTTGTCGAGCGAGAGGAGCGGCGAGCCGGTGGGCGGCTCGCGGCGGAAGACGTCGAGGCCGGCCCCGGCGATGCGCCGGGCCGCGAGCGCCTCGTAGAGGGCGGCCTCGTCCACGAGCCCGCCGCGCGCGGTGTTGATCAGGACGGCGGTCGGCTTCATGAGGCGGAGCCGCGCGGCGTCGATCAGCCCGTCGGTCTCGCGCACATGCGGCGCGTGCAGCGTGACGAAGTCGGACTCGGCGAGCAGCCGCTCGAGCGACGTGAGCTCGATGCCGTGGCTCGCGGCGTATGCGGGGTCGGGCGCCACGTCGTGGGCCAGGACGCGCATCTCGTAGGCGCGGCAGCGCCGCGCCACCGCTCGCCCGATCCGCCCCAGCCCCACGATGCCCACCGTGGCCTTCCAGAGACCCTGCCGGAACTCCCAGCCCCAGCCCCCGACGTCACCCGCTGGTGGTAGGTGACGATGTTCCGGGCGACGGCCCCCATCAGGGCGAGGGCGAGGTCCGCGACCGTTTCGTGATTCCCGCCGAACGCCATCGCGACATACACGCCGTGACGGGTCGCCGCCGGGACGTCGATCTGGTCGTAGCCGACCCCGAACCGGGCGATCACCTCGAGGTCCGGCGCCTCGCGGAGCACACGCTCCGTGTACGGCTCGATCCCGGCCACCGTCGCGAAGACGCCCCGCAGCCCCTCGATCAGCTCCGCCTCGCCATACGGGCGCCCGAGCGGGCTGCGCAGCACCTCGAGGCCGGCCGCCTCGAGGTGGGTGAGATACGCAGACGGCCGGTTCGCCAGAAGCGACGGCACGACGAGGACCTTGAGCGGTGCGGACATTCCGGGTCTCCTTACGGGGCTAGCAGGAAAGGTCGCAGATGGATCACGGTGGATGTCATGGCTGGCCGACGGGACGGGGTCAGCCGCCGGGCGCTCTCGCGCCGGACCACGCGCCGGGCTTTCAGCTCGAAGCGCGGGAGAGTCCGCGCCGGCACCGCGGCCACCTCGATGCGGATGCCGAGGTCGCGCCGGATCGCCTCGGCGACCCCGGCCAGCGTCTCGCGCACGCTGTCGGCCGGGCGCTGACCGCCATCGATCTCGAGCAAGAGCCGGACCTCGTCCAGGACACCGCGGCGGAAGACCTCGATCTGGAACTCGTCCACCACGGTGAAGCGGCGCACGATGCCCTCGAGGGCCGAGGGGAACACGTTGACGCCGCGGACGACCAGCATGTCGTCGACGCGGCCGAGGAGGCCGCCCTCGAGGCGCGCAAACGTCCGGCCGCAGGCGCAGGCGCCTGTGGCGAGCCGCACCCGATCTCCCGACCGATACCGGAGGACGGGCGCGCCCCACCGGTCGAGGTTCGTCAGCGTCAGCTCGCCGACCTCGCCCGGTGCCACCGGCTGGCCGCTCTCGGGGTCCAGCACCTCGGCGACGAACTCGAGCTCGTTGATGTGGAGACCCGCTTGCGCCGCGCACTCGAACCCATAGGCGCCGACCTCGGTCATACCCGCGTGGTCGTACGCCCGGGCCCCCAGAGCGCCTCGAGGCGCGCGCGGACGGCGGGGATCCCGGCCCCCGGCTCGCCTGCGTGAATCGTCGTGCGCACGCCGAGCGCCGCGGGGTCGAGGCCCTGCGCGCGGCCGACCTCGGCGAGGTGGAGCCCATAGGACGGCGTGCAGACGAGCGCCGTGGCGCCGAGTTCCCGGATCGCGTGAAGCCGCGTGGGCGAGTCCTGGCCCCCGCCCGGGATCGCCATCGCGCCGATGGTCCGCGCGCCTTCGAGCCCCGCCCAGAAGCCGACGAAGAGGCCGAACGAGAACGGAAAGAAGAGGCGGTCGCCCGGACCCAGCCCGGCCGCCCGGAACACCGTCGCCCAACAGCGCGCCCACCACGTCCAGGACGCGTCGGTCTCCAGCCAGCGGATCGGCGGGCCCGTGGTGCCGGAGGTCTGAAACACGCGCACGTAGCGCTCGAGCGGGTAGGTGCGGTTCGTGCCGAATGGCGGGTGGGCTGCCTGATCCGCCGTCAGCTCCGCTTTGGTGAGCCGCGGGAGCTTCGTGAAGTCGGACCACGAGCTCACGTCCCGCGGGTCCTGCACCCCGCGGCGCGCAGGCGCGCGCCCCAGAACGCGTTCGAGGCGAGGGCCTCGACCCAGGCCGCCCACGAGGCGCTCCCACTGCCAGCCGCGAAGCATCTCGCGGGGCGCGGTCTCCCGGGCGCGGTCGAAGAACGGAACGTCCACCTCCGCCGCCACGCGGCTCATGAGCCCATCGTCCGGGGCCCGGGCCGCCTCACGGCAGAGCGAGCCGGCCCGTCATCACGATGACGGCCTGGCCGCCCACCCGGACGCGAGTCGCCCGACCGGGGTCCCGTGCACCTCCACCGCGATCCGTCCCGGCCGACCCTGGAAGTCACCCTGCTCTCCGCGGAATCGCGCCGCGCCGTCGACAGATACCAGACCGCCTGTCTCCCAGAGCCATACGCCGATGGCGGCGTGGGAGGATCCGGTGGCGAAGTCCTCCGGGATCCCGAGGTGCGGGATGAAGACGCGGCTGTGGGTGAGCGGCGCCCGCCTCGCGGGTCTCGCGCGCGGTGAGGACGACGCCGCGAACGCCGCGGTCCTTCGCGAGCCGCGCGAGCCCGCCGAGATCGGGTGTCAGCAGCCGCAGAGCCTCCAGGAGGCCACGGGGATCAGGAGGTCCTGCTCCGACGTCCAGCGCGGGCGGCGCCCAGGCGGCCACGGCCCCGCCGGGAGCCCGAGAGCGGCGAGAAACGGCGACACGTCTCCCGTCTCCGGCGCCCACCGCGGGCAGTCCGGCTCGAACCACGCGGTGTCGGCCGCTCCGGCCCGCTCGAGCGTGATCGCAAGCCGGTGACGCGGCGCCTCGAACGACCAGCTCAGCCGCGAGGCGCCTCGCCGCGCGCGGCGAGGACGTGGGCCGCCGCCACCGTTCCGTGACCGCAGAGCGTCAGCTCGGTTCCGGTCGGCGAGAACCAGCGCACTCGTCGCTCGCCCCCGGCGCCGGCCGCGCGGAGGAACGCGGTCGCGGGGCGCCCGAGCTCCGCGGCGACGGCGCGCATCACCCTCTCGTCGAGGGGAGTGGCATCGGGCACGACGGCGGCGGGGTTGCCGGTGAACGGCATCGCCGTGAAGGCGTCGACGAGAACCACTTCGATCGCGGGCACTACGCGACCCCGCGCGGGCACCCGACCGGACACTTCGCGGCCCGGGAGCGGTCGGACGGAGCTCGGCCGGCGGCAGCCGACATGGCCGCTGCGCTCACGCGTCCTTGCCCGTGATGACCCAGAGCGTCCGCGCGGTGCCCGAGCCGACGTTCTCCCACGTGTGCGGCACGCCTCCGTCGAGGTACGCGGAGTCGCCGGCCTCGAGGAGATGACGCTCGCTGTTGTACTCGGAGGGCGACCTTGCCGTCGAGAACGTACATGAGCTTCATCTGTCCGGCTCGAGCAGGACGCGCTCGGGCCGCACGCTGGACCCGCGCCGCCCGAGGGTGGAAACCACCGCGCGCACCTTGCCCCGGAAGAGTCCGGCCGCCAGCGACCTCCCAGCGCTCGGTCGAGCCGTCGAAGCTGACGACCGCGCAGTCCTTGCGCCGCCCGAGGTGCAGCTGGCCGTTCGGCGCCTGCTCGAAGAAGGCGCCGATCGGGACCTCCAGGGCGCCGGCGAGCCGCCCCAGGGTGTGTGAGCGACGGCGTGAGCTTGTCGGACTCGATCTGGGAGACCAGGCTCGGCGTCAGGCCGGCCTTCTCGGCCAGCGCCTTCTGACGGATGTCGCGATCCGTCCGCAGCCCCGGATCCGCGCGCCGAGGGACACCGGTCAGCTCCGGACGTACTCGAAGTCGACGGGATTGCCGTTGATGCCGCGGGCGGGCGGCGCGATCCAGCTGGCGAACTTGCCGCGGCTCGACGACCGGGACCATCACGGCTCTCGACGAAGGTCTGATCCGCGGCAGTCGGGAGCCACTCCGCGCGCCGAGCCTCCCACTCCGCCTGGCTGAGGACCGCGCCGTCCGGGGACACGCGGTCTCGGCGAAGGTCCCGATCGCCCGATGAAAGCCCCGGTGCGGCAGTCGGAGGCTGGCGTCGATCCCGTGCTTCTGAATGACCTGATTCCAGCGGTCGACGCCGCGCTGGCAGTCCGCGATGTAGTCGTCGCGCAGGCGCTCGTTCAGCGCCGGCAGCGCGGGCTCGTCCGCGCGTCACGATGCGCGGCCGCCGTCGATCTGGGTGACCGGGTACGTCGCCTCGATGAGGCGATGATCGTCGCTCTTCTTCCCTCGTCGAACCGGCCCTTCAGCCCCGCCGTGTAGAAGTTGGCGGCGTTCGTCGAGATCTCGCCGCCGAACAGGTCGAGCGAGACCGAGTAGTGGAAGTTGAGATATCGCTGGATCGTCGCCAGGTCGATGGCGCCGGTACCGGCGCACGTCGTCCGTCTGGTGCTCCCGCATGAGCTCGCACGGTACGCTGGACGACGCGCCCGAGCCCCGTCTCGCCGACGAACATGTGGTGCGCTTCCTCGGTCAGCATGAAGCGGCAGGTGCGCGACAGCGGGTCGAACCCGCTCTCGGCGAGGCTCGCGAGCTGGTACTTGCCGTCGCGGTCGGTGAAGTACGTGAACATGAAGAACGAGAGCCAGTCGGGCGTCCGCTCGTTGAACGCGCCGAGGATCCGCGGCTTGTCGCGGTCGCCCGATCGCGCGCTGGAGCAGCGCCTCGGCCTCCTCGCGGCCGTCGCGGCCGAAGTGGGCGTGGAGCAGATAGACCATCGCCCAGAGGTGGCGGCCCTCCTCGACGTTCACCTGGAAGAGGTTGCGGAGATCGTAGAGCGACGGGCACGTCCGCCCGAGCTGGCGCTGCTGCTCGACCGACGCGGGCTCGGTGTCCCCCTGCGTGACGATCAGCCGCCGGAGAGTCCCGCGGTACTCGCCCGGCACGTCCTGCCACGCCGGCTGGCCGCGGTGGACGCCGAAGCCGATCGTGTCGGTCCGTCTCCGGCTCGGCCGAGGAAGATCCCCCAGCGGTAGTCGGGCATCCGCACGTAGTCGAAGTGCGCCCACCCCTGCGCGTCCACGCTCGTCGCGGTGCGGAGGTAGACGTTCCGCGCCTGGAAGCCCTCGGGGCCCATGTCGCTCCACCACTGGAGGAACGCGGCTGCCACTCCTCCAGGGCGCGCAGAAGCGCGCCGGTTCTCGTGGAGGTTGACGTTGTTGGGGATGCGCTCCTGGTAGTCGATCGGCCATCAGGCTCTCCTCCGGTCGAACTCCGGGCGCTGGCCCGTCCCGTACACCCGCAGCGCCTCCGCTCGCCCACCGCGTTCCGCCGCTGGAAGATCCAGTTCTGCCACGCCGACAGCCTGCGCGAAGATCTTGCTCTCGACGGTCTCCGGCCCGCCGAAGCGGAGGCGACGCCTCCATGCCGGTGAGCGCGTCCGGCGAGAACGCGGCGCGCTCCTCGATCGCGATCCGCACCTCGTCGTCCCAGTCGATGTCGTCCGGCGTGAACGTGACCAGCCCGGCGGCCGCCGCGGCCCGCGCGTCGAGATCCTCGCCGATCCGCCGCTTCAGCTCGTCGACGCGGTGCGGCTCGCCCAGGAAGCGGCTCTGGAGCGCGCGTGAGCCCGTTGACCATCGGGTACGCGCCGAAGCTCGGCTCGCCGAGCCGCACCGTCGTGCCGGCCGCCGCCGCGTCCCCTTCCCGCGCGCCGTCCAGCATGTACGAGCGATCGGCGGCCAGCAGCAGCTCGAGGAGGCTGCCCGCGAAGCACGAGCCGGGCTCGACCAGCGCGAAGACGGACCGCGGAGGACACGTCGAGCCGCTTCAGGACGCGCCGCCAGAAGAGCCGGATCTCCCGCGCGAGCCAGTCGGCCTGGCTGGTCGCCGAGCAGCCGGTCGTAGGCCGTCACGAGGTCCGCGCTCCCCGTCGTGCGAAGCACCCAGACGCCGATCTCCTCCTCGTTGGTCCGGAGGTGGAGGATCGAGATCGTCCAGCTCGCGGGCGAGCGCAAGCGGCCAGAAGTGCGGCCCCCTGGGCGTGCAGACCCGCGAGGTCGCCGGGCGGCGCGGTCGTCCGGCGCCTTCACGGCGATCTCGGCCACGCCCCGGCCCGATCGATGACGCAGGTCGAGGTGGCGGTACGCGATCCGGTCCCCGTCGATCGTGCGGGCGAGCGGCGGCAGGACGATCCCCGGCGCCGATCGCCGGCCGGTCGCTCCGCTCCGCCGAACTGGGCGCGCGCGGCCGCGCGCGGCCTCGGCCAGCCGGGACCGTGGAACGACCTCGTCGACCAGGCCCCACTCCACCGCGCGCTGGCCCTTGATGCCCTCCTCGAGCGTGCAGAAGACGTCCGCCCGATCGCGGCGCACGTGGCGCTTGTCGATCGAGGCGCGTGAGCCCGCCGGTGCCGGGCAGCACCGCGAGGAGCGGCACCTCGGGAAGCGACACCGCCGTGTTGCCGTCGTCGGCCATCACGATCCAGTCGCGTCGCGAGCGCGAGCTCGTAGCCGCCGCCGGCGCAGGGCCCGTTCACGCGCCGTGAGGTAGCGCTGGCCGGACGACGCGCTCGCCTCCTCGATCGCGTTCCGCGTCTCGTTCGTGAACTTGCAGAAGTTGACCTTCCAGCCGTGGCTCGGACTGGCTCAGCATGCGGATGTTGGCGCCGGCGCAGAACACGCCGCTCCTTGCAGCCGACGGTGATGACCACCGCGCCGACCTCGGGGTGCTCGAAGCCGGAGACGCTGGATGGCGTCGGCGAGCTCGATGTCGACGCCGAGATCGTACGAGTTGAGCTTCAGCTCGTAGCCGGGCCGGAGGCCGCCGTCCTCCTGGACGTCCATCGCGAGCGTCGCCACGCGGCCCGTCGATCGTCAGCTTCCAGTGCCGGTACCGCGGCGGGCTCCGGTCGGAGAGTCGCACCGGGGCTGCGTCGGCACTGCGCTGCCTCGAGCTCCGCGGACTACTCGTGATCCTCGGGAGGCTCGCACCGGGCGGATCGCGCGGGTCCGGCCCGCCCATGACGAGACGAAAGACCCACGTCTTGCCGGCCCGCAGGACGGGCTGGGTCTCGAGCGACGAGGTGCCGTTCTCCAGCGCGAACCGGCGGATCGCAGGTCCGTGCCGACGATGTTCCGGGGAAGCCGGCCGCCGTCACGTGGTGCACGATGATCCCGCGGGGCTGCGTCGAGGTCGTAGGTCCCGCAGTAGGCGAGGAAACCCTCGCTCGCGAGGCGCAGCTTCTTCGGCGAGTGCCCGGAGCCGGTCGCCGCGGTCGCGAACAGTGCGGGCGGTCCGGGACCGCATGAGGGTCGCCGACATGTAGCCGTCGGCCCCAATAGATCGAGGAGCCCGACCGGCGCGTCGCCGTACGGCCGGGCGACGTCCCCGGCCGAGCTTCGCCCGTCGGACGACACGAGCCGCCACGTCCCGACGACCGAGCACCGATCCCATGAGCGCTTCAGTCCTCCTCCACGGCCCGCGCCGACATCCCGGAGGGCCAGAGGCCCTCGAGGAGCAGCCCGGCCAGCTCCCGGAGCGCGCGGGCGACGTACACCCGCGTCATGCGCTTCCGATAGTGATAGACGAGGTCGGTGTTGTCGAGCGGCTTCGCGGGCCGGGCCGCAGCGTATCGGCCGCCGCGCGATGGCCTCCGGCGCCGAAGGCGCTGCCCGACCAGGGCGCGCGCGGCCTCGGGCACCTCGCGCGGCGTCGAGGCCACCGCGCCCGAGCACGATCCGCGCCTCGCGGCACACGCCGTCCTCGAGCCGCACGGCCGCCGCCACGCCGAGCACCGGGAAGTCGAACGCGCCCCGCCGCCGGAGCTTCCAGTAGGTCGCGCGCCAGCCGTCGACGGGCGGCGAGGCGGAGCTCGGTCAGGATCTCGTCGGGCGCCTTGCCGAGATACTCGATGCCGTCGTCCCGGAAGAGTCCCGACACCGGGATCCGTCGCTCGCCGCGCGGACCGACCAGAGTCACCTGCGCGCCGAGCGCCCAGAGGACCGGCGCCGTGTCGGACGAGGAGACCGCCCAGCAGCGGGCGCTCCCCGGCGCCACCAGGCAGATGTCGCCGTCCTTCTTCATGCAGAAGCCGATCGCCCGGCGCCACTCGTACGACTGGTTGTAGTAGTTGCAGCGCGTGTCGACGCAGACGTTGCCGCCGAGCGTCCCCATGTTGCGGAGCTGCGGCGTCGAGACCACGCCGGCCGCCCGCGCGAGCGCCGGGTAGTGGCGCGGCGACCTCGGGATGCTCCGAGACGCGCGTGAGCGTCGCGCCGGCGCCCACCACGAGGCCGTCCCGCGCGCTCGCCCTGGATCCCCGCCAGCTCCCGGATGCCGCGGAGCCCGACCAGCACCCGCGGCTCCATCTGGAGGCGCTTCATGTTCGGGATAGAGGTCGGTGCCCCCGGCGACCACGCATCGCCGTCGCGCCCGTGCTCGGCGAGCAGCGCGCACCGCGCTCCGCCACGGTCCGCGGCGCGAAGTAGCGGAAGGGCGGCAGCCGCATCATGGCGCGCCCTCAGCGGAGCCGCTCCGTTGGAACCCGCGCGGACGCTCACGGCCGGACCGGCTTCCGTGGACTGCACTGGCACGTCGCGGGGTCGACCCACGGGCGGCGGGACGCGAGTCGGCTCGAGGGAACTCGACGTGCGGCAGGCGCTCCGGCCCGACGCGGGGGTCTTGCCCTGAGCCTTCTGATCGAGCGCCTTCAGGATCTTCTCGGGCGTGATCGGCACCTCGTCGATCCGCACGCCGACCGCGTCGTAGACCGCGTTGGCGACCGCCGGGATCACCGGAAGGAGCGGGCCCTGGCCTGCACTCCTTGGCGCCGAACGGCCCTTCGGGATCGTAGCGTCTCGACCAGGATCGGTCGTCGATCTCGGCGGCGTCTCGAGGGTGGTCGGGCTCTTGTACTCGAGCATGCGACGGGATCTTGTGGAGGCCCGTGTGCGGAAGGCCGGCTCCTCCATGAGGCCTCGCCGAGGCCCATGTAGACCGAGCCCTCGACCTGGCCGATCGACGAGCAGCGGGTTGATGGCCGGCCCGACGTCGTGGGCGATCCACACCGTGTCGACGCGGATGTCGCCCGTCTCGCGGTCGACCTCGAGCTCCACGACGCAGGCCGAGTACGAGTACGCGGGCGTCGGCCCGACGCCCGCGCCCTTCCACTTCGCGACGCGACCGCGGCGGCGTGTACGAGCCCGACGGCGCCCAGCGTCCCGTGCGCCGGCTCCGCCGAGCACGACCGCCTCCGTCGAACGCCAGCGCGCGGGCCGGGTCGTCCGCAGTCGAAGATGCGCCGGTCGCGCGCCTCGAGGCGCCTCGAGCGGGACCTCGAGCTTCTTCGCCGCCGCGCGCCAGGACTGCTGCCGCGCAGCTTCGCCGCGGCCTCGATGGCGGCGTTGCCGGTCATGAGCGTGACCCGCGACGAGTAGGAGCCGAGGTCCACCGGCGTGAGGTCGGTGTCGGCGGTGACGACGCGGCACGTCCTCGGGCCGGATGCCCGAGCACCTCGGCGACGACGTAGGCCAGGACCGAGTCGGAGCCCTGGCCGATGTCCGATGGACCCGCAGAACACGGCCACCCCGCCGCCGCGGTCGATCTTGACCTGCACGCCGGAGTGCGGCATGTCGTTCCAGTAGATGGGCAGCCCGGCGCCGGTGATGTAGGCCGACGCGGCGAAGCCGATGCCGCGGCCCGGCCGGGCAGCTTCCGCGAACTTCTCGCGCCAGCCCGACGCCTCCACGACGCGGTCGATGCACTCGCGGCAGGCCGCATCGTGCGTCACCGTGCAGCTGGTTCACCGGTCATCCGTGCTCGGGCACGACGGTGTCGCCGCCGCATCTCGCGCGGGGTCGAGGCCGAGCTCGTCGCGCAGATCTTGTCGAGGTGGCACCTCGAGGGCGAACCGGGGCTGCGGCGTGCCCGTGGCCGCGCTTCGGGCCGCAGGGCGGCTTGTTCGTGAAGACGCGGCACGCCCTCGAACTTGTAGCGCGGCGATCCGGTAGGTCACCGTCTGCAGCGCGCCCGTGTAGAAGGCTGGACGCGACGCCGTAGCTGCCGTACGCGCCGCCGTCGAGCCAGCGTCCGGAAGTGCATGGCCGGTGATCTCGCCGTCCTTCCGCACGCCGGACCGCACCCACATGCAGCACCGGATGGCGGCCGCGGTGGCGTGTAGAAGACCTCCTCGCGCGTCAGCGTCGATCTTCACCGGGCGGCCCGTGATCTGGGCCAGCCGCGCCACCACCATCTCGTGGCTGAAGGGATCGGACTTGCCCGCCGAAGCCGCCGCCGTTCGGGGTCGGCGATGACGCGGATGTGGCTCGTGCGGCATCTCGAGCGACCTTGGCCGAGCGCGCGGTGGACGTAGTGCGGCGTCTGGGTCGAGGACCAGAGGGTGAGCTTGCCGTCCGGCGTCCACTGCGGCGACCGCGGCGTGCTGCTCCATCGGCGAGGTGCGTGTTGCCCTCGAAGAAGAACACGTCCTCGCGGACGAGGTCGGCCTCCGCGGAACCCCTCGTCCACGTCGCCGAACTCGAGCGAGACCAGCTTGTGGACGTTGTGCCCGTCGCCGTACTCGTGGATGCCGGTGGGTGCCTCGCCGGAGCGCCGCCTCGATCGACATCAGCGAGTCGAGCGGCTCGTACTCGACGTCGATCAGTCCGCGCGGCGGCCTCCGCGGTCTCCTCGTCCACGGCGGCGACGGCCGCCACCGGGTCCCCGACGAAGCGCACCTTCTCGACGCAGAGCGGCTCCTCGTCCTGGCTCACCGGCATGATCCCGAACCGGACCGGCGGGAAGTCGCGCCCCGTGATGACCGCGTACGACGCCGGGCAGCGCCGCCGCGCGCGTCGTGTCGATCCGCCGGATGCAGGGCGTGCGGATGCTGGGCGCGGAGGAGCTTCGCGTACGCCATGCGCGGGAGGCACGAGGTCGTCGGCGAAGCGCGTCTCGCCCGGTGACCTTCGCCCAGGCGTCGACCTTGGGCAGCCGCTGCCCGATGACCGACAGGGGCCGCTCGCGCGCGCTGCTCACGGCCAGCTCCCGACGCCGGCCGCCGTCCGACCGGCGGCCAGCTCGACGGCGTCGAGGATCTTCGTGTACCCGTGCAGCGGCAGAGGTTCCCGGCGAGCGCGGCCCGGATCGCGTCGCGGTCGGGCCGCGGCGTCGCGTCGAGCAGGGCGCCGGCGGTGAGGAGGATCCCGGGCGTGCAGTACCCGCACTGCGCGGCCCCCAGCTCCGCGAAGGCCTGCTGGAGCGGGTGCGAGCCGTCGCCCTCGGCGAGGCCCTCGACGGTCAGGATCTCGCGCGTCCTGGCACTCGACGGCGCAGCGCGAGGCAGGAGAGCATCGGCTGGCCGTCCACGAGCACCGTGCAGGTGCCGCACTCGCCCAGCTCGCAGCCGTGCTTCGTCCCCGGCAGCGCCGAGGTCCTCGCGCGAGCACCTCGAGGAGCGTCCGGTGGACGGGGACGGCGACGTCGCGGCGCTCCCGGTCTACGTTGAGCGTCATGAGGCTTCGCATGGCGCGCCTCCGCTGGCCAGGATTCAGGTGGTCTGAAACTGATTAATTAATACTGAATCCGGTGGGAGGCTGTCAACCCCGACCGGAGTGACGGCGGGTGTGGGCTCAACCGGCCACCATGACCTCCACGTCCGAGGGTGACGAGTTTAGATGACGGCCAGAGAGGGTAAGGAGTTGTGCACGATCTTGCACAGTCTCTGAAAGCTGAGTTCGCGGTTGATTGGCGGAGAAATCCTTCTACAAGTAGTGAGAATCATGGAACACGGAGAACGAACTTGGCGACAGTGGCATGATCCGTGCGTCGGGTGGGGTGGGTAAATTCCCGGAAAACCGAACCTCAATCCTCTTAAAGGGGGTCAAGCGGATGAAGATCGCGTCGCTCGTTGCCATGACCGGTCTGCTGTTCCTGTTCGCCGGGAACGCTTACGCCTACGTCGGCAGCGGCTGACCCGGGTGCCGGAAATTGATGCCGGCAGTGCCACGTCGGCCCTCAGCATCCTGATCAGGGGTGACCGCGCTCGCGGCCGAGGCAATCCGCCGCCGCCGATAGGACTTGCCCTGTCGACCGCGCGGCCCCCGCTCTTCCCCGCGGGGCCGCGACGTTCACTCACAGACGTTCCTCCCACAGTAGAAGTCCCGCAGCACGAGAGGGTTGGGGGTTGCCCCCATCACGTGCTCGAACAAACAGTGACGCAAGCGAAAGCGCCTTCCAGGTCAAACCCTTCCTTGGGGCTTGGTCACCGCGCGAGTCTCTTGCTCCTGCTGCTCGTCATAGAGGTACTTGGCCTCACCCTGCATTTCGACAGGGAGGGGACTTGGTGAAACGCCCCCAGTGGTGGGCCTGGTGGGTGGGGAGGCAGGGGGTGCTGCTCAAGGCGGCGTGGCCTTCGTGGCGGCAGTTCCTGCTCGCGGCCAGCCCCAGGCTGCACGCCAGTGCGAGGGCTCTGGCTCGGGCGTCGACGAGAAACCGGTGGTGGCGGCGCTGGTTGATCCTGCACCTCGCGGCCGTTGGCGCGTTCTGGGTGTGCACCGCGCAGTTGTTCGAAGGCGGTGCGGTGTCCCGCTGGTGGGTGGCCGGCTGGCTCGCCTCCGCCGGAGCCGCCCCGACCCTGTGGCTGCTGTCCTTGGCGCCGGGCCGCTACTGGGAGGCCCTGGCCAAACAGGAGCACCGGACGCTGATGCTCGCGGTTCTGGTTGGGGCGGCGGCGGCCGGAGCGCGCGGGTCACGCAGACCCTGTGGAACCGGCTGGGGGCGGCGACCTTCTGGTGCGTCGAGCAGCTCCTCGGCCTCGATGTACGCGCCGATCGTGTCTGTGCCGTCGGAGCAGATACTGGGCACGTCGACGTTTCAGGTGGCGATCTCCCCCGAATGCTCCGGCTACGAAGGCATCGTCCTGATTTGCCTGTTCCTGAGCCTCTCTACCTCTGGCTGTTCCGTCGGGCGCTGCGTTTCCCGCACGCCCTCCTGCTGCTGCCCGTGGGTGTGATCGCCATCTGGCTCACGCAACGTCCTGCGCATCACAATCCTGATCGCCATCTGGTACCTGCGGATATCGCCGGACGTCGCCCTGGGTGGATTCCATTCCCGAGGCCGGGTGGCTCTTCTTCCTCTCGGTGTCGCTGGGGTTGATGGCCGCGGGCCACGGCCTCCGAGCTCTTCGCCGCGGAGCCGCTGCCTCAGCCAGAAGCGCCCAGCCCCCGAGGGGCACCGGACGCAGCCGCCTTGCTGGTGCCGGTCTTCGGTGTTGCTCGCCTCGGTCATCCGTGACATCGGCCGCCTCGAGCGGATTCAGACCGATGGTACCCCCTCCGCGCTTGTGGCGACCGCCGCTGCCCTGTGGCATTTCCGGGCGGCCTACCGCAGGTTTGACTGGCAGTGGACGTGGCAGAGCGCCGGGATCGGTGTCACCGTGTTCATCATGTGGCTCGCGCTGGAGACATCCCTGGAGTTGGCTCGGATCGGACGTCGCAGCAGGCCTGGCCCAGCTCGACGCCGGTGGGAACCGGGCTCTGGCTGGCCTCTCGGAGTCCTCGGCTCGATCATCACGGTGCCGCCTGGCCGAGGAGTTCGCCTTTCGCGGCTACCTGACGCGGAAGCTCGTCTCACCCGCCTTCGAGAACGGTGCGGCTGGGCCAATTCACGTGGCTGTCCTTCGTGGGGTCATCGGTGGCGCTTTGGCCTCCTCCACGGCCGCTGGATCGCGGGGACGCTGGCGGGAATGGCGTACGCGGTAGCGCTCTATCGTCGGGGGGCAGATGGGTGACGCCGTCTATGCCCGCATGACCACCAACGCCTCATCGCCGCCCCTGCGGTAGCTAGCGGCGCGGGGACGGTGGTGCTCTGGCGCTGGTTCCTGAGCACGATTCACGGGGTCGAGCGCCGTCGCGCAGGGCGTGCAACGTAGGCCCGGAGCTTCGCGGGGTCCTCGTCTGTCCCGCTGTGCCGGCCTGCGCCAGGATCGTGTGCGCGGTGACCGAACCCAGTGCGGTCCGGCGGCCCACGACAACGCCGTCCGGTACTATCGCCTGTCGCAGACTGAAGAAAGGCGGGACCCGTCGATGCGCCGGACTTGATGACGCAGGCCTCCACGACGGCTCACCTCGGGCGGGGGCCGAGCCGCCCACCAGGGCGGACACCGTGGAACCGCGGCGCGAGCGGGCGTCCTGGATGTTGACCTCAGCCGTGGAGTGCCGCGCAGCCGCCCAAAACCCGCTGAGAGCGTGCTAGGATAGCGTCGCCCAATGGTCCGCTGGGTCGTACCGCTCCTGGGCATTGCGCTCCTCCTACCCTCGGCCAACCTTCCAGCGATTCGACGGGCTACCGCTCAGCAGTCCTCTCGAGTTCGCGGCGCTGGTGCTCCTCGTGCCCCTGCTCGCAAGCAGGGCGCTCCGCCGGCTCCACGCGCAGCGTCTTCAGCGAGGTGGCTCCTGGGTTCCTCGCGCTCTGTCCATCGTTGTGGCGCTCGCCATTGGACTCAAGGTGATCCTCCTGATATCCGGGGTCCACAGCGGCTTCCTCGCCTGCTACGGGACACCCCTCCACCCTAGCGCCAGGGGGAGCCTGCGAACGCTCTTTCAGAATCCATTCGCCCGGTTCGGCGCGACACGGATCGATCGCCGTGTCGACTCTGAGCCGAGGACATGGAACCTGGGCTTCATCAACTCACAGCGCTTCAACTTCTATCCGTGGGTATCGGGCCTCCCGCGGCGCGACCGGTTGCCGATGACCGTGACCTGGCGGGGGTGGTCGCGCAGATTCGAGCCCTGGGTGGCGAGGGTGACATATGTCGGCGAAGGCACGGTCACGCTTGCCGGTGCCACGTCGGTCCTACCCGCCCGGTACGGCCCCCGAACACCGTCGGAGCTCCCGGTTCCCGCGGGGCGGAACGCCATCGTCGTGCATTACCGTTTCGATGACGGCGCTCGCACCGGGACAGCCAGACCCACCGTTCTCGTATGCCCAGGTTCGCCTCGACCGCCAGCGCGCACGGAGGCGAGGGCGTGTGGAGGCCGCACGGCCCGCGCTCGCCTGGCGCCTCGTGGCCTGCCGTAGGCGACAGCCTTATCCGGGCTAACCCTCGTGATGCTCGCCGGCTTCTACGCGTGCCTGCTGACACCGACCGGGTGGCTCGTCGCACTCGGAGGGGCTCCTTGGGGCAGGCACCCTGGCGGGCGGTGTCGGGGCGAGTGCTCGCGCGAACAACTCGACCTCATGCTGCTCCTGGCGGTCATGGCCGTCGTCCTGATCGGCTGGCCGCGCGGGCGAAGCCTCCTCGCGAGCTACTTCGCGGTGGTAGCCATGAGCATTTTCGTGGCCGCCCGCCGCGTGGACACGCTCGGGACGGTGCTCTACCGGAGCGCCGGTGATGACTGGCTCGCCTACGAGTCTTGCACGCGCGAGCCATTCTTGAGACGTGGTCGCTTCGCGGCGGCGAGGACATCTTCATTACCAGCCGCTCTTCCGCTACGTGCGATTTGGGCAGCGCCTGCTCCTCGGCGACGGGGATCTCCTCGTCTTCGCGGCCGGCTTCGGCGCCTTGCTCTTCGGCGTCCTCTGGAGCGTCGCGCGGCTCACCCCGCGCCACCGCCTCTCTGCGGCGCGGACAGCGTGCATCCTGGTTCTCGGCCTGCTGCTCCTGATGCTCGTCAGCTCGAACTCGGTCACCCGGGACATCCTCGCCCCGCTCTCCGAGCCGGTCACCTGGACCGCGCTGCTGTTCCTGTTCCCCTTGCTGGTCGCGGGTCGCTCGGTCCGCGGCCTGGTGGACAGGCGCGACTCCTGGCTGGCCTGTCGATCGCCACGCGCCCGAACCAGGCGCCGGGCACGCTGCCGGTCGTGCTGGTGTGCCTCGCCTGGCTCGCGCCTCGCCGGCCGCGCGCGGCGTTCGTGGCCGCGAGCCTCTTCCTGGCCGCCGCGCTCCTGCCCCTGGCTCACAACCTCTACTACAGGGGGCAGTGGATCCTCTTCACCAACGCCCGCTCCATCGACGTCGCACTGGCCCGACCCGCCGGCCTGCTCGGCAGGGCCCCGGGTGGAGTGGATTGTCACGCTTGCATGGGCGGACATCCGGCTCCTGCTCCTGCTCGGGCCCCTGCCGGGCCTCGCGACGCGCCTGCCGGCCTACGGCCTCCTGCTCGCCTGGCTCGTGGCCGCCGGGGCGACGGGTGCGGGCGTGGCCTCGCACCGTCCTGGCACGCGGTGGCGTTGATGCCGCTCCCCGCCCTCTACCTGGCCGTGCACCTCGTCTTCGAGGTCCGCGACTACTTCCCGCGCCACCTGATCATCGCCTACCTCGCCATGGGGCTGGTGGGAATCTACGTGGTAAGCGGCCGAGGGTGGCGAGCCACGGCGCCGAAGGGGGCGTCTCACGGCCTGAGCGACAGGCCCCGGCAACGGCCAACGACCGGTGTCAGATTTCCCCCGAGTGAGTTCGCACGGATTCAACTCTGACCACGGCGGCACTCCCCCACCGCGGCACAGCTCACGGTTAAGTGACAGGGACTGACTGGACGGCGCGGCGCCTCAGGCGCTGGCGCGTCGTACAGTAGAAGTGCCAGTACTCCCGGCCGCGGTGCTCGGCGGGCGCTGCTCGTCCGCCACTCCGGCCCGAATCGCGCGATCGACACTGGCGCCGAGGTCCTCCGACGGTCGGCCATCCACGATCCACCTCGCAGAAGTTCCTCGCCGATGGCCGGGGCGATCGACAGACCCGCGACGTTGCAGCCGCTCGCGGCGAAGAAGCCGGCCGCGCCCGGGACCGGCCCCACGATGATGCTGCCCGTCCGGCGTCATCGTCGGGATGCCGCCGCGGTGGAGCCGCAACGGAGCCGTCGACAGCACGGGGAGCTGCTCGCGCACCCGTCCATCAGCCGCCGCAGCACCTCGAGGTCCAGCGGCTGTCGGCGATCGAGAGTCCTTCGGCAGCCGGTCCATGTCGAACTGGGTCGGCGTCGTCTCGTAGCCGCCGGCGAGGAAGCCGCCCCAGCACGGCCGCACGTAGGCCGCGGCGCTCCATGACCCAACGATGGGCAGCTCGGGCCGCACTCCTCGATCGGCTCGGTGATGAGCACCTGGTGGCGCGTGGGGACCATCGGGACGTGGATATCTGCGTGGGCGGCGACCTGGCGCGCCCAGGCCCCGGCCGCATCGACGACGAACGGGCTCTCGATCCGTCCCCGGTCCATCTCGACGCCCTCCACCACGCCGGCCCTCACGTGGACGCCGGTGACGGTGGTGTCTGGCAGGAGCGTCGCCCCGAGCTTGCCGGCGGCGGCGGCATAGCCGGCGGCGACGTGGGAGGGCTCGAAGTAGACGTCCCCGGGGTGTGCAGGATCGACGTCAGACCTCGAGGCTGGAGGAACGGATGCATGCGATGCGCCGCCTCGGGGAGACGAGGCTGGTCCCGAGACCCAGGCCCTCGCCTCGGAGCACCTCGCTCGCGAGTATCTTTGCGTCCTCGTCCGTCCGCGCTGCCTTCAAAGCTTCCTGACCGGACGATCTCGAGCAGCTCGCCCGTGTCGGTGGTGAACCTGAGGGCCACTCGACGGCGCGCCGGGCGAGCCGGCTCATGAGGTCCGTCGAGCGAAGCATCGCGGCGTTGCCGGCGGCGCGTGGTGAGGTCTGCGAAGCGAGGGCGTGCCGGTCCACCAGGACGACGACGGCAGCCGCGACGACTGCATCAGGAAATAGGCCGTGGCCGCGCCCAGGCCGCCCGATCCGATCACGACGACGTCAGCATCGTGAACCATTCGATCTCTCCCGTCCGTCGAGCGACCTGCCGTATCCAGGGACGCGCCGCTCGTCTCAGCTCGTGCGTCGATCTGTCGACGGGCCGCAAGACCGGCGCCAGGATGTACCTGCGCCAGGACCCGGGCTCCGGCCCCGTGTAGGCGTGCATGGTACCGCGCTGGAATGCTCGAGCGCGACGGCGAGGCCAGAGGAGCGCGTCCCAGCGGTCCTCGAGCGCCTTGAGCGCCGGCCCGGTCTCGGCGGCCTCGGCCGCTCGCGCACGAGCGTCTTCCAGATCCGGTCCTGCGCGACGTAGCGACGCGACTCGACCGCCGCCGCGCACTTCGACGACGAACGGGCCGAGGCCGCGCGCGACCCGCTCGCGCTTCGAGCCGAACTTCTGCCGCTTGTAGACGTGCTTCTTCCGCACCGGCGGCCGGTCGAGATCGAACAGCCGCACCTGAAGCGCATTCGGGTACACCTCCCGGATGGCCGGCCGGCCCGGCGTCGCGGGAGCCTCGGGGCAGAAGTCCGCCCGCGGGCACCGTGACTCGAGCTCTCCCACGAAGCGCTGCAGCATTCCGCGGAACGCCGTCAGGCTGGAGACGGGCGCCGCGAACCGGCCGAAGTGCCGCGAGACCTCGTCGTCGCAGTCCCGGCGCCCCGGGCACAGTCGGGGCCGAGAGCGGCGCGTCGATGCCGACGGCCGTCGCCGGCGCCGGAGCCGCGCGATCGAGCCAGCCGGCGAGCCAGTGGAGCACGGCGTCGTGGGTGGGGAGCGTGCGGGCGCCTCGGCCAGGCGCAGCGGAAAACGCGTGCCCTCGAGGACCACCACGCCCGAGGGATTGCACTCCTTCCAGGCGAGGTCGACGCCGAGGAAGCGCACGGCTCAGCCCCGCGCGCCGGTCAGAAGCCGTCGGGATCGAAGCGCCGGATCATCGCGAGCTCTCTGGGCGGTCAGCGGCGGCGTCTCGCCGAGGCCCGTGGGCGACACGCAGGGACCAGCCCGTCTGCGCCCGGATCCCGTCGACCGTCGCCTCCGGGTGGACGCTCGCGAGCACCATCTCCCGGGTCACGGGGTCGAAGCGGAAGAGTCGAGCGTCGTGATCACGGCGGAGGGGGCCGCCGCCGGGAGCCCGGTCTGCGCCCGCCAGTCGCGCCGGTCCCGTGACCCGGGGACGTGACGTAGTCGACGCGCTCCACGAAGCGCCGGCGCTCGTGCGCCATGATCACGACGTGGCGCCGCGCCAGCGCGCGATGTCCGGCGCGCCCCGGACCCGGGGAGGCGGACCGCGCGGCCCTGCGGGCCGACGTACGTCGTGTTGAGGTTGCCGAAGCGGTCGATCTGGGCGCCGCCGATGAACCCGAGCGTTACGCGTCCCGATTGCATCGGCCCATGACCTCGGCGCATCTCCGTGCACCAGACGGCGCCGGTCACGTTGGGGCCGTCCGACATATGGTCACGAGGAACGCCAGCGCCGGCGAGTCGCGGATCACGCCGTTCTCGAAGAGGCCCACCGCCGTCGGCGCGTGGGTCGAGCGCGCCAGGCAGAAGGCCAGGAGGGGCAGCCGCATGCCCACGAAACGACCTCGCCGTCCCGGATTTCCCGGGCCGCGGCGCAACCATCAGCTCGGCCGACGTGTAGCCCCCGGCTCATCCGGCGTCCCTCAGCACCCGTAGTCGACCGGGGCGGCGAGCTGGGCCACGCGAGGACAGGCGGTCGAGGCGGTCATGCCCGAGCTTCGCGAGGTAGCCGGCGTGATCTCCGGGACCGCGCACCCACTCGTCCAGCCAGCCCACGGCGCCCTCCGCGGTGGTCGAGCGCGCGTGCCAGTCCGCGTACACGGCGTGGTCGCGGTTGTAATGCCCCTGGACCGGGGACGGGTGCGCGCCGCCCGGCAGGTGGACGACGGCGGTTACCAGGAATCCGGGCACGAGTGTGCGATGGGATCGCTCCGGATCACCGGGGGCTCCACCAGTTCCTCCGTCACGACGATCACCGCCCACGGCTGGCCTTGCCAGCCGCGCGCTGATCCCGGTTCTGGCCCCCAGGCATGGCGAGTTCCCGTCCGCGTCGGCCCGCTGCACGTGGGGGATGGCCACGTCCGGAGCCGAAAAGCGCGGACACGGAGGACCAGCGGGAGGCCGGTGAACGAGGCACGGTGCGGTGTGCGCAGACGGGGGTTGCAGGCCGGGATGTCCGTGCCGAAGCAGGCTCCGCGTGGGGGAGGTACGGCACGCCCACCGCGCCGCGGCACTCGAGGGCGAGGGCGATCCGAGAAGTTGGGTGGTCCTCGATCTCCAGCGGCCGCCAGGATCCCCCTGCTCCAGCGCGCGCCGGAAGGCGCTAGGCCGCGCCGTGCTGGACATTGCCGACCCACGCGGCAGCGACCGTGCGCACGCAGCCGGCGGCGATCCGGTTGCTCGAAGCAGATGTCTGAGATGGGCCCGGCGAGTGTCAGGTCCCGCCGCCCCTGGCGGATCAGCTCGTGCGCCGCCGCGAAAGGGATGAGGCACTCCAGCGCGGTGCCCGGCACCACCGACGCTCCCGCATCGGGCACGGTGGCGCCGAAGCGCCTCCGCGAGCGAGGAGGACCTTGGGGGTCAGACCTTCCCGTCCTAACAACTCGCGCGGCGGTCGGCGCCGGGGAGGTGTTCAGGAAGTCAAAGCCTGAGCCCGCCGAGTCGGACCGCGAGAAGCGATGGCGCGCTCGTCGACCGGCGTCTCCACGACCATGGCGCGCTTGATGAAGTCGACCCTCCGGACGACGCCGAGTCCAGATCGTCTCGCGGCTTCCGTCGTCGAGGCCCACCACGGCGTCCCGGAAGTCGTCGAGCGAGTGGTGGACGAAGCGTGCCGAGTGCGATCAGCGGCGGAAGCCGCGGAGCTGGAGGCTCCTGCAGCGGATCCGGCGTGACGACGGCGAGCTCCCGCCCTCGCCGCTCCACGGCCCACACCACGGCATCGTCGAGGAAGCGCGGCGAGGGCCTCCCGTCTCGTGAAGCGACAGCGGCGGACCCGCGTAGAGCGCCGGCGCGCGGAGGACGACGCGGCCGAGATCGAGGGTCACCGGCCGGGCGCCGGCGAAGTAGGCTGCCAGCGCGCGCTCGCGGTGCTTTCGCGGCGCTCCTCGGCAGACCGACCGCCCGGGCCGCGGACGCCGGGCCGAGGCCGGACGACGGTCGGTCGGCGGGTCTCCGCGCGTAGGGCCGCAGGATCGGCTCGCACTCGCCGTCGCGCTGGAGGCACGGGACAGATCGGGCGCGACCAAAGATCCGGTCTTCGCCTGCGCCGAGGGCCCGTCCGAGCTCGCCCTGGACGAGGCCGGACGTTGTCGACGATCACCCGGTCGACGCCGAAGCGCGAGGAGCCCGGTCCGTCATCCGGCGCGTGCCGGGGACCGTCTCCGCGGCGATGGTCGCCCGGGGCGAGGTGGCGCCGACAGTAGAGGCCCGCGACCTCCGCGTCGGCCAGGCGATCGAGCGGCGCGCGCGGCCACGGCCGAGCCCCACGGTGGTCGGCGGCCCGATCTCCGGCTGCCCGAGGTCCGCGTCGACGATCGCGACGGAGTCGCCTCCTCGAAGTAGGGCGTTCGCGACGGACGCGACGAGGGTCGTCTTGCCGGTGTCGGTCTCGCCCAGCGAGCACTGGCCCTCGGCCCGGCAGACGGCGGCGAGCGCGGGCGCCCAGGCGGCGTCCGCCGGGAGGAGCGCGGAGCCCCGGCTCACGCCGGAGTCGCCTCCGGAGGTCAGCCCTCGGCGGCGGCACGCCCGATCTCGATCCCGCGCGAGACCCTCGCGGATCTGTTGGAGGCCGCACGCGTACGACATGCGCAGGTGCCGGTCGGGCCGAAATCCGCGCCGGGCACGACCGCCACGCCGGGCCGCCTCCAGCAGGAACGTCGTCACGTCCGCCGAGCCGCGCAGCCTGCTGGCCGTTGACGCCGCCTCGAGCTGGCCCGGAGACGTCCGGGAAGGCGTAGAAGGCGCCCTGCGGCATGCGGCATCTGCCAGCCGGGAATGCGGTCCAGTCCGGCGATGATGACGCGCCAGCGCGCTGGTCGAACTCGCCGGCCATCTTCGCGACCTCGTCCTGCACGGCCCGCCGAGCGCCTCGACGGCCGCCCACTGGAGCGATCGGAGGTCGGAGTTCGACGTGCACTGTTCACAGGTCGCTCATCGCTGGTGACGATACTCCCGCGGCCGCCGCCGCGGAATCCGAGCGCCACCCGGTCATCGCGTATGCCTTCGAGCAGGTGTTGACGAGGATGGTGCGCGCCTTGATCTCGGGCCCAACTCGGCGATGCTCGGCACCCGAAGCCCTCGTAGGACAGCGCGTCGTAGCACTCGTCGGGGCCGCGCACGGCCCGTGCTCCACCACGGAAGCTCGGCGACCCGTTCGAGATCGGCCCGGGGGGTAGAAGCCGGCGCCGGCCGGGTGGTTGACGTGAGCTCGTTGAGGATGAGGAGCTTGCTGCGCGGCGTCACCGCGCGGCGGGCGCGCCGTCAGGTCGAGCTGGAAGCCCCGCGGCTCGTCGGTGGGGACGACGACGGGCACGCCCTCGCAGAGGCCACCTGCTCCGTGTAGCTCACCCAGTACGGCGCGGGCACGATCACCTCGTCGCCGGGGTCGACGAGGACTGCGCAGATGTTGTAGAGGGTGTGCTTCGGGCGCCGACCGACGCGATGACGTCGGTGGAGGCGTAGGTCAGGCCGTTGTCGCGCTTCAGCTTGGCGCAGATCGCCGCCTTGAGCTCCGGGATGCCCCCGCGTCGGTGTACTTCGTCTTTCCCTCGCGCAGGGCGCGAATCCGCGGCGTCCTTCACCCGCTCGGGGGTGTCGAAGTCCGGCTCTCCGCGGTGAAGCGAGAGGACGTCGATGCCCTGGGCCCGGAGAGCCCGGGCGCGGGCGGAGAGGGCCAGGGTCGGGGACGGGGTAGGCGGCGGGCGCGCGCGGCCAGCATGGATCGGTTCACTCCTCTTCCGGGGTGTTCGCGGGTCTGGATCAACCGCCCTGCAGCTTCTTCCGGAGCCTGTCCTCGACGCCGGTGCAGGGACCAGGCCCGTGACCGAGCCCCGTGGCTGGCGACTTCCCTGATCGAGGCGCGAGGAGATGTACGAGTACGCCTCGTGTGGCATGAGGAAGACGGTCTCGATCTCCTCGCGCGCAGCTTTCGGCCCATCAGGGCCATCTGGAACTCGTACTCGAAGTCCGACACCCGCGCGGAGCCTGGGCGCGGACGATCGCAGCGGCGCCCTCGAGCCGGACGGTCAGATCGACGAGGAGCCCGTCGAACACACCACGATCTCGATCTCGCGCAGATGCCGCGTCGCCTCGCGGACTCGCGTCGACGCGCTCGCTGTCGGTGAACAGTGCCGTCTTCGCCGCCGCGCCGGGTTCGTGACGACGGCCACCACGAGCCGCGTCGCGTGAAGAGCCGGAGGCTCCGCTCGATGAGGTCGAGGCGCCCGTTCGTCAGCGGATCGAACAGAGCCCGGGTATACGGCGCGGACGGCCACGAATCGCTCCTGTGCTCGGCGCTAGGGAACCTGGGCGGCCACGGCGGCTCACATCAGAGCGGTGGGATCGGGCCGCGCGGCGGTGGCGAAGTGACGCGACTCAAGGCCTCGAGCCGGTCAGGAGTGTACCCTTCGGCTCGTGGAAGGAAAGTCACGGCAGTGTCGCCGAAACGCCGCGCTCGGCGGTGCGCGACGAGGCCCGGCGCGGCCGGCAGCACCGTCCGCGTGGAGTGCTGCACCACGACCGCCGACGCCGTCGCGGCACACCCCGCGCGGCCGCCAGGGCTTCCAGGGTGCGGCCGGCGAGCGTGGTCGCGTACGGTGGGTCGGATGAACACGAAGTCGAATGGTCCCTCATCCACCCCGACCGTCGGCAGCAGGTGGAGGACGTTCGCCCGCCAGGACGCGCTGTGCGCGCGACGCCCCGAGGGCCGCCAGGTCGGCGCGAAGCGCGCGCAGGGCCGACCGATCGCGCTCGACCAGGACGACGTGCGCGCGGCGCCGCGGGACAGCGCCTCGACACCGGCGGCGCCGGTGCCCGCCCGAAGCAGATCGAGGACCGGCGCGCCGGCCTGCCGCCGGGCCGAGGGGACGTCGCATCGAACAGGGCCCCCGCGCACCCGGTCGCGCACGGTTTGTCGGAGCCCGCGCGGAGCCCGGAGGTGTCGCCTCGGCGGTCGTCGGCCGCCGGATGACCCGCGTGGCGCCTATCCGATCGAGGCCGAAGCTCGAGACGTCTTCTGCGCCAGCGAGCGATCAGAGCCTCTGCGTAAGCGGCGGTGGTCCGGGAGGCGCGGAGCCCTGGGGATCGCGCGCTGCCGTACCAGCTCGGCGGCGTCCTGGCGCGCCTCACTCGAGGAGCCGGCGTGGTGACAGATGCCAGCGATGCCGGAACTCCGGGAGCCCTGACTGGCGCGTGCCGAAGAACTCGCCCGGTCCGCGGATGCGGAGATCGACCTCGGCGAGCCGGAAGCCGTCTGGGTCCCTTCCATGGCCGCCAGTCGCTGCGCGTCCTCGGATGCGGGGCCGCCTGCCAGAGGATGCAGGGGACTTCGCGGCGCCGCGGCCGACGCCCCCGCAGCGCGGGTAGCTGAGGCCAGCCGAAGCGCTCGGCGTGCTCGATCAGCATCACGCGGCGTTGGGCACGTCAGTCCACCTAGATGACCGTCGTCGTGCCACCAGCAGATCGATCTCGCCCTCGCCTTGAACGCCCGCATCACCTGGTCCTTGGCGTCGAACGAGAGGCGACCGTGGACCAGCCCCACGCCGAACTCTTGAACGGGCCGGCGCTGGAGACGCTCCGCCATCTCGGTCGCGCGCCTTGAGGTCGGTCGCCTCGGACTCCTGACGAGCGGGCAGACCACGTAGAGCCTGGCGGCCGGCCCGGAGCTCGGCTCCGGATGAAGTCGTAAGATTCGCCCTGAGGCGGACTCGTTGCGCGGCGTGGTCACGATCGGCTGTACGCCCCGGGGCTAGTCTGGATCCAGGATGGACGTCCAGATCGCCGTAGAGCGTCGAGCGCGAGCGTCCGCGGGATCGGCGTCGCCGTCATCACGAGCACGTGCGGGCGCTCGCCCTGCCGGCGGAGGCGACGCGCGCTGCATGACGCCGAAGCGATGCTGCTCGTCCACCAGACCGCGAGACCCAGGCGCTGGAGCTCGACGGCATCCTCGACAGGGCGTGCGTGCCCCGACGCCGATGGCGCGCGTCGCCGCTCCGGAGGGCGTCCAGCGCGGCCTGGCGCTCCCGCGCGCGCTAGCCCGGGCGAGCCAGGCGACCGAGAGCCCCAGCGGCTCGACGAGCCGGCAGCGGTCCGCACGTGCTGCTCGGCGAGGATCTCGGTCGGCGCCATGAGCCGGCCTGGCACCCCGCCTCGACCGCGGTCAGGAGCGCCATCACGGCGCACGATCGTCTTGCCGGATCCGACATCCCCCTGGAGGAGCTCGGTTCATCGGGCACCGGCGCCGCGAGATCGGCGCGGATCTCCGACCAGACGCGCCCTGCGCCGCCGTCAGTGTGAACGGCAGATCGCGCAGCAAGCGCGCGACCAGCGCGCCGGGGGCGCAAGGCGGCCGCCCGCGCTCCCGCGCCTGCCGCCGGCGTCGGAGGGCCAGGCCGACCTGCAGCACGAGGAAGTCCTCGAAGGCGAAGCGCCGGCGGGCGGCGTCCACGTCCTCCAGCCGCCTGAAGTGGACCGTGCGGTACGCCTCGGACCGCCGGCAGGAGGTTGCGCCGACGGCGGAGCGCCTCCGGCAGGATGTCGGGCGCTCCTCGGCATGCGCGGTGACGACGTCGTGCAGGGAGTACTCGCAGCTGACGCTGAAACACGCCTTCGGTCAGCGGGTAGATCGGCACGACGCTGACCCATGTGGATCGACGCCAGCTCGTCAGCTTCGACGAGCCTCGAACTCGGGGTTGTCGAGGCGTCACGACACGGCGGTCCTTGCCGAGGATCTTTGCCGTACAGGACGACCCGCTGCGTGCTTGAACTGCTGCGCGAGGTAGGGTCGTCCGGAACCAGAGGGCCGTGAAGTAACCCGTCTGATCGCGGAACGTCACGCGGATCGGGGCGCGGACCATGCCCTCGGCGGCGCGGACCCGAAGCACCGTCCTGTGCATGACCGCCGCCTCTCCCAGGGCGACCTTGTGGAACGGGGCGAACGGGTCCGGCGGTCCTGGTAGTCCCGGGGAAAGTGGTTCAGAGCGTCCCGGACGGTCAGGAGTCCGAGGCGCTCGAGTTGCCGAGCCCGATGGGGCCGACGCCCTTCAGGTACTGGAGGGGGGTGATCGAGCCCGGCGGGCGACTTGGCGACCGGGTTCACGGGAGTGACCAGCCGCGTCAGTGGGCAGAGATGCCGGGCTTGTCTCACCTGGGCCCCCATGGTATAGAAGTGCGTTGCTCGGCGGCAAGCCGGCCCGTTCCGGGACCGGAAAGGCCGCGCGGGCCCATCTCCTCCGAGGAGTCCCGAAAGCAGGCCCAGCGCTGTGATGTGTGCTGGGAAGGGCCCCGTCGTGGGCAACCAATCAGCCACGCGCACAACGTGTCCTCGCGCCGGCAAGCTGCCGAACCTGGTGTCGATGCGGGCGGTCGTGAAGGGCCGCGCCAAGCGGGTCCGCGTTCTGCACGCGCTGCCTGCGAGGTGGCAAGGTCGTCAAGGCCGTCTGAGGACCGGCCGCCGGGGTGCCAGTCGCCCCGGCGGCCTGCGTTGACCGCTCTACTGGATCAGGGCTGGCATCGTCCCCCGACCCGTTCTCGCAACACTACTTCTTCTTCTTGGCCGCCTTCTTCTTCGCCATCGTCCTCACCTCTCCCGTTTGATCTTGGCCCCGCGAAGGGGGCTGCACCCCCTCCGCGTGAGACCTTCGGCGCTACTTCTTCTTGGCCGCCTTCTTCTTCGCCATCGTCCTCACCTCCCTCCCGTCGCCAATGAGCGCGGCTAGAACCCCATCGCGTCGCGACGGAGCTTCTCGGCCTGCTCGGGTCCGCGCCGCTCGTGGCCATGGAGGTCCACGTAGAGCTGCGGGAGACTCACCACCTGAATCCGCCCTCGACCACCGGCGCGTAGAAGACGCCGGGATCGTAGGGGGTCATGAGATAGACCGATCCTTCGCCCTCGACTGGCTGGAGCCCCAGGACCTCGGCCAGCGCCTCGGCGTCGCCGCTCACGTAGGCGTGGGACGGTCGAGACGCGCCGTGTGCGGCCCGATCAGCGATGCGCCGGCGTGCAGCGTGAACGCGTAGGTCATCCCGAGCTCGGCCGCGTGCCGGGCCAGGATCTCCATGGTCCGGCGCTTGTCCACGGTCGGCGAGACGAAGGCGCTGAGCCCGTTGACGCGATAGATAGTAGGCGTCGCGCGCCAACCGTCCAGGAGATCGCCCGGACGGTGCAAGCGGAGCCCATCCCGGCCCCGCTCGACCCAGTCGAGCCCTCGAGCCGGTTGATGACGTTGTGGGCGTGGCCGAGGCTCACCGAGACCGCCCGCCCCAGCTCGTCGAGCCGCCACGCGCGGTCCCGCTCGGCCAGGAGGGCCCGGACCACCCGCGCTCGCGCGCGGCGCGAAGAGGGTCTTGAGAGGCCGCCGGATCAGCCCGACGCTGGGGCGGCCCGCCTTCTGGATCAGGACGTTGTCGAAGGCCAGGTAGCAGTTGCCGGAGAGGTCCAGGTAGCCGCAGCCGTTCCGGTGAATCAGGCCGCCGACTGGGGGCGACGTACGGTGCCGCCACCATCGGATAGGCCCCGGGCAGGTGCGGTCGGAGCTCGCGGAGTCGGGTGATCGCCCTCCTCGGAGGTGACCGGGCTCGCCCGGGAGCGGGTCTCACAGATCAGAGTCTTCTGCCTCCGGTCCTGCCCCATCCGGAACCGAACGAGCACATCCACCGTCTGGTCCCCGACGGTTGCATCTATGGACTCTTGCCACTCAGACACTTGTGGAAAGAGACCCCGGAGTCGTTCCGCCGCTTCTTCCTGAATTCTCCAATCCGACCATACTTTCACTTGTCCGATCATTTTCAACGTGCGCTGAAACCATAGACTCGGGTGAAACCCCTGTCGAGTGGAAACAATGGATCGAGCGTCAACGGGCGGACGGTTTCAGGACGCTGGGGCAGCCGGCCCCACGATCATCGCGGGAAGAAGCGCATCTCCCATGACCGCCATCAGGCGGTCCAGTCGTCGACTCACGGCAGGTCCGGAGCTCTCCAGCTCGACGTAGTTGCGGTCGCGCACCTCCAGCGAGAGGGAGGTCTTCCTCAACGCCAAAGACTCGACCCAACCCTCGGCGTCCTGGAGGGCACACTCCGGAACCCGCATACCACCGCGTACGGCCGCCCGTGACCCTCGGAGCGTGTTGCGCCCGAGGCTGTACCGATCCGGAGGATCGTCGATCTCGAGCAGCGCCAGCATCGTGGCCGGAAGGTCCTGGTGCTGCGTCAGGTGGTCGTGTTCGCGGAACGGGAGCCCGGAAGTCGCATCACGAGCGGCACGTGGGTCTGCTCGGGGGTGAAGGCGCTGCCATGCCCGAAGAACCCGTGCTCGTAGAACTCCTGGCCATGGTCGCCGCAGTGATGACGACGATCGACCGATCGAGGAGCCCCCTGGTGGTCCAGGGCATCCAGGATGCTGCCCGCGATCGCGTCGACTGAGTGGACCGAGTTCCGGCAGCGGTTGTACATCCGGCGTCCCCCGTCCGCGGCCTGCGCCTGGGCGACCGTGGGATCCTCGACGATCGGCAGGAACTTCGCGTGCTCCGGCGTGAACAGGAAGGGAAAGTGCGGCAGAGCTGAGGAACATGAAGGCGAAGAAGGCATCGTCCCGCGGGGTCGCTTCCAGGAAGCTCCTGGAACGCCCGCGCCTGGAGAACATCCCGCTCGTCGACGGTGGGCGCCGGGAGATTGTCGGTCAGGGACGAGCCGAACGGACGCTGAATGCGGTGCTGGCGGAACTCCGGGTAGCCGAGCGAGGTGCTCGACAGGATCCGGAACCCGGTAACCCGGCCTCCGCGAAGTCCGGCGACGAGGACGGGCTCCCGACCTCGGCGAGGAATGGGCCACCAGTAGGTCCCGTGCAGCCCGTAGAGCATGGAGAAGATGCCGGAAGCGCGTCGCAGTGCGCCCGCTGAGGCGCTGGCGAAAGACCTGCGCGCGTCCCGGGAGAACCGCCAGATGTCCGGGGTAAAGGCTGCTCGGCGTGAACGTGCCGGCGCTGGCCACGACTCGACCACGATCCACACCGCGTTCCAGCGGTGGTCCGCCTCTGACCGTCCCTGCACGACTGGGCGCCTGCGAGGTAGACCGGAGGCCGCTCTGGCCGGGTCGGAGGCCAGCGGCCTTGCGTCCTCACGGTCTGCGTCAGCCGCTGGCGGACTTCCCGGAGGCGCAGGGGCTCGTAGAGTGGAATGAGTCCGCGCCTGAGTGGGCATGACGCCGGGGACGTCGAGGAGGTCGCCGGCGGCGTACGTCAGCCGCTCGGCCGCGATCAGCCGCAGCGACCGTCGCCGCGAGCGCGAGCCAGCGCCGCCGGAGCGGCCAGGGTGGCCTCCCGGGCCCACCACGAGCAGGGCCGTGAAGCCCAGGAGCTCGAGGGCGAGCAGGGACTGACGATGCCGCGCTGGCGCTCGCCATGGCGACGTCCCGGCGCGGGGAGCTGCATCGACTCGAACCCGCCCGGGCGTGGAAGAGGACGTTCAGGGCGAGGGAATTGGTAAATGGAACCGGGAGCAGCTCGTGAGATCCGGGCGTCGACGTAGATGAAGCGGTCTGGAGCAACGCGAACGCGAGTCGCCCCCAGGCACCGCGCAGGTCGAGCGCCGGGGCGTCCATCACCAGTGCGACCGCGGCGAGGACCGCGTGGATCGCCAACGTCGCGCAAACAGTGGCCGGCTCGCCAGGAGCGCCGCGGGCGTGGCGAAATCGTGAGGCCCAGCCCGGTCGGCCGGGCGCTCCCGCGCAGAGGAAGACGCTGCGCGTGCAGGCCCGCGGCGAGCCCGTTCAGGGCCGCTTACGAAGGCGAGCAGCGCCCGCCGGCGAGCGGCGACCGGGTAGCGGGTCACCGCGCGGTCCCCGCTGCCGATGCCGCGCGTCGCCTCCCTAGCCCTGCCCATCCTCCAGCTCGGCCAGCCGGTCGTCGTCCAGCCCGAAGTAGTGGCCGACCTCGTGGACGACCGTGTCCCGCACCAGCTCCTCCATGTCCTCCACGGTCTCGCAGTCTTCCTGGATCGGCCCCTGGTAGATCGTGATCACGTCCGGCAGCACGTTCCCGTAGTTCGTGTCCCGGCGCGTGAGATCGGTGCCCGCGATAGAGGCCGTAGAGCGTGTCCGGGGGCTCGATGCCCATGTCATCGAGGGTGTCGTCGTCCGCCCAGTCCTCGACGACGACGGCGATGTTCTCCAGGCGCTCACGGAAGCGACGCGGCAGGCGCCGCAGCGCCCGCTCGACGAGCAGCTCGAACTCCTTGCGGCTGATCTCGACCATGGGCGGACGGCCGGCTGGCCGGCTGCCCTAGAGCCCGCGGACCCGCTCGACGTCGATGACGTCCTTGATCGGCCGAGATCGCGCGGCCATGACGCCCTGAGATGGCCGAGATCCTGACCTCCACGGTGAAGTGATTCAGCCCCTTGCGGTCCTCGGTGACGGTCACCTCGGCCTTCACGATGTTGGCCTGGCGCGAGGAGATCGCGGTCGAGATATCGGCGAGCAGGCCCGGGCCGGTCACGGCCGATGTGCACGGCGATCTTCACGGGCAGCGCCCGCTGCTCGGCCTCCGCCCATTCCACGGCCACCGTGCGCTCGTTGTCGGATGACGCCCCGCGAGGTTCGGACAGTCCTGGGCGTGCACGGTCATTCCGCGGCCGCGGGTGATGAAGCCCACGATCGGGTCGCCCGGCACCGGCCCGCAGCACTTCGCGAACCGGACGAGCACGTCGTCCACGCCCTTGACCGTGACGCCGCCGGCATCCGTCCGCGGGCGGGCGGGCTTCGCGGGAGCTTCGGCTCCGTCCGGCGCCTCGTCGGGCGTCCGGGCGGAGGAACTCGCGCGACGACGGTCGAGGCCGCCAGTTTGCCGTACCCGAGCCCGGCCAGGAGGTCGTCCACCGTCGTGTACCCGTGCTCGACGGCGAGCTTCCCGAGCTCCTCGGACTTCGAGGATCGTGGCCAGCGACAGGCGGTGCTTCCGCGCCTCGCGGTCGAGGAGCTCGCGGCCGAGGGCGAGCGAGCGGACGCGTCCTCGGTCCGGAGCCACTGCTTGACCTTCGAGCGCGCCCGCGTCGACTTGATCGATCTTGAGCCAGTCCGCGCGACGGCTTCTGGGTGGGCGACGTGACGACCTCGACGATGTCGCCCTGCCGGAGCACGTGGCGCAGGGGCACCAGCTTGCCGTTCACGCGCGGCGCCCGCGCAGTGGTTGCCGACCTCGGTGTGCACCGCGTAGGCGAAGTCGATCGGGCGTCGAGCCCTCGGGCAGGGCCTTCACGTCGCCCTTCGGGCGTGAAGACGTAGACCTCGTCGGGGAACAGGTCGACCTTGACGGTCTCCATGAACTCCCGCGGGTCCTTCATCTCCTTCTGCCACTCGAGCAGCTGCCGCAGCCAGACGAACGCCTGGTCGCAGGCCCGAGCGCGTCCTTCTTCTCCTTGTAGAGCCAGTGCGCCGCGATGCCCTCCTCGGCGATCCGGTGCATGTCGCGGCGTGCGGATCTGGATCTCCACCGGATCGCCCTTCGGGCCGATGACCGTCGTGTGGAGCGACTGGTACATGTTCGACTTGGGCATCGCGATGAAGTCCTTGAAGCGGCCGGGCACGGGCTTCCACGAGGAGTGGACCAGCCCCAGGGTGCCGTAGCACTCGCGCACGGTGGGCGTGAGGATGCGCACGGCCGTCAGGTCGTAGATCTCGTCGAACTCGCGGCCCCGCCTCGTCATCTTCTTGTAGATCGAGTAGAAGTGCTTCGGCCGGCCGGTGATCTGCGACTCGGACATGCCGACCTCGGCCAGCTTCGCCGACAGGATCGTGATGACCTGGTTGATCTCGGCCTCGCGCTCGAGACGCCGCTTGGCCACGCGCCGCTGGAGGTCGTCGTAGACCTCGCGGATGGAGCGCCTGCGAGCGCCAGGTCCTCCAGCTCGCCCTTGACCTTGGCCATGCCGAGCCGGTGGGCGAGCGGGGCGTAGATGTCCAGCGTCTCCCGGGCGATCGCGCGCTCGCTTCTCGGCGGCAGGTAGTGAAGCGTGCGCATGTTGTGGAGCCGGTCGGCCAGCTTGATCATGAGGACCCGGATGTCCCGGGCCATGGCCACCAGCATCTTGCGGAAGTTCTCCGCCTGCCGCTCTCGCGGCTGGCGAAGGCGAGCTTCCCGATCTTGGTGACGCCGTCGACCAGCTCGGCGATGTCGCCTCCAGAACCGCTCCACGAGGACCGTCCTTGCTGGTCGCGGTGTCCTCGAGGACGTCGTGGAGGAGGCCGGCCGCCACGGTCGTGGCGTCCATCTTGAACTCGACGAGGAGGCCGGCGACCGCCAGGGGGTGGATGTCGTAGGGCTCGCCGGAGACCGCGCTGCTGGCCCTGATGGACTCCTCGCGTGAACTCGTAGGCCCGCCGGACCACGTCGATGTCCCCGCCCGGCTGGTAGCGGGGGATCTCGGTCAGAGGTCGCTCAGCGTCCGCAGTGCGCGCGTCCCGGCTCACCCGTGGAGCGCCGCGCGGGGCGTTGTACCGCCCGATTCGAGAGTCGGTCCGACGGGCGCCGGGTGATCTCAGCGGCTTTATCGCCCGGCGGCCGCCTTCACCACGGCCTTTTTGGCGCCTCGCTGGCGCGACTGGCTCCAGTTCTCCCAGTCCACGATGATCGGCGCGGCGACGAAGACCGAGGAGTAGGTCCCGGTCACCACGCCCACCAGGAGCGCGAACGCGAAGTCCTGCAGCACCTCGCCGCCCGCAGACGAACAGGATGAACACGACCGAGGAACACCGTGAGCGAGGTGAGGATCGTCCGCGACAGGGTCTGGTTGATGGCGGCGTTGATGACGTCCGCCAGCGTCTCGCCCCTTGCGCAGTCCCCGCGCCGCGGTTCTCGCGGATGCGGTCGAACACCACGATCGTGTCGTTGATGGAGAACCCGACGATCGTGAGGAGCGCCGCCAGGACCGGGAGAGACATCTCGCGGTTGGCGATCGAGAGGGCGGCGAGCGCGACCAGCACGTCGTGGATCAGCGCGATGATGGCCGCCACCCGCCCCGGAAGTCGAACCGGAGCGCGGTGTAGATCAGGATTCCGCCATGCCCGCCAGCACCGCGTAGACCGCCTGCAGCTGCAGGTCTCGGCCGACCTGGGGCCCGACGAACTCGAGTCGGCGCACCTCGAAGCCCGGCAGCCCCGCCTCCTTGATCCCTGCTGCGACCCGCTGCGACGTCTCCTCGAGGCTTCCCGCCGACGCGGGATCCGGATGAGGTATTCCTGGGCGTCGCCGAACTCCTGGATGACGCTCTCGCCCATGCTGGACCCGGTCGAGCGCGCCCGCACGGCGTCGACCGTCGTGGCGCCTGCTGGAAGCGCACCTGCACCAGCGTGCCGCCGGAGAAGTCGATGCCGTAGCTTGAGCCCGCCCTGCCAGGCGATGTGGGACAGTCTCAACCAGGGTCACGATCAGGGAGATGGCGTAGGCCCACCGCCGCTTGCCGATGAAGTCGTACTTCGCGTTGACGAAGATCTGGAGCATCTCGTGGCGTCCCTTGTCCGCGCCTCAGATGGACAGCGTCTGGACGCCGCCGGCGGCCCATGTAGATCAGGTCGAAGATGCAGGCGCGTGAAGAAGACCGCCGTGAACAGACTCGCCACGATGCCGATCGCATGAGCGTGACCGCGAAGCCCTTCACCGGCCCCGTCCCGAACTGGTACAGGATGACGCCGGACACCACCACGGTGACGTGGGTGTCGATGACCGTCCGTGAACGCCCGCCGGAAGCCGGCGTCGATCGCGGCCCGGACGGTCTTCCCGAGCCGCAGCTCCTCGCGGATGCGCTCGAAGATGAGGATGTTGGTGTCGACCGCCATGCCGATGGTCAGCACGATGCCGGCGATGCCCGGCAGCGTCAGCGTGGCCTGAACCAGCGCCATGGCCGCCAGGAGGATGAGCGAGGTTGAGCAGCGAGCGCCAGGTCCGCGATCAGCCCCGGACAGCCGGTAGTAGATCAGCATGAACAGCGAAGACGGCCAGGAGCGCCCGATTGCCGTCGAGACGATGCCCCTGCGGATCGAGTCGGCCCCGAGCGAGGGGCCGACCGTGCGCTCCTCGAGGACCTGGACGGGCGCCGGCAGCGCGCCCGGTGCGCAGGACGATCGCGAGGTCGCTCGCCTCCTCGAAGGTGAAGCCGCCCGTGATCTGCGCCTGCCCCGAGCGGAATCCGCTCGCGGATCACGGGCGCCGAGTGGACGTTGCCGTCGAGGACGATGGCGAGCGCCTTGCCGACGTTCTTCTCGGTCGCTTCGCCGAACAGGCGCGCCCCCACGCTGTCGAACGAGACGGAGCACGTACGGCTCCCTCACGTTCTGGTCGACGCCGGACGGTGGCGTCCGACGATGACGTCTCCGGTGAGCAGGACCTCCTTCTTGACGCACGTAGGGGATCCGGCGCCGTCCTGTCGTGGTCCGGTCCACGCGACGCCCGTAGAGAACCTCGTCGCCGGCGGCGGCCCGTCCTGCAGCGGCGCCGGGCCGCGTCCGCCTCGATCGTCGACCAGCTTGAACTCGAGCACGGCGGTCTTGCCGATGAGGGCCTTCGCCCGCGCAGGATCCTGGACGCCCGGCAGCTGCACCAGGATGCGATTCTCGCCCTGCTGCTGGATCGTCGGCTCCGCCACGCCGAACTGGTCGACGCGGTTCCGGATGACCTTCGAGCCCCTGGTCGACGAACGAGTTCCGGCGCTCGGTGATCACCTTCTCCTTGAGCGCGAGCTCGATCCGGCCCGCCGCCGGGTCCTGGGACCGCGTGTCGAACTCGACGAAGCTGGCCAGCGCCTGCTGCGCCTCCTGCGTGGCCTGCGGCGAGGCCAGCTGGACCGCGAGCCCCGCGCGCCCCTGGCGGGTGACCTGGGCGCCGATGCCCTTCTTCTGGAGCGCCGCCCGCAGGTCGCCCGCCATGCGGTCCAGCACGTTCTCGATGCCCTTCTCGAGGTCCACGCCGAGGACCAGATGGATCCCGCCCTGGAGGTCCAGCCCCAGGTTGATCGGCTGGCGGGATTGCCGTGCCAGTCGCGAGGCGCGACCAGGAGGAGAGATCCCACGATGACCGCGGCGACGATGCCGATGCGAAGCCAGAGATAGCGCGGCATGACTGGCCCCGTCAGGCCGAATCCGCGTCGGCGCGGTTCTCGGACTCGAGCCCCGTGATGGCGCTCCGGAGACACTCGACGCGGACGGAGTCCCCGAGCTTGAGGGTCACCCGCCGGTCCGTGACGCTGACGACGGTGCCGATCAGCCCGCCCGACGTGACCACCCGGTCCCCTTTCTGATGGCGGCGAGCATCTGCTCGCGGTTCCGGCGCTCGCGCTGCTGGGGGCGGATCACCAGGAAGAAGAAGATGCCCAGTACCAGCACGATCGGCACGAGCTGGGGCAGGACAGCGGCGCGACGCCGCCTCCCGACTGCGGGGTCGGCCCCCATGGCGTAGGCGAGGTCGATCACGATGCCTCCTCTTGCCCGGGCGGATCAGTGCCCGGTGCGGTCACCGGCTCGGCGTCATCCGAGCCATAGGCCTCGAGCACGGCTCGTCGAAACGCGGCGAACGTGCCGGCCGAGATGGCGGCGCGCAGGCCGGCCATCAAGCCGAGATAGTATGTCAGGTTGTGGAGCGTGAGGAGCCGATACACGGTGAGCTCCCGCGCGAGGAAGAGGTGCCGGAGGTACGCCCGCGAGAAGTGCCGGCACGTGTAGCACAGGCAGACCGGGTCGAGCGGGTCCGACGCCCGGGCGTGCGCCGCGCGCCGGATGACGACGACGCCCCCGGCTTGTGAAGGCCTGGCTCCGTCCGCGCGTGCCGGGTTGGCGAGCACGCAGTCGAACATGTCCACGCCGGCCGCCACCGCGTCCACCAGATCGTCCGGGCGGCCGACACCCATCAGGTAGCGCGGCCGGTCTCCGGGCAGCTCCGCCGCCGTCAGCGCGACCAGCTCCCGCATGAGCCCGCGGGGCTCCCCGACCGCGAACCCGCCGAGGGCGTAGCCGTCGAAGCCGATGGCGCACGTGTCGGCGCACCGCCGCCCGCCTGCAGCACCGGATACATCCCGCCCTGAACGATCCCGAAAGCATGCCTGTCCCGGCCGCCTCCCGGCGACGTGGGCCGCGTGCGCCGCGCCGGGCCCAGCGAATGGTCCGTCCGGAGCGAAGCCTCGGCAGCCTCCGCCGTCGCGCCGGGTGCGGCAGGCACTCGTCGAGCGGGTGCAGGACGTCCACCCCGAGGGCGTGCTGGATCTCCACGACCAGCTCGGGCGTGAGCAGGTGCTCGGTCCCGCCGTCGAGGTGCGAGCGGAAGCGGACGCCCCTCCTCGCGAATCGTGCGCAGCGCGGCGAGGCTCCAGACCCGGTACCCGCCCGAGTCCGTGAGGATGGGCCGCGTCCCACGCCATGAAGCGGTGGAGGCCCCCGAGCTCGGCGATCAGCGTCGTGCCCGGGCCGCAGGTAGAGGTGGATAGGTGTTCGCGAGGACGATCTCGGCGTCCGATCTCCCGAAGGTCGGCCGGGGTGAGGCTCTTGACCGTGCCCAGCGTGCCGACCGGCATGAAGGCCGGCGTCTCGACCGTGCCGTGCGCGGTATGGAGCCGACCCCGGCGGGCCGAGCCGTCCTGTCCCCGCAGCTCGAAGGGCGGTGGACCCTGAGTCCGGACACGGCGTCCGCTCCGGCGGCGGCGGGCGGCCCGACGGTCTAGCCGTCAACGTCCAACCCCGCGAGCATCGCGTCGCCGTAGCTGTAGAAGCGGTAGCTGGCGCCGGACCGCGTGCGCGTACGCGCGGCGAGCACCCGCTCCCGCCCGGCGAAGGCCGCCACGAGGAGGAGGCAGCGACGAGCGCGGCAGGTGGAAGTTCGTCAGGAGGGCGTCCACCGACGCGGAACTCGTGACCGGGCACGATGGTGAGATCCGTCCAGCCGGCTCCCGGCACCACGCTGCCATCCGGGCGGGCGGCGGTCTCGAGCGCGCGGACGTGTCGTCGTCCCGACCGCGACGACGCGGCTGCCCTGCCGCGCGCGCGCGATCCACCGCCGCGGCCGTCGCCGGCGGGACCTCGTAGCGCTCCGCCTCCACCCGGTGCTCGGCCGAGCCGCTCGGCGCGCACCGGCCGGAAGGTGCCCGGGCCAACGTGAAGCGTGACCCGATGGATCTCGATCCCCGCGCGCCCAGATCCGCGCGAGGAGGTCCTCGGTGAAGTGAAGGCCCGCGGTGGGCGCGGCGACGGCGCCCGGCCGGGTCGCGTAGACGGTCTGATAGCGCGCCCAGTCCTCGGCGCCCGGGTTCCGATATCGGCGGATGTACGGCGGCAGCGGGGGCAGCCCATGAGCCTCGAGGAAGGCCGGCACCTCCCCTGCCCCGTTCAAGCCGGACTGCGCGCCCGGCTCCATCTCCTCCCGGGCGGTGACGGTCGCCCGGGCCACGCCATCGGCCAGCGGTGATCACGCGATCCCGACCGGACACCGGCGGCGGCCGGCCGGAGGAGCGCCGCCCAGTCTTCCGCCGTCGGGACCCACCGGATGGAGCAGCAGGACCTCGACGTCCTGCGCGGTCCCCTCGATGCTGCCGAGCAGCCGGGCGGGCAAGAACTCGCGTGTCGTTCACGACGAGGCAGTCTCCCGCCCGGAGGAACGGCGGCCCAGGTCGGCCACCCGGGCGTCCCGGATGCCCCGGACCGCCGATCGAGGACCAGAGAGGCGCGCCGCGTCGCGGTGCTCCGCCGGCGCCTGGGCGATCCGGTCCTGCGGCAGCGCGTAGTCGTACAGGGCGAGCTCGCCGGCGGCCTGGACCGACGCTAGCCAATGCGGCTTCCTCGCTCGACGTCCTGGTCGGGGACGGAGCAGGATGACCGTGGTGGCCGTCCGCGTAGGCGCCGAGCACGAGCACCTCGGACACGAACGGGCCCGATCCGCTTCGGCGGGAAGTTGACGACGCAGACGACCTGGCGCCCGACCAGCTCCTCGAGCCGGTACCGGTCCGTGATCTGCGGCGCTCGACCGTCACTCGCCGAGGGCACCCAGGTCGATCCAGAGCTTGTAGGCGGGTTTCCGGGCCTCCGGAAAGGGCTCGGCCCGCACGACGGTGCCGATCCGGATGTCCACTCGCTCGAAATCGCTCCAGGCGATCTCGCTCATGGGATTCGGAACTCGCGGAGCGCTCCTCGAGCCCCTCTCACTCGCAGGGTCGTCAGGGCGGTGCCCGGAGTAGTAGTGCTCGAGGATCTGAGGATACGTGTATCCGCGGTCGGCCATGCCCTTTGGCGCCGAACTGGGACAGGCCCACGCCGTGCCCCCAGCCGCGCCCCTCGAAACGGACCACCCCGTCCTGGGCGACCGGGACGAACAGCGTGCTCTTCAGGGCATCGTACCCAGATAATCCGCCGGAAGTCGGCCCCCGGAGGTGGCCGTTCGCGAGAGTGCTCGACGGCCAGGCGCGCCACGCGGAACGAGGGACTGCGCTCGAGCACAGTCAGCCGGGTCACCTGACCCACCTCGAGCCCGCCACGGCGAAGCGCTCGCCGATCACGGTGAGTGGGAGGGTCACGGTCCAGGTGAGTTCGGCGACTCCATGGAGAACTCGTCGCGAGACCCCCTGCGAGGGAGGGACGCCGTCCCGGAAGCAAGACGCTCTGGGCCGCCTCGGTGAAGCTGCCCGAGTCCGAGTGGTAGAACGTGGGGAACACGCGCCCGCTGCCACGTCAGCACCTGCCCGGCCGTCATCGGCGCCGCCTCTCGCGCCGGCGAGCCCTCGATGGCCCAGCCCAGCGAAGTTCTGGTCCTGGTTGCTCGCCACGACGTGGTAAGGCCCGCCCGGCGGCGCGGCCCTGCTGGAACACGGCGTAGGTGCGCGCCACCACCGCGAGCGCCCGCAGAGCGTCCGCCGGCCACCGCTCGGAGGCCTCGCCGCGGACGGTGCCGGCGATGTACTCCTCCATCGGCAACCTCGTTCACCAGGAGCAGCCCGTCGGCCTGCCGCCATATCTCCAGCGTCGCCGATGTAGTCGCGCGTTCCCGACCCGCATGGGACCGCGCCGCACCTCGAGCCGGATGCGGGGCAGGATCCACGCGCGGCGCCCGACGACGTCAGACCGACGCCCGACGGGCACCACGCGCAGGATGCGAGGCCCCGGCAGGCTGAAGAGCGCCCGGCCGGTGGCCGGGTCGATGCACCGTCACCGCGTCGGCCGACGCCGACCTCCACGTGACGAACGCCGTCAGCGAGCGCGATCCGCATCGGCCTCAACACCCACGGCGGGCGCCGACCAACCCGGCCACGCACGGCGAGCCCACGACGACAGCCGCGATCACCCGCCCGGCGAAGAGGCGGCGGGTCATCCCGCGTCGCCGTCCTCATCGGCGGGAGAGGAGCGCCAGGACGCAGCGTCGAGCACGATGCTCGAGGACGATCGACGTCGTCAGCGGAAGTAGAAGGACCAGTTGCCGCGCTGGACGTGGATGTCGCCCGGCAGCCGTCCGAGGAACGGGACCTTGCCGCCGACGCGCGCCGGCCAGCCACAGAGTGCCGCCGACGACGACCAGCACGATCACCGAGGATCACCAGCATCCGGCCGAAGTCCGCCATCGATCCCGGGCTACCTCGAGGGATAGCTGGGCGGGTCCGTCTCCCGCGCGATGACCGAGGTGCCGGTAGGCGGCGGGCGTCGCGCGCCGGCCGCTCGGCGTCCGCACGATCGAGCCCGATCTTGAGGAGATAGGGCTCGACCAGCTCGCGCCAGTGCGTCTTCGGCGTCGTCGTTGATCGGTCGCGGCGATCGCCTCGAGCCCCACCGGGCCGCCGCCGTAGTGTCTCGACGATCGCCTGAGGAAGCGCCGGTCGAGCCGGTCCAGCCCGCGCGTGTCGACCCCTCCATGGTGAGGGACGCGTCGGCGACGCTCGGCGGTGATCCGGCCGTCGCCCTTGACCTGGGCGAAGTCCCGCACGCGCCGCAGCAGGCGGTTGGCGATGCGCGGGCGTGCCGCGCGCCTGCCGCGCGATCTCGGCAGCGCCGCCGGGCTCGATGGGCACGCCGAGGATGCCCGCCGGATCGGCTCAGCGATCCGCGCCAGCTCCGTCGTCGTCGTAGAAGTCCAGGTGGTGGAAGATGCCGAATCGCTCGCGCAAGCGGACGCGCTCAGCATGCCGGGCCGCGTCGTAGCCCCGACCAGGCGTGAACGGCTTGAGCGGGATCCGCATGTCCGAGCGTGATCCCGCGCTCGATCACGAAGTTGACTCTCGAAGTCCTCCATGGCCGGGATAGAAGAGCTCCTCGACGCACGCGCGGCAGCCGGTGGATCTCGTCCACGCAACAGCACGTCCCGGGCTCGAGGCTCGTGAGGACTCCCATCGAGATCGTCGCCCTGCTCGCAGCGCGGGCCCCGACGTGGCTCTTGAGCCCGCTGCGCCATCTCGTTGCAGCCAGGATGATGGACAGCGTCGTCTTGCCGAGACCCGGCGGCCCGTAGAGCAGCCGTGGTCCAGAGCACTCTCGCGCTGCCGCGCCAGCCTGACTCGACCGAGCACGCAGGCTCTCCACCGCCTCGCGCTGGCCGATGTACTCGTCCAGGCGCTGGGGACGCAGAGGGCCCGCTCGAACGGGCGCGTCGTCGCTCCGCCGAGCGCGGTCCGCTCGTCCAGGCAGGTTCGCTCAAGCTCACGCGGGAGCTCGCCGCACCGGAAGTCGGCAGGGCGTCACGACGACCTCGGCGGGCGCGGTAGATCTCCTCGACAGGGCCTCGGGCGCGTCGATATCCGGCCGCCGCGCCAGCGCGTCGCGGATCGCCTGGTCGGCCTCGCCGGCCTCGAAGTCCCATCTGCCGCGACGAGGATGTCGCGGACCAGCGCTCGGACCTCGTCGCTCACGTCTTCCGCGCGGTGGCTTCGGCACGTCCGCGCGCGGGAGGAGCGCGTACTTCGCCACCCTGCCCTCGCAGCTGGGCGACGATGTTGCGGCACTTCTGGGGCCCGATCCCGGGCAGCCGGCGGAGAAAGCGCTCGTCCTTCCGACGATCGCGTCCGCGATGTCGGCGATCGGCGCCACTGCGCGCGCGCGCGACGCAGGGGCCCCACGTCCTTCACGGTGATGAGCCGCTCGAAGAACTCGCGTTCCAGGTCCGCGGGCGAAGCCGATCAGGACGGGCCGGGGCTGATCGCGCGTGCGCGTGGTAGTAGATCACCAGCTCGAGCTCCGGCCGCCCTCGGCCCCGTCGCCGGCCGTCGAGGGCTCTCGAGTCCCGGGCGACGACGGGCGGCAGGACGACCTCGTAACCCACGCCGGACGCACTCGAGGATCACGCGGCCCTCCACGTCGTCGTCGCAGCCGGCCCCGGAGCGAGGCGATCATCGTCCGCCGAGCGCGCGCGGCCGCGACGAGAGGCCCGTGTAGGCCAGCGGCGCGAGCGCGTCGGCGACGTGGCTCGGGCGCGGCGGCACGGCCGCCGAAGGCCAGGAGGCGCCTGCATGGCGCGCGCGACCTGCGCCTTGGGCGCGGCGCCCTGAAGGCGGTGACCGCGCGCTGCGACCTCGGCCGGCGCCACCGAGAAGAGCGTGACCCGCCGCCGGCCGGGCCGGCACACGGCCGCCCGCGCGTGCCCCATATGAGGATGGCGGTGCGCGGGATCGAGGGCGCGCTGAAGATGTCCTCGATGATCACGAGATCGGGCGCGAACCGCTCGAGGCACGGTCGAGCGCCCCGTCGAACAGGACCTCGAGCCGCGCCTCGAGGGAGTCCCCGGGGGCTCGTCCGGATGACGCCCGTCCCGAGCACCGTGGGCACCCGGCGCCCGCCCTCCGAGCGCCGCGTAGCCCGTGTCGCGCGCAGCCCCGGATCGAACCCGACGGCGCGCGGCCCCGGCGCCGGGCGGGATGGAGGCCGTCCATCCCCTCAAGCGGCGCCCTGCGCCTCAGCACCTCGTCGGGGATGTCGAAGTTCGCGTACGTGCTGCACGTCGTCGAGGCTCCTCCAGCCCCTCGACGAGCCGCAGCACCTGCTGCGCGTCCTTGCCCCTCGAGGCGGACCGTCGACTGCGGCACGTGTGGTCACCCTCCGCGGACTGGATCGGCACGCCCCGCGCCTCAGCGCCCGCCGGACGCCCCTCGAGATCGTGCGGCGTCGCCGTGATCTCGAAGACCGAGTCCGCGCGCCGGAGGTCAGCCGCGCCGGCGTCCAGCGCCAGCCCGAGGAGCTCGTCCTCGTCCACGCGGGCGAGTCCTCGGACCTGGATGATCCCCTTGCGGTCGAACATCCAGCCGACCGAACCGACTACCTCGCCGAGGTTGCCGCTGAACTTCGTGAACGTGTGCCGGATCTCCGGCGCGGCGCGGTTCTTGTTTGTCGGTCAGCACCTTGACCATGACGGCGACCCCGCCCGGCCCGTACCCCTCGTAGGTGATCTCCTCGTAGGTCTCGCCCGGCAGCTCGCCGGTCCCCTTCTGGATGGCGCGCTTGAGGGTGTCGGCGGGCATGTTGACCGCCTTCGCCTCTCGATCGCGGTCTTGAGCCGCATGTTCATCTCTTCGGGTCGCCGCCGGTCCGGGCCGCGGTCGTGATCTCGCGGACGAGCTTCGAGAACACCTTGCTCCCGCGCCTGGTCCGTCTTCGCCCTTCTTGCGCTTGATCTGGGACCACTTCGAATGACCGGACATCGCTCTCACCTCTCTCTCGATCACCAGGGCACCTGCGCGCCCCGTGCCGCCAGCCGATCTGGCGGCTGGTCCTTCGTCACCAGGCCGGCCTCGCTCGAGGCTCTCCTTGAGGGCCTGCGCACGCGCGCCACCCGCGCCGCCCGGCGCTTGTCCGCGGCATCACGCTCCCGCTGCTCCGTCTCGCTCGCCGCCGGCAGCGCCGGCAGCGGGCCGCCCGCCCCCGCAGCCTGGACGAGACGTCAGGTACGCCGTGCAGGCGTGCCGGCACGATCGCCGGTGAGCGGCGCCTCCGCGAGTCACCTGAATGCTCCACCTCCATCGAGCGCGTCCCCCACGCGCGTCAGGGGCGCCGCGGTAGCGTGAGCAGGTCGCCCACCCGGATCGGCGCGTAGAACTCCAGCGCGTCCATCGAGCGCCGTCGCGAGCGGAGCGCGCGGCTGTACCGGACCGTGAGGATCCCCGCCGACCTCGTCCACGGTGAGGAGCAGGCGTCCGGCGAACATCAAGCGAGCCGTGCAGCGCATCTTCCGGAAAGACGAACCGATGCTGCTCGAATCGCCAGCGGAAGCCCTCCGTCTCGTCCGCCACCTCGCGCGCCCCGCTCGGCTCGCGTGACGCGAGCCGCGCCCGGCGCGCGCGCGCGCCGCGCCTGCGCCGCCTCGACGATCGCCGCCTCCCCGGAGTCGGCCGGAACGATGATGCGCGGACTACCGGTCGCGGATGGGCCGCCTCGTCGATCGCGACGAACGCCAGGTGCGACGACAGGCGTCAGCGTGACGCTCCCCGGTCGACCGCGTTCTCCGCGCGTAGACCCGGACCCCGACCTCGAGGGACGTTCGCCCGACGTACTCCACGCGCGCCCGCAGGATGGCGATCTCTCCCACCCGGACGGGGTGGAGAAGCTCGATCTTGTCCATCGAGCCCGCGGTCACCGGGCCTCGGGCCGACGCGCGACGCCGCCAGGGTCCCGGCGGTCGCGATCCAGTCCATCATCCGTCCGCCGTAGATCTGGCCCGGTGCGCCCGCGTACTGGGGAAGACGTACTGGACCATCTCCGTGACGGTCTCACGAACCGTGGGCACCCGCGACTCCTCCGTGATGTGGCCCAGTCGTGGCCCGTCGTGTGGGAAGGCCGACTCATTGTAGCCGGGGCTCGGGCCGCCACCGGCAACCGCCGACGCCGCGTCCGCCGGGACGTGGCGCGCGGCTGCGGTGCCGTCGCCGCGACCCGCTCATGGACACGGCGCGGTAGCCGAGATCACGCGGCCTGGCTGTCCGCGGGCGCTGCCTCAGGGCTCGTGCGGCGGCAGGCTACCCGGAGCGGCGGTCTGACGCGGGCAGCTGCCGCGGCGGCGCCGGCGCGGCCGGCGGCTCGAGCCCCATGCGCTCGAGGTGATGGAGCCCGCCCGGGTCGAGGCTGGATCCCCCGCACGCCGGGCCGCGCCACCATCCACTGGAGCCGGACGTACAGGGGGACTGTACGGGAGCTCTTCCGCGAGCAGCGCTCTGCAGGCGCTGGTAGATGCCGGAAGCGCTCGCGGCCGGAACCCGAGCTGGCTCGCGCGTGACGAGCATGCCGTCGACCAGCGGGCTCCGGAAGAAGGCGACGTTGGTCGCGGTGCCGGGCGTGGCTCCATCGGTGGCCAGGAGCCGCCGGAGGAAGATGTCGGGGTCGTTCACGCCTCGAGTGTCTCCTCGTGGAGCGTCAGCTCCGCGGCGCCCTGCCGAGCGGCGGCCGTCGGCCGACGTCCGGCGCCTCCAGCCGAACGCGGACCTCGGAAGCCCGGCGGCGCCCAGCGAGACCCGGATCGCGTCGGCGATGCCGGCGGCCTCCGGACCGGACGACCTGCTCCGACGCGAGGAGCGTCATCGTCGGATCCGATCGGCGCCACCTGCGCCAGCAAGCGGCGCGCGTCGCGCGGCATCGAAGAGCGAGCGGGCCGGCGTCGCGCACCGCCCACGCGTCCGGGCGGCAGCCAGGCGGCGTGCGGCACCGCCCACTGGCCCAGCGCCGGATTGAGGAGCGCGGGATCGAGCGCCGAGCGCGACGGCCTGGCGCACCGTCTTCTGGCTGGTGAGGCCGCGATCGGTGCGAAGCGCCAGAAGTCCGACTCGCCACGTCGGGCCGGAGACGACCTGGAGGCCCACCGCCGCCCACGCCGGGGGCGCACGACCAGCTGCGCGGCGTGGAGCGGCCGCCGGGCGCCAGCCCGGCGAGCGCGGCCGCGTCGCCGGCGACCGCGTGCAGGATGAGGCGGGCGCTCTGGGGCGGGTCCCCGCGCCAGGTCGCCGCTGCCTCGAGCGTGAGCCGGTCCGGCCGGTGAGCTCGATCGGCCCGGTACGGCCTGCTCCCGACCCGCGGCCCGCCTGGCCGCGGCACGGCGATCGCGAGGCCCGGGTGCGCCAGGAGCGCGAGGAGGCGGCGCGTACGGCTGGCGCGAGCACGATCTGGATCGAGGCTCGCCTCGGCGCGTCTGCACCTCGCGGACGATCCGGGCCGCCGCCGCGAAACGGGCGGACCCAGGCGGGCGCGCCGTCCGGCGGCTCGTCGGCGTCGAGATCCGCTCGGCGAGGATGCGACCACCTCGTCCAGACCGAGCAGGCGCGCCGTCGTGGAAGCTGCGACGTCCTGGCGGAAGCCGGAACGCCCAGACAAGCCCGTCGCGGGACACGGTCCACGCCGTCGGCGAGAGCCGGCTCGATGTCGCCGCGCGTCGCCGAATGCAACGCAGGCCCTGGTAGAGGAGGCGCATCGCGATCGGCTGGACGGTCCGCGCGTCCGCCGGGTCGAGGGTCGCCGGGAGGCGCGGCACTCCGACGTGGAGATCGCCTGCGGGCGCCGCGCCCGCCGCGCGTGACGGAGAACGAGCAGCGCTACGACGGCCCACGAGGAACGTCGAGCGCCACTGGGCAACGACCGCGAGCACACCGCGCCATCGAGGGACCCAGCGCCACATCGGCGTCCATTATAGAGACGTCGTGGCCCGGCCGGTCCGTCTCGCGCAGGCCGCCCGCCGACGGGGATTGGACAGGCCGTGGCACCGCCGCCGTTGCACTCTTGTTCGGGTCAAGGAGGGTCGCGTGGGAGCAACCGCGCGCCAAAACTGGCGCGCGAACAGCCCCACAACTTGACTTTTTTCCAGCGCCGCCTATAGTTGCTCAAGCTGACGAGGGCGAAGTCGCCCACGCCCGGCCCGGCCGACGCGGCGCGGTCGCGGTGCTCGCCGAAAGGGACGGGAGGCCATGAAAGAGTTCGAGAAGAAGGCGAATCCGCCCGGGAACTCCGAGGGCGTCAAGGGTCTGTCAAAGTTCCTGCCAATGACGGAATCCGCCTACCGCGCGCCGCCTGACGGAGTACGAGATCCAGATCAGGATCTCCAGGCCCATGCCCGCGCCATGGAGACGGAGGTCGTCCACCTCCGGAAGAAGCTCGAGGAGATCCCGAAGGACTTCGTCGTCCTCGAGAACAAGCTGCGTGAGGCCAACCGCCAGCTGGTCCAGGCGTTCAACCAGAACGAGAAGCTGGTCAACACGCTCTACGAGGCGCGCGAGCAGATCTCCTCCCTGAAGGAAGAGGTCGACAAGCTCTGCGCGCCCCCGTCCAGCTACGGCGTGTTCCTCTCGCTGAACGACGACGGCACCGTCAACATCCTGTCGCAGCGGGCGGAAGGTCAAGGTGAACCTCCATCCGTCGATCAGGCAGGAGTCGATCAAGCCCGGCCAGGGAGCTCGTCCTGAACGAGGGCCTGAACGTCGTCGAGACGGCGGGCTACGAGATCCAGGGCGAGGTCGTCATCATCAAGGAGGCCGCTGGACGAGGCCCGCGCGGTGGTCACCGTGCGGGCGGACGAGGAGAGGTCGGCGATCATCGCCGACCCGCTCCGTCCGGTCGAAGCTCAAGGTCGGCGACCACCTCCTCGATGGACTCGAAGTCGGGCTACCTCCTCGAGAAGCTGCCGAAAGAGCGAGGTCGAGGATCTCGCGCTCGAGGAGGTGCCCGGACATCAGCTACGAGGACATCGGCGGGCTCTGACGACCAGATCGAGGCCATCCAGGACGCGGTGCGAGCTGCCGTACCTCTACGCCGACTACTACCGCGAGCACCAGCTGCGCGCCGCCCAAGGGCGTGCTGCTCTACGGGCCGCCCGGGTGCGGCAAGACCATGATCGCCAAGGCGGTCGCGAACAATCCTGGCGCGAGAAGGTCTCGGAGAAGCGCGGGGAGAAGATCAAGGGCTACTTCCTGAACATCAAGGGCCCCGAGCTGCTCAACAAGTACGTCGGCGAGACCGAGCGGAAGATCCGCGAGATCTTCATCGAAGGCCAAGGAGAAGGCGGCCGAGGACGTGCCGGTGGTCGTGTTCTTCGACGAGATGGACGCGCTGTTCCGCACCCGCGGCTCGGGCATCTCCTCCGACGTGGAGACGACGATCGTGCCCGCAGCTCCTGGCCGAGATCGACGGCGTCGAGGGCCTCAAGAACGTCATCGTGATCGGCGCCTCGAACCGGCAGGACCTGATCGACCCGGCCATCCTTCGGCCCGGGCCGGCTCGACGTGAAGATCAAGATCGACCGGCCGGACCGGCAGGCGGCCGGCAGACATCATGGCGAAGTACCTGACGCCGGACATCCCGATGCACGAGCAGGAGATCGAGCCAGCACGGCGGCGACATCCAGGCGGCCATCGACCGGCATGATCGAGCACGGCGGTCGACGCGATGTACACGCCTCGCCGAGGAGAACCGCTTCCTCGAGGTCACCTACGCGAACGGCGACAAGGAGATCCTGCTACTTCAAGGACTTCGCCTCGGGCGCGATGATGGAGTCGGTCGTGCGCCGGGCCAAGAAGCTCGCGCTCAAGCGGTACATCGCCACCGGCGAGAAGGGGCATCAAGCTCGACGACCTGCTCAGTCGGCCGTCCGCGACGAGTTCAAGGAGAACGAGGATCTGCCCAACACGACCAACCCCGACGACTGGGCGAAGATCGCCGGGAAGAAGGGCGAGCGGATCGTCTACGTCAAGCCGCTCACGGGCGAGAGCAAGGACAAGCAGCGGCCCGTGGAGCGCCAGACCACCGGCCAGTACCTGTAAGCGGCGGGGGTGAGGGCGACCGGCGCCCCTCTACCCCTTTCGTCGGCCCGGCTCCCACCGGAGCGCACGGCCGAGCGCACGGGTGACGCGGGTCGGCGCGAGGACGGCATGGCCATCCCGAAGGTGATGGGGATCGAGACCGAGTACGGGATCACGGTCCGCAACCAGGCGGACTTCAACCCGATCCTGTCCTCACTGCTCCTCATCAACTCCTACGAGACCTACCGGACCGCGCGCATCCGCTGGGACTACGAGGCCGAGAGCCCGCTCGCGCGACGCGCGGGGATTCGAGTACGCCGAGGAGAAGGAGCTCCCGTCCAAGGAGGAGTCGCGCCTCATCAACCTCGATCCTCCCGAACGGGGCCGCGCTTCTACGTCGACCACGCCCACCCCGAGTACTCCACGCCGGAGTGCACCAACCCGCGGGACCTCGTGATCTGGGACCGGGCGGGCGAGCGGATCCTCGACCTCGCGCCGCCGGCGCGCGGAGGCGGCGCTCCCGCCCGAGCAGCGCATCCTGATCTACAAGAACAACACCGACTCCAAGGGCAACAGCTACGGCACCCACGAGAACTACCTCATCGACCGCCGCTGCCCTTCACGCGCATCGTCCAGTACATGATGCCGTTCCTGGTCACGCGCCAGGATCTTCACCGGCGCGGGCAAGGTCGGGTCGGAGAACAACCTCGAGTACACGGAGTACCAGGTCTCCCAGCGGGCGGACTTCCTCGAGACCGAGGTCGGCCTGGAGACGATGCGCTCCGCGCCCATCATCAACACCCGGGACGAGCCGCACGCCGACCCCGAGAAGTACCGGCGGCTCCACGTCATCGTCGGCGACGCCAACATGTCGGAGGTCGCCAACTACCTCAAGGTCGGGACCACCGTCGATCGTCCTCGTCCATGATCGAGGACGACTTCATCGACCGCGACCTCGCGCTGGACAACCCCGTCAGGCGTTCCGCGCAGAGTCTCGCGCGACCTCGACCTGCCGGTCGACGCTCCGGCTCTGCGCGACGGGCGGACCGCGTACGGCCGTCGACCTCCAGCGGGAGTTCCTCGAGCTGGCCCACCGCTACTACCGGGACCGGGAGCTCGATCCCGTCACGAAGGACGTCCTCGTGCGGTGGGAGCAGCGTGCTGGACCGGCTCGCCCAGGATCCCATGATCGCTCAGCCGCGAGCTCGACTGGGTGATCAAGCTCGACTTGCTCGAGAACTACCGCGCCAAGCACGGCGTGGGCTGGACGGATTCCCGGGTCGCGATGATCGACCTCCAGTACCACGACATCCGCCCGGGCAAGGGTCTCTACTACCGGCTCGAGCAGTCCGATGCGGTCGAGCGCATCGCGAGCGACGAGGAGATCGCGCGGGCGGTCAACGATCCGCCGCGCGACACGCGCGCTACTTCCGCGGGATGTGCCTCCAGCGGTACTCCGGAGGACATCGTCTCGGCCTCGTGGGACTCGGTGCTCTTCGACCTCAAGGAGGGCCGCTGAAGAAGATCTTCATGCTCGAGCCGCTCCGGGGCACCGAGGCGCTCGTGCGCCGGCTCTTCGACCAGTCGCCGACCGCCCGCGACCTGCTCAAGAACATCTCGAAGCCGACCATCGTCTAGCGCCGGATCCCCGGCCGCCGGGAAGGCACCGCTCGACAGCCCTGCGCTGTATAATCGCCCTACAGATGGCCGACATGCACGAGTCCTGGCAGGGTGTCTTCAGGCGCTACGTCAACACGAGCTTCATGGACCTCCTGCGTCACGAAGCGCCCGATCTGCTCCTCTCGCGTCCCGACGCGCACCGATCCGTGGCGCCCGCGCCGCGGAGCCGCACGGCATGCCGGGCGTCCCCACCGGCACGACGATCCTGGCGCTGCGCTACGCCGACGGCGTCATCGTCGCCGGCGACCGGCCAGGCCACCGAGGGCTACCAGGTCGCCCACCGCCGGATCGAGAAGGTCTTCAAGACGGACGAGCTACTCGGCGGTCGCGATCGCCGGCGCGGCCGGTCCGGCGATCGAGATGGCCCGCCTGTTCCAGACCGAGCTCGAGCACTACGAGAAGGTCGAGGGCGACGGCCTGTCGCTCGAGGGCAAGGCGAACAAGCTCGGCCAGATGATCCGGATGAACCTCCTCGATGGCGATGCAGGGCCTCGTGGTGGTGCCCATCTTCGCGGGCTTCGATCTCCGCCGCGCCGAGGGCCGGATCTTCAACTACGACGTCACCGGCGGGCGGTACGAGGAAGACGGACTACGCGCGCGACCGGCTCGGGCGGCAAGGACGCCCGCACCACCCTCAAGAAGCTCTACCGGACCGGGCGTCCCGCGCCGAGGGCGCTCCGCTGGGCGGCCGAGGCGCTCGATCGACGCGGCGGAAGAGGACGTGGGGACGGGCGGCCCCGACTTCATCCACGGGATCTTCCCGACCGGTGAAGGCGATCACCCGCGACGGGTTCCGCGATGTCGCCGAGGCCGAGGTGCGCGCCCAGTGCGAGGCCGTCGCTGGCCGGCGCGGCGACAGGGGCGCTGATCCATGCCGCTGCCCTACTACGTCTCGCCCGAGCAGATGATGAAGGACAAGGCCGAGTATGCCCGCAAGGGCATCGCCCGCAGCCGGTCCCTCGTGGCGCTCGAGTACCAGGACGGCGTCCTCCTGGTCGCCGAGAACCCCTCCACCCTGCTCCACAAGATCTCCGAGATCTACGACCGCATCGCCTTCGCCGGTGTCGGCAAGTACAACGAGTTCGAGAACCTCCGGATCGCCGGCGTGCGGCACGCCGACCTTCGCGGCTACTCCTACCACCGCGAGGACGTGACCGCGAAGGCGCTCGGCCAACGCCTATTCCCAGGCGCTCGGAAACATCTTCACCGAGGGACTCGAAGCCGTTCGAGGTCGAGGTGCTCGTCGTCGAGGTGGCCGACGGCACCAACGGCCGGAACGAGATGTACCACGTCCTCTACGACGGCTCGATCGAGGACGAGCGCAACTACGCGGCGATGGGCGGCCAGGCGGAGGAGATCCGCCGCTTCCTCAAGGACCACTACCGGGAGGGCAGGCCGCTCGCCGACGCGGTGCGGCTCGGGGATCCGCGCGCTGACGGTCACGCAGAACAAGACGCTGACGGACCGCGACCTCGAGGTCGCCGTGCTCGACCAGAAGCGAGCGCGCCGGAAGTTCCGGCGCGTCGCCAGCGGCGAGCTGCGGGCGATCCTCGGGCGTCCCGATCCGCCGGAGGGCGGCCGGCCCATGGGGACCCCATGAAGCGACGCATCTTCGGGCTCGAGAACGAGTACGGCCTGACCTGCACGCTGAACGGCCAGCGGCGGCTCTCCCCGACAACGTCGCCCGCTACCTGTTCGAGAAGGTCATCCCGGGCGCGCGCAACGCCAACGTCTTCCTGGAGAACGGCGCCCGGCTCTATCTCGACACCGGCTTCCATCCCGAGTACGCCGACGCCCGAGTGCGACGACGTGATGGATCTGGTCGTCTACGACAAGGCCGGTGAGCGCATCGTCGAGGACCTCCTGCACCAGGCCGAGAAGCGGCTCCGGGAGGACGGGATCTCGGGAAACATCCTCCTGTTCAAGAACAACACCGACTCGGCGGGCAACTCGTACGGCTGCCACGAGAACTACCTGGTGTCGCGTGACGTGTCGTTCCAGCGCCTGGCCGAGGCGCTGATCCCGTTCTTCGTGACGCGCCAGATCTTCGCCGGGCGCCGGCAAGGTGCTCCAGACGCCGCGGGGCTTCCACTACTGCCTCTCGCAGCGCGCCCAGCACATCTGCCAGGAGATCTCCGGAGCCACCACCTCGTCCCGCTCCATCATCAACACGCGCGACGAGCCCCACGCCGACGCCGAGAAGTACCGGCGGCTCCACGTCATCGTGGGCGACTCGAACATGTCGGAGGTCGCGACCTACCTGAAGGTCGGCACCACCGCCGTGGTCCTCGACATGATCGAGGACGGGTACTTCGACCGGGACTACAGCCTGCAGTCCCCGGTCCAGGCCATCCGGGACATCTCCCACGACCCTGAGCCCTGCGGGAGACGGTGAAGCTCAAGGACGGTCGCGCGATGACCGCCGCTCGAGATCCAGAAGGAGTACCTGGAGGCCTGCCTCGCGTACGCGCAGCACGTCGATGCGGACCCGATCACCCGCGACATCCTCGACCGCTGGACCGACATGCTCACCGCGGCTCGAGACGGACCCCAACCAGTGCGACCGCGAGGTCGACTGGGTCATCAAGCGCCAGGTGATCGAGGACTACATGAGCCGGCACCGGCTGTCGTGGCGCGACCCCGCGTGTCGCTCATCGACCTCCAGTACCACGACATCCGGCCCTTCAAGGGCGTCTACTACCTCCTGGCACGGAACGACCGGGTCGACCGGCTGGTGCGCGACGAGCAGGTGGAGCTCGCCAAGCACACGCCTCCCCAGACGACGCGGGCCCGGCTCCGTGGCGAGTTCATCCGCCGGGCGAACCTCAAGGGCAAGGACTACCGCGTGGACTGGGTCTACCTGAAGCTGAACGACCCCGAGCGCGAGACGATCCTCTGCAAGGATCCGTTCCAGGCGCACGACGAGCGGGTGGAGCGCCTGATCCGGTCGCTTCTAGCCGCATCCGGGTCCGCGCCGGACCGCGGCCCTCAATCCGAGGGGCGGCCGGCGCGGTGCCGCTGAGAGCGCGCGGCAGCCGGCGGAAGGCCTGCCCCGGTCAGTCGGGCATGCCCTCCATGTCCACGGGCGCGTAGTACCGGCGGCTCGCGCAGAGCGTCGACGCGCGCCCAGAACTCCGGACCTGCCGCCAGCCCACGCTCGTCGACCGCCGCCGTCTGCCGCCAGATGTTCCACGAGTCCGGGTGCAGGCGGCGGGCCTCGTCGAACTGTGTCCGCGCGCGGCGGCTTCCTGGCCGCGCCGGAGCAAGTGCTGTCCCAGGCGGAAGTGCGCGTGCGCCCGCGCCACGCTGTCGTCAGGCAGGGCCAGATGGGCGATGGCGCCTCCGGCGGCGGAAGGCGTGGATACTCGCCGGCCCCCGGATCACCCAGTCGCGGATCGGCGTCGACGTAGGTGCGCTTGGCCCGGCTGGTGGTCGCGGCCACCTCATCGGGGACCTTGCGGGTCGCCCGATCCATCGCCCGGAATCCCTCGTAGGCGCCGGCGCTTTCGGTCGGGCGCACGATGTGCCCCGTCTCGTCGATCCAGACCGCCTGCGGCACGTTGACCATGTGGTAGAGGTCGGCCACCCGGTGATCGAGGTCGATCAGGCACGGATAGCTCGGCTTCGCCGCCTCGATCCAGGGGCGGGCCGCCGCGGAGATCGCGTCCATGGCCACGGCCACCACGGTGAAGCCGTGAGCCTTCAGGTCTTCGTGGAGCGCCTGCCAGACCGGCAGGTCGTTTCGACAACCTCACCAGGAGGCCCACGTCACCAGCAGCACTTTCCGTCCGCGGTGCTCCGACAGGGTGTGCATGCGCCCCTCGAGGTCGGGCAGCGTGAAGTCCGGGGCCAAGAGCGACTGGAGAGCGCGGCTCCGTGCGGCCGCGCTGACGCCCGAGCACCCAGGCCTCGCCCGCGTCGTCCCGGACGACGGGATGGCCCAGGTGCCGCCAGAAAGCGGCGAGATTCACCGAGTCGCCACGGATGAAGTCGGCCTCCCGGCCCCGCGGCGGCGGGACGCAGGCGCCCTCCGCCTCCGTGGCAGAGTCCCTCCGGCTTGAGGGTCCAGCCCGTGGCCCGGCGCACGCGCGTCCTGCTCGACAGCCACAGGCCGTCGGCGGCGACTCGCGCGGTCGCGACCTCCGTTTCCCGGTCCTCGTGGATGACTGTGGTCATCGCCCCTCCAACGGGATGCCCGGGCGAAGTTTCGGCGCGTCGCGTCGACGTACCCTTCACCCTCCGGCACCTGATCCTGGCATGCCGGCTCGTACGCGGTCAAAACACCCGCGGCGTCGGCGCGGACCCCAGCACGACGGCAGCAGCCTCCGGGCGCTCGACCCGCCGGCACCGGTGCCGGTCGTCGGGATATACTACGGTCGATCTGGTCCCCAAGACTGGAGTCCCCCACGACGACCATCAGAACACTTGCCCGATCCGCTCTCCTGGTCGCGGCCGTCTGCGCTGTCGTCAACGGGTGTGGCTGTGCTCGCCACCGGCGGGTACACCCCACGGCTGGCGGTGGCCGCGTTCCTTCATGCCGGGCCACACCCTCGATCGTCCTCGCTCTCGTGTGCTTCCTTGCGTGGCTTCTGATCGGCCCCGCCGGATCCGTGACGGCCCGGATACGGGCCCGGCGGGTCCCGGATCTTCTTCTGCGTCGTGCTGTTGGCATACCTCGGGAACGGCAAGACGCTCTCAAGCGAGGACACATACGCGACACGCCTCCTCCCTCTGAGCCTGCTGCGGGAGGCCAATCTCGACACTCGACGAGTTTCCATCTCCTCCGGTTCCAGGACTACCCCAATGGTCCAGAGGTTCCCGGAATGGATCCAGCGGGGCCCGCATCACTGGGTCGCGAACTACCCGATCGGGGCCGCGTTGCTTGCCCTGCCCGTGTATCTGCCGGCGGCGCTCGGCGGCGTCGACCCGGAGAGCCCGGCCATCGCGGAGTCGGAGAAGCTCGCCGCATCGCTCATCGTCGCGCTCGCCGCGGTCGTGATGCTGCTCACCCTTCGCCGCCTCACCTCGCCCGGGCTCGCGCTGCTGTTCGCGGGCTTCTTCGCGCTGGGGACCTCCAACCTAGCGTCTCGAGCCAGGCTCTCTGGCAGCACGGCCCCGGCCAACTCGGCCTCGCGTGCGCGCTGTACTGCCCTCGTCCGCGGCCGGAGTGCAGGCGGAGGCGCGGGCCGCTGGATCGCTCTCGCCGGTCTTCCGCTGGCTTTTTCCGTGTTCGCCCGTCCGACAAACAGCATCATGGCCGCGGCGCTGGCTCTTTACGTGCTAGCGCCCATGCGACGCGCCTGCTCGGCTTCGTGGGCGCCACACTTCCGGTGGTGGCGTTCCAGCTCTGGTACAACGTCGTCTACTTCGCTCGACCCGCTCAGGACCCAGTGGTCGCCCACCGACCCGCGCATCCTGGCGTACGCCGCTCGCCGGGTCTTGCCGGGACGCTATTCAGCCCGGCTCGCGGTCTGTTTGTATACTCCCCGGCCTGCTTCGTCGCGGCCGTCGGCTTCGCGCGAAGCTGGACTCAGGTGGGGACTGGCTGATCCGCACTCTCTCGCTCGGCACGGTGGCGACGGTGCTGATGTGCGCGAAGTGGTCGGCGTGGTGGGGCGGTCACACATACGGGCCGCGGCTGCTGGTCGACCTTGCGCCGGCCCTGACCGCCGGCATGGTTCCCGTCCAGGACTGGCTCGCCCGTAGCCGGACCCTCCGTGCCGTCGTGGTCGCGCTCGTCCTGCTCTCCGTCGCGGCGCATGCGATCGGCGCCATGCGATACAGGCAGCGCGTGGGACATGTATCACGCCCGGGATCCGGTGCCCGGTCGGTACTGGCACTGGACGGACAACGACCTCGTCGGACCGCCCCTACAGCTACTGGACCGTCTCAGACTGGCGGCGGATGGCGTCCCCACCAGCGAAAACGCACGGGGCCACATCGCCGCCGCGTATCGGACATCGTCACCCACCTCGCTCGCGCTGGGTCCAGTCTCGAGCCTTCGAGGCTGGGGATCGAGGCGCAAACTCGGGCGACGCGACCTGGATCGCCTGGGACTTCCCGCGCCGGGGCCCGAGTCCAGCTCGGCTGGCGCTGGCAGCGCGCCGACGGCTCCCCCTCGTGATGGAATGGCCTGACACGACAGGGTTCGTACCGTTGCTGCGGAACGTGCGGCCGGGCGAGACGCACGCATTCCGGGTCATCCTGCGCACTCCGCCCGCCGAGGGCGATTACCGGCTCGAGGTCGGCCTCTTCGCGCCACCGATCGGGCAGGTGGCCGACGCGGAGTTCGCCCCGGTCCGACTCGACGTCCGGGTCCGCTGAGCCGGACCCGGCGCCCAGGACGCCGGGACCCGTGGGCCGCCCTGCGGTCCAGAACGACCGCTCGAGCTGGAACACGTCGATCGTCCAGGAAAACGCGGTGCTCCCTCTCGCGGTACCACTGGCGCAGGGTTCCCAGCATGAGCCCTTCTGGATCCCTCGCATTGGCGACGACGACCCAGATCCGCTGGTACCGCTTCGGCAGATCCTCCAGCTCTTTCACGCTCGAGGATGTGACGATCGTGCTGCCCTGTTCGAAACCGACCACCGGCCGTCGAGACGCCCATCGGGAAATGCCGGACCGGAAGCGCTTCGCCCGCGAGGTAGTAGTCCAGCACGGACCGGTTGAACGGCGGGTGGAGGATGATGAGGTCGCTCGGTTTCACGTTCGCCCGGAGGTATCGGGCCGCGTTGCGCCAGTCCTCTTTGTGGTCCTGGGCGTGCCACGCAACCGCCGACGAGGCGAACGCCACGAGGAGGATCCCGATTGCGGCGACCCGCAGCCAGGACGGCCGCACACGCACCGTCGCGCGCCGCTGCCCAGGATGTAGAGGGGAACCGTGCCCGCGATGATGTAGCGCGGTTCAGAGCATCGGCACGAAGTAGAACGACGCGACAGTCGGCAAGGCGACGGTCGTCGTGAACCAGATCCCGAGCATCGCGACAGATCCCGGCCTCGCCGCGAACAGCCGAGAGGACTGGCTGATGAGTGCGACACCGAATACCGCCCAGGCCCAGCGTGGCCCGTAGAGTCCGGCCAGGTAGCGCAGGCGGCTCCAGCTGGGGGAGGGATCCAGAATCCCGCGCTGACGATCGACAGGTGTTGGAGCATGATCAGCGCCCAGACGGCGTAGAGGACCCCGACGCCCGCCTGCATGGCGAGCCATTCCCGCGCACGCCACGCTGGTTGCAGTCGAGACCACATCGAGGCGGCGAGGACATAGAGATTCTGCGTGAGCACCACCAAGACGGCGAACGAGTGCGTGTACAGGGAGGATCGTGGTGGCCAGGACGTACCCGACGAGATCGCGCCGTCGACGGTGGATCGGCCAGGCCGCGAAGAAGTAGTACGACGCGGTGCTCAGCAACACCATGAGCGCGTAGCTGCGGGCCTCCCGCGCATACGAGACGTGGAAGACCGACAGCGCGACGATCGTGGCCGCGAGGAGCCCGGTGGCTTCGTCGAACAGGAGCCGCCCCAGCCGGTGGACCATCAGGATGGTGAGCAGACTCAAGACCACCGACGGGAATCGCAGCGCGGTCTCGGACGCACCGAACCAGCGAATCATTGATGCATTAGGAGCGGGTACACCGGCGCGTTGATGCTGTGGCCGATGGTCCGCAGGGTCTCGGCGGGTGTCCGGAGAGCCGTCCTGACCGTGTACCCCTCGTCGACCCAGAGGCTCTCGGACCCGAGTTCATGGCCGCGCAGGACGAGGCCGAGCAGCAGCACGAGGAACAACAGCGCTCGAGACCCGGCGGGTCCCACCTCACCGGGACTCCTCCGCTCCGCGCGCCCGCCGTTCGATACGGGAGGAGGAAATACTGTGCGCATGCTGCGAACATACTCGACCCGACAGAAGGCCGCTACTCGCCAGGCGAGGCGCCCGCGCGGGTATAATCCGAGCCGTGAGCGCACCGTCGCGCGGCGCGGCCCGGCCCCCGTATTCTACGGGTGGGTCGTCCTGCTGGCGTCGGTGGCCATCATCGCCGTCGGCACCGGCACGATCTTCTCGCTGGCCGTGTTCCTCCGGCCGCTCGAGGAGGAGTTCGGCTGGACCCGGTCCCTGATCTCGGGGTCGCCTTCGTCAACTGGGTCATCTTCGGGGTCGGCTCGTTCGTCGCCGGCGCCGTCTCCGATCGGATCGGGACGCGGCGCGTCGTCGGCGGCGGGGCCGGGCTCTTGGGCGCCGCGCTCCTCGCGTCCAGCCAGATCCGGACGGCCGGTCAGCTCTACGTCGCGTTCGGCGTCGTGGGGGCCCTCGGGGCGAGCGCGTTCTACGTGCCCCTGTCGGCGACCGCCACGCGATGGTTCGCCGCGCGACGCGGGCTGGCCATGGGCATCATCTCGAGCGGCATGGGCCTGGGGATCCTCGTCGTCCCGCCCACCGCTGGCGCGCTCATCGCGACGTTCGGATGGCGGGTGACTTTCGCCGCCTTCGGCGGCCTCACCTGGGCCGTCGGCGGCGTGGCCCTTCGATACCTGGTGAACCGGCCCGAGGATCGGGGCCTCCGGGGGTACGGCGATGGAGGTCCTGCCGATGGGACCGCGCGCCGCCGCGCCGGGCGGGGACCTGCCGGCGGCCGCCGTGCTGCGCCACCCGGCGTTCTGGGGAGTGGCCCTCATCCATTTTGGATGCTGCGCGGCGCACTCGGGCCCGATCTTCCACATGGTCGCCCACGCCATGGACCTGGGGGTCACGAAGATGGCCGCGGCGTCGATGCTCGGCCTCTCCGGAGGCACCAGCATCGCCGGCCGGCTGTCGAGCGGCATCCTCGGCGGATCGCTTCGGCGCCCGGCCCGCGCTCGTGGGCATGCTCGCGCTCAGGCCGTGACCTGTCGACCTATCTGTACGCCGGCACCGCGGTGTCGCTCTTCGTGGTCGCCCTCTTCTTCGGCGCCGCGTACGGCGGCGCCATGCCCTGCTACGCCCTCGTGGCTCGGGAGTTCTTCGGGGACCGCGTCGTCGGCACGACGTTCGGCGGGATCTTCTTCATCTCCTGCATCGGCATGGGCCTCGGCGCCTACGGCGGCGGCTTCCTCTACGACCAGCTCGGGACGCTACTGGAGCCTCCACGTCGCCAGCACCCTCGTCGGAGCCGGCGCCGTTGCGGTGGCTCTGGCGCTCAGGCCGCCGGTCCGGGTACCGCTCTCGCCCCGGGCGTCTGAGCTCGGGAGCGCGGCGCGCGGGGCCGACCGTCGCGGACCCGGCGCGCCGCGCTCCGACCAGCTCCCGGCGGCGTCGGAGGCGACCCCGTTGACAGCCTCGGCCCGGATGTGATAGAGTCGCGACACCTAGGTCGGCAGAGCGGACCTCGAACCCTCAGTGAAGAAGCCCCAGGGCAGCCGCCCATCACGGTTCGCAGGGACCCGTCGCGCGGGTGCCGATCATTACGCTTTCGTGAGATCCAGATGACACGCTCCGGCCCGGAAAGCACGTGCGCGAGCGTCGAGGAGCGTGGAACCGACGGAGCGTCGGTCCAGCGACAGGGTTGACGGCTTCGCCTACCAGGGCGAGGCGGCAATAGCCGAGAGGGAACGAGCTTCACATCCGACGAGAGCGGGCGAAGCCGCGCTCTCGTGCGCAAGGAGGCGCTGATGGCGGGCACGATGAATCGCCGGTCTTTCCTCAAGGTCTCGGGCAGCGCCTCTGCCGGGCTGGCGGGCATCCTCGCCTCCGGCCGGGCGCCTGCGTACGCGCCAGGGCCAGAAGCTGCACATGGTGCGCTGGGTCGACTTCGTCCCGGCCGCCGACGAGGTGCTCGCGAAGCAGGCGGTCGAGGCCGGGAAGGCGCTCGGCGCGGAGATCACGCATCGAGACGATCAACGCGAACGACATCCAGCCGCGCATCACCGCGGCGATTTCCTCGGGCTGCCGGCGCGGACATCTTCCTCCTCCAGCACAACCTCGCCCACCTCTACGAGAAGAGCCTGATCGACGTCGGCGACATCGTGGACGCGATCGGGAAGGAGCAGGGCGGCTACTATCCCGCCGCCGAGGCCCTGGCCAAGGTCAACGGCGTCTGGCGCGCCGCGCCTCACGTGGTGGTCGGCGGCATGATCGCCTACCGCAAGTCTCTGTTCGCAGAGGTCGGCGCCAACGAGTTCCCGAAGACCTGGGAGGCCTACCGCGAGGTCGGCAAGAAGCTCAAGGCCAAGGGCTTCCCGATCGGCCAGACGGCCGGCCACACCTTCGGCGACGCCCCGACCTTCTGGTATCCCGCCATGTGGGCGTTCGGCGGCAAGGAAGTCGAGGACCGACGGCAAGGTGGCCATCAACTCGAAGGAGACCATCGAGGTCCGTGAAGTTCTTCACGGGCTTCTGGAAGGACGCCTGCGACGAGGGCGGGCTCGCCTGGGACGACTCGAACAACAACCGGGCGTTCCTGTCCGGGACCATCAGCGCCACCATTGAACGGCGCGTCGATCTACATCGAGTCGCTCCGGAACAAGGAGAAGTACAAGACGGACACGGGCGCGCTGATGCACACCGACATCCAGCACGCGGCAAACCCGGCCCGGGCCGGCTGGCGCCTACGCGCTACCACACCGCGTTCAACCACGGCGTCATGAGCTACTCGAAGAACCAGAAGCTGGCGAAGGACTTCATCAAGTGGTGGTACAGCAAGCCGCAGATGGACGTCTGGTTCACCGCGCAGAAGGGCTTCGCCCAGGGGCTGACCAAGACGTGGGAGTCCCACCCGATGTGGCAGCAGGACCCGGTGATGCTGCCGTACCGGACGCCGCCAGCAAGCTCCGGCTCTTCGGCTACGCCGGACCCCCGAGCGCGAAGGCGTCGCGAGGCCTACTCGAAGTACATCATCATCGACATGTACGCGAAGGCCATCCAGGGCATGTCGGCCGAGGAAGCGGTGAAGTGGGCCGAGGGCGAGCTGAAGAAGATCTACGGCGCGTAGACAGGCCCCAGTGGCTGAGCCCGGCATGAAGCCGATTGCCGGCGGGCGGGGCGAGTGCGGGCCAGGTGGCGGCCCGCTCGCCATCGCTCCGACCGTGGCGCCGAGGATGGGCGTGACTGCTCGTCTCTCGAGGACGAGCGGGTCCTCGGCTGGATCCTGCTCCTCGCCGACCATCGTGCTGCTCGCCACTGTTCATCGCCTACCCGTTCGTCAAGGGCGTCTGGCTCTCGCTCACCAGCGCCACCGTCGGCGGTCCAGGCGTCTTCGTGGGCTTCAAGAACTTCGTCAAGATCTGGAACGACTCGATCTTCCAGCAGGCCGCCTACAACACCTTCGTGTACACGGGCATCGCCACCGTGGGCAAGCTCGTCCTCGGCATGTGGCTGGCCCTCCTGCTGAACCGGCACTTCAAGGGCAAGCGCCTGGTCCGCGCGTCCATGCTTCTGCCCTTCATCATCCCGACGGTGCTGTCGACGTTCGCCTGGAAGTGGATGTTCGATCCGACGTTCAGCGTGCTGAACTGGATGCTCTACCAGCCGGGCCGGGCCGGTATCACCTCGACGGCTTCCGGCTGATCCAGACCCGGATCGGCTGGCTGACCGACCCGACGCTGGCGCTCGGGTCGGTGATCATCGTCAACATCTGGCGCGGGATGCCGTTCTACGCCATCACGCCTACTGGCCGGTCTTCAGACGGTCAGCCCGGAGCTCCACGAGGCGGCGGCGATCGACGGCGCCAACGCCTGGCAGCGCTTCTGGCGGATCACGTGGCCGCTGCTCCTGCCCGTGACGATGGTCGTGACGCTTGTTCTCGGTGATCCAGACCTTCGCCGACTTCCAGCTCGTCTACGTCGCTCACCGGCGGCGGGCCGGCGAACGCAACTCATCTCTTCGCCACCTACGCCTACCAGATCGGCATCAACACGGGGCTTCTCGGCGAGGGCGCCGCCGCGTCCCTGGCGATGTTCCCGCTCCTGTTCGTCATCGTGGTCATCCAGCTCTGGTACATCCGCCGGGTGGAGGGCGCCTGATGGCCGGCCGTGGCGGCTCCGGCGCGGGAATGGTCGAAGGGGCCCTGTGGAAGAAGTGGTTCTACTTCTACATTCCCCTGAGCCGTGTTCGTGGTCGGGACGCTGTTCCCCTTCTACTGGATGCTGATCACGGCCTTCCGGCCCGACGCCGAGCTCTACCGGCCGTGGCGTGCGGTCAACAACACGCCGTTCTGGACCACCCACCCGACCTGCGAGCACGTCGACGTACCTGTTCAGGAGACGATGTTCGGGACGTGGCTGTACAACACGATGTTCATCGCCGTCATCTCCACGCTCATCTCGATCTTCTGCGGCCTTCTGGCCGGCTACGCTCTGGCCCGGCTCCGCTTTCCCGATGGCCGGGCCGCTGGGCACCGGGATCTTCGCGACTTACCTGGTGCCGCCGACGCTCCTGTTCATCCCGCTGGCCGACATCATGCGCAACTTCCGGCTGGGTGACACGCCGTGGGCGCTGATCCTGACCTATCCGACGTTCCTCATCCCCTTCTGCACCTGGCTCCTCATGGGCTACTTCAGGACGATTCCGCGAGAGCTCGAGGAGTGCGCCCGCATCGACGGGCGCCAGCCGGATCCGCGCCATGGTCCAGATCGTCTTCCCGATCGCCACGCCCGGGCATCCTCTCGGCGGGTATCTTCGCCTTCACCCTGTCGTGGAACGAGTTCATCTACGCCCTGGTCTTCCTCTCGTCCCCCAGCAGAAGACCGTGCCGGTGGGGCGTGGTGTCGGAGCTGATCCGGGGCGACGTCTTCTACTGGGGTCCGCTCATGGCGGGCGCGCTGCTTGGCTCGATCCCGGTGGCCCTGATGTACTCGTTCTTCGTCGAGCACTACGTGGCCGGTCTAACCGGCGCCGTCAAGGGCTAGACAGCCACTCCCCCTCGTGACCCGGGAGCTCGCCACCTCATCGGTCGTATCGGTCCCGGCCGCCGCCACCGGTGTCCGCGGCGGATGGGGACGGGAGTCGGTCCAGGGGTTCATCTGGATCGCGCCCGCGTTCCTGCTACCTCGCGCTACTTCATCGCCTATCCGTTCGTCATGTCGATCTACCTGTCGTCTGTCGAGCGCGCGCGTCGGGCTCGCCCGAGTACCACTTCGTCGGCTTCCTGAACTACCAGCGGCTCTTCGCAGGATCCGGTCTTCTGGCAGACCGGTGCGCAACTCGTTCGTGTTCACGATCGGATCCGAGCTCATCCGGCTGATCATCGGCCTGCCGCTCGCATTCGCCCTGAACCGGTCCTTCAAGGGCAAGCGCTTCGTGCAGGGGCTGATCCTCATCCCTTCGTCATCCCCATCGCGCTGTCGTCGCTCGCCTGGAAGTGGATGTTCGACTCGCTCTACAGCGTCATCAACTGGATGCTGATGCACGCGGCACATCATCGACTACCCGTGGCAGTGGCTGGGCGAGGCCTGGCCTGGCGATGTGCGTCGGTGCATCATCTTGAACGTCTGGCGCGGCTTCCCGTTCTCGGCGGTGATCCTGCTCGCCGGCCTGACCGCGGTGCCCCAGGAGGTGATCGAGGCGGCCAAGATCGACGGCGCCGGCCCGTTGCGCCGCTTCCACTACGTGGTGGTGCCGATCGTGCGGCCCGATCCTGCTTCGTCGGCCTGCTCTACTCGATCGTGTTCTCGTTCACCGACTTCTCGGCGGTGTGGCTGCTGACGCAGGGCGGGCCGCTACAACACCACCCACGTGTTCGGCACCTACGCCTACAACATCGGCATCAATGCCGGCGACATCGGGATGGGGCGCGGCGATCACGCTCTTCATCTTCCCGCTGCTGGCTGATCGTGGTCACCGTCATGCTGCGGCTGCTGCGGAGGGAGTAGACGATGACCGACACCGACGACTCTGGCGGCGAATCGAGCGCGACTACGGGCCCGTACCTGCCCCTGTCGCCGTATCTCTTCGTCGTGCTGTTCCCGTTCTACTGGATGGTCATCACCGCCTTCAAGCGCGACAGCGACCTCTACAACCTGACCACGGCCCCGTTCTGGTTCAAGGAGCCTCCCACGCTCGCGCACCTGGAGCTCCTGCTCGAGCGACACCGCTGTTCCTGACCTGGCTCAAGAACAGCCTCACTGATCGGAGCCTGCGTGGTCGTGCATCACGCTCCTGCTCGGGCTGCCGGCGGCCTACGCGCTGGCCCGCATGCGCTTCCCGGGCGGCCAGTCGCTGTCGATCGGCGATGTTCCTCTCGTACCTGATCCCGCCGCGCTCCTGTTCCTGCCGCTCTCGCAGCTGGTGCGCGGGCTCGGGTTCACCGACTCGATCTGGGCGCTCGTCGCTCGTCTATCCGTCCTTCACGCTGCCGTTCTGCACCTGGCTCCTCATGGGCTTCGTGCGGACGGTGCCGCACGAGATCGAGGAGAGCGCGCAGATCGACGGCTGCACGCGCTTCCAGGCGTTCCGGATGATCATCATTCCGGTCATCGTGCCCGGCATCATCACCGCCGGGCATCTTCGCCTTCACCCTGACCTACCAGGAGTTCATCTACGCGCTGACGTTCATCTCCGCATCCGCGAACAAGACGATCGCCGTACGGGGTCACCACCGACCTGATCCGTGGCGACGTCTTCTACTGGGGCTCGCTCATGTCAGGTGCGCTCATCGGCGCGATCCCGGTGGCGATCGTCGTACGCGTTCAGCCTCGACCACTTCATCCACGGGCTCACCGCTGGTGCGCTGAAGTAGGACCCGAATCATCGCACAACGAGGAGGAAGCAGATGGCACGACTGACTCGTCGACAGTTCCTTGGCGACTGCGGCGCGGCACGACCGCGGCCGGTGCGTTCCCCCACGTCTGGGTCCGTCCGCGTGGGCGCAGTCGAAGGAGATCTCGGATCCTCGCCTGGAGCCACTTCGTCCCGCCTACGACAAGTGGCTCGACCAGTGGACGGACGGAGTGGCAGCCAAGAACGGAACGTCAAGGCTGACCATCGACCACATCCCGCACCTGCAACATCCCGGCCAAGATCGCGGCCGAGGTCGCCACCCAGTCCGGCCACGACATCGTCCAGCTGGTCGGGCACCGGCACCGAGAAGTGGGCCGACGGCGCTGGTGCGACGTCCAGGACCTGGCCGACAAGCTCGGCAAGAAGTACGGCGGCTGGACGCCGCTGGCCGAGAACTACTCCGAGGTCAAGGGACGGGATTCCACCCGATCCCCGACTTCTTCATCGACTTCCCGGGCCTCTACCGCAAGGACCTCTGGACCGAGGTCGGCATGCCGAACGGCCCGGACTCCTGGGACGAGCTGCACCAGTGGCGGCGTCAAGCTGAAGGCCAAGGGCTTCCCGCGTCGGGATCGGGCTCGCGCACCACGACGACTCGCGCGCCTCCTGGCGGGCGATCATGTGGTCGCTACGGCGGCTCCGAGGTCGCCAAGGACGGCAAGACGATCACGTACAACTCGAAGGAGAGTCCGCGAGGCGCTCGAAGTTCATGCAAGGCGCTCTACAAGGACGCCATGACGCCCGAGGTCCTCGCCTGGGACGACGCCTCCAACAACCGGCTGCCTGGCCTCCGGGCGCGGGTCGTGGATCCACAACCCGATCAGCGCCGTACCGGACAGATCGAGGGGCAGAACAAGGAGCTCGCGGACAAGATCTTCATCTCAGCTCTCGCCGAAGCGGGCCGGCCACGGTCGGCTCCTATCGCCAACTGCCGCGGCCTACGGCATCACCAAGTTCTCGAAGAACCAGGACGCGGCCAAGGCCTACCTGGAGAGCCCTCACCGACAACTTCCATGAGGCGCTCAGGCGTCGCACCGGCTACAACACGCCGTTCCTGCAAGGACCTTCGCGAAGGGCCCGCCGCCGATCATCAGCGAGGACCCGAAGCTCAAGCCCCTCGAGAAGTCGCCGGACTATCACTTCACGATCGGCTACCCCGGGCCGTGCACGCCGGCCGCGGACGAGGTCTACCAGCAGTTCGTCATGGTCGACGCGCTCGCCCAGTTCTGCACCGACAAGCTCGACCGTCGAGGCCGCCGGCAAGCGGGCGGGAAGATCAAGGCGGTGTACGCGAAGTTCGCGTAGTCGCCCGGCAGTGCGGCGGCAGGGGGCTGGCGACCGGTCGCGGTCGACCGGGGCCGGTGGGCCGGCTCCCCGCTGGCTCGTCTCTCCTGATCGCCTTCCCGATCGCGGTCAGGCTCCTCTCCTGCGCCAGCGCGCAGAGCTCCGGGCCCGCCACCGAGCGCTGCGAGCTCGAGCTGGTGGCGACGGGCGACTTCGCAAGTGCCGGCGCAGCTCGTCCTCGACGGGCACACGCTCACCGTGCCTGGGCCCGGGCCGCGCGAAGGCGTCATAACCCACGACGTCCAAATCGCGGGCGAACGCCCGCTGGATGACGATCTCATGGCTTTGGAATGTAACACGATGCCATATTCGCTCCCTCCACATAGATTTGAGGAGGATCCCCGAGTTCTTTAGCAAGGGAACCAAATAATTGCGAAGCGACACAAATGAGCCGAGTTTTGTCCCGTTGCTCCTTGCCAACTCCTTGGATGACAAATTCCGTCAATTGATCTGCCACGCACTAGAGATTGCTGACTTTTTCCTGTATTTTCTGAAATTCGATTTTTCGTTCCTCCCAGTGTAAACTGCTCAAGAAACGAGGCAGCCACGGAAGCACCGCAACACCTGCCAGCGCGAGGTACATGTTGTCAACGAGACAGTCCGGGAAGATGATGTGAAACAACACTGCCATGAGCCGAAATCGTGATTCAAATTCTACGGCGTTGGATTTTGAGCGTACCGGGTTGTGAAACAAACTCGGTCGCGCGTTTGGGGTCTGATCCATTTATGAAGGGTCTAATATTTTCAAAATCTGGCAACCGGAAGTGAACTGCGGCGTTCCCAAGACACTCCTGGGCTTTTACCAGCACACCGATCCGATCAAACGAAAAAATTGCCCACACACATTTGCTTTCATGAGATGAGTAACTCGTGGTTATTCGTCCTGTCAGGAATGGCAACACATATCGCGTTGCGAGGATCGGATTACAAGATGGAGGCGATCCATTGCGAAACGATTGAAGCGGATTGAGGGAGCATTACAAATCACAAAAGAACAACCGACAAAAGATCACGCATATCAGCCGTCCGAGAACCCTTTGTGTTTTACGCCTTTGTATTTTGTAGTTTAATGGCTGGCAACCACTCGATCCCGCCGTAGGCATTCGCGCGGCAAAGCATCGCGGGTGTTTGAAAACCAAAACGACGTTGGCTCCGCCGAATCGCTCGGTTGACGCGACGGATGGGGTGCCTTCGATTGGCTGGGTTACGATCGTTCGAGCCGCCGGCTTCCGGATCGAGTTCAGTGATGTTCATCCGAGGCGGGATCAATTTTCCCGGAGGGCCATGCAGCAAGCGCCGCTTCCATCGCGCGGCCAGCGACAGGCCGTGGCCGGTCTGGCTCTTGGTGCTGCTGATGGCGGGCGACTTCCGAGCCGAACACAGTTTTCAGCGCGCGGAGTTCGGCGGCGCGGTCGCCGGCAGGCGTCGAAGTCGCATGGGCGTTGAGCGTAATCGACGTCGCCAGGTGCAGGCTTCGCGTCATCCAGCGCCAGCTTCATCGCCCGCGCCAATCCTTCGCCATCGGGTTCCGGCCATCGTCGCCGTCCGATGTTTGCCCCCAGCCAACGGCTTCGTAAATCGCCGCGCCGCGCTCGCTGCGCGTGTTCGAGTTCTTCGAGCACGAGCACCGTTGCGCCGCCCGTCGCCGCGAATCCATCGCGTTTTACGTCGAACGCACAGGGGCTGAGCGTCAGGGTCAGTTTGCGTCTGTCTGGCGCGCGGCAGGCTCGCAAACGGGAGGATGCTGTAGAGATTGCAATCTTCCGCGCCGACGACAAACACGCGATCCTGCCGGCCGAGCCGGATATGATCGAACGGGCGCCGAAGGCGCCGCCGGACGCCGCACCTGGTTGAATCCGCAGGAGGCACCTTTGATCTTGAAGGACGCGACGAGATTGAAGTCGAGGCTGCGCCGCGATGCGCCGCCGCCAGACTCATCGGGTGACATTGCAGCGGGCCTTCGTCGGTGGTGTTAGTGAACCGGTGCAACATCCAGCCCGAGCCCGCCGGGGCGCACATCATCGGTGCGCTCGTGCGAGCTGGCTCAGGCGCCAGCGCCGCGTCGGCGATCGCTTCCCGCATCGCCTGGCCAGCTCGACGCCGTGCGCTCATGGCGCGCGAGCGAAGCTGCACGCGCGGGATGGTGAGGCCGGGCGGCAATTTCCACGTCTGCGGATACGGGCTCGGAAACGCGAACCGCGACTGTTCCCGCGAGCTTCACCCGGCGATCGCGCGGCGGCTCGGACCAGACTTCGATGCCGGAGCGCTGTTCGCGCAAACTTTGCAACACTTCGGCGCCGGCGCATTTCGCCGATGCTCGTGATGAAGCCCAACCCACGGTGACGACGCTGCCTCACAATGGCTTGCCGCGAAGGGCGTCATCGAAAGACTCCACCTCAATGAGCAAATGCGCGCCACAATGCGGCGCCAGCCCTTGGACTGCGGCAGCCGCTGCCGCTTTCGCTATCGCAGCCTGCTGCGGGCGAGGCGGAAGTCGAAAGAGCGATACGCAATCCATGCGAAACTCACCACTCGCAGCAGGCTGCGCCCTTTCGGCAGCGGCGGCGCGCAGTCAGGCCTCGCGGCAGCGCCGACCACGCGTGGTCGCCGGCGAAAGCGGAGAAATCGCACCCGCCCGTCACGTGCTGAAGCGCAGTTACTTTGCATCAGCAGATTCATCGCCTGTTCGATCGTCTGAAGCTGTTGTTGAGTTCGGCGTCCAGCAGGATGTTCCGGCGTCATCTGGATATCGGACCATCTCCATCAACGTCAGCGATTCGAGCCCGAATGGGTTGGGACTGTTCCACGTCGGCGGCGCAAGGCCGCCTTCCGGCGAATATTTCTCCACGATGCCTTGAAAATCCGAGCGCAGTTCCGGATTTCGCGTCTCACGATAAGCGCGGATCGCCGCGATCGTCTTCGGGACGGCAGCCGCAAAATTTGTCGTCAGTTCGTCAGTCATGATGGAAATCGGCGGGGTGGCGGCGGCTCGCACGCAGCCCGATGCCGCCGCGGGGCCACGCAGCATAATCTGCGGAAGCCGCGCTCGGATCGGATGAGTGGGCGGCGGTTGAAATGTCCCAGCGCTGCGCCGACCAGCGCCAGGATCAACGTCGCTTCCATCAAGCCGAAACGCTCCCCGGGCAACTGCGCGGAAGCCGGCTGAAAACGGAATGTAGCTGCCGCGTGGCAGCGTCGACAGGCGGTCTTTCACCGCCCGGGCAAGAATCGCTCCGGCTCAGGAGAAAGTGACGTTCGTTCAGTGCAGCACCCACGGACAAATCACCAGCTTCGCCCGGCCAGCAGGAGATAATCGCCGAGACGGAATTCGCGCAGGGACTCGCGCGCGATGCTCCACACCGGCGGGTAGAGCCCCGAGCTTCGAGGACGATGCGCTCGCATCGATCGAGCGCAGGAGTCCTCGCCAGCACGGGCGCGCGCCGCCAGCACTTCGTCCATGACGCGCCTGGGTTTCGCCTGCTCGTCCGGGTGTTTGCCCACACGGTCCAGAACGCGGCGGCGATGGCCGTCGCGGTGGTCCGGTGTCCGGCGAGAAAAAGTGCGGACTTCCTCGGTAATCTGTTCCTCGTCCAGGCAGCGCACCGTCAGCTTGCCGGCGTGGATGAGTAGCGAGAAGAGATCGTCATCGCCATTCGATCCGGCGTCGCTCGGCGAGAAGGAGGTCGCTGATCACGCTGTCTTCCAGATCGTGCGTCGCCATGAACCGCTGGTTGTCCGCGGCAGAGGTCCCAAAGCGATCTACGATGCGCTCCCGCGGTATCGACGGACTCGATCAACTCCTCTGCGCGCGCTTTGCACGAGACGCCAAAACACCTGGCCGACAATCTCGAGAGTCCAGCCGCGTCATCGTGATAGATGTCGATCTCCCCGCCGTCGGACCAGTGCTCCTGCTGCTCGTCCACTGAGATCGACGATCCGTCCCGCGTAGTCCGCCAGCCGGCCTTGATGAAACGCCGGTTGCGCAAGCCGCACCGCATGTGATGGTGCAGGTCGCCTTCGCTGCCGAGCAGGCCTTGCCGAATGACGCGGATGCCGCGCGCGGCGCGAAGGAATTTCCACAAAATTCCCGTCAGCCATGAGCACGTCGCGGATCAACTGCGCGTCATTCAGGAAGTAATAGACGCCATCGTTGAGACGATAGTGCGCGAAAGTCATGCGCTTCGCGGGCAAGCCGCCCGAAAAACCCGAGCGGATCGCGCCCAGGCGCCTTCGAATCCATTCGCCACCGGCGTCGTATCCTGAAATGTCGGCGGCAGATCTTGTTCGGCATCCGTTTTGCGGGTAATAATCACCGCCGTGGAAAAAACCGCAACCGTTCACATTCGGTCGCGCCAGTGGCGGATCGTGGCGCGCAGCGTGCAGGACCACGAAGACGAGGATCGCGTCGTCGCGCGGACGATGAAAAATGCGATACGAAGCGCCTCGCGAGCATATACGCCGGACTTCCAGTTCCAGCAACGGCTCAATCGTTGGTGTCGGATTCTCGACGGCGCGTCGAATCGCCGCGCGAATCTCAAATGTGAATTCAAGCCCCACAAGTCCGCCTTCCGTTCCTCATACCACACAGCGCGGCCTCGGCTGTCGCCTCGGCTTCCGGGCGGACGATGAGCCCGCGGCTCATGCAGGCCGGGCGCGAACGCGGGCTTCGACTTCCTCCCGGAACCGCCGACATCAGGATCTGCTCATACGCCGCCAGCGCGCGTAGGGCAGCGCCCTTTCCGCGTCAGTCGAACCGGCTGCGTCGAGCCACTCCTCGCCATCGATCCTGGCCAGTTGCAGCCGAATTTCCTGGCGTTCCGCCCGTGTCAGCTTTGGCAACTCATTCGAGAATCTCGACTTTGCTCATGGTGCGAAAATGTGCCCGTCTGGCGAGAGATTGTCGGCGCGAATCACCGTTTGATTTCCTTTGCTCCCGTCGCAATCGGCGGTGCGTCTCAATTGTTGGGATCGTCATCGTGGTCGCTTAATACAATCGTCCCTCGCGCCTCCAAAATGTAAATCAATACCCAATGATGCGGCTATGCTGGCGCAGAACGTCAAGGGTGGCACCATTCACTTTTGCTGATCGGCTAAACCGCGAATACAAATGCAAACTGCATCTGCTGTTGAAATCCGTCCTCCCTGGCCCGGATGGGCTTTCGCAGGTGCAGCATTTTATATATGGCGTTCCTCTACGATCCAGCCTTCTTTCAATTCTGCGGTCCAAAGGCCGCGTCAGGCGGATTGTCGGCGCGGCGTCGATATTCCATGGAGCCGTTGAAAGCGCAACGCAGGTGCGCTCGGGTTTCGCGTCGAGCCCATTGAAGAAGCGGGCGAGATCCTTCGTTCGCTCGTCGAGGAGGCCGTCGCCGCGGCGTCGCGATCACCAGGGCCGCGCCGGGTCGCCATGGGCCAGACCGTCGAGGAGAATTCACCGCGCGGCGGTCTTCGAAAAGCTCGGCTGCCGCCGAGGGCGTGCATGAAGTCTATGAGACGCCCACGGGGCTTTGCGGAAGCGCATCAGCAATACGTAACTG
>ERZ1370068.7639-contig-6545_pt1 | contig 82451 bp, 99 predicted proteins | sample MGYA00561227_ERZ1370068 | MGnify/ENA primary metagenome ERZ1370068 (study PRJEB38410, sample SAMEA6850437) | metagenome | study: Metagenomic assessment of the ecological functions of the soil: analysis of the soil microbiota associated with the...
TTACGTATTGCTGAGAGCAGCGTCGCTTGCTGAAGTGGTGCGCCGCACGCCGACGTCGAGGGCCTGCGCTGGGCGTCCATTAACACTTCTACCCGGAAAAACTCGGACGATGAGCCAGATCGAGCTGATCGGCGGGCATCCGCGCGTCGCCTTACGCGTCGATATGCGCTCCAGCACGCGGCCGACGGCATGTTGCGGCGCAGTCGCGCCGCGGCCATGGCGGCGCGCCTGCGCGAGCTCGCCACAGCGGCTCAAGAGCAAGATCGAAGGGCTCGTATTCCGCACGGCGTTCATCGTTGGCCACCTCCCGGCGAGAGCGACGCCGAGTTCGAGGAGCCTATGATTTCGTGAGCTTTGCGGAGTCGATCGGGTCGGCGTATTCGGTACTCCGACGAACTGAGCGCTCGATCGTTCGGGCTCCCGGACAAGGTGGCACCGAGCCTGGCGAACAGCTGCGCAAAGTTGTATTGATGGCGCTGCAGCGTCGCATCAGCAAAGCGCAAGAACAAGAGCCCGTGGGTCGCGAGCTCGACGTCTTTGGTCGAGGGTCCGTCGGAGGACAGCGAGCTCGTGATGATGGGTCGTCACGCCGGTCAGGCTCCGGAGATCGACGGCTGCGTCTACCTCTCGGGCGCTAACTTCGCCGGTCATCCGTGCGCTGAACACCGCCAGCGACCGGGCGATTCGTGACCATGGTATCTCAGCTCCGCATAACTGGACTTCGTAATCGCGCCGCAGGCTGTCGTGCGACCTGCCCATCAGCGCGCCGAACGCGTTGGCCGTCGTCGGTCCGCGATGCGCGTCGGCCGCCTCGCCGACCCGGGCGTTCTCGGTGATCGACGTGGCGGCAGCGGCGGAACGACGCGCTCGGCCATCTCAGATCGCGGAACGGCGTCCGAGGTCCGTCGAGCGTGGCCGTCCACCGCGCAGCGCGCGTAGTACTCGGCGCGCTGCGCCGCGAGCACGGCGACGCCGGCCTCGCAGTCGGCTGCGCCGCGCGTTGTATTCGCCCGACGCCAAGGCTGAGTGCCAGGACGCGCCATCGTGTTGCAGACCACGACGCGCACCGCCTGCGCCGCGGGAGCATGCTGCCATCGGCGATCGAGGCTGCGCGTGTCGGAGCCAGCAGCGCGCTGCGCCCGCGCGGCCGTGGCACGCGATGGTCTGGTCCATGATCCCGCACCGGGTGCCGGCTGGCGAAGCTCGTGCGTTTCGGCGCGCTGGGCGGCGCGCGCGCCAGGCGGTCGAGGTCGAGCGGGGCGTCCCGACGAGATCGCCGCAGCGCGTAGCCGCACGCGACTTCTTCGAGGGCCGCCGAGGAGCCTCGAAGCCGCACGCCGATCGGGGACGTCGCTCGGCGATCATGAGGTCCGGCGCCAGCGGACGCGGGGCTGGCCGCCCACCGCGTCGTCGGGCCGCCGCCGCGCGATGCAGCGTGCTCCGGTGGTTCTGCGGGCCATCGCGATCCGTCCTCGGCGTATCCGGGCTCGACCCGTCACGGTCTCGCCGCATTTCTGCGCGGAGCGGACGACGATGCCGTCCGATCTGGCGCGGGGCGTCGGCGGCGACTCCAGGTGTCGTCGGTCGAGCGCGATCGGCAGGACGGGAAGCCGTCGCTGTAATCGGTGTGCTCGCCGATCAGGCTGACGCGGCCGCGCGGCGCGTGCTACGCGGCGCGGTCGCCCGACCGCCGCTTCGGGCGCAGCGCCGGCCAGCTCGCTCGGGGTCGATCGCATGCGGGGCTCGTCCCCCTGACGCGGTCAGCCGCGCGCTGGCGCGACGCCAGGATGAGCAGGCAGCCGCGCCGAAGGCGAGCATGCACGCTCGCCCCCAGATCAGGTTGACATTGATCCCGAGCGAACGGGCGTAGATCGCGCGGTCGCTGATCGCGCCGTAGCCGGCCAGCAACAGCGCCGATCGTGGTCAGCATCAACGCCCGCCGGCACGCGCACATCGAGCTTCATTAGAACAGCACCAGGTTCAAGGCGGCCGTCGCCAGCAGCACCACGACGCCGAGAATCGCCGGCCGGCTGATGCCACGGCAGCTGCTCCATCGCGCGGACGTTCGGTCAGCGAGTAGACGAGTCCGACGCAGCTCGCGATCGTCGCGCGGCCGCGTCATCAGGCTGACGACGATCGTCACGACAAGCAGATCGTGAAGCGCGTCGATCGCCGTCCAGAAATTCTGCGCCATCTCGCTCGGATACGTCGCGGCGACGCGCGATCCAGCCGCCTTTGACGCCGGCGACCGCGCCGGCCGGCAGCGTCAGTCCGTGGTGCAGCGCGGCGGCCGCGTGCCGGCGACCAGCCCGGCGAATGCGCCGTGGCCCGTCGCGCGCTTCCAGAACATGCCGAGCAGGAAGGTCGCGAGCAGCGGCGCGTTGACGAACGCGAACACCAGCTGCAGGACGTCCATGATGTTGTTGAACTGCGCCGCGACATAGCGCGGTCAGGACCGACGCGGCGATGCCGAACACCGTCGCCATGCCGGCCGACCTACAAATAGTGCGCGTCGCTGGCTCGCGGCCGCGAGATAGGCCTGGTAAATGTCGTAGGTCCACACGGTGTTGAACGCGGTGACGTTGCCGGCCATGCCCGACATGAAGCTGGCGAGCAGCGCCGTCAAGCCGAGGCCGAGCATGCCGGTCGGAAAGTAGCGCAGCAAGCAGCGTCGGAATCGTGAGGTCGTAATCGAGCTGCGGCTTGCCGAGCGCGTCGAGCACCAGCGCGTTGGTGCCCTCGTGCATCTTGAGCGGCATCACTCCGCCGTGCACCGACAGCGCGATCAGGCCGGGCATCACCACCAGAAACGGAAACAACATCTTCGGAACGGCGGCGATCAGCGGCGTGCGCCGCGCGGCGGCCATCGAATCGGCGGCCATCGCGCGCTGCACCACGAGGAAGTCGGTGCACCAGTAGCCGAACGACAGCACGAAGCCGAGCCCCATCGCGACGCCGAACGCATCGACCCCCATCGGGCTGGTCGCGGCGCTGCCGAACCCGCGCCACACGTGCGTCAAGCCGCGCGCGGCACCGTCGCGCGCGATGCCCGACCAGCCGCCGGCGTCGCGCAGGCCGAGATACACCAGCGGCACGAAACCCGGCGACGATCAGGAAGAACTGCAGCACTTCGTTGTAGATGGCGCTCGACAGTCCGCCGAGCAGGCACGTAGACCAGCGACGACGAGCGCCGACGACGACGACGCAGACGTGAAAGATGTATTCGGGACCGAGGCCGAGCGCGGCGAACGGCGCGTCGAAGACGTGCAGGATCTGCAGCAGCTTCGCCATCGCGTACATCGAGATGCCCGACGAGAACACCGTCATCAGCGCGAACGAGATCGCGTTGAAGCCGCGCGTCTTCTCGTCGAAACGCAGCCGCAGGTACTCGGGCACCGAGCGCGCGCGCGAGCCGTAGTAGAACGGCATCATGAACACGCCGAGGAACACCATCGCCGGGATCGCGCCGATCCAGTAGAAATGGCTGGTCGAGATGCCGTACTTCGCGCCCGACGCGGCCATGCCGATGATTTCCTGCGCGCCGAGGTTGGCCGAGATGAACGCCAGTCCGCAGACCCACGCCGGAATCGCCCGTCCCGCCTGGAAGAAATCGCCGCGCTCGTCGTCGATCGGCGTCTTGAGCGCGACGCCGACGCCGAGCACGAACGCCGAAGTAGACGAGCATCAGCAGCCAGTCGAGCCAGGTCAGCGTCATGGGAGCTCGTCGATCCAGAGCAGCGGCTGACGTGACGGAAGAAGTTCCGCGCACGACCTTCGACGTCCGAATCAGCCTTCAGCGTGCTCCACAACCCGACATAGCCGCGCGTGCTCCAGTGCCGAGGCCGACGAACAGCAGGCTCGGCTGGCGCATCGGCCACTCGTCGTGGTACTGGACGTCGGCGCGGATGCGTCCACCGGCTGTCTGTCTTCGATGAACGGCGTCATGAACGCGAGCGCGCGTCGCATCCCGCGTCCGTCCGGCAGCTCGAACGTCCACAGAGTTCGTCGCGAGCGATCGTCGAGAATCTGCGCGATCGTCGGCCATCGCGTCGAGGTTGAACAGCGAGTAGCCGTACGGCTTGGTGCGCTCGAGCTCCGGCGGAAAGCTGCCGTCGGCGGCCATCTGGCTCGGCAGCAGCACGGTCTTGAACCGCGCGCGGCACATCTCGAGCGCTGGTCGATCGCCCGATGAGCGACGGCAAACGCCGCGACCTGCATCACCCAGCAGGTGCCGTGGTTGTTCTTCGCGTCGCGCTCTTCGATGCCGTTCGGATGCGTCGTCATCCAGCGCACGTAGTCGGCGAACCATGCGCGGATCGGCGCGAGCTCCGGCTCGGGCAGCGCGCCGCCGCGGTGCAGCACCTCGATCGCGCGCGCCACCTCGACGAGGTGGATCGTGTCGATGATGCCGGTCCCGCGCCGGTCGTGACGCCGTGGATCGCCTGCGCGTATGGTCAGGCTCGGGTTCATGCGCGTGGCCGGGTCGACGAACCACGCCCGCAGGTGACGCCGCGCGTGCGCCGCGTAGCGCGGTCGTCCGCGTCAGCTTCCACGCCGCGCGGTCAGCGCCGGCATCTCGACGCTCAGGCGGACGAGCGCGCGCCGGTGCTCGACGAAGTTGTCGGGATTCGACTCGCCGTCGCGCCGGATGCAGGGTCCGTCCGGGTTCTTCGGATCCGGCCACCAGTAGTCGCCTTCGAGAAAGAAGTCGTGCGGCCCGCCCGCGCTGCGCGTCGGCGCGGAACGCGGTGATCGTCTGCCGGCGACCGCTGCAGGTACCGATCGCGCGGCGGCGATCGACGCGGGCTGCGTCTCGAGTTCCGGCGATGCGCAGCGGATCGCGCGACGCATAGGCAGCCCGAGTCGCCGCGATCCGCGACGACAGTCAGTCGCGACGCGACGACGCTCACCGCGCTCGCTCCCGGCTACCGACGTCGCGGACGATGAGCCGCGGCGGGATGATGATGCGCTGCGGCGCGGCATCGTCGTCCTCGAGGTCGAGGCCGTTCAGCAGCAGCTCCGCGGCGTGCCGCCCCTGATCGCTGGCGCGACCAGCCGACCGTGGTCAGCGGCACGCGCAGCAGATCGCCGAGCGCGATGTCGCCGACGCCGACGACCGCGATGTCCTCGGGCACGCGCAGCCCGGCCTCCCAGATCGCCTTCATCGCGCCGATCGCCGCCGGATCGTTGGCGGCGAAGACCGCGTCGATGTTCGGCCGCACCGTCGAGCAGCCGCTTCATCGCGCGGTAGCCGTCGCTCTCCATGAAGCCGCCGCGGACGATCCACTCGTCCGGCGCCTTGATGCCGCGCGCGCGCAGCGCCTCGCGCCAGCCCTTCTCGCGGCGCTTGGCGTGCGCGATCGGCGGACCGCCGATGTGCGCGATCGCGCGGCGTCCGACGTCCGAGCAGGTGCGACGTCGCCAGCTGGCCGACGCGCTCGTCGTCGGTCGAGCACGCGGTGGCATTTCACGCTCGGATGATCGTCGCGATCGATCATCACGAGGCGTGGTGCCGTGCTTGGTCAGCTGCTGCAGCAGGTCGGTGTTGCCGGAGCCGTGCGCCGACGCGAGCGACGACGCCGTCGACCTGCCGGCCGCGCAGCATCTCGAGCTCCGACCGCTCCTTGCGCGGATCCTCGCCGGAGCTGCACAGCAGCAGCCCGTAGCCGCGCGCGCTGGCGACCGGCTCGATGCCCGCGATGATCTCGACGAAGAACGAGTGCATCAGATCGGGAATGACGATGCCGAGCGTGTGGGTGCGGCGGAGGCTGAGGCTGCGGGCCACGGCGTTGCGCTGGTAGCCGAGCTCCTCGACCTTGGCGAGGACGCGCGATGCTGGTCGCGTCGCTGATATCGGCGTGGTTGTTCAGCACCTTCGAGACGGTGGTGATCGAGACACCGAGCTCCCCGGCGATCCGCTTCATCGTCGTCTGATGCATGGTCCCGGCCCGAATCCGCCAGCTTTATCGCTAAAGTAACTTGACTTTAACGGTAAAGGATAGTATCACAGCGCTCATCTTGGTCGTCGGTCGTTGGTCGTTGGTCGTTGGTCGCTGGTCGTTGGTCGATTGGTCGCTGGTCGTTGGTCGCAGCAGGAGTGACCGTCATGTCCACCATCCGGCAGCATGTGATGCGCCTCGGCTTCCTCATTATCACTCTCGCCGCCGCTCTGCCGGCGCGCGCCCAGGACACCGGCATCATCTCCGGCACCGTCGTCGACAGTTCCGATCAGGTGCTGCCCGGCGCCACCGTCACCCTCGTCGACGAAGCGACCGGCGCGACCCGGACGCTGACCAGCAACGAACGCGGCGAATTCGCGTTCCGCGCGCGTCGACCCCGGCAGCTACACGGTCGTCGCCGAACTGCCGGCTTTCCGGAAATACGAGCGCCGCGCACAACGTCCTCAACGCCAGCAGCCAGCCTCGACGCTCGGCAACGTGAAGCTCGACATCGGCACGATCAGCGAGGTCGTCTCGGTCGTCGCGCAGGGCACGGTCGTCGAGACCAGGAGCAGCGACTACTCCGGCCTGCTGACCGCCGAGCCAGATCGCGCAGATTCAGACCAAGGGACGCGACGTCGTCAACCTGCTGCGGCTGCTGCCCGGCGTCCACTACGAGAACGACATCGACGCGATGGGCGACAGCTTCGGCTCGCAGATCCCGAACATCGGCGGTCAGCGGCGCACCTGGAATCAGGTGACCGTCGACGGCCTCAACGGCAACGAGCTGTCGGGGACGAGCCGCATGAACTCGTCGATCAACCTCGATGCGATCGCCGAGGTGAAAGTGCTGCTCGAACACCTACAAGGCGGAGTTCGGGCACAGCGCCGGCGCGAACATCGAGATCGTCAGCAAGAGCGGCAGTTCACACCTATCACGGCAGCGGCTACTGGTACGGCCGCGCGCGACGCGTGGAACGCGACGCCGTGGGAGAACGAGCGCACCAGCACTGCCCAAGCCGAAGCTGAAGATCGACACGCCGGGCTTCAACATCGGCGGCCCGGTGGTGATCCCGAAGCTGCTCGATCAGGAGGGCGACAAGAAGCTGTTCTTCTTCTACTCGATGGAGGCGCCGCAGGTGCAGAAGCCCGGCCCGGTGCGGCTGTATCGGATGCCGACCGCCCTCGAGCGCCGCGGAGATTTCTCGCAGACCTTCGATGCGAACGGCCGGCTGATGTTCATCAAGGATCCGCTGTCGAGCGGCGCGTGCAACGTGACGACCGGCGGCCCCGGCTGCTTCCCCGGCAACGTCATCCCGCCGACCGCCTCGACCAGAACGCGCTGGCGCTGCTCGAACACGCTGCCGCTGCCGAACGTGCCGCTCACGGGTCCGGGCTCCGGCGCGCTCTCGAACTTCACGCGGCAGGAGACGCCGGACAACCCGCGCATGAACAACCTGCTGCGCATCGACGGACGGCCGTCGGGCAGCAACAGCTACTGGTTCTCATGCCGGCAGTTCAGCTCGAATCAGTTCGGATCGGAGATCACCGCGGGGCCGGCGAAGTGGGGCTTCTTCAACGGCAACTACGTCTCCGGGCGACAGCGGCATCAACGGCGGCTGGAACCACGTCTTCAAGTCGGCGGCGGTGAACAGAGTTCGGCGCCGGCATCCGCCGCGCCACCGAAGGCTTCGGCGTGCAGGACGACAGCGACTTCGCCAGGTTCACAGCGCAGCGCGGTCGGCTTCACGTCGGCGCAGTTTCACCCCGAGTTGAATCCGCAGGGCCTGCTGCCGTTCGTCCGCTTCGGCCTCAACACGACCGGCATCGACACGCCGGACTTCACCTACGACAGCCGCATCGGCTCGACGGCGTACGACTGGCTCGCCAGCGTCCGCGACAACATCACGTGGACGCACGATCGGCACACGTTCAAGGCCGGCGGCCACTTCGAGTACATGCAGAACAACGAGGCGCGCGGCGGCAACTGGGCCGGCGACATCACCTTCAGCAACAACACCAGCAACCCGCTGAACACCAACTTCGCGTTCTGCGAACGCCGCGCTCGGCGTGTTCTCGCAAGTACCGAGACCGACAAGTTCCGCGAGACGCAGAACCGGCAGTGGTGGAGCGAGTGGTATCTGCAGGACACGTGGCAGACGACGCCGCGAATCACGCTTCGACTACGGCGCGCGGTTCCTCTGGTATTCGCCCATTCACGCGGCCGGACGGTCAGGTCGCCAACTTCGATCCGTCGAAATACGATCCGGCGAAGGCGCCGCGGCTCTATCATGCCGGCGATCGTCAACGGCACTCGCGTCGCCTTCGATCCGGTGACGGGACAATCGCTGAACGCGATCTTCATCGGCGCGTTCGTGCCGGGCACCGGCGACGAAGCCAACGGCATGGTGAAGGAAACCGATCCCAGCGTGCCGGGCGGCTTCCGCGAGCGTGCTCGCGCCGCAGATCGAGCCGCGGCTCGGCTTCACCTGGGACCTCACGGGCGCCGGCACCACCGTGCTGCACTCGAGCGCCGGCTGCTTCCACCAGGCGCGCCTCGGCGGCGGATCGCTCGGCAACCTCGCCGGCAACCCGCCGTTCATCCACAATCCGATCGTCTACTACAACACGCTGAGCAATCTGTTCGCGCCGGGCGTCACCCTGCGCGAACCGGCCGGCGACGGTCGAAGCGCTCGAAACGACGGCGAAGACGCCGAGCTCGATCAACTGGTCGATCGGCCTGCGCGCGCGAGATCGGCTGGGGCACCGCGGTCGACGCGACCTACTCCGGCTACAACGTCACAACTGATGGAGATGTATCACGACCTGAACGGCGTGCCCGACGGCGCGCGATTCACCGATCTCATTCCGGCCAACCGCGATCCGACCGCGCCGGCGACCGCCGCGCCGACGGCGGCGGCGCTGCCCGCGGAGTTCCTGCGGCCGTACCGCGGCTATCAGAACATCCGCGACCCGCGGCAACTTCGCCGACGCCGACTACCAGTCGCTGCAGGTGCAGGTGAACCGCCGCTACATCCGCGGCGTTCAGTTCGGCGCGGCGTACACGCTGCAGCGCTCGCGCGGCACCGCCGACGAGGATCCCGGCAACCTCTCGATGCGCGTGCAGCCGTCCCAACGATTTCTTCTACTCGAAGCTGATCGCAGAGCAACCGCAACAGCCTGATCCTGAACTACTCGTGGGACATCCCCGGCCGGCACAGCGGGATCGCCCGCGGCGCTGCTCGACGGCTGGCAGGTGTCGGGGAGAACGACTTCGTCTCCGGCGACTGGGCCAACATCGCGATGACGACGACCGACAACTTCGACTTCACCGGCGGCGAAGGCGGGCAACGGCGCTTGCCTCGCGGGCGCCGAGCCATGCCTCCATCTCGTGCGGCCGGTAGCTGGTCGGCGATCCCACCGCTGGCGGCGGCGATCCGCTGACCGGCTTCTTCAACACCGCGGCGTTCGCGCGCCCGGCGCGCAGCGCACTACGGCAACACGCCGCGCAACGTCGTCCAGAAGCCGGGGCTGATCAACACGAACTTCGCGATCTTCAAGAACGTCGAGCTTCGGCGGCAGCAAGGCCGCACAGTTCCGCGCCGAGATCTACAATCTGTTCAACCAGGTCGAGTTCCAGGACATCGACCGCACGGCCCGGTTCGACGCCAGCGGCGCGCAGATCAACCCGAACTTCGGCACGGCGATCGGCATCAGCCAGTCCGACTCGCCCGCCGCGCGTCGTCCAGTTGTCGGTTCGGTTCAATTTCTGAGGCTCGCTATGCGACAGAGCTCGTGATCGCGGTCGCGGCGTTCGCCGCGCTGGGCCGACTTCATCATTTCGTGGCGTCCGCCTTCAGGCGGACTCCGCCGGCTAAAGCCGGACACCACGTGGCAATGAAACGGCGAACGCTGAGCCATCGCAGGCTCGCGCGGCCGATCCGGCTCGCGAGAAGCGGCTCGAGTGGTTCCGCGAGGCGAAATGCGGCCTCTTCATCCACTGGGGCCTCTACGCGATCCCCGCCGGCGAGTGGAACGGCAAGCGCTCGCCCGGGCCTCGGCGAGTGGGTGATGTTCCGCTCGCCGGTGCCGGTCAAGCGATTACGAGAAGCTCGCGGCGCAGCTTCAACCCGGTCGAAGTTCAACGCCGACGAGTGGGTGAAGCTCGCGAAGGACGCGGGCATGAAATACATCGTGATCACGTCGAAGCATCACGACGGCTTCGCGCTCTTCAAGTCCAAGGCGAGCGCCTACAACGTCGTCGACGCGACGCCGTTCAAGCGCGACGTCCTGAAGGAGCTCGCCGACGCGTGCGCGCGCGGCAGGCATCCGCGCTCGGCTTCTACTACTCGCAGTCGCAGGACTGGCACGAGCCGAACGGCGCCGGCAACGACGTGGGACTTCGGCGCCGACGACAAGAAGGACTACGACCAGTATCTGCGCGGCAAGGCGGAGCCGCAGGTCCGCGAGCTGCTCACCGGCTACGGCAAGGTCGCGCTGATCTGGTTCGACACGCCGCGCATGATGACCGGCGATCGGCCGCACCGCTTCACGAAGATCGTCCGCGAGCTGCAGCCCGACACGCTGATCGACGGCCGGCTCGGCGCCGAAGGCGACTACACGCAGCACCGGCGACAACGTGATTCCGCCCGAACGTCTCCGGCGAAGCGTGGGAAGTGCCGGCGACGATCAATCACACGTGGGGCTACCGCAAGGACGACACCGACTGGAAGTCGCCCGGGACAGATCGCGTTCAAGCTGGTCGACATCGTCAGCAAGGGCGGCAACTACCTGCTGAACGTCGGGCCGACGGCCGAAGGCGTCATCCCGCAGGTGAGCCAGGACATCCTGCGCACCGTCGGCCGCTGGCTGCAGGTGAACGGCGAGGCGGTTTACGGCGCCGGCCCGACGCCGTTCGGCGAGGAGCTCGGCGAGCCGAGCGCGACGCGGCGCGAAGGACGTGCGCGGCGATCCGCTGGTCTACCAGCAGACTCAGTGGCGCGTGACGACCAAGCCGGGCAAGCTGTTCATCACGTTCTTCGACGAGCCGCGCGCGCCGTTCGCGATTCCGGCGATGAAGAACAGCGATCACGCGGGCCTACCGCCTCGCCGACAAGGCGCCGGTCGAGATGAAGACGGAGAACGGCCGGACCGTACCTCGAACCTCGAGCGACCGATGCTTCGATCCCGATGGCCACGGTGGTCGTCGTCGATTCGACGGCACGCGCGTCGAGCGTGAAAGCCGCCATCGCTGATCGCATGACGACAACACGTAGCGCGGCCCTTTTCCACCTCCGCTCGCGATGATTTCCGCGAGCTACGGTGGACGCCGAAGCGCGAACCGCGCGAAGGCGGGCAGGGTACCGAGGAGCGCCGGCGGGCCTAAAGGCCCGCCCTGCAGCCATTCTGTGCCTGATGCTCCGGGCTTCTCTTCGTCAGGCCGATTCGATGCGGCGATAAACACGGTCGCCGTCGCCGATCTCGATCGCGACGTCCGCGCCCTTTCCGCGCGAGATGGCCGCGCACCTCGCCGACATTCATCAACTGAATCCACCGCAGACCCGCGTGGTCGGCGCGCTGACGACTCGGCAGTACATTGGGGCACGTTCACGCTGGCGCTCGCGGTCTACGGCGAGCTGTCCGGCGCATCGACGCTGGCCGGACGCGACATCGCGCGGCAACTTGGCGACATTCGGACTCGTCGAGTTCCGTCTTGGCGGCACTCGTTTCTCCCAGCTCTGCGCGTCGCTGTCGTTGCGCTCCTACGGTGCCGATCTCTCGACCAATCGCATCTGGCAGTCGTTGACGCCAGAGGAACGAACCGATGGGCCACGTTGCTGGACGCGACGAAGTTCTACGATCCGGTGAAGCAGCAGGTCATCAACCTGCCGGAGAACTATCTGGGCGTCGCCGCGCGCATTGCCGCGATGAGCTTCGGAGATATGGGCTTCCTGAAGGATCGCGCGCTGCTCGACGGGCTCCTCGATCGCGCCGCCGTGCAGTTCACGTCCGGTGCGCTCTTCGCTGACGACGCCTTGCCCACAGGCCGCTACGATCGCTACTCAACAGCAATAGCCCGGTACATCTGGGACGCGGCGCAGATTGCCGGGCGCAGGACCTGCTCGACTCATTGGGGCCGACGCTGAAGACGCAGATGAAGCTGTGGTGGGATCCGCTGCGGCTGATGGCTACGGCTACCCATGGGGACGCAGTCTGGGTCTCGGTCAGCTATCTCGACACGCTCAGGGATTCCGGGTTTCCTCGCGCTCAACCCGAGTTCCGGCCGGCGCCGCTCGAGCAGCTCGCCGCCGAGTACTACCGGGCGTGGCAATGGCTGCTGGAAAGACTTCAGGGACGACCGGCACCTCCTCTCGCTGTTCGACTTCGGCCGCGGCAACTTCTCGATCGCATCAGCATCGACCGCGAGTGGCAGCAGACGACAGGCGCGCTCGGGAAGCTCGCAGACGCCACATGCGGCTGATGAAGGGCATCACGGCTGAGCGCGTGACCGCCATCCCTGACGCGCCGTCGCTGCCGGCGGTGGCGCGCTTCGAGTTCTTCAAGTCGACGGCGAGGCAGGCCGGGCGTGTGGCTCGTGCGACAGGAGCAGACCCGCTTCGCGCTGCCGTTCACGACCGCCACTCGACCGGGTGTCGCCGACCACCTGCCCGCGCCGCATGGACTTCCCGGGATTTGCAGCGCCTGTCGAACAGCTCGTTCCTGCGTTGGTGCCGTTCTCGAGCTCGAGGATGGGCGAACGATCGCCGCCGCCGACGGCGCGGACGCCGATTGTTGCCGTCCGCGGACGGGCGCGGCGTGCGCGCGCACTGGAATCAGTGGGCCGTGTTGGCGGAAAGGCTGGCGAGAGGGCCGACGCGGGAGCGTACGAGCGACGTCAGTGGACGTCTCGACGGCGACACCGATCGTGCTGCGTACCGAGCGGTTGACGGCGCGCGCGACCGCTGCGGAGTCAGGCGCTGGCGCGTGAGCGTGACGACGACCGGCGACGCGGGCGACGCACCTCAGCCAGGGCGGAATCAGAACGGACGTGTTCGACGGCCCCGAGGGGGCGGCTGGCCGTCTCGGTGCCGCGAATCGACTCGGCCGGCGACCTGGAGCCGTGCGGGCGACCGGCAATGCCGCCGACGGCCGGGGGCCACGAGGCGCCATCCCGCTCCACCTCGAGATCGAGTCGCTCGAACCTCTCGCTCAGCCGGGCGTTCCGCGATCGTGGATACTACGTCTTTCGTCGAGGACACCATGACCCTGCAGCAGCTCGCCGAGGACACGTGCATCGTCCGCGACACCGCGGCCAGAAAGGACGCACCACCGCCGGCTGCGCCGGGGCAACCGCCGCTTCAGCGCTTTCTCATTACGGCCGGATCATTCTCGACGCCGGCAGTCGTCCGTTCAGCTTTGCCACCAACGACATGGAGACCGGCCTGATCGGCTTGGAAGGATCGGCCGAGGTGAAGACGAGCCAATCCAGTGCGCAGATCGTTCACAGTGGGCCGACACGATCTCTGTATGTGCCGCGCGGCGCGCTCGATCGAGATTACGCCGGGCCCTGATGGATGCGACCTCGCCGAGGTCGCGGCGCCGGTACGAGCGCGAATACCCGGTGCAGTTCGTCGCGTTCCAAGACGGTGCAGGCCGATCCGGGACTGCACCTGAAAGTCGGCGGACCGAGCGCGAAGCGCGACCTCAACATCCTTATCGCGCAAGAACGTGGAGGCCGGCGGATTATGGCAGGCGTCACGTTCACGCGATCCCGGGAACTGGACGTCACTGGCCGCCGCACTGATGCACGCGGCGATGCTCGAGAGGCCTATCTCGCATCGACATGCTCCGCGCCGCCTTTGGACTGCAGCTCGGTCGTTACCGACGCGAAGGAACCGGAGATCGCGCACGATCGTTCCGCGAGGGCGACGTCGTCCTGATGCCGCAGGGCTACCTATCCGAACGTCGCCGCCCCGGCGGATCGATCAACTTTCTGTGGATGATGGCCGCAAACCGCGAGTGCGAGGATCGCCAGTACGGCGTCGTCAACGTGCAGCCCGGAGTTCTGCCGCCACGCCCTCAGGTCTGGACAAAGGCCGATGAACTGGAACTCGATTGCGATCGAAACGGTTGGCGAGGGCATCAGGCGGCAGATGGTCACCGGCGATCGGCTGATGATGTCGCCTGCAAATGGCGCCGCACACCATAACGCCGGTGCACTCCGCACCCACACGAGCAGATCACCATCATCGAGCAGGGCGCGTCCGCTTTCACGTCAACGGGACCGATCGGATCGTCGTCGGCCGGCGAGATCCTGCACTTCCGTCGAACGTCAGCCACGGCGCGACGATGCTGGAAGAGCCTCGTCGTGCTGATCGACATCTTCTCGCCGATACGCCGATGAGACTTTCTGTCGAAGAACCAGTAGGCACAGGGGCTGTAGGTGGCTCAGCTGCACGCAGCGCCCCTTCCAGATTCCCTTTCATGATGGGCGGATCACTCCCGGCGAGGTTTCTTTGGTGACGAGTCCCGAGCGCCTGGAGGCAGGTAATGAAACCGGATCAGGTAGGCCTGATCGCCCTTGCCGTGCCGCGCGATCTCCGTGAGATCGTCACACGCTGTCCGAATCCGCGACTCGCGGGCCAGATCGTGCGTGATGGCGTCGATGGCAATCGGCGCAATCGAACGATCGACGATAGTGTCCATCGTCCATCGGGCAAGCGGCCACCGCACTCGGCCTGGGAGCCGCGTCCATGCGCGGACGCTGCACCTGATCCTCCCTCGCCGGACCCGAAGTCGCGAAGTCGTTTGGTGAACACTGCACTGACGGCGAGACCAGCTAGCCCCAGCCTAATCCCAATCCTAACTTACAGATCTCGTAGAGATCAACACCACGAGGTCCTCTGCCGACCTGCTTGAGCGACGTGCGAGCTGCCCGGCCGCGTCAACACCGCGGTGCCCGGTGTCATCTCGACCGGCTGTAGTCGTCGACCGTCATGACGCCCTTGCCGCTCAGCACGTAGTAGCACCTCGTCCTCGTGCTGCTCGTGCGGTGCCCGACGCCCGCGCCCGGATGGAGCGGCCCGCTTGCGGAAGACGAACTTCATGCCCGGCGTCTTGTCGAAGAACGAGTAGCCGATCGTCTGGCCGCCGCCGTTGTGCGTGCCCGGCTCGTTCTTCGCGATCTCGGCGTCGCGCTGAACGATGAAGCCGCCTTTGACCTTCGCGGACTGCGCCAGCCAACGCATCCCGCCGCCCGATCGCCGATCGCCAGCGATGCCGATCACGAGTGCCGTCATACGATGCTCCGCGCGAATGCGTCAGTTTCGATCCGAATCCCTAATCCCTCTAACCCTAGTCCTGTGTCTCGTGCCCGCACCTCGCGGATCTCGCCGCTTCCGGCCGCGCCGCGTAGAACGTGTCGAGCGGATAGCACCCGGACACCAGCCCCATGCGCGGACCGGTGGTGCAGTCGCTGAACGTGCGGCAGAAAGCCGCGCGCTTGAGCGGCGCGCCCGCCAGCACGTCGGCCGGCAGATCGGGATACGACAGCGCGATGCGGCCGAGGCCGACGAAGTCGCGTCAGCCCGTCGCGCACGGTGTGCTGCCCGACATGCGGCAGCCACTCCTGCAGATAGCTGTATGCCGATCCGCACGAACACCAGTCCGCGGAAATCGCTGCTTCAGCATGGCCGTCGCCCGAATCTGCCGCGCGCACGCCGCGCAGCGGATCTTCAGGCGGCTCGTAGCCGTCGAGCGGCGGAAACGATCGCCGGCCGCTGGACGTGCGGGTTGTAGTACGGACTGCCGCCGGTCGCGCAGATCCAGCGGACGCCGAGCTGCTCCAGCAACGTCGAGCACGGCGCGGCATTCTTCGAGCGCCGCGTCGAGGCTGATCGTCGGACTCCAGAACGCCGAACCCGAACGAGTCCCAGTCCCCAGTCCCCCAGTCCCCTGATCCCGCTGCGCGCCTCTCGGCCTCCCCGACGCCATCACCGCGCTTTCGATACGGCACGGTGTCGAACACCGAGAGGCGAACGCACGATCGTCCAGCCCGGGAACCTGCGCGCGGATGCCTTCGACGACGCGACGCATGAAAGCGGGTGCGGTTCTCGAGCGAGCCGCCATAGCGGTCCGCTGCGCGCGCGCGCGCCGAGCAGCTCGTGTCCGAGGTAGCCGTGGCACTGCTTGACGTCGACGAAGCGGAAAGCCGGCGTCGCGCGCGAGCCGCCGCCGCGATGAATTCGTCGGCGAGGCGATCGAGCTCGGCGTCGCTCAAGCACGCGAACGCCGTCCGGCAAACCGCGCGATCGAGCATCGGATGGTGCCAGCCCGCGAGCGGCTCCGGGCGATCGTAGACGATCGGGCCGCGCGTAGCGCCCCGAGTGCGTCAGCTGGAGGCCGATGAACAGATCGGTGTCGGCGTGTCGCGCCGAAACCGCTCGCGATGCGCCGCGCACCGAGCTCGTCGCGCAGGCTCGCGATCGCCGGCAGGTTCCGCGGCGTGATCAGCAGCTGATGCGGATTCGCCCGTCCATCGTGGCGGACCGCGACGGCTTCGCCGCCCCACATCAACTTGGCGCCGCTGGTGCCGAAATTGACGCCAGCGCCGGCGCGTCAGCTCGCTCGGCTCGCCGTCCGGCGTGCCGTCCCACCCTTCCATCGGCAGGATGCAGAAGCGATTGCCGACGCGCACGCCGTCCGACCTCGATCGGCTGCGCCAGCGGCGACGCGTCGGGCGCGCGCCAGCCGATCGTCGAACGCCAGCGGGATGCCGGACGCCGCTCAGATGCGCGCGAAACGCGTCCGGCGGTCTTGAGCGTCGCGATACGCGGATAGGTCATCGTCGGCAGGTCCGTGCCTCGCAGCGTCATGCGTTGGCGGTCCTCGGTCGTCGTCCACGCCGCGCCTTCGGGATAGCGATGCTGCGAGCGCGACTCGGGACGAATCGTGATGCTGTAGCCGGGGTTCGACGGCGCGAGATAGCGCCCGCGCGCGGATGCGCACCGGATCCTCGAAATGCTCGTGCAGGTGATCGACGTGCTCGATGACGCGGCCGTCCATCGTGCCGATACGGCGATGTAGTCGAACATCGACAGGTGCTGCACGCACTCGCACAGGCCGACGCCGCCGGCGTGCGGGCAGACCGGCACGCCGAACTTCGCGGCCATCAGGATGACCGCGAGGTTCTCGTTCACGCCGCCGAGCCGGCAGCTGTCGATCTGGCAGAAGTCGATGGCGCGCGCCTGCAGCAGCTGCTTGAACATGACCCGGTTCGCGCAGTGCTCGCCGGTCGCGACGCCGATGCCGAGCTGGCGCACCGCCTCCGCGATCGTCGCGATGCCCGAGCACATCGTCCGGGCTCGTCGGCTCCTCGATCCACCACGGATCGAACGCGCGCCAGCTCGCGGCACGCGCGCGATCGCCTCGTCGACGTCCCACTGCTGGTTCGCGTCGATCATCAGCGTGCGGTCGTGGCCGATCGCCTCGCGCACGAGCGCGACGCGCCGCGCGATCGTCGTCGGGCCGGCCGCCGACCTTCACCTTGAAATGCGTCCAACCCTCGTCGATCGCCGTCGCGGCACAGCGCCGCACGCTCGTCGTCCGAGTAGCCCATCCAGCCGACCGACGTCGTGTAGGCCGGATAGCCGGTCGCGCAGCAGCGTCCGCCTCGCGATCCGCTTTCGTCGCGCGCGTGCCGTTCGAGGATCTCGATCGCCTCGTCCGGCGTCAGCGCGTCGGTGATGTAGCGGAAGTCGATGCACGACGACGATCTGCCGCGGCGTCATGTCGGCCAGCAGCTTCCACACCGGCTTCCGTTCGGCCTTCGCGTAGAGATCCCAGACCGCGTTGACGATGGCGGCGAGCGCGAGATGGATGACGCCCTTCTCCGGTCCGAGCCAGCGCAGCTGCGAGTCGGACGCCAGCCGGCGCCAGAAGCCGGCGAAGTCCGCGGTGATCGTCGTCGAGGCGCTGCGCCGACGACGAGGTGCCGGAACGCGTCGATCGCCGCCGACGCACGACTTCGTTGCCGCGGCCGATCGTGAACGTCAGCCCGTGTCCCTCGAGCCCGCGCGTCGGTCTTCAGCACGACGTAGGCGGCCGAGTAGTCGGGATCGACGTGGACCGCGTCCGTGCCAGCGATGCGTGCGCGAGGTCGGGAAGCGGAGGTCGAGTGACGTTCGAGGTCGCGGATAACCATGTCAGCGCACAGCTTAGAACTGTAGAGACCTGAACAGGTAGTCTGAAGCGCGGAACCGACGCCATCTCTGTCTTTCTGGTTTTCACGCTACAGCCTTCTGACTTTCTGTCTCCACCGATCGAGCGCCACGGCGACCCACGATGATCGTGCCGGTGACGATCTGCTGCACCCAGTTCGGCAGCCCCTGCTGGGAGCAGCCGATCTGAATGATCGCCATGATCGCGCGCGCCGGCGATGCGTGCCGACCACGCTGCCCTTGCCGCCGAGCAGGCTGCCGCCGCCGATGATGACCGCGGCGATCACGTCGAGCTCCAGACCGATGGCGACCGTCGGATCGCCGACCGACAGCTTCGCGAACTCAGAACGCCGGCGACGCCGGCCATGCGCGCCGACGCAATCGTAGTACACCGCGAGCTTGTTGCAGATTGATGCGGACGCCGCACAGCCGCGCCGTGCGCTCGTTCGATCCGATCGCGAACAGATGCCGGCCGAACCGCGTGTAGCGCAGCGTGAAGGCGACGACCAGCGCCGAGCGCGGCCGTCAGCCAGATGCCGGCCGGCACGCAGCAGCCCGCCGCCGTCCTGCGCCGTGCGCAGCAGATCGTTCAGCCACGATGATCGGCGCCTCGATGCGCCGCTCGTCCGCCAGGCCCTTTGCCGCGCCGCGCACCAGCAGCATGGTCCCCAGCGTCACGATGAACGGCACGACCTGGAGCCTGGTGATCAGCAGGCCATTCAGCGGCACCGCACAGCGCGGCGGCCGCGACGGCGCCGGCAGCCGCGGCGCACCGGGCCCGATCCGGCGCAGCAGCAGCGCGACGACGACCGTGCTCGAGCGCGACGACCGAGCCGACGGACAGATCGATCCCGCCGGCGACGATCACCATCGTCATGCCGAGCGCGGCGACGCACACGATGACGGTCTGCCGCGCCATCAGCTCGAGGTTCGGCGGCGCTGAAGAACTGCGGGCCGATGAGCGCGCCGAAGATCAGCGGCGACGACGACGAGCCCGACGAGCACGCCGCGCTCGTCGAGGAACCGCCGCGCGTCTACGAGCGCGCGCGCGCGCCCGACGCGTCCATCAGCAGCGAGTGCTCTGTCCATTCCTCAACCGGGCGGGCCGGTCCGAGCCGGCCGCGCGACATCACCGCGATGCGATCGCAGCACGCCGAGGAGCTCCGGCAGATAGCTGCTGACGAGCGGTACGGCTCTTCGCTTGTCGCGATCTGCCTGCCGACACCAGACTCGTCGATCAGGTCGGTAGATCTCGCGCCTTGCTCGCCGACGTCGATGCCGCGCGTCGGCTCGTCGAGCACCAGCACGTCGACATCGTGGTGCAGCAGGCGCGCGACCGCCACCTTCTGCTGATTCCCGCCCGACAGCTCGCGCGACCGTCTGCCGCGGGCCCGCGCACCGAATCGCCAGCCGATCGATCCAGCGCGCCGCCGGCCGCATCCTGCCGCGACGGCAGCACCACGAACGCCCGGGCCCGAGACGCGTTGAGGCGCGATCCGCGTCAGGTTGTCGGCCACGCTCAGTCCGGCGGCGAGCCCCTCGCCGCCGCGATCCTCGCTGAGCATCCCCATGCCCTGCCGCCAGCGATCGTGCGGCGCCGCCGGACCCGAATACGCGCCCAGCGTGACGCGCCCGCCTTCACCGGCTCGAGGCCGAAAATCGTCCGCAGCAGGCGCGTAGCGGCCCGCGCCGAGCAATCCGGCGATGCCGAGAATCTCGCCGCGCCGCAGGCGCGAACGACGCCGATCCCGGCATCAGCTCGTCGACCTGCAGCAGCGCCTCGCCCGGCGTTGCGCGAGCCGCGCGTGATAGAGATCGCCGACGCTTCGTCCCACCATCATCCTGACGATCTCGTCGCCGCGCGGCTCCGCGGTCGGACCCTCGCCGGCGTTGCGGCCGTCGCGCAGCACGACGAACCGATCCGACACCTCCTTCACTTCCTCGATGAAGTGCGAGATGTAGACGATCGCGTGACCCTGCTGCTTGCAGCCGCCGGATCAAGTCGAACAGCCGCCGCACGTCGTCGTGCCGAGGCTGCTGGTCGGCTCGTCGAGGACGAGGACGCGGCAGCCGGTGGCCAGCGCCCGCGCGATCTCGACGAGCTGCTGCGCCGCCGGCGCAGAGCGCGCTGACGGCCGCGTGCGGCGAGATATCGTGCCGGCCGAGCTCCGCCAGCGCGGCCGCGGCCGTGGCACCGCGCTGCGATCGCGCTGCACGATGCCGACAGCGCGACGGCTCGACGCCGAGCACGATGTTCTCCATCACGCGTCAGGTGCGGCGCGAGCGACAGCTCCTGATGGATCATCGCGACGCCGGCGCGCCGCGCGTCGAGCGGCTCGCGCGGCGCGTAAGGCGCGCCGTCGAGCCGCATCTCGCCCGCGTCGGGCGCGAATCGCGCCGGCGAGAATGCCCATCAGCGTGCTCTTGCCGGCGCCGTTCTGGCCGACGAGCGCGCAGACCTCGCCGGCGCGGACGGCGAAATCGACGCCGTCGAGCGCGACCGTGGCGCCGAACGTCTTGCCGCACGCCGCGCATCTCGAAGCGCGCGCGGCGCGGCGGCTACTTCTTCAGCCATCGCGCGAGATCCGGATGCAGCAGTTCCTTCGCGTCGGGATCGTTCATGTGCTCGCGCGTGACGAGGCGCACGCCGGTGTCGATCCGCTTCTCGACCGGCGTCGCCCTTGAGGTGCGCCACCATCGTCTTCACGCCGAGGTAGCCCATGTTGACCGGATCCTGCAGCACGAGGCCGTCGATGTGGCCGTCGGCCAGCGCCCTTGACGCAGCGTAGTCGGACGCGTCGAAGCCGATGAACTGCACGCTTGCCGGCCCAGCCGTTGTCTCTGCAGCACGCGCACCATCGCGAGCGTCGTCGATTCGTTCGGCGTGAAGATGCCGTCGACGTCGAGGCTGCCGTCGGGCGCTTCGAGGCCCGCTGAGCAGCGCCTCGCTCTTCTTGTACGCGCTCTCGACGTCAGCGCCGCCATGCACTGGTTCGGCGCTGACGACCTGAATGCCCGTGTGCGCTTCGATCGCTTCGAGAAAGCCTGCCTCGCGCTGCGCCGTGCTCTCGGATCCTTCGGCGTAGCGCAGCATCACCACCTTGCCGGTGTCGTGCAGCAGCTTCGCCAGCTGCTCGCCGGCGAGGCGGCCGCCGGCGCGGTTGTCGGTCGCCACGAAGCTGACGTAGTCGTCGCCCTTCAGCCCGGAGTCGATGACGACGACCGGGATGCCTGCTGCGCTTCGCGTCGGCGACCGGCGGCGCGAGCGCCGAGTCGTCGAGCGGCGCGCAGCACGATGCCCGACACGCCGCGCGTGATGAACCCCTCGACTTCCGACACCTGCGACGGCCGATCGTCCTCGCGCAGCGGTCCGCGCCAGATGATGGTGACGCCCAGCTCCTGCGCCGCCTTTGCCGCGCCGGCGTGGATGCTCTGCCAGAACACGTGCGACGTGCCTTTCGGGATGACGGCGATCGTGATCCCCGACGGGCTCTGCGTGAGCAGCGCGCAGCTCGACAGCTCAGCAGAGATCGCAGCAACAGCAGTAAGAGCGCAGCCTCGACTGACACGGCTGGCTACGAACGTCTGTGTGTCACCATATCACTCTGCGGTAATTTCAGATTCCAGAATCGTTGCGCGTTGCCGCCCGAGCACGGCCGCCGCGATCAGCCCGACGGTAACGCTGACAGATACTCTGTCACCACAGTCCATGCGTGCGCGCGCGTAGTCCGCAGCAACGTGCACACCGGCCAGTCCGAGCCGATCATCAATCGATCGGCGCCGAAACACTCGAACGCGACGTCGAGATACGGCCGGATCGATCCGCGCGTCCAGTGCGTCCAGTCCGCTTCGGTGACCAGCCCGGAAAGCTTGGCGTATCACCTGCGGACAGGCGGCCAGGCGGCGAAGATCCCGCGCCCACGTCTCTCGCTCGCCGCCGCGCGGATATCGGGCTTCGCCAGATGATCGAGCACGAATCGCTGCCGCTCGAACCGTGACACGAATTCGACCGCGCACGGGAGGTGCCGCGGATAGATCAACAGGTCGTAGGCCAGACCGAACGCTCTCGAGCTAGGCGATGCCGCGACAGAAATGCCGGCCGCATCAGAAACCGATCGTCGGCCTCGCTCTGCACGATGTGGCGAACGCCAACCAGCTTCGGGTGCGGCGCCAAGCGATCGAGGTCCGCCCGCGACATCGGAGATCTGCAGATCGAACCAGCCGACCACGCCGGCGATGTGCGCGTGGGCGTCGGCCAGCGCGAGCAACCATCGCGTTTCGTCGATGCTTTGACGCGCCTGCACGACCACGCAGGCATCGACAGCGGTGCGCGTCATCTCGCGTCCGAGCTCCTCTGGCAGGAAGTCGCGACGGAGCAGCGCCATCGAGTCGTCGGATCCAGCCGTGCTCGGCGGCGTCGTACCGCCAGAAGTGCTGATGCGCGTCGATCGTCGTCATCGACGATCAAGCGATCGCGGGAATCGGCGTGCCGCCGCGCGCGCTCGACTGATAGCACGCTTCGACCAGCGCCATCGTCTTGATGGCATCGGCGACGGGCGACACCAGCGCGGGATCTTCGCCGGCGACGAACCGTTGCAGGTTCGACATCGGATCCCTCGAACGCCTCGGTGAACCACGAGCCGCGCAGCGGCACATCTGCGTCCAGCACCGGTGTTCGAACGCCACCACCAGATGATCGGGCGTGCCTGTCGGATAGTCGATGTTGACCCCGAGCGTCAGCACCGCGGCGCCGCGCGTGCCCTCGACCTTCAGCATCGACGCGCGATGCGTCGGATCGTGACGATGGCGCGTGGTTCGAGCGTGCAGCGAACAGCGCGATCGCGATCGCCGTAGTCGAGGATGATGGTGCTGCGCGTGTCCGCGAATCCTCGCGAGCTCCGGGTGCGCGACCGCGCGGCAGTAGACCGATCGCGGCTCTCCGAGCGATCGCGCGAATCGTGTCCAGGTAGTGGATGGAGTGATAGAGCACTCTCGAGCCGTGGCGCGCCCTTCAGGAACGACCATTGTTCCCACGGCTGCCGGTCAACGACGCGCACCTCGATATCGCGCAGCTCGCCAAGTTGCCCGGCGATCGATCGGTCGCGCAGCGCGGGCACGTTGGGGCTGAAGCGCAACTGAAAGTTCATCGCGGCGGCAAGCCGCCGTTCGCGGCACAGCGCTCGAGAATCGTGCGTGCCGTCGTCGAGGTCCTCGCCCATCGGTTTCTGGATCAGCACCGGAGCGTCCAGGCGGCAGACGCACGAAGGACCGCGAGAATCATGGTCGCCCGGCACGGCGACGTCGAACACCGCGTCTGGCCACCGCCGCAGGCGTCGGCAAGGTCGCGAAGACGACCGGGACGGAGAATGCGCCGCCGTGCTCGCGCGCTGCATCAGGTCGGATGTCAGAAGAGGCCGGCGACCGGGAACCCAAAGGTGTCTGTGCGCGGGCAGAGTGCGCCGAGCGAACGATCGTCCGGCGCCAGATCATGACGATGGGCCGCGGGTCGCGAAGGCAGCGGGCCACGATTGCCGCAGGTCCGATCATCGCGCGTCAGGGTCGTGCCCGCTCCGGCGCGACGGCCGTCGCCGTTCAGGCTGAACACCGGCTCCATCCCTCGCCCACCAGTCGCCGGGCGGCGTAGTCCGGCGCTGGCTCCGCAGCGATTCGCATGAGACGCTCCCACTCGGCGACGCGACCGTTCGACGCCGACGTGCGACGCGAGCGCGAGTCCAGATAGTCCGCCTTCGCGCAGCTCGACGATCATCACGAGGCGGCGGCCGAGCGGGTGGATATCCATCTGCTCCACGCCGACGCCACTGCAGGCTCGCAATCGCTTCCGGCCAGACGCGCCGATGATGCTCGCGATACGCGGCGATGGCCGCGGGATCGTCGCGCAGATCGACCGTCAGCACGATGCCGCAGTCATGCCGCCCGGCTCTCTGCCGCGACTCGCCGAGGCGATCGATGCCCAGCGCGACGACGTCGCCCGGCGCGAGGTACAGGGCGACGACGCCATCCCCCAGCCCGACACCGCGCGGCGTATCCCGTGCTGCTGATGACGTCGCCGGGCAAAGAGCGTCATGAACTCGCTCACGTAACTGACCAGCGTCGGCACGTCGAAGATCATGTTGGCCGTCGATGCTGTCCTGGCGCAGCCGTGCCGTTCACCGAACAGCCACATGCTCGCAGCTGGCCCCGGATCGGGAATCTCGTCGCGCGTCGCCGAAACGGCCCGAGCGGCGCAAACGTGTCCGCGCTCTTCCCTTTCACCCACTGGCCGCCGCGCTCGAGCTGCGACACGCGCTCCGAGTAGTCATTGTGCAGCACGTAACCGGCACGCGATCGAGCGCCTGCGCCCGGCTGACCGCCGTTCGCACGGGCGCCCATCACCACCGCCAGCTCGACCTCCCAGTCCAGTTTCGATCCAGTCTTCGGAATCAGCACGTCGTCGGTCGGACCGACGATGGAGGTCGTGGCCTTGAAGAAGATGACCGGCTCCGCCGGGAAGCCCATGCCGCTATCGGCCGCGTGATCGCGATAGTTCAGGCCGATGCAGACGATCTTGCTCGGACGCCCGATCGGCGGTCCGAGGCGAACGCCGTCAGCCACGCGAGGCGCACGCGACCCTCGCGACCGCCCAGTCGCGGAGCCGGTCCAGCGCCGCCACCGCCGAAGAACCGCTTCGTCGTGAATCCTCGCCGAACGCCGATGCGTCGACCGCGTGCCCGTCGTCGAGCTGCAGGCCCGGCCGTTCCTGTCCCGATGGTCCGAATCGAATCAGCTTCATGCGACGAGCACGCCTCCGTCGATCGGAGTTACTCCTGGCCCGTGACGAACGACGCTTCGTCGGAACAGAAGTACAGCGCCAGAAACGCCACCTCCTCCGACGTGCCCATGCGGCCGATGGGTTGATAGGCCGACAGCTGCTGCAGCACTTTCGTGCTCGCGTCACGGCGTAGTGGCGGCGCGACATAGCGATCCACAGAACAGCGTGTGAATCCGCGCCGGGCAGATGCAGTTGCAGCGGATGTTCTGTTTCACGTAGTCGACTGGCGATCGACATGGTCATCGTCAGCACGGCGCCCTTCGACATCGAGTACGCAAACCGCTCCGGCACGCCGACGAGCGACGCGATCGACGCCATGTTGAGGATGACGCCGCCGCCCTGCGCGCAGCATGATCGGCACCGCGGCGCGGGCGCCGAGGAACACGCCCTTCACGTTCACCGGATACAGGCGATCGAGATCCGTCCGACGTCTGCTCGATCGTGCCGACGTGCGCGATGCCGGCGTTGTTGACCAGGATGTCGAGGCGGCCGTGACGCCACTGGCTACCGCGCCGAAGCACGTCGCGACGCTCTCCGGCGCTCGGAGACGTCGCAGACCTGCGACTCGGCGGTGCCGCCATCGTCAGGATAGCGGCAGCGGTGCGGCCGCGCGGCGTCTTCGTCGACGTCGAGGACCACGACGCGTGCCTGCTGGCTGCGCGAACAGGCGGGCGATGGCGGCACCGATGCCCGAACCTGCCCCTGTGACGACGGCCACCTTGCCCGGCAACCTGGAACACGGCCCGCGTGAAATGCTGCATCTTTACCGGTAAAGTCAGCGTATTTTGGCCCTTTTCCAGCCCGGTGTGCTGGGATGCGCGCCGGGAGGAATCCGATGTCCGACGTCTCCGCGAGCAGCCGCCGCGAGTTCGTCAAGGTGGCCGGCTCCGCCGCGCTTGGCGCCTCGCTCTTCAATGTTGACGCATTGGCCCAGCCGCGCGTCAAACGCCGTTACGCCATCGTCGGCACCGGCGATCGCGGCAGCGGCATGTGGGGGCGCGATCTCGTCAGACGCTATCCGGACCTCGCTCGAGTTCGTCGGCCTCTGCGACATCAACCCGAAGCGCGTCGATCGCGGCGCGCAAGTACATCGGCGTCAACGCCCGACCTTCACCGAACATCGACGAGATGTTCGACAAGGCGAAGCCCGATCTGCTGATGGTGACGACCGTCGACGGCTTCCACCACGAGTACATCATCGAAGGGCTCGATCGCGGCCTCGACGTGATGACCGAGAAGCCGCTGACGACCGACGAGACGAAGTGCCAGGCGATTCTCGACGCCGAGAAGCGCAACAACCGGAAGATCGTCGTCACCTTCAACTACCGCTACGCGCCGGCGCACCAGCAGATGAAGGAGATCCTGCTGTCCAGCGAGATCGGCAAGGTCGTCGTCGGTCGACTTCAGCTGAGTACCTCGACGTCGTCCACGGCGCGGACTACTTCCGCCGCTGGCACCGGCTGCGCCAGAACAGCGGCTCGCTGCTCGTCCACAAGGCGAGCCATCACTTCGACCTGATGAACTGGTGGCTCGGCGCCGACCCGGTCGAGGTGTCGGGATACGGCAGCCGTCGATCTACGGCAAGAACGGCGCGTTTCCGCGCGACGCCTCCCGCCGACAACTGCCGCAACTGCTCGCACGTCCGAGTGCCGCTTCCACTACGACATGACCAGAAGGATCAGCGGCGGATGAATCTCTACGCCAAGTGCGAGGATGCCGACGGCTATTTCCGCGACGGCTGCGTCTTCCGCCAGGACATCGACATCTTCGACAACATGCAGGCGATCGTGAAATGCTCGAACGGCGCGACGATGAACTACGCGTTGAACGCCTACATGCCGTACGAGGGCTACCGCGTCGCCTTCAACGGCGAGAAGGGACGGCTCGACGTCCAGTCATTCGAGCGCCAGCCGTGGGAAGTCGCCGACAGCCACGAGATCTACGTCACCAAGAGCTTCGGCAAGCGGACCAAGGTGCCGATGCCGAAGATGACCGAGGGCCACGGCGGCGGCGACGATCGGATGCGCGATCTGATTTTCGGAAGACCGACGCGCCCGGAGTACATGAAGCTGCCCGATTCGCGCGCCGGCGCGATGTCGTGCCTCACCGGGATTGCGATTCGCAACAGCATCGATCAGAAGCGGCCGATCCGGATCGCCGATCTCGTCAGGTCTGACAGCTGTTCGGTGTAGCGCGCACCGCGTCCTCTGGGCTGAAAGCCCCGCGCTACGCTAGAAAACGAGCTACGGCGAGACTCGCCGTAGCGCCAAGGCGTTGTCGGGCCGGCACTCGAGCGGAGCCCAGACGCGAATGCTGATCACGATCGCGAACAACGGCCAGCCCGAGCGGCAGCGCGACCTGATTGATCTCGTATCCGATCAATTCAGCGCCGCCCAGACCGAACGCAAAACAGGACGACGAGAATGCCCAGGAATCCGCGAGGCGGCCCTCGCGTTCGATTCGCCGCGGGCCGCGAGATTGAGCGTCGACGCCGCGAGATACCCATCGAGGCCGTCGACCAGCACCATGCCGCCGGAAAACGCCGCGCCGAACAGCCACGGATTGGCCTGACTCGCCAGAATCAGCGCCGACAACTGCGACGCGGTTTCGAACCCGCGGCGAGCAGATCATCCCGAGGAGGAAGGGCTGTCGCGACGATCGGGCGTCTGGCGCCGGCGACGGCGGCGACGACGGACGCAGGACCTTCCAGAGGTTGACGGCGCCGATCAGGATCAGCATCCACGGGCCGATGAAACGCGACGCCGGCCGGCGATCGACATGGCCGACTCCCGCCGCGAGCAGCGTGACGACCGCATCCGTGGCCGATCGCGAACAGCAACCCGTTGGTCGCGCGCGGCCGCAATCGCGCGAGAGCCGTCGATGGCGGTGAGGTGATCGGGATCGGTCCCGTGGCGCACGCCGAGCGCGAAGGCGATGATGCAGCGTCGAATTCACGCGCTGCGTCAGCGTGGTCGTGCGACGGGACTGGGCGCCAAGCTCGATCGGTTTGCCGTGCGGTGTGTGGCGGTACGCGTCGGCCCAGGCCTCCTTGCGCTCGAGGAGCGCCGCCGCGATCGACCAGGCCTTTCGGCTGCGACGAGGCGCTCGAGCGCGGCCAGCCAATGCTCGTAGTAGCGCGACCCATCGTCGGGCTCGCCGCGATCGGCGGCCGCCTTCAGCTTCGTCGGCGAGCGCCGCGGCCCATTCGCTTCCACGTGAAGTGTCCCTGCTCCGGAGAGCTTCACGGCGAGCGCGAACGCCTGGGCCTGCCACGGCTCGGCGAACACCGGGCCGCCTTCGTCGCGCGGCAGTCGCGGCAGCGCTGCGAGGATCAGTCGGCGTCAGATCGGCGTGCTCAAGGTAGTCGTCCCACATGTCGAGATGGATGAAATCGCGTGGCGACGCCTGCGTCGCCCCAGAGTTCGCGTGCTGGTGAAACGCACCGAGTAGAGGTGCTGCGGTTTCTCGCCGAGGAATTGCGCGTTGGTGTCCGGGAAACACGAACACACCGTGATCGCGACGACGACTGCCCGGACTTTGCCGCGCGCGTACGCGGCAGGCGCGCGTGTGACCAGCCGGATTGATGTTGCGCGCGCGAACGCGCTGCCCGCTTTGAAACGAGGCCTTCGCGCGGACGTCGCGCCTCGCCGAGTTCACGCCGTCGCGACCATCGCGGGGACCATCGCCGCCGTCAGCTGCCGGCGTCGCCTTCGCTGATCCGGGCGCCGGCTGCCCGCTCTCGATCTCCGCCGCTGTGGCGACGCCGATGCTCGACGACCTGCTCGAGCAGTGCGGGCGAACCATTTCTCGTAGTAGCTCATCCGCAGGTAGTCGGCCGGCGGCAGCACGCTCAATCGCGATGCCGCGACGTCGTCGAGATTCCACCGGCCTCCGCCGGCTCTGGACGCAGACGCGTCAGCGCATAGATCGCGACCTTCCCACGACCTCGTGGAAGACCGGCTCGTTCTTCTCGTGTTCGATCGGGCCCCATGCCGTGCATGCCGCCCATGTCGTGGACGCCGTTCATGCGCGCCTCCAGCCGGCGGCAGCGTCAGCTTTGCCACGCCGACCATCGAGTCGCGCGTCACCAGCGCCGCCAGTGCGTCTTCAGTCATGTTCTCGGTGCCGGCGGGCCGCTCCGGCAGGACCAGATAGCGCACTTCCGCGGTGCTGTCCCAGACGCGGACCTCGACGTCCGTCGGCCAGCTTCGAGGCCGAACTCGCGCAGCACGCCGCGCGGATCGATCACCGCACGGGAGCGATACGGCGCCGACTTGTACCAGACCGGCGGCAGACCGAGGATCGGCCACGGATAGCACGAGCACAGCGTGCAGACGACGAGGTTGTGGACCTTCGGCGCGTTCTCGAGCGACCACCATGTCCTCGCCCTGACCGCCGACGTAGCCGAGCTCGGCGATCGCCGCGCTGGCGTCGGTCAGCAGGCGCTTCTTGTAGGCCGGATCGACCCAGGCGCGCGCGCACGACGCGCGCGCCGTTGCGCGGGCCGATCTTGGTTTCGTAGGCATCGACCACGGCGTCGAGCGCCGCGCGATCGACGAGCCCTTTCTCGACGAGCAGCGATTCGAGCGCTTTGACGCGCAGGTTCAGATCCGAGGGCACCGCCTGGTGCTCGTGATCGTGGCCGTGATCGTGATGGCGCATGCCCGTGCGCGGCGGACGGTTCGGCGACGAACGCGGCGGCGGTGGCGGCGGCGATCCTTCAGATCCTCGTCGCCCCACGGGAGCCTTTTTGTCGTTCCCCATACTCTGACCGCTCCTGCGGCGCCGGCGTGGCATGTTCGTCCGAAGATTCGCTACTTATACACCGGCTGACAAACAGCCGCGACCTTTTCACAGACGGAATCGGTGTCAGGATGACACTCCACAGGAGTGCCGCGAATGGATCGACAGGAGTTCTTCCACGCCGCGGAGCGGTCACGGCGCGCCTGGCGACGGCGTAGCATGCGCTTCCGCACCGCGCGCGCTGCCCGATCAGCTCGCGACGACGAAACGGCGGCACGGTTGGCCGCGCTCAGATCACTCGACGAGACGCGGGTATCGTGCCGGGCTACGCAGCAGCTGGCTGCTGTTCTCGGCGACCGGTTGAGGCCGGGCTGAAGAGCGCTCGGCGCGACCTGGGATCGACTGCGCGTCGACTACGCGCTTCCGCCAGCACGAGCAGTGATGGTACAGGGCGACGGCGCATGCGGCGACGGCCCCGAGTTCCACTGGGACTACTACAACAGCTTCGTGATCCACCCGATGCTGCTCGACGTTGCTCGATGCGTGCAAGGACGAGTCGCCGCGCGTGGCAGGAGATCTGGCCGACGCGTGGAGACGGCGCGCGCCGGCGCTACGCCGCGGTCCAGGAGCGGCTCATCGCGCCCGACGGCAGCTTCCCGGCCGATCGGCCGATCGATCGCGTATCGCTGCGGCGCGTTCCATCTCCTGGCGCAGGCCGCGCTGCGCGCATCACGCTGCCCGACGGCGTGTCGCCCGGCGCAGGTGCGCGGCGCGCTGACGGCCGTCATCCGGCGAACGCTCGAGGCGCCGGAACGTTCGACGCGAACGGCTGGCTGCGCATCGGCTTCTGCGGCCACCAGCCCGGCGTCGAAGGCGAGAACCACATCTCGACGGCGGGGGAAGCCTGTATCTCGTGCTCCATGCTGGGCACTGCTGCCGGCTCCCGGCCTGCCACGGCGTCGACTGAGTTCTGGTCACGCCGCACGCAGCCGTGGACGGCGGTCAAAGGCGTCTGGAGCGGCCGAGCCGTTTTCCGTCGACACGCGCTCTAGTGCCACCCGCTGACACTGCTCCACGCTGAGCCCGCAGACAAATTGGCCACGAGAGGCACAGAGTCACAGAGCTGTTCGATTCGACGGCGAGGGGCCTGCGTAGCCCAGAGCCCGCCGATCGGCCGTAAACGATTCACGGAAACGAGCCGCATTGGGCGCCGGGGCGGTTCGTTTCCGTGGATCGTTTGCGGCCGGTCACGCCGCTTCGCGGCGTCGCCGTCGAATCGATGCGTCTGCGCACGGCTCAGCGTGATCCGCTCGCTGCCTGGCCGCTCGGAGCGCGGGCGCGATGAACGGCGGCACGATCCTGATCTCTGTCGGCAATTCTTTCCGGGCTCAGCCAGGGTGTTACGCTTCAGTCGCGCGCGGAGCCATCATGAGCGCGCGTCGTCGTCGCGGTCGGGTGGTCGCCCCTTCTGTCAGCGAGCCATCCCATCGCCCAGCGCAAGGCCGTTCAGGTCAGGTGCTGCACGCCGCTCAGAAACCTCGACGCAGCGAAGACCGCGGGGTTCGACTACGTCGAGCTCAGCACCACGGAGATTGCCAGCCTGCTCCGACGCCGACTTCGACCAGGCCGCGCGCATCCATCCGTCAGGTCGGCCTGCCGGTGCCGGCGACCAACCTGTTCCTGCCCGGCGACGCTCAAGGTGACCGGGCCGGCAGATCGATCGCGACGCAGCAGATGGCGCTACGTCAGGAAGGCGTTCGCCCGGCTCGCGCGGCTCGGCACTCAGATCGTCGTCTTCGGCAGCGGCGGCGCGCGCCGGTGCCGGACGGGTTCCCGAAAGATCGAGGCGTTCCAGCAGCTCGTCGACTTCGGCCGCCGGATCGCGCCGGAAGCCCGGAGCGCACGGCATCACGATCGCCATCGAGCCGCTGCGCCGCCAGGAAACCAACATCATCAACTCGGCGGCGGAGGGGCTCCGACCTGGTCAACGCGATCGATGATCCGAACTTCCAGCTGATGATCGACTTCTATCACCTGGCCAGCGAGCAGGAGGATCCGCGCCATCATCGCTGCGCGCGAGCGCCACATCCGCCACCTGCACATGGCCAACCCGACAGGCCGCGTGTTTCCGCGCAAGTGGGAAGAGTACGACTACGCGCCGTTCTTCGCGGCGCTCCAGAATTGGCTACGACAAGCGCATCAGCGTGGAAGCGCCTCGACGCAGGATCTTCCCGGCTGACGCACCGCTGGCAATCGCGTTGCTGCGTCGAGCGTTTCAGTAGTCAATGCTGAACCCGTCAGGTATCCGACCGATGGCCCACGCTGATAGCCGCGATTGCGGTTGCCGCGACGACCCTCAATACTGCGGCTGATCCAGGCACGCGCGTCTCGTTTCGATGTGTGAGTAAGCTGGGACGTCGCGAGGTCACGTTCTGCTTCCGCCGGGCAACCTGGTCACGACGAGAGGCACGTCGACGATTCCGATCGCTCTTCGACGGGTCTTTCGCGCGAAGAGAAGATCGAAAGGGCTTGCTCGGAATGGCACGTCGCGTTCACGACGCTTCGCGGATGGACCGGGTTCAACACCGTGACCACCCGGCGATGCAGGCGACGCGGCATCGCCAGCACGAACAGCATGCGCATCCGTCGAGTCCGGCGGCTTCGATCAGACAAGACGAGGCAGTTCGAGCTGAGAGCGCCGACTCGTCTCCTCGCCGGCGACGACGTGGCACCAACGGCACCGTCATCCAGCCCAGTGTCGAACGACGCGATGGTCGCGGCCAGCTATCTCAGCTTCGGCCAGGTGCCGGAATGGAAGAGCGTCGAAATAAAGTACGCACCCGGGCCATAGACGACGCGTGAGAACTTTGCTGCCGTAAATATGGTGACGTGTGGAAGATCTGGCGCAGGTAAATTCGTGGATCAAGACAGTGGGCATAATTCAGGTGACGTCAACTCAGTGTCAAGACTGCTGATACCGGAGCGACCAGGTCGCGTCGCCGCGACCTCTGAGCCGCGTGACAGACGAAGCTGTAAAACGGCCTATCTGGACTCCTCCGTCAAGTAAGAAACTGTCGTCGCCAATAGAGTCCTTTCGCTGACGTGCTGCGCTCCGGCCGAGGCGCGAGCGCACGCGCGCGGAGCGTCGCGGCCATCCGCCGCCACGGAGTGACTCCACCAAGTCGTCGCACCTAATCAGACTGCCGACGTATCTTCGGCCTCTCGGGTGGAGCGTGCTCGCTCCGGGCCATCATGGAATCCGCACGCCGGGAGCGCCAATCGCCAGCAGCGGCCCCGAAAGGCCAACCGTTTTATCGGCGGCGTGTCCCCGCGCCGGTCCAGGACCGGTGCGCCATCCGTTAGTTGAGCTCGGTGCGAGTCACTCCTGGAGAGACGACGTGATCGACGGCCGCTGGGTCCCCGCGTCTCGATAGTCCGCGGCAAATGGCCGTGTGGCGCACCCAGACCGCCCAGACGATCCGCGCGATCTTGGCCCGCGACGGCGACGGTGGCGACATTGTGGCCGCGCGGGCCTGCGTGGCGCGGGCCCACAGTTGAAATCAGCCGTGCGGTGGCGCTGCCCGGCGCGCTTGGCGTGCACGAGCACCGCGCGCGCGCCATGGATCAGCAGCATCCGGAGTACACGTCGCCTTGTTTGCTGATCGCGCCGAGCTTTGGCGTCGGTACGCGCTGGACTCCTCTCGGGGCGTCAAGCCGAGAAAGCTCGCGAATTGCCGACCGACGGGAATCGCCGGATGTCGCGCCACGAGCGCGACGAGCGCCGTGCGCCGTGAGCACCCCACGCCCGGCACCGTTTGCGGCAGTCGAATGTCGTCGGCCGTCTCGGTGCCAGCGCGGTGAGCTGGCGTTCGACGCGCCCGCATATCGTCTCGAGCGTCGTCGATTTCGTCACAGGCGCGCCGCGAGACGTCGTGCTGCAGCAGCATCGGGCACGTCGGCTGGAGTCCGCCAGCAGCGTCCGCACGCGCGGGGCACCACGTGCTGTGCCCCGACCGGGATCGAGATGCCGAATTCGCGCAGCAGCCCGCGGACGGTGTATCGAGCCGCGCGGTGCGCGTCGCGAGCCAGCGTGGATCGCAGGCGGTGGCAACGACGCGACCGCCTGGTGCTCGATCGGTCTTGACGGGGACCGCGTGGATCTCCTCGTTCCGACTCGCTTCGAGGAGCGCCCTTCGCGTCGGTGCGGATCGGTTTTGTTGCCGACGGACGTAGCGGTCGCACATCGTGCGCGGGCAGCAGCCGGACCGTATGCCCGAATGGTTGCAGTTGGCGCGCCCAGTAGTGCGCCGACCCGCAGGCCTCGAGCACGATCGTCGCCGGCGGCCGCTGGGCGAAGAACGGCAAGAGTCGATCGCGCGAGAGCCGTCGTTCTTCGTCGACATGGCCCGGCCGATGCGACACGGCAACCTGAAACACGGACTTTGCGAGATCGACGGCGATGGTCGTATGCTCCATGTGGACTCCTCCTTGCCTTGGCCTTCAAGAGGCCGTTTCACCGTTGGCACGATGATGCCGCACGGCAGGGAGGAGTCCATTCCATCACCGCAGCCGCAATGCGGACCGGCGCGTCGGCGATGAGTACGCGGACGGCGATCGACAAACCCTCACCGGTGAACAGTCGGCTCACCGGCGATCGGCTAACCCCAACCGACGCCGCGATCGTCAGGCCAGCGGCGGAGGGGCCGTTTTTCCACGCGGCGAAGGGGAGCAAGACGCGACCCGGTCGCTCCAGCTTTGTGGACGATCAATCGGAAAGGAGCTCGACCAACGGTGAGCGCCCTCCCCGGCGTCGATGTCAGGCCCGCGCAGAAAGGACGCCGCTCTCATACTCCTTCACCTCGTCGAGCCACCGCTGGCCGTCGGGACGCCGAGCGCTGCAGTGACGATCCCACACCGCGCCCCACGGGAGTGCCTTGATCTCCTCCAGCAGCGCCAGGCGCGCGGTGTAGTCGCCGGCCTCCTCGCACGCGCGCAGCCGGTCGTCGGCTCGAGCATCGCCTGCAGCAGCGCCTTCAGCGTATTGCGCGCCCCGATCACCCAGGCGGCGACGCGATTGATGCTCGCGTCGAAGTAATCCAGGCCGATGTGCGTTCTCGACAGCAGGTCGCCGCGGACCAGCTCCTGGGCGATCGCGTCCGAGATCGTCGCTGAGGACGACGACGTGATCGCTGTCCCAGCGGACGCCGCGGCTGACGTGCAGCAGAATCTCCGGCAGGAACGATCAGCACCGCGCTGATCTTGTCGGTGATGGTTTCGGTCGGATGGTAGTGGCCGGTGTCGAGCGTGTAGAGCACCTCGCGCGTCAGCGCGTAGGCCAGATAGAACTCGTGCGAGCCGACGGTGTAGCTCTCGCAGCCGATGCCGAACAGCTTTCCTTCGACCGCGTCGAGGTTGAGCGCCGGGTCGATCGCTTCTCTGCGAACACCGCATCGAGCGACTCCATCAGCCGCTCGCTCGGCCCGATCGCGATCGACCGGCGTGTCCTTCATGCCGTCAGGGATCCACACGTTGGTCACGCAGGGCGTGCCGAGCGCCTTCCCCATCGCGGCGCCGATCCGGCGGCACGCCGCCGCGTGGCGAATCCAGAACGACCGGATGGCCTGGTCGCGATGCGACAGAGCGTGAAGTTGTCGGCCGCCTTCGGATGCGAGAAGCAGCGTCGGGTTGAAGTCGAGCCCGATGCCGAGCGACTTCGCCCAGTCGATCCAGCCGGTGAAAGTGCTCGGGACCGATCGCATCACGCTCGACGCGGCCGTCCGCCGAACTCGCCGTAGAACGCGTGGAGGTTGAAACGGTGCGTCCCGGGATGAGCGACAGCGCCTTTGCGGCGTCGCGCGCGGAGCTCGTCGGGCGTGCGCGCCTTGCCGGGATAATTGCCCGTCGCCGCCAGGCCCGCCGCCCAGCGTTCCGTCCGGATCCTCGAACCCGCCGACATCGTCTCCCTGCCAGCAGTGCAGCGAGATCGACACTCGACGTCAGCCGCCGAAGCGCCGCATCGGTGTCGACGCCGAAGTCGGCGTAGCGCTGCGCGCGCGAGCGTCGTAGCCAGCGTCGACTGTCTGTATCGTCATCGCACCCCTCGTGTCCTCTGTTCCCACTCTGCGTCCTCTGTGCGTGCGGTCTAGAAATCGAAGCGTTCGATGTTGCTCTTGTTGAACAGCATCGGCGCACCGAGGACGATCTCGCTGCCCGCGCACGTCGATCTGCCCCGAGCCGCCCGGCCTGAAGCCCGGGCGCCGGCGCTCCAGCTTGTGCTGCGTTGACGAGCGCGCTGGCGTAGACGGCCAGGTATCCGAGGTCGCGCGTGTTCCAGAGGACGACGGTCTGCACGACGCGCCGTCGCGGACTTAGGGTCTGTTGATGTTGGGCAGCGACAGCCCGATCACGTTGACGTCCTTGCGTCCGGCCTGCCGCACCGCCTCCGCCGCGCCGGGCACCGCCGGCGCTGAAATCGCCATCATCAGCTTCACCGACGGATAGACCTTCAGCAGCGTCTGCGTCTCGGCGAACGCCGCTGTCGCGGTCGTCGTCGCTCGGGCGGATCGTCGACCAGCTTGCAGGCCCGGGATGCTTCGTCGGCCAGCCGCTTCCTGATGAACGCGATCCACTCGTTCTGGTTCGCGGCGCTGAGCGCGCCGGTGATGATCGCGAATTCGCCCTTTGCCGTCCGAGCAGGCGCGAGGCTTCGTCGGTGCAGCGCGTTGGCGATCCCCTCGGCGGTCGCCTGGTTGACGAAGAAATCGCGGGCGTCCGGCTCCGCGTCGGCATCCCAGGTCACGACCCGGATGCCCCTGTTCGCGCGCCTGCGCAGCACGGTGGAAATGCCTGCCCGGTTCTCGACGGCTGACCGCGATGGCGTCGACCCTGCGCGTGATCCAGGCCTCGACCAGCTCGTTCTGCTTGGCCGGCATCGAGTATCCGTCGGCCCATCCCACAGCAGCTCGACGTCGAGCTGCGCGCGCCGCTTCCCCGCGCCCGCGCGGCAAGCTGACGACGTAGGATCGCCCTTGCCTTGGGCATCACCGCGATCACTGTCTGATGGGCGCGGCGGGATTGGCGGGCCATCCGACAGGCGGCAGGCGCTGTCGGTGACGCCTCGCAGCAGCCAGATGTTCGTGCCTGCGACGATGATCGACCCGCGAGAATCGCCCCGCAGAGCACGGCGACCTGAGTGTTCTTCACCTCGAGCTCGCTTCGACTACTCGCGCGACCGGCGCAACGCGGATAGTGACGATCGGCGGCAATCGTGGCGAGCAGCACACCGGTCAGGATGCCGGTCAGCTCGGACGGCTACGCCAGCGAGATGCAACCTGTCTGCAGCACCGCCAGCGCACACAGCCCGAGCAGCGTCCCGCGGAGCGGTGCCGCGTCCGCCGAACGACCGACGTGCCGCCGAGCACGACCGGCGGTGATCGCGTCGAGCTCGTAGCCGGTGCCCGCATCCGAGCGGGCCTGCCCGAGATGCGCGACGTAGATGATCGCCGGCGACGCTCGCCGCCAGCTCCCGATCAGCACGTAGACGAGACCGATGCGCCGCGCGACCGGGATGCCGGCGTAGCGGGCGCCGTGCGCCAGAACCCGATCGCGTGCAGCGCCCGCCCGATCACCGAGCGATGCAGCAGCACGAAAGTAGGCCGCGGCGATCGCGACGAACACCGGCAGCTGCGTCGGGATCACGCCTCCGGAGGTAACCCTGGCCGAGGAAACAGGAACCTCGAGGGAAACCCGGTGTAGTTGACGGCGCCCTCGGTAGGACGCCTTCGGCAATGCCACGGAACAGCGAAAAGGTCCAGCCAGCGTCGATGAGGAGCGGGCAGCTCGAGCTGCGCGATCAGCAGCGCGATTCCAGCCGCCGCCCGCGCATCCGGCGAGCATGCGCACACGTACGCTGCGCATCGGCAGCGGCAGGTGCCAACGTGGCGTACGCGCGTCCGAAGCGCACCGCCGCGAGGCTCCATCATCGAGCCGACCGACAGGTCGATGCCGCCGGCGACGATGACCGGTGCGCAGCGCGCACCGCCGAGGAGGCCGAGCTCCACCGCTGAACCTGGTCATCTCGAAGTAGTTCCTGAGCGGTGAAGAAGCCTCGGCGCGACGGCGGCGAACAGCACCGTCTCCGCCGCAATCACTGGCCAGCAGCGCCCAGCCTCGCTCGCATGCGGCGGAAGCCAGCGCTGGCTGGCAAGCCCGAGACTCGCAACGGTCAACTTGTTCATGCCCGAGCGGTCTTCACATGCGCCAGCGCTCGACCGCCGACCGACGATGGCGCATGCCTTCAGCCGCGATCGCGACGAGGATGATCGCGCCCCGGATGGCGCGCTCCCAGCGCGCTGATTCCGGCAGGAACGTGAGCGCAGGATCCGATCGCCGCCAGCAGGATGACGCCGAGCACGGTGCCCGGGACGCCGCCGCGCCGCCGGCGACGCGACGCCCCGCCGACCACGACCGACGCAATCACCTTCATCTCGAGACCGATGCCGGCGTTGCTGGGAATCTGGTTGAACCGGACGGCGTTGAGCACGGCGGCGAGTCCCGTCAGCGTTCCGACGATCGCGAACACCGCGCATTTCACCGCGGCGGTATCGAGCCCCGCGAGACGCGCCGCATCCGGGTTTGAACCGGTCGCGTAAACCGCGCGGCCGGCCGCCACGTGACGCAGTCCCCAGGCAAAGGCGATCGTCAGCACCGCCGTCAGCGACGCGGCGACGAACGGATATTCAGCCTGGGTGAGCCCCGAGCCACTGAAACGCCCGCGGAAGGTCCTGAACCCAGGCGCCCTCCGTCGCCCAGCGCAGCCCGTCTCGCAGCGCCACCATCGTCGCGCAGCGTGACGACGATCGACGGGATGCCTGCGCACGCGACCAGTGCCCCGTTGATCCGATCCGAACAGCGCCTCAGCAGACATGCCGCGGCGCACGCGAGCCACACCGGCATGCCGGCCTTGCGAGCACGCCGGCGGCGACGGCGCAGATCGGCGAACACCGATCCAACCGCGAAATGTCGATCTCCGCCGGCGACGAGACCATCGATCGCACCGGCAGGGTCAGTTCGCAGGAACGAGATCGCTGCAGGTTTGCCGCGGAGGTAACAAAAGCCAGGAAGCGACGATCCGCGCAGAACGATTTGCCGGTGCCGCGATGGCGGTCGCTGGCCATTTCTCGTAGCGTGTGGTCAGATCCAGCAGTCCAGCGCCTGCTTTAGCTAGCCGCCGGTCATCGCCTGCCGGGCGTTGGGGCCCCCAGCCTCTGTGTGCCCCAGTCTGACGTCCTGGCGGCGGCTCGGACGTCGCAGCCGGCCGCTCCAATGCAACGCCATGATCCTGATCCCGCAGTCTGCTTCGAGAGGCTGTCATCCGCACGCCGCCGACGGTGCCGGTATGCATGACCGCGATTCGATCCGCTCATGCTCAAGCACCTGGCAGGTCCGACGAGATCATCACGATCGCGGAGCCTGCGTTCCGCCAGCTTCGTGAATCAGCGCGTGATATCCGGGCTGCCGCGCTCGACGTCGACGCCCCGCGTTTCCGGCTCGTCGAGAATGAGCAACGCCTGGCTCGATCGGACAGCCACCGTGCAGCGAGGCGACCTTCGCTGGTTGCCCGCCGGACAGAGCCCCACATCGGTCGAGACCGACGCGCGCGCCTGATACGCGGCGCTCGACATGGCTTTCGGCGAGCCGCCGCTCCGCCGCGCGATCGATCGCTCGCGGACGAAACGGCGCCGAGGCTCGCCAGACTGGTGTTCTCCGCAATCGACATCTCGAGCACACCGACGCCGTGCTGGCGGCGATCCTCCGGCACGTAGCCGATCCCGGCTGGATCGCCTCCAGCCGGCGAGCTGATGCGGACCGGCACTCACGGACGAGCATACCTCTCCGCCATCGGACGGCACCAGACCGAACAACGTTTCCGCCAGCTCGGTCCTGCCGGATCCGACGAGGCCCGCGATGCCCAGCACCTCTCCGCGCTGCACGCTGATCGAGACGTCAGATACGGCCCAGTTCGCGATTCGATCAGATGCCTGAGCTCGGAGCCGCGCACATCCCCGGTGGCCACCGGCGTTCTCGGCTTCGTCTCTTTTTCAACGTCCGGCCGACCATCGCCTGAATCAGTGGCCGGTCGATCGAGCGTCCCGCCTGCGTGCGTCGCGATCGTCTCGCCATCACGGAGCACCGTAATCCGATCGCTCATCGCAAACACTTCCTCGAGTGGCGATGAGAAATGTAGATGATGCCGCAGCCCTGACGCGCGCAGCAGTCGAATGACCGCGGAACAGCCGCTCGACTTCGTCGTCCATCAGCGACGCCGTCGGCTCGTCCATGATGACGACCTTCGCGTCCGCCGCCGACGGCCTTGGCAATCTCGACCAGCCGCTGCTCCGGCATGCTGCTGAGGCTGCCGGCCAGCCGCGCGGGATCGACGGTGGACCCGACCTCCTCGAGCAGCGCGCGACGCGCGCGGCGGCGCCGTTCGCTCCAGCGCGACGCAGGCTGCGCAGATGCCGCCGGTCCTCGAGACGTCAGCGCGACGTTCTCTGGCGACCTGGACAGGTCGGGAACAACGATGATGGCTGCTGGTAGATGGCGGCAATGCCGAGCGCGCGCGCCAGCGCCGGCGTCATGTGCGGCACGTCACGTCCGCGCCACCGTCAGCCGGCCGGCATCGGGCCGTTCGGCGCCGGTCATGATCTCTGATCAGCGTCGACTTGCCGGCGCCGTTCTCGCCGACGATCGCGGTGCACCTCGCCCGCGTGCAGCTCGAACGAGACGCTGGCGGAGCGCGCCGGACCCCTTCTGAACGATTTCGTGATGGACGATGCGGAAAGCAGCGCGGCGGCAAGCGGCAGGATGATAAGGCGGCAACGCCCTGCGAAGCGCCAGACCTTCCCTGGACTTTCCGCGGTGGCGCTTGCGTTTCCGGCTCTCTTACCAGGCGAGTCTCAAAACCGAATTGCGCGGCGCGGCCGTCGTCGGCCAGTGGTGATGGTCGCCCGCGGTCGCGTTCGAGATGTTGGCGTCCGGATTCCCGAAGTTGTTGTGATTGAGAAGGTTGAAGATCTCGGCCCTGAATTCCGACGCCGGGCGCGGTTGATCGGAAAGCGCTTGCTCAGCGACAGGTTGATCTGCCGCGTGCCGGGTCCACGCACGGTGTTGCGGCCCGCGGTGCCCTGCGTGCCGAGCGCCGGCACCGCGTACGCCTTCGGATCGAACCACGCGGTCAGGCGTCGGGTTGTCGAGCTGTCCGAAGTTGCCGGCCGTCACGACGTTCACGCGCTGAGGAACGAACGATCCGCACTGGCAGACGTTCGTCGAGGTGACGCGTGAACGGGAATCCGACGCCAGCCGCATGATGCCCTGCACCTGCCAGCCGCCGAACGACGTAGGCCGCAGCGCCGCCGTTCGACAGCCACGGCTTGCCCGGGCCCGAACGGCAATTCGTAGCCGAAGCTCGCCGCGACCCGGTGACGCTGATCGTACCGGGCATAGCCGGTCGTCGGCATTCAGATCCCACGCGTAGCGCCGTGTCGTTCGCTTCGATTTCGCCGGAGCCGTTGTCCCGGCTCTTCGACAGCTGGTAGCTGCCGAGGAAGAACAGCCCGTCGGAGTAGCGCTTGTCGAGGCGGAACGTCAGCCCGTTGAACGACGGCCCACCCGCCGTCGGACGAGTAGAGAATCGCCGACTGGAAGGCCGGGTACGGGACGCGCGTCACGATCGGCGTCGTTCCCGGCTGCGCCTGGTTGATGTTGAAGCGCTTGTGCTCGTTGTAGCTGTGGCTGCCGGTGTACGCCACCTCGAACAGGTAACTCCTGTGCCGAAGGTGTGCTGCACGTTGCCGTTCCACTGCGTACGTGTAGGCCGTCCGGTTGTCGGGATTCATCGAGAACGGCGCCGGGAACTCCGGAATGTTGTTCAGGTCCGGAAACAGCGCGTCGGCGTTGAACCGGAGGTCGGTCCGGGTCGGCTGCAGCGAGTACTGTCCGTAGAACGGCGGCACGAGCCGCGAGAACTGCAGCTCGTTCAGGTTGAGGTTGTCGTAATAGACGCCGAAGCCGCTGCTGATACCACCGTCTTGTCGTTGACGCTGTAGACGACACCGACGCGCGGGCCGAAGTTGTTGAGGTCCTTTTCAGGATGCCCTCAGGGAAGAAGCCGTCCTGGTTGATGACCAGCGGGACCAGCTTCGGCCGGCAGGTTGGTCGGCACGACGTGAAGCGCAATCTTGCCGGTCGCCGGATCGAACGAGCCTTCCTGATTGTTCTGCTCGTGCCACGGTCCGAGATACTCCCAGCGCAGCCCCATTTGCAGCGTCAGGCACTGACGAAATCTGCCAGTTGTCGTCGATGAACGGCGCGAAAGGTCGGCGAGCGGTAATTCGACCGCGAGCTGCCGAACGCGCCGGTGCACGTCGAGCAGTAGCCGAGCAGGAAGTCGCCGACCGGACTGCCGGTGAACTGTCCGTTGAACGTGAAGCTGCCGCGCGGCGGCACCTCGGTCAGCTGGTCGCACTCTGCGGAACTGGGCCTGAATCCCGAAGCGGACGTTGTGGCGGCCCTGCACCCAGCTGGTCGCGTTGGACACGCTGAAGATGTTCTCGGTCGCGCCCTGCGTGATGCCGCCTCGCCGTTCCCGATGAAGCCGGTCATCGTGAAGCCGGGACGGCCGTAGTCGATCGGATCGGTGCCGCCGGCCAGGTTGCGCATCCCGATGTCGGCCGACCCAGTTGCGATCGTCGAGGCTGATCGGCGAGTTCAGGTGGTAGGCGTAGTTGTAGCCGAATCGGATCTCGTTGACGAGCCTTGGCGAGACGACCCAGGTATCGCCCGCGGCGAAATTCCTGCCGTTCTGCGGAAAGTTCGTGTAGCTGAACGCGCTCGGGTTCAGCTGCGAGCCTTTGTAGTACATGAACCGCTGAAAGAGATTGTGGTTCGGCAGGGTCTGATCGGCGCGGATGCGTCGCCGTGTCGGCGTCGTCGGTGAGATCGCGGACCGTCCGGTAATTGTTCGCGCCGACGTTGTTGGCCGCCGGAACGGTCGGCGCGAGAATCTCGGCGAAGTTCGAGAACCGGCTGGACGGGATGACGTTGCCCGGAAACGGCAGCCCCGTCAACGGATCGGTGATGGCGCGTCGAGAGCCTCGAGAAATTCCCCGCCAGCTGCGTGGCGCTCGGCACCGCCGCGAACAGCGTCTCTCGGCGAAGTGGACCTCAGTGCTTCATAGCCGCCAAACACGAAGAAGCGATTCTTGACGATCGGCCCTCCGCCCGTGGCACCGGCCTGCGTCCGGTCGCCGGGCTTCTGCCCGAAGTAATTCTCCGCCTCGGCCTTCTGATTGCGGATGTAGTCGTACGCGGAACCGGTCAGCGCGATTCGATCCTGATTTGCGTCACGATCGAGACGACCGCCTGACCCTGGCCGCACTCCGTCGTGAACGAGTTCCGGAGCACGTTCACTTCCTGCACGGCATCGAGCGGCGGGTTCAGCGACAGATTGTTGAATCGCAGCGACCGGACGTAGACGCCGTCGATGGCGTAGTTCGTCGAGCTGTCGCGGCCGCCTTCGACGGTCACATACTGACTGCGGCTGCTGCCCGCGGCGCCGAACTGCGTGCCGCGATTGAAGGCCTGCGGCGTCACGCCCGCCGACAGCGACGCGAACGACAGCAGGCCACGGCCGGCCACCGGCAGATCCTCGATCTGCTTTTGCGTAATCGTCTGGCTGACGGATGCGTTGGTCGTCTGGAGCAGCGGAGACAGGCCGACGACCGTCACCGTTTCGGCAACGTTGGCGAGGCCGAGCGTGATCGTCGGGCGGCTGACTTCGCCGTTGCGGAGGACCAGTTCCTTGAGCTCGGCGGTCGCGAAGCCCGAAAGCTCCACGCGAACCCGTGTAGGTGGCCGGCGGCAGGTTCGGGGACCGAAAAACGTCCTTCGCCGTCGGTGTTGACCACGCGTTGTGCGTTGGTGCCGACGTTGATGACGGTCACCGTCGCGCCGGGCATCGCCCCGCGGGTCGAGTCGACGACCTGACCGACGATTCCGGAAGATGCCGACTCCTGGGCCCTGAGCCCAGGCGTCAGGAGCCACAAGGCGACGAGCGTCATGCTTCCGAGCGTGCGCGTCATGCTACCTCCTATGGAAAACACGTGTGAGTGCTCTTGTTCGACTTACCGAATGAACGCTTCTGGCAATCCGCCGTCGACGGGAATCACGTGTCCAGTCGTCTTCGCGCTGGCGTCGCCGGCGAGCCAGCAGATGGCGTTCGCGCAATCCCGCGGCAGAATCGGCTCGCCGGTGATCGTTCGTTTCGCATAGAAGGCCGCCAGTTTCGTCCGCAGATCCTCGGTCGGCTCGCCGTCTTCGAATGCGATGCTGTAGCTTCTTCAGGGCGACCATCACGCGATCGCGCGGGAACATCGACGAGCCGGCAATGACGGTGGCCGGCGCAATGCCGTTCACGCGCACCAGCGGGCCCGAGGCCGATCGCGAGCTCGCGGATCAAGGTGGTTCACGGCGGCCTTGCTGACGTCGTAGGCCTCGCTGCCGCTCTTGGGCACGATCGCGTTCGCCGAGCTCGTGAACACCATCGTCGCCGGCAGATTCTGCTCGCGTAGCACCCGCGCCGCCTCTTCGGCCAGCACGTAGTTGCCGGTGACGTTGATGTGCAGCGTGCTCGCCCAGGTCGGCTTCGACGTCGGTCCGCGACGGATCGGGCGTCGGGTAGATCGCCGCCGTGTTGATCACGATGTCGACGCCGCCGAACGCGCAGAATCGTGCGCGCAGCGCCGCGGCGATACTGCCGCGGGACGACAGATCGACGGGCGCAGGCCATCCCCAGTTCTGGCGACGACAGCTTCTGCGCGTCCGCCCACGTCGAACCGGCGCCAGGGCCTCATCACGATCGGCGACGACAACGTGCGCGCCGAGCTGCGCCAGCAGCAGCGCCACCTCGCGGCCGATCCCGCTCCCGCCCGCCGACGACCAGCGCGATCTTCCGGCTGAACTCGCGCTCCGGCCGGCATCCGCTGCAGCTTGGCCTCCTCGAGCGCCCAGTACTCGATGCGAAACGCTTCGCTCCTCGGCAGCGCGACGTAGTTGTGGAAGCTCTTGAACGCCTTCGCCTGCTCCGCCGTGCGCGCCTGCGGAAGCACAGGAGCGGCGCTGGCGTCGTCCTCGAGCGCCGTCGCGCCGGCCATCACGTGGACGGCGTTCGACGAAGAACTCCGTCGTGATTCGCGCCTCGCGCTTGTCCTTGCCGAAGCCGTAGACGCCGAGCCCCGGAATGACGACGACCGACGGGTTCGAATCGCGCAGCTGCCGGCGAGCCGGCCTGCTGCGCAAGACGTTGTAATACGCCGACGTAGTCGTCGCGGTAGCGGCCGATCTCGCTCGCCGATCCGCTGCTGCAGCTGTCGTGACGTCTTCGTGGGCTCGGGCTCCACGGCACGAACATCGGACAGATGCGCGTCCGCAGGAAGTGATCGGGACAGCTCGTGCCCAGCTGGCAGCAGCTCGGCGGCCCACCGCTGAGTTCGCGAACGTCAGCGGCATCGTCCGACGAGTCGATAGTGCGCGATCGACCCGGCGATTCGACGACACGGCGCCGCGCAGCATGCGGCAGAATCGCCGCCGCCGTTGATTCGCGATCGACCGCCGCCGTCACGGCCGCGCCGCCGAAGCAGCGGCCGTCCGCAGGCGCGGGCGTGCTCCTCGAGGAACTCGCCCATCTGATCGATGGTCTTGATGCTGTTCGCGATAGCAGTCGTGCTGCGTGGCGCCCCACGTGAACAGGCCGTGGCTGCCGAGCAGGATGCCGTCGCATCCGGGATGCTCTTCGACGCGCGCGGCGCAGCATCATGCCCAAGCTCGAAGCCAGGCCGCTGCCACGGCAGCCCAGACGATGCGCCAGCCATACCGCGCGTTGAGCTCGTCCAGCTTCTTCTCGGCCGTTGGCGCTCGCCGCCAGGGCAATCGCACCAGTCCGGGTGCAGGTGATCGACGTGGTCGAACGGCAGGAAGGCGTGCAGCGGCGTGTCGATCGACGCGGCGACGCGGTTCTCGCCGAACGCGCACAGCGGGTAGAAGGCGACCATCTCGTCTTCGTGCGCTTCGCCGCGGTAGCGCGCGATCAGCTGTTCGAGCTTGTCGAGATAGAGCACGGCGAAGCCCGGACGTGCCGATCGATCGGAGATCGCCGCCGCTGCCCTTCACCGCCAGCACGCGGACCGGCTGGCCGGTCAGCGGATCCGGCAGCGTGAACTTCGAGCTGGTGTTGCCGCCGCCGAAGTTCGTGATGCGCAGATCGGCGCCCGAGCAGGTTCGAACGGTAGCGGAGCAGCTCGAGCGGGATTCGCCGACAGCCTGGCGGCGTCGGCCTCGTCCCAGAGATTCTGCAGGTAGCTGGTCGCGATCGACGCCGTGTCAGGCACAGGTGAACTCCACGCATGTGTTGAAAGCGGCGGTATTCGGCGTCCCACCGATCGGCGTCGAGCGGCTCGAACCGTTCGACCGGGAACGATCGATCGATGACCGCGCGCGCTTCCGACGAGCGAGCCAACCGCGCCGGTCGCCATCATCTGCAACGCCGATGTTGCCGAGCGCCGTCGCCTCCGCCGGGCCGGCGGTGACGGTGCGGCCGGTCGCGTCCGCGGTCCATTGCTTCAGCAGATCGGTTGCGCGCGCCGCCGCCGACGATGCGAATCTCGTCGAAGCGGCGGCCGGTCAGCTCCTCGAGCGATTCGAGGACGGCCCGGTAGCTGAACGCCAGGCTCTCGAGAATCGCGCGCGCGAACGGCGGTCGGCGCAGTCCGGCTCCGGCTGGCCGGTCATGCCGGCAGTACTCGCGCGATGGTCGCCGGCATGTCCGTCGGGTTCAGGAACGGCGGATAGTCCGGATCGATGAGCGACCTGAAACGCCAGCCGCTCGTCGGCGGCGCCGGCGACCAGCGTCTCATGCGGAAGATCCTGCCCCGCGTGACTCGCCAGTGCGACGGCAGGACTGCAGCAGCCACAGCCCGCCGATGTTCTTCAACAGGCGCGTCGTGCCGCACGACGCCGCCCTCGTTGGTGAAGTTGAGCGCCAGCGCTCTCGCGGTGATGACCGGCTCGTCGCACCTCGGTGCCGAGCAGCGACCAGGTGCCGGAGCTGAGAAACGCGACCGTGCGCCGACGCCGACACCGACGCGACCGCCGATGCGGTGTCGTGGCACGCCGGCGCGACGACCGGTGTGCCGGCGACGGTCGTCGGACGCGCTCGGCTGCAGCGGGCCGATGATGGTGCCGGGCTCGACAAGCGGCTGCAGCAGCCGCGTCGGCAGCCCGATCTCTTCCAGCATCCGTCGTGGCCCACGTCCGCGTCCGCGCGTCGATGAACTGCGTCGTCGTCGCGACGGTGTATCTCGGCGGTCAGCGTCCCGGTCAGCCAGTAGTTCAGGAGATCCGGGATCGTGACGAGCGCGCGCGCGGCGTCAATCAGCCTCGGCGTCGTGCGGCAGGCGGCGTAGAGCTGATAGATCGTGTTGATCGGCAGGAACTGGATGCCGGTGATCGCGTAAATCCGCTCGCGGCAGACGCGCTCGAAGACCGCCTCCATCGCGCCGTCGGTGCGGCCGTCGCGATAGTGATACGGGTTCTCGAGCAGGTCGCCGCGCTCGCCGATCAGCGCGTAGTCGACGCCCCAGCTGTCGACGCCGATCGCTGTCGAGGCGGTTCCGCCGTTCAGCTCGAGCGCACGCCGCATCTCCTGCCAGAGGTGCAGGATGTCCCACTGCAGCGAGCCCGTTCTGGCGGACCGGCTCGTTCGCGGAAGCGGTGGACCTCGCGGACGCCGAGGACGCCGCCGGTCGAGCGAGCCGAGCATCGCCCGGCCGCTTTCGGCGCCGAGATCGAAGGCGAGGAAGTGCGCGGTCACGGTCTCACAGCGTCTTGAGCCAGATGTTGCGGAACTCGACCTTCATCGGCGGGCCGACGTGCATCTGAAAGCCGAGCAGCCCGCCGAGCTGACGGTTCTTCTGATCCTCGTCGACCACCATGCTCACGACGGCGCCGTTCAGGATCTGGGTGATCGTGCTGCCGCGGGCGATCAGGTGCACCTGGTTCCAGTCGCCGGTCTTGATCAGCGCCTTCAGCTCGTCGGGCGTCTGCTGCAGGTTGCCGATGATCTGGCGGCAGGCCAGCCTCTCCCGATGAAGGTCGCCTGGCCGCGCATCGCGAGAAAGCCGCGCCCGCGCTCCTCGTAGATCTGCCCGGTGAACTGGTTCTCGGCGTCGATGTCGGCCTGGTAGCCCTTCATCACCCACTTGCCGATGTCCGGGCCCGCCGGCAGCTGCACGCTGCGAATCTGGATGCCGCTGTTGGTCGGCGCTGAGGCGGTACTCGACCTTCAGCTCGAAGTCCTTCGGCGCGCCGCCGCGCCAGATGACGAACGTGTTCTGCTTGACCGGGTTCGCGGTCGAGCTTTCACCGGTCAACGCGCCGTCGGCGGCGTGCCAGAACGCCGGATCGCCGTCCCAGCCCTTCATCGATGAGCCGTCGAACATGCGATTCGAAGCCGGCGTGATCGGCCATCGCGAGCGGCGCCGGGCGCGGCGGCGGCGGACCGCCGCGTCCACGCCCCTGCGGCGCCGCCTGGAGTGCCGTCTGCGCCAGACAGCGCCGCGGCGAATCGCGAACAGCGATCGCGAACGCGTATTTCATCATCTACCCCACCTTCACGCTGGCCGCGGGACATGGTTTCCCACTGACGGGTCTGCGCCGATTTCAGGATCGCATCGGTGACACAGTCGGTCGCGAGGCCGTCGCGGAACGTCGGCGGCGTCGGCGTGCCGCTCGCCGAGCCCCTGCAGAAAGTCGGCGAACTGGTGGATGAAGGTGTGCTCGTAGCCGATCTGCAGGCCGGGCACCCACCAGTGCTTCATGTACGGATGGTCGCTGTCGGTGATGTGGATGCTGCGCCAGCCGCGCACGCGTGCCTTCGTCGCGATGATCGAACCACTGCAGGCGGTGGAGATCGTGCAGGTCCCAGCGCGCCGAGGCATGCTCGCCGTTGATCTCGAGCGTGTAGAGCGCCTTGTGGCCGCGCGCGTAGCGCGTCGCCTCGAACAGCGCCAGCGATCCGTTCTCGAACCGTCCGAGGACACGCGCTCGCATCGTCGATCCCGACCGGCTCTACCTTGTCCGGTCAGCGTGTGCGTGCGCTCCTTGATGAAGGTCTCGGTCATCGCGGTCACTTCCGCGATCGACCCGTTCAGCCAGAGCGCCGTGTCGATGCAGTGCGCGAGCAGGTCGCCGGTCACGCCGCTGCCGGCGACGCCGACGTCGAGCCGCCACAGCCCCTCGCCGCCCTGGGGCAGATCCTCGCGAAATGGTCCAGTCCTGGAGGAACTGCGCGCGATAGTGAAAGATGCGGCCCAGCTTGCCTTCGTCGATCAGGCTGCTTGAGCAGCACCACGCGCCGGCACGCGGCGGTAGTTGTACCAGACCATGTTGGCGACGCCAGCCGCTTCGACCGCCGACGACCATCGCCTGCGCCTCGGCCGCGGTCCGCCCGAGCGGCTTCTCGCAGGTCACCATCTTGCCGGCGCGCGCCGCGGCGATGGCGATCTCGGCGTGGCGTATCGTTCGGGCTGGCGATGTCGACCGAGATCGATGTCCTTGCGCTCGACCACGGTGCGCCAGTCGGTCTCGGCGGACTCGTAGCCCCAGTTGTCCGCGAACGCGCGCACGCGGTCGGCGTTGCGCGCGACCACGGCCTTCAGCACCGGCTGATACGGCAGGTCGAAGAACCGCGGCGCCTGCAGAAACGCGTTGCTGTGGGTCCTGGCCCATGAACCCGTAGCCGACGAGCGCGATGTTGAGCGGCGTCTTCCCCATGGTCAGTTCCAGCCGTGCGCGTTGCGCACCGCGATCATCGTGCCGAGCACGGCGGTCCAGGTGTCCGGGCTGCATCATCGTGGCGTTCGGAAACATGCAGCCGTCCCAGCAGATATGGGCGAACGCGCGTGTCGGCTTGCCGCTGTCGTCGCGCATCCAGAAGCCGGCGTGCCGGGCGACGTCCAGCTTGCCGTTCGGATCGTCCGGCAGGCAGTGACGGCCGGTCTTGTCGTGCGAGCCCGAGCCCTTGACGGTCGCGTCGTTCTGCGCGACGTGAAAATCGAGGGTCCACGGCCGCAGCGCCCGCGTCATCGTCTTCAGCGCCGCGTCGAGCGCTGCGAGGGACTGTTCCACTCGAAGCCCTCCGGCAGCAGCCGATCCTCGGGCGCGTTGTAGCCGAGCGTGAACAGCAGCGTGTGCGCCATGTCGGCCTGGAAGCCGAGCGTCGTCGGGCGGTTCACCTGCTCGAGCAGCTCGAGGTTCCGCTTCCAGCTGTGCATGCCGCCCCAGCAGATCTCCCCTTCGGCGGCGAGCCGTTCACCGAAGCTTTCGGCGACGTCGCAGGCCTCGGCGGAAGGTGTCGGCGATCTTCCTGGTATTGCCCGCGCGGATCCTTCGCCCACTCCGACGGGCTCGCGGCCGAGTCGATCCTGATCGACGCCGGAGGTGCGAATGCCGACATCGCGAAGCGATCCTGCCGATCCGGCACGCCTTCCGCACCTGCGTGACGAACTGCTGGCGTTCGGTGGCGTCGCCCATCGCGGAGCCGCCGCCGGTCGGCGGCCAGACCGGCGCGACCAAGCGAGCCGACCAGCGAGGCCGCGCGCCGCGAATCCGATCGGCGAGCCGCTTGACCTCGTCGTCGCTCGCGTCGATGCTGACGTGCGGATCGAACAGGAACAGGTCGACGCCGTCGAACTTGACGCCGTCGACCGAGGCCTTCGCGGTGAGATCGAGCATCGTGTCGAGATCGATCAGGCGGCTCCGAGTCCGGTCCTTTGCCGACGAGACCCGGCCACATGGCGTTGTGGAGGGCCGGAAACCTGTGCGGTGACGCGCCGTTCATGACACTGCCTCCGCGTGACGGCCGGCGCGTCGCGCGCAGCGGCTCGGCGTCCGGATTGCCGGGACCGAAGTGCTTCAGGATGACGAGCGGATCCGTGTCGCTCGTGTTCTCGACGCGCACGCCGGCCTGCGCCGCGTCAAAGGTGACGAAGAGCTCGTCCTCCGTCATCTGTCCGAACCGGATCATCGACGGCGTCGACGACGCCGTGGACGCCGAACGTGCCGTGCCCTTGCGTGAGGATCAGGCCGTAGGCGGCGGCGTCGCGGATGCGTCGCCGTGCGCTTCGGCAGCACCGTCAGCTCCTTCGCCGAATAGCATGCGGCGTGCCGTAGCAGATCCACTGCTCGCGGTAGCCGTCAGGCTCGGTCTCTTCCGACCGGACGCACCGGCGTCGGGAAACACGCGGTTCGAGCTCGGCGAACTCGGGATTCACGTTCGCGTCCCAGTCGAGCATGCCGATGATGTAGTCGAGATCGTGATGGCGCTCTTTCGGACACGTCCTTGGTCAGCAGGCTCCAGTCGATGATGCGGCCGTCGACCTCTGATTGGAACATCGCGAAGACGTCGCTGTTCACCTGCGGTTCGTAGGTGACGAGCGAGCCAGGCGCATGCAGGATGCCCGGATCGATCTGCCATCCGGTCCCGGGCTGCAAGCTGGAAGGCGCGAGAGAGAAACAGGATCCCGTTGTCGCCCTTGTTCCAGTTCTCGAGGCAGCGCCTGCACGTCGTCTTTCGTCGTCCCCGGCTCGAGGCCCCATGAAGGTGTATGGAAAGTCGTTGTCGAACTGGTTGTACTTGCGGCGGAAAGTAATACGCCTCGGGCTTGCCGCGGCGGCCGACGCGCGCGGCGTCCTCGTCGCGCTGGTGCATGTGGTGAGGAATCGGCCCCAGGTTGTCGAAGAACTTGCAGAGCAGGTTCCAGCCCTTGTCGCGCGACATCACCGCCGGCCCGAGCGAGCAGGTCGCCGGCCGCGTCGACGGCGTCCTTCAGCAGGCAGCCGCGCCCCGTCGCCCAGCCGCACGTAGCTCAGACCCTTCGTCGGGCGGCGTGCCGGGGCCGTTGTCGGCGTTGGTCGTCGGACGAGAACCACCGTTCGTTGATGCCGCCGCGGTGCCCGCCGAGCGCATAGAGGTCGTCCGGGTGCAGCTTGAGGCGGCGTCCGGGCAGCATGAACGTGCGCGCGGACCCAGGCGGGCTCGAGGCGAAGGATGCCCGAGCCGGCGTCGACGGCGCGTCCTGAACCGTGGTGCGATTGACCATGCGTAGGGGCCTCGTCCGGCCGAAGCGGAGCGTGTCAGAGCTGGTGACGATACTGCGCGCGGCCGGACGACGGCAAGGCTCGCGACCGAGGCGGTTACCTATTTCACCCTGAAAGACAGCGGCACGGGCCATCGCCTGCCCGCGTAATTGGCTGAGAAGCCACGCGGTTGACGCCGGATCCGCCGCGCGCAAAGGCTGGTCAGCACGGCAGAACACCGGCTCGAGCGTTGCGCGATGCAAAACAGCGAGCGGCCTCAGAGAACGATGCGTGTCTTCTGCGCCTCGATCTTGCCGCCGCGTCGAGCCGGGGACCTTCTTGCAAGTCGTCGGAGGGCCTCGAAGTCCCCGCTGTCAGTCCGGCGGGCGGCGACGATCAGCTTCGGCGACAGCTCGCGGGCACGTCGAGCGCGGCCTCGAGGTCCTTCGCGGACGCCTTGTTCACCTGTGATCGGCGAGAAGGACTTCACCAGAGTAGGCGAGGATCTGGTCGAATTCCTGCTCGCTCGCCTCGGCGCCGAAATGCGCCATCTGATCGATGACGTCCGACCACTCCTGGCGCGTCTTCAGCGTCTGAATCACGCTCTCGACGGTGTGGCAGTTGCTGCAGACCTTGAGCAGCGCGCTCTTCCCCGTGCCGTCGGGAAACCGATCCGGCGCGGGCGACGACGGCAGCTGCGCCGCCGCCGCGGCGGTGAGGACGGCGATCATGAACGCGGACATGAACACGGCGAAAGGCAGCGCGCGTCATCGCTCGCATGATAACGCGATTGCCGCGACGACGTTCAACGCGGAAACCGCGGAACCCCGCAGAAGAAACGACCTGGAATGTTTGAACGTGTGGAGCCTTGGCGCTACGAGTCGTCGCGGGCATAATGACCGACCCATGCCCTCTCCCCATCAGTATCGCGGCCGTCGCGCGGCGGTCATCGAAGACGACGACGTGCGCGTGACGGTGCTCGAGGAGGAGCGGCCACATCGCGGAGATCTTCGACAAGCGATCGGGCGTCAACCCGTTGTGGACGCCGCCGTGGCCCTCGATCGAACCGTCGGCGTTCACCCCGGCGCATCGCGACGAGTGCGGCACCGACGCGTCGACGCGCAGCTGCTGGCCGGCCTCATGGGGCACAACCTGTGCGTCGACATCTTCGGCGGACCATCAGCTGAAGAGGCCGCGGCCGGGCTGACGCCGCACGGCGAGGCGTCGATCGCGCGCTACGAGACTGGCGTGGCCGGCCGCACGATGACGCTGGCGGCGGAGCTGCCGCTCGCCGCGCTTCGCGTCGAGCGCGAGATCGAGATCCTCGGCAGGGCGCTCAGGATTCGCGAACGGATCGACAACCTGAGCGGGTGCGATCGACCGATCGGCTGGACCCAGCACGTGACCCTGGGCCCACCTCTTCCTCGAGAAAGGGGGCACCGAGTTCCGCGCCTCGGCGACGCGGTCGAAAGTCTTCGAGCGTGCGTTCGGGCGCGACGATTACCTCGTCCCGGGCGCGGTGTTCGACTGGCCGCTGGCGCCCCGTGCCGGCGGTGGCGTTGCCGACCTGCGGCAGTTCACGGGCGCCGCCAGGTCCAACGCCTACACCGCCCACCTGATGGACACCTTCGCTCGACGATGCGTTTTTTGTCGCCTTCTCGCCGCGGCTGCGCGTCGCATTCGGCTACGTCTGGTCCCGACGCGATTTTCCCTGGCTGGGAATCTGGGAGGAAAACCACAGCCGCGTCCACGCTCCGTGGAACGGGTGACGCTGACGCGCGGGATGGAGTTCGGCGTCTCGCCGATGCCGGAGTCGCGGCGCGAGATGATCGAACGCGGCCGCCTGTTCGAGGTGCCGACCTACCGGTGGATTCCCGCGAAGAGCCGCGTCGAGGTCGATGCTCGGGCCCCTCCTTCGTGAAGCCGCCGAGGTACCTGACGCTTCTCCGGCGACCATGACCCTGGCCTCGCCGGCCCGATCGAGGGACCGCGGAGCCTGGCCGGCCATGCGATTCACGAAATTAGCACGCGAGCGCGTAAGGGCTGAGACCGGCGATTCCACCGGGCGGGTCCGGCCCGGCGGAGAGGTTCAATCGTCAGGCGGCGCGCCGCGGCGACACTAATTGGTCGGGCGTCCGACTTTGCGGCCCCTGCGCCGGCGACGCGACGAAAAATCTGGGCAGATTCCCGGTTCGCCGCGTGGCGGCCGCCTTGCATCGACCAGCGACGCCCCTGCCTCGCCCGATCGGGCACACACTGCACACGGTGGTTTGACCCGCGCCGCTCTTCATCGCCGGCGATGGCCTTGCGCGTGCAGGTGATCTCGCGGCGTGTCAGAGCAGGGCGACGGTCCCGGGGCCGAGCCACATAAGAAATGATCCGCGACCTGCTCCCAAGGCCCGTCTTCACATGTCCACCGACCCCGAACCGCCGCGCCTGCACGCTGGGAAACCTCTGGCCGGACGATGACAAGGATGCCGACAGTCCGGCGTGTCGTCAGTGACGTCCGCCTGGAGGGCGTCGGCCTCCCAGGCGGACAGGCCGCCTGCGGCCGCTGCGCCGGGGAACTGGTCCGTTCGCGGCTGCGCGGCTACGAGCGTGTCGTGACGCTCTTCACGAAGGCCCGCCCCTACCGCTGCCTCGACTGCCGCGCGCGCGCTGCCCTGGCGGTGATGACGACGTTCGTCCGATCGGCAGCGCGCAGGCCGTTGACCGTAAACGGACGAGGACGCAAAGCACCGCAGGCCGCAGAGGAATACCCTCGACTGACTCTTTTGCGGGCTTTGCGGGCTTCGCGTTGAGCGTCGTGCTCAACCGGCGGCGCTGTCGCGCTGATCGGGGACGGCGGGCTGTCCGGTGTCGGCCGCCGCCTGGGCGGACGCGGCGCCCCGATGCCTCAGCCGCGTCAGCGCCCAGCCCGATGAACCCCGACGCCAGGTAGCTGTACGCGATGACGACCAGCATCGCCTGCGGATGCGTCGCGATCAGGACGATGCCGGCGGCGACGAAGATGAGGACGGTGTAGCGGCCGGCGCGACCGTGAGTCGATCGTCTTGAAGCTGCGGAAGCGGATCGTGCTCACCATCAGCACCGCCGGCACGAGCACCATCGCCAGCGCCGGCAGCGCCTCGCGGTAGTCGTAGAGCCCCCACGGATACGCGTACACCGTCGCCGCCGGAATCGCCGCCGCCGCCGGGCTCGGCATGCCGACGAAGTAGCGCTTGTCGCCGCCGCTGCTGCTCTGGATGTTGAAGCGGGCCAGCCGCATCGCCGCCGCCGCGACGAACAGGAAGCCCGCCGCCCAGCCGAGACGGCCGAGCGCCGAGAGGCCCCACTGGAACGACAGGATCGCCGGCGCCATCCCGAACGAGATGATGTCGGCCATCGAGTCGAACTCGACGCCGAACTCGCTGGTCGGTGCCGGTCAGCCGCGCGATGCGCCCGTCCAGCATGTCGAGGACGACCGCGAAGCCGATGAACGGCGCCGCGGTCTCGTACTCGCCGCGCATCGCGTAGACGACGCACGCGTAGCCGCAGAACATGTTGCCCATCGTCAACAGGCTGGGCAGCAGATAGACGCCGCGGCGGAAACGATACCGGCGCGGGCGATCGGTCGCCCGGCGCAGGAAACGCAGCCGCCCTTCGTTCTCTTGGCGCATTTGAAGTCGTTCTGGTGCGAGTGTCCGAGCGTCGCCTTAGGCGGACCGTCACGGTCCGGCTGAAGCCGGACACTACCATGCGTTCAGATTTCAGTGTAGCACCGCGATCACCGTTTCCCCGCCGCGCACCATCTGCCCCACCGTCACCGCGATGCTGGCGGTCGGCGGCAGGAAGATCGTCCATCCTCGAACCGAACTTCATGATGCCGAACCGATCGCCGGCGCGCACTTCGTCGCCGACGCGCGCGCGGCACACCACGCGGCGCGCGAGCATGCCGACGACCTGCCGCGCCACGATCATCTGGCCGCCGTGATCGATCCAGATCTCGCTCCGCTCGTTCGCGCCGCCGGCCTCGTGGCGGTAGGCGGGGAGAAATCGTCCGGGCAGGTAGTTGACGGTCGTGACGCGCCCGGACGCCGGGATGCGGTTGACGTGCACGTCCATCGGCGACAGGAAGATGCTGATCTGCTGCCGTGGCATCCGGCCCGGCGCCGGCGCCGCGTCCGCCACCGCCGGCCCGGCGATCAGCACGCGGCCGTCCGCGGGCGACAACACGACATCCGGATCCGCCGGCGAGATTCGGTGCGGATCACGAAAGAAGAAAACGAAGAACAGCCCGAGGACGACGAACGGGATCGCGCAGCAGCCACACGCGACGGCCGCGCCCGAGATCGCGGCGAGCAGCAGCGCGCCGCCGATGAACGGCAGGCCCGCGGGATCCGAGGCGCATCAACAGGCCGCCGCTGTCGCCGGCGGACGGTGCAGCCACGCGGCGCGCCCGCCGCCCGCCGAGTGGCCTACCCGTGCGCGTGTTCCTGGCGATGCCGGCGCAGGATGTCTTCCATCCGGTCTTTAAGCTGGAGCTTGCGCTTCTTGAGGGTGACTTCTTCGACTTGTTCTGGTTCGGAGAGGTAGTGCTTGGAGGTCAGTTCGTGCAGGCGATCTTCGAGTTCGTGGTGTTTGGCGCTGAGGTTGCGGAAGTCCTCGTCAGTCCGCGCCAACTCATCTTTCAGATCGAGCGGCTGTGCATCCATGCTCCACCTCCTGGACAGGGCCCGAAAGTAACATAAGCATGACGACGATTCAAGTGTCAGGCGCGCTCAGCGCACGGATTCGACCAGATTTTCCCGCCACAGCACCAGGGCATCCTCGACCGGCTTGCTGTGCTACGACCGGCGGAGTCCGGCGACCGTGAACCCGAAGTGCTGGGTACAGGAAGCGCGCGGCGTCGTTCGATTCCCGCACTTCGAGCGTCGCGCGCTGCGCTCCCGACTCGACGCCGTGGCGCAGGACGTGCGCCAGGAGCGCGGTGGCGACGCCGGTGCGCCGAAATTCCGGCAGCACCGCTAAGTTGTTGATGTGCAATTCATCGGCGACGCGCCACACCGAGCAGAAGCCGACCGATCGGCCCTCGTCGGTTCTGGCGAGGAAAACAGAACGATACGCCGTGGTTCTCGAGCTCCGCCAGATACATCTCACGCGTCCACGGGTTCGTGAAGGCGGCCTCCTCGATGACAAGGAGGTCGTCCACCTGTTCCGGGCACGTGACGGGCTCAATCAGCACCTATCGTCAGTGTGCCTTACTGTCAATCTCGTGCACGCGTAATTTTTCGTCTCTGGCGATTTCAGCGTCGGGCCGCCGGACGTGCAGGGCCCGGACCGTCCCGGGATCGACCGCTTCCGCACGGCGGGCCCGCGCCAGACGCCCGATCGTCCCGGCGAGCAGCGGCGCCTCGACGACGCGCGCGGAAGGGGCCGCGGCGAGGATCACCGCGCAGTACAGCACGGCGCCGTCGCCCGCGAACCGCTCGGGCAGCGTGCCGTGCTGTGCCGCCCAGCGCGCCAGCGTCACCGCCGGCGGGCCGACCATCGGGCCCTCGATCCCGACCAGCCGTTCCCGGCTGAACGGCGCGGCGTCGGTCACCCGGCATAGGCCGGCGAACACGTCGCCGCGGTGGGCGTCGGTCCACGCCGCGACGAGCGTCCCCGGCGGCGCGTCGAGGCTGTCGGCGTGGGCGAGCGCGTCGAGCGCCGGATCGCGACGACCTGCCGCGCCTGCACGAACGCCAGCCCCTGGATGGTCGCGATCCCGATGCGCAGGCCGGTGAACGAGCCGGGCCCGAGGCCACCGCATAGAGATCGATGTCGGCGAGCGCGACGCGGTGCGCGTCGAGCAGCGCCGTGATCTCCGCGGGCATCCGCGCCGCGTGCGTCCGTGCGCCATCGCCGCGCCGCTCCTCGACGACGCGATCGTCCTCGACGAGCGCGACGCTTCCGGCGCGTGTCGTTGTGTCGAGCGCAAGCTACGCGCATGTTGGACCCGACGGTACGCAGTGTCCGCCTTCAGGCGGACCGTGTTCCGCTGTCGCGGTCCGGCTGCCTGCCCGCCGTAGCTCGATCACAACCGGCGGAGCGGGGTGGGAAGCCGGACACCATCACTCAGCTGGACTAGACTTTAAAGCATATGTCAGCGCCGGCCGCGGTGACGCCCGCGATGCGCCAGTACCTGGACGCAAAGCAGCAGCATCGCGACGCCATACTCATGTTCCGGATGGGCGATTTCTACGAGATCTTCTACGAAGACGCCCTCGGTCGCCGCGCGCGCGCTCGAGCTGACGCTGACCTCGCGATCGAAGGACGCCAACGGCGGCGGCATCCCGATGTGCGGCGTGCCGTTCCACGCCGTGGACGGCTACATCACGCGGCTGGTCAAGCGCGGGTTCCGCGTCGCGATCTGCGATCAGGTCGAGGATCCGCGCAAGGCCAAAGGCGTCGTCAAGCGCGAGGTCGTCCGCGTCGTCTCGCCCGGCACGCTGACCGACGTCAACTACCTCGACGCCCGCGAGCCGCGCGTTCCTGATGGCCATCACCCCGGCCGTCGCGCGGGATCGTCTCGAGATGGTCGGCGTCGCGCTGCTCGATCTCTCGACCGGCGAGTTCAGCGCCGCCGGAATACGCCGGCCCCGACGGGATGCAGGCGCTGGCCGACGAGCTCGCCGTCCTCGCCGCGCGAGATTCTCGTGCCGGCGGCACGACGACGGGCGCGGCCGCGCGATCCCGCTGGTCGCCGCGTCCGGCCTGCCGACGACGACCATCGACGCGTGGGCGTTCGAGCTCGATTCGGCGCGCCGGACGCTGCTCGACCAGCTGCGCGCCGGCAGCCTGAGGGCTTCGGGCTCGACGGCCACCCGGCCGCGGTGGCGGCCGCCGGGCGCGCTCGTCCACCACATGCGCTCCACCCAGAAGGTCGATCTCGCGCACGTGCGCTCGATTGCCTACCGGCAGCGCGCCGACGCCCTCCTCATCGACCCGACGACGGTGAAGCACCTGGAGATTCTCGAGGGCTCGGAGGGCGGCCGCGACGGCTCGCTGCTCGGCGAGCTGGATTGCACGGTGACCTCGGTCGGCAGCCGGCTGCTGCGGTCCTGGCTGCTGCGCCCGCTCGTCGCGCTCGAGCCGATCCGCGATCGCCTCGACGCCGTCGAGGAGCTCGCCTTCCGGACCACCGAGCGCGGCAAGTTTCGCGACGCGATCAAGGCGGTGCAGGATCTCGGAGCGCCTCGTGGCGCGCGCCGCGCTGGGCACGGCGGGGCCGCGCGATCTGGTCGGCCTCAAGCACTCGCTCGGCGTCGTCCCGCGCGTGCGCACGCGTGCTCGCCGAGCTGCGGGCGCCGCTCGTCGTGCTCGCTGCTGTCGGGCGCTCGACGACCTGCCCGACGTCCGCGGCGCGATCGAGGCGACGCTCGTCGACGAGCCGCCGGCGCTCGGCGCGCGACGGCGGCTTCGCCCGCGACGGCGTCGACCGCGAGCTCGACGAGCTGCGCGCGATCAGCCGATCCGGCAAGCAGGTCATCGCCGAGATGGAAGAGCGCGAGCGCGTCGCGCACCGGCATCGCCTCGCTGAAGGTCCGCTACAACCGCGTCTTCGGCGTACTACATCGAGATCTCGAAGTCGAACCTGCACGCGGTGCCGCCCGACTACCATCGCAAGCAGACCATCGCCGGCGGCGAGCGCTACATCACGCCGGCGCTGAAGGAATACGAAGAGAAGGTGCTCGGCGCCGACGAGCGCATCCTCGAGCGCGAGCTCGACATCTTCGAGCGGCTGCGGACCGCGGTCGGCGCCGAGGCGCCGCGGATCCAGGCGACGGCGCGCGCGCTGGCGACGCTCGACGTCCTGGCGGCGCTCGCCGAGGACGCCGCCGATCAACAACTACACCAAGCCGCACGTGCACGACGGCGACGAGCTCACGGTCGTCGACGCGCCGGCACCCGGTCGTCGAGCGCCGGACGGCGTCGGGCGACGCCTTCGTGCCGAACGACATCACGCTCAACGCCGGGACGTGCCAGCTGATCATCCTGACCGGCCCGAACATGGGCGGCAAGTCGACCTACCTGCGGCAGACGGCGCTGCTCTGCCTGATGGCGCAGGCCGGGTCGTTCGTGCCGGCGCGCTCGGCGAAGGTGCCGCTCGTCGATCGCATCTACGCGCGGGTCGGCGCGTCGGACAACATCGCGCGCGGGCACTCGACGTTCATGGTCGAGATGCAGGAGACGGCGAACATCCTGCACACGGCGACGTCGAGGAGCCTCGTCGTGCTCGACGAGATCGGCCGCGGCACGGCGACCTTCGACGGGCTGAGCATCGCGCTGGGCGGTCGCCGAGTTCCTGGCGACCAACGCCAAGGTGCGGCCGAAGACGCTCTTCGCCACGCACTATCACGAGCTCACCGACCTCGCCGACGCGACCCCGGGCGTGGTGAACTTCCACGTCGCGGCGCGCGAGTGGAAGGACGACATCATCTTCCTGCGCAAGATCGTGCCGGGCCGATCCGACCGCAGCTACGGCATCCAGGTCGCGCGGCTGGCCGGGCTGCCGCGCCCGGTGATCGAGCGGGCCCGCGAAATCCTGACCGCGCTCGAGCGCGACGAGCTCACCCGCGGCGGCCGCCCGTCGGTCAGCGGGACCGATCCGATCCGCAGCGCCAGCTCGGGCTGTTCCAGATGCCGGCGGCGGACGACGGGCTGCGCGGAAGCTGGCCGAGATCGACGTCGACCACATGACGCCGATGGAAGCGCTCGCGCTGCTGGCGGCGCTGAAGAAGGAGCTATGAGGCTCGGCGGCGCATGCCATGACTGTCGTGAAAGCGCGCCGTTCTGCCGGCGCGACGTGTTGACGTCGCTGCGCCAACCCAAGGTCGCGGTGATGCTGATGCTGGGCTTCTCGTCCGGCCTGCCGTTCTTCCTGACCGGCAACACGCTCGGCTACTGGCTGCGCGACGCCGGCACGACGCTGACGGCCATCGGCTTCCTGTCGTGGGTGGGCCTCGCCTATTCGCTGGAAGTTCCTCTGGGCGCCGATCGTCGATCGCGTCGACGCGCCGGGCTTCGGCGGCTCGGCCGGCGCCGCGGCTGGATGCTGCTCAGCCAACTCCTCGGTGGCCGCCGGACTGCTCGGCATTTCCGTGACCGGCCTGAAGGCCGGCCTCGCGCCGCTCGGCATCCTCGCCTTGATTGTCGCGTTCTTCGTCGTCGACGCAGGACATCGTCGTCGACGCCTGGCGGATCGAAGCGGCCGCGGACGGCGACGAGCTCGGGCCTGCTGTCGTCCGCGTATCAGCTCGGCTACCGTTTCGCCGTGCTGGTCAGCGACGCGCTGATCCTGATCATGGCGAGCCATTGGGGCTGGCCGATCTCGATACGCCGCGATGGCCGCGCTGATGGCGATCGGGATCGCCGCGAGCCTGATCGCCGTCGAGCCGCTGCGGATCACGGTCGACGCCGGGATCCCGCGCCGTCTCCGCCGCTCTGGAGCGCGACGCGGCTTTTTCGACGCCGTGATCGGCCCGTTCACCGAATTCTTTCGCGTCTACGGCTGGCTCGCGCTGCTGATGCTGGCGATGATCAGCTTCTACCAGCTGCCCGAGTTCGTGATGGGCCCGATGGCCAATCCGTTCTATCACGACCTGGGGCTCTCCAAGGACGCCGTCGGCGCGGTGCGGGCGTCGGTCGGTCTGGTGGCGACGCTCGATCGGCATCGCCGCCGGCGGCTTCAGCGCGCTGCGTTTCGGCTACGTCCGACGCTGATCGTGGGCGTCGTCCTGAAGATTCTGGTGATCGCCAACTTTGCGACGCTCGCCGTATCTCGGCCCCGACCTGCGCGTCTTCTCCGCGGTCATGTTCGCCGGACAATTTCGGCATCGGCTTCGCCGGCGTCGCGCTGGTGACCTACATGTCGAGCCTGACCAGCCGCGGCTATACGGCGACGCAGTATGCGCCTCCTGAGCTCCGCGCACACCTACGTCGGCAAGTTCGCGAAGGGGTTCTCGGGCGTGATGGTCGAGCGGCTGGCCGCCGGGCGCCCGTTGATCGAGGCCGTACGGCCTCTTCTTCATCGGCGCCGGCCTCCTGGCGTTCCCGCGCTCGTCCTCTGCATCGTGCTCGCGCGGGCGACGCGCGCAGTCCGAGGACGCGCCGCCCGGCCCGCGATAGTTCCTTGAGGCCCTCAATGTGTCTGCAGGCGTGCGCGATCGCCGTGTTGTTCGCCGCGCTGCCGCTGGCCGGCCGCCGCGAGCCTGTTCGATCCGGCGCTCCGCTTCCGCACTCGCCGACCGAGCACTTCGTCATCCACTTTCACCAGGGGAGGACGCGCTGGCGCAGCGGCTGGCGGTCATCGCCGAAGAGACGTGGCGCGCGCTCCAGCAGCCGCTGGCGGTGCGCCGCCGCGGCGCACCCACGTCGTGCTCGCCGATCAGACGGACCTCGCCAACGGCTACGCGACCCCGCTGCCCTACGACACGATCGTCATCTACACGGTGTGGCCGCCGGGCGCCGACTTCAACGTCGAACGACTGGCTGCGGCTGGTGCTCACCCACGAGTTCACGCACATCGTGCACCTCGATCGATCGGAAGGCTGGGCGCGCGCCGTGCGATCGATCTTCGGGCGGACGCCGATCGCGTTTCCGAACCTGTTCCTGCCGGCCTGGCAGATCGAAGGGCTCGCGACCTACGAGGAGAGCGCGATCACCGGCACCGGCCGGCTGCACGCCGGCGATTTCCGCGCGATCGTCGAAGAGGCGGCGCGGGACGCGCTCGAGCCGCTCGACCGGACCAACGGCGGGCTGACGGACTGGCCGGGCGGCGCAGCCGTCTGCGCGCCTACGGGCGTCGGCTTTCATCAGTACCTGGCGGATCGGTTCGGGTCCGGAGACGCTCGCGGCGCTCGCCGAGGCCACGGCGAGATACCTCCCACTACACCGCGTCGCACGCCTTCAAGCGCGTCTACGGCGAGTCGCTCGGCGCGCTGTGGCGCGAGCATGCAGGCGAGCGTCATCGCGGGCGTCGCCGCCACGCCGCCGGCGGCGGTCGACGCCAGGCATGACGCGGCTCACCCACCAGGGTTTCTCGGTGCGGGCGCCGCGATTCGATCGCTTCCCGTGCGCCGGCTGCCCCGTCGAACTGTTCTACTCGGCGAGCAATCCGCACGGCTTCCCGGCGCCTACCGCGTCGGGCTCGACGGCGGACGGCCTCGCGAGGTGACGACGCGCTTCCTCGGATCGACGACGGCGGTCGGCCGCGACCTGCTCTACTTCGATCAGCTGGAGATCCGCCGCAACGTCGGCGTCTACAGCGACCTGCATCGTGCTCAGGCGCAGCGACGGGCGCGTCAGTCAGATGACGCGGAGGTCGCGGCTGCGCGATCCCGATTTATCGCCGGACGGCGAGACGCTCGTGTGCGTGAAGGACGGCCGCGGCCAGCGCGACCTGGTGCTCGTCGGCCTGCCTGCGGATCGCACGGCGTCCGCGATCACCACGCTCATCTCCGAGCGCTGAAACGCAGTTCGATACCCCGAGGTGGTCGCCCGACGGACGGACCATCGTCGTCGAGCGGCACCGGCCCGGTTCGCTGCCGGAGATCGTGCTCGTGGACCGTCGCGACGAAGGCCGTGCGGGTCGTCGCCGCGGCGCCGGAGACTCGATTCGTCATGCCCGCCTGGCGTCCCGACGGCCGGGCGATTGCCGCCGCGGCGGCCGCCCGAGGATGAGACGTTCAACCTGTTCGAGTTCCGCTCGACGGCTCGGCGCGCGCGCCAACTGACGCGCACGACCGGCGGGGCGACGTGGCCGGAGTTCTCCCGACGGCCGGACGCTCGGCGTTTGTCGGCTACACGACCACTGGCGACGACCTGTTCACGATGCCGTATCCCGCGCCGCGAGCCCATTGGTTCAGGACGGCGACACCAGCGCGGCCGTGCGAGCGCGGCGACGGCAGTGACGGCGGCGCTCAGCGTTCGGCAACGGCGAGCGCGCCGGTCCACGGCTATTCACCGTGGCCGACGTTGAAGCCGACGTCGTGGTCGCCGATTGTCGAGACCGGCGGCGATCAGGTGCGCATCGGCGCGGAGAGTCGGGGGCGTCGACGTCCTGGGCTATCACGCGGCTATCGCCAGCGCGACCTGGCTCGTCTCGAGCCCGGAGGGCGCGCCCGGGCCGAGCGCCGCCGTCGCCGGACTGGCAGGGCTACCTACGCGCACACCCGCTGGCGGCCGACCTTCTTCGCCGAGCGCGTCCAGCGACACGTCGTTCTTCGCCGGGCCGGCAACCGCCGCCGGCACGCCGACGGCCTCGACCCGCGCGCGAGCGGCAGCTTCAGGCCGGCGTGCTCTTCCTGATCCGCCATGCGAGGATCGCGCATTCGGCGCTCTTCTCCGTCATTCGTGCGGACGACGAGGACACCGCTGGCGAACGGCACGGTCTCGCGCCAGCGGCTGCCGCTGCGCGCCGCCTGGCAGACCATCACCGGCCGGACCTGCGGCTACTCGATCAGCCGTGAGGACGGCTCGGCGGCGGGCACCACCGCGGAGTTCGGTCCGCCGCGAGCTCGATCCTTCGCCGACGCCACGACCATCACCGGCGACGCGCGCGTCTACCTGCCGGGGCTGCGGCCGCACCACGTGGTGGCGCAGTACGCCGGCGGCGGCGCGTCCACCGGCGATCCGCGGCCGGGCGCACGTTCCTGCTGGGGCGCGTCGACGCGTGCCGGGAGTCGCCGCGTTCGACAGCGACGCCTTCAGCCTGCTGCGCGGCTTCGGGCACGGAACACGTTCGCCGGCAGCCGCGTCGCCGTCGCGCAACGCCGGAGTACCGGTGGCCGATCGCGCGCCTGCAGCGCGGCATCGGCACGTGGCCGCTGTTCCTGCATTCGCTCCATGCCGCGGTGTTCGCCGACGCGGCGGCAGGCGTGGACCGGACGTTTCGCGCGGCGCATCAAGACCTCGGCCGGCGCCCAGCTCGGCCGACTTCGTCGCCGGCTACTTCGCGCCGTTCACGGCCACCGTCGGCGCCGCCTGGGGACACGACGGCAGCGGCCGTGTCGCCGATCGCGTGACCGCCTATTTCCTGATCGGCCGGGCGTTCTAGATTAGTGGACCGCAACCGGTGAACCTGACCCGACGACCCTGAACGCAGGTCGCGAAGCCCGCAAGAGCCTCAGAACATACCTAGCTCGTGATCGAGCTTTGCGCGCTTTGCGTTCAACGTCGTCTTGAGGTGGTCAAGCTCATCTCGTCGTAAACAAGATCCGAGATCAGGGCAGCGCCGTCGCAATCGATGAGGACGCGACGCGTTCGATTGGCGGTCCGCGGAGCCTCAGCACACCTCCAGCTCCCTGTTGGCGGGACGGAAGCAGCCTGACCGTCGCCACCGGCGACATCGCGCGCGCACCAGCGCATCGGCGGCCAGCGATTCGAGCCATTGCCCGGACAGGCCGTCGTTCCACCCCAGCTGGCCCTGGCCGTGCCTTCGACGCCATAGACGTCAACCGCCACCGGCACCGAGCGACACCGCGGTCTGCTCGAAATGGTCTCCACGCGCGCGCCGAAGACCCGCCTGGGACGGCGATGTAGCCAATGTGCTCGTCGATCCCCGATCGCGCCTCGTCCACGCATCGCGTCGATGCGTTCCATGCGACTCGGACAGCGGCATCGTCGCCGGATGGGTGCGCGACCTCACCTGCCGGCGGCACCTCCCAGATGGCCATGTCCGGCTTGTTGACCGGCCTTCTGCACCTGCATCGAGCCCTTCGCCCTTCACGTCGCTTCCGGCTGACCACCGTGTCGACTTTCCACTTCCTCAACAGCCGGAGCGCTTCCAGGATCCGGAAAGCGGTGCAGCACGCTCGCCGCATAACCTGAACCACGGCAGAGTTGATGCCGAGATAGCCGTTGACGATCGGGCGACCAAGCTCGCGAGGCGATGGCAATCATCAGCACGCCCGAGCGCGCGAGTTCCATTTCATACGCGGTGCATCGTAGATCGCGCCCCTGCTCGTCGACCGCGCGACGAAGGCGACAAAGTCTTGCGGCGCCTCGATGGCGGGCGACGCGACCAGCGGCCGGCTGCGATACAGGCTCGCGCCCGCCGCGACGAGGCAGCACGGCAGCCGCCACCGGCGTGCCATCGGCCGGACGTCCACCGAGCGCCACGGCCAATCCGCGCGACGGCATAGACGGAGAAGAACAGAATCCCGAAGATCCAGAACCTGTCGAACTCCTGATCGACTCGAGCGGCGGCACGACATCGAGACAGGATCGTGGTGATGCCGCTGGCCACCTGGGTGGTAGCGATTAGGTGGCCATACGCGGGCCCGAACGAGACGAGGGCTCAAGAACACGCCGAGGCCCACGCCGACGAGCATCAGCCGCTCGGCCGATGACCGTCCTGATCCCCTCCGGCATGCCACGTGCAGCTGGCGTCGCCAGAACATCAGCAGGACCGCCGCGCATCCGACGTCGAAGAGCGCTCAGCCACCGCGCGCCGTCCCTGTTGACGCCGACACGCGGCCAGACCCGCCAGTGCCAGCGTCAGCGCCGGCACGAAGCCAGATGAACGTCGTGGCCGATCCGGTCAGCCGCCGGCGGCAGGACGGGTCGCTCGTCCGCCGCACGAAGCTGCGCGCCAGCACGACCACGGCGAAGCATCGTCAACGCCACCGTCAAGCTGACGCCAATCCGCCCGTCGATGAACGCCGGGCACCTGCCGGGAGACAGCGGGACGAAGCGTCGGCCGCCAGCTCTTGATGGCGAAACGCCGGGGTCGTGTAGACTGAGCCATGTCGGCGCGAGTCCACGAGCCACGGCGCGAGGACGATCGCATCGACCACCACCGCCGCAATCACCGGCACGGCGACGGCCGGCAACCGTCCCTCGCGCCAGGTAGGTCGGCGCACGTCTTCAGCAGCAACGGCAGCAGGAACAGGGCGGCGACGATGCGCCGACGGTCGCGTTGACCATGCCGCACAACGGTGTACATCGCGAGCCAGACGAACACGACCGATGCCAGTGGCCGGCGCGCGGGCGCTGCGTCCGGCCCGAGACCATGAGGCCGTGATACAGCACGGGAAACGACAACGGGATGCTGAGAATCTGCAGGCGCTCGATCCCGGTCAGCAGGCTCGGCTGGCGACAGGCACAGCGCGACGCCGGCGGCCGACATCGCGGCATCGACGCCGGCGAGCCCGGAACAACAGGTAGGCGTAGGTGAGCGAGACGGACAGCAGCAGCCAGCGCACCATCTCGAACACGTCGACGTCGCCGGGCGGCCAGCAGCGCGCAGCGGCAGGGCCAGCAGCGCGTAGCCGAGGAAGGGCTCCGTGGAGCGAAGCTGCGTGCGATCAGGATAGAGGATCGCGGTGTTGTAGAAGCCCGCGGGATCGGCGTCAGCAGCTTGTCGACCGCCATCGGCGACGAGCAGGCTGGCCAGCGTAGCGTCGAGCTCGTGGGTCGGCGGCACGAGCACCGTCTTGTCGCCGTATGAGAGCGGCGCGACGAGAAACGCGACGAGCGACAGGAAGAGGAGGACGCCCGCAAACTGCACGTCCGCGGCGGAGGATCTGGCGCGGTTCATCCAGGGCCTCACTATACCTATACGCGTTCGCGAATCGCGGACGACCGCCGCGGGCGCGGCCGCTACTTGCGGAAGATGTGACGATACCCGCCGGCGACGAGCGCCGACACGTCGGCGAGGATCAGCGCCAGCCTCATGCCGCCCCGGATACGCCAGGTAGCGCGGCTGCCAGTCGGGATTGAACTTCTGCTTGTAGGCGCGCAACCCTGAAAGTGTAGCAGGGAGCCGCCGTGGTCGTGCATGAAGGCGCCGAGCCGGTTCCAGAACGTCGCCACCGGAGAGGTTTCTGAACGCCGGAGAGCGGCGCCATGCCGAGCGCGAACCAGCCGAAAGCCCTGCTGCTTGCCCCACTGCATCACGTGCACGAAGAGCGCCTCCATGACGTCCCGGGCGCGTCGCGGTGAAAGCGCATGAGATCGAGCGACAGCTGCGTGCGGTCGGCATCCAGCCACAGATTGGCGAACGCCACGATCCGCCCGGCCCGTTCGACGACCGCGACGGAAGCGCGACAGGTACTCGGCGTCGAAGAAGCCCAGCGAGAATCCTTTCTCCGCCGCCGACTTTCGCGGCCGAGCCAGTCGTCGGAGCACCTCGCGCAGCGGCCCGACGACGCCCGGGACGTCCGCGCGCCGGGATGATCCTGAACGTCCCGCCGTCCTTCTCGAGCCGCCGGATCACCTGGCGGAATCTGGCGCCGCGGCCGCCGTCGAGCGTGAACGCCGCCAGATCGACCTCGCGCCTCTTCGCCGAGCTTCACGAACGCCAGCCCGAAATCAGCGTACTGGTGCAGGTTGTCCTTCGACACTTCGTAGAAGACCGGGACGCCGGCGAAATCGTCGCAGCGCTCGAGAAACAGGCGGATCAGCCTGGCCATGCGCGCGGTCGGCCTGACCGGATCGCCGAGCGCCACCCAGGTGCGCCCTGCACGCCGACATCAGGAAGCCCTTCCGGTCCGCGTCGAACAGCACCGCCTTGTCGCGCAGGTAGACGAGGTTGGCGGTCGGGAACTGTGCGCGGCGATGATGGCGCCCGCGTCCTCGAGGTCGGCCGCATCGGGCTCGACGACTCGTGCGCGGCCGGCTCGAGCAGGCGCGCCATCGCGAAGAGCAGCGAGCGCGGTCGCCGCGCCGACCGAGGCCGCGCAGGAACCGTGACACCTCGCCGCGCGATTCGAACTGCCACCACAGCTCGTGCGAGTAGTTCACGTGCTTGAAGCGCGAAGAGGCCGAGCCAGACCGAGGCGCTGACCGCGCCGACCACCGCCATGATCCAGCCGGCGGAAAACCGCGTCTCGAAAACGCCGCCCGGCGGTCGGAACGCCGGCCGCGCCCGCCACAGGACGAGCAGCAGCAGCGCCAGGAACGCCGCTTCCTCGTAGTCGGCGCCCTTGAGCAGCGAGGCGCCGATCCCGATCGACGACCGCCGCGCCGCGGAAGCGACGCGCATCCGAGCCGTCTCGCCAACCCGTGCGAGCAGGACCAGGAGCGCCGCGCCGACCATGCTCGCCGGTGAAGTGCGACACCTCGATCACGCGCGAGCGGATGACGCGCGCCAGCAGCGCTCAGCCGGCCGGGCGCCGCGGGTGGGCGCCCGGAGCAACAGCAGCACGAGCCCCGCAAGGAGAAGGTGGAAGATCGACAGGACGCGCGGCATCAGCTGTTCGGTCAGCGCCGAGCGCGTCGCCAGGCGCGCCATGTCCCCGTCGGCGCTGCCGCACCTCGTCTCGGCGCACGACACGCACCAGCGCCGCGGTCAGCGGAAGCAAGGTGCAGATCGCGCGATAGGCGACCAGCGCCGGCAGCAACTGACCCGAGGTCAGTACGGCCTTGAGGAGCAACGACCATCAGCCCTTCGAACACACCCATGCCGCCGGGGACAGTGGCTGCGCCACCCCGATCGCCAGCGCGACGAGGAATGCGCCGCAGAAAGTGCGTGAACGTGAGCGCGCTCGGCGGCAGCAGGACGTAGGCGACCGCGGCGCGGCCAGGACCCAGTCCAGCATCGGAAATCAGCAGCTGCGTCAGCGCGAAGCGCGTCGACGGCAGCGAGATCGAAGCCGCGGATGCGCAGCGGCGTCCGCGCGGACAGCGGTGGCGCCGATACGCGCGCGCTCGTCAGCGACCATCACCGCCCCCGCGGCCGCCGCCAGCCCATGGCCCGGGATGCCGTGCGACGCCGGCAGCGGGCTGACGAGCAGGCTCAGGCCGCCAAGCGCGAGCAGCCCCAGCCAGAACGTCACCGAGTTCGAGAAGCACGATGCGCGTCAGGTCCTCGGTCGAGATGCCCCAGCGCGTGTAGAAGCGGGCACCTCACCGACGCCCCCGAGAGCATCGAGAACCCGACGGCGTTGGCGATCGCATACGCGAGACACGACGCGAGCGCCACGCGCCACCACGACGGCCGGGCGCGCGACGTAGGCCAGCGCGAAGAGAGTCGTAGCCGGTGAGCACCGGCGTAGTTGGCGATGGTGAGGACGATCGCGAGGCCGAGGCGCGACGGCGGCGTCGAGAAAGATGTCGGCGATCAGCTCAGTGCCAGCTGACGCCGCGCAGCTCGGCGCGCAGCACGCCGAGCGCCGCCAGAAACAGCGCCGAGGTCGGCGATCGCCGGCAGGACCTGGACGATCGGCCGGCGCGTCTGGTCGGGTCAGGTTCGCGGGTGTCCGATCCAGTCGATCGCCTCGACGAGGCGCCGGTCGAACTCCGGCGACGTTGTCGCTGAACCGGTGATCGGCGGCGGCAACGGATCCAGACTTTCGACGGCGGATGCGCCCCCGCATCAACTTCTCGGAGGTCGTCGGGGCTGAAGAATTCGTCGTCGCGACGAGTGAATCGCGGCGAGGGGCAACGGTGCGCACCTTGCCGACCAGCTCGCGCGGCGCCGAAGGTCGGCTCGTTGGGCACGCCGTGCGTGAGATAGATGACCTAGTCGCGCCACCGCCAGCCGAGCTCGGTCCGGGCCGGAAGGCCGACGGCCACGACTCCCGCAAACGCGGTCTTCGCTTGCGGATCGGCCGCGGCCAGCACCGGACAACCCGGCGCCGGCCGGAGACGCCGACGAGAATCGGTTTCTTCCCAGTCCCCTGCGACGCGAACTCCGCGAGCGCCCTGTAGTCGCCCGGCGCATCCTCCGCCCGGAGCGTCACTTTCCCGGATGTGAAGCCGGCCAGATATCGCCCCTCACGTCGAAGCCGACGACGAAGAACCCCTCGCCGCGAGGGAACTCGGCGCGGCAGGGGCCGACGTGGATCCAGCCGCCATCGCCGCTCGACACGATGATCGGATTTCCGCCGCGCGTTCCGTAGATCCGCAGCAGTTGATCTGCGCCGCGAATCGTCAGCTCTGACGTTCGGCTTTGCGCGGACGCACCACGCGCCCATCGCGCGCCCAGAGGCACGCGGCGGCCGCGCACCGGACGAGGGGCGGCGACTCCGACCTGCGGCGATCATCGGGAAGTCGTCGGTATAGACCTCCGCGGTGCGGCGACGGCCGGCACTATGATTTAACTGTGCGCGCATGAAGAAGAAGTCCCGGTTTCCTGCAGACGCCGATCGAGCCGTTCGCCGTCGAAGCGGGGCTCACGGCGGATCAGGTGATCGCGCGCATGGAGCGGATTTCGTTTCAGGGACGCAACCTCGCCACGGCGCACCGCATCTGGCAGAAGATGCTGCAGGACGACGTGACGATCTTCCTCGGATGGCCGGCGCGCTGTCGGCCGGCGGCCTGCGGCTGGTGGTCGTCGCACCTCATCCTGCAACCGCTACGTCGACTGCCTCGTCTCGACCGGCGCGAACCTCTATCACGATCTCCACGAAACGCGCGGCCAGCATCACTACGTCGGCTCGCCGCACGCCGACGATGCCGCGCTGGCCGACGGATCGCATCGACCGCGTCTACGACACGCTACGCCAGCGAAGAGGAGTTCTGCTCGAACGACGAGTGGATCGCCGACTTCGCGACGCACGCTCGAGACGCGCAACTACACCACGCGCGAATTCCTGCACCTGCTCGGCGGCCACCTCTGGAAGACCACCGGGCGCGACGGCATCCTGACCAGCGGCCTACCGCGCCAACGTGCCGATCTTCTGCCCGGCGATCGCCGATTCGTCGATCGGCATGGGGCTCGTCGCAGGCGCGGCAGAAGAAGGCCGGCGCCGGCTACATCGACATCATCGGCGACATCGTCGAGTCGGCGAACCTGGTGATCCGGCGGCCGCGGACCGCGTCGGTCGTCCTCGGCGGCGGCACGCCGAAGAACTTCATCAACCAGGCGAGCGTGCAGGCGGAGTTCTACAGCGACGAGGTCGGCGGGCACCGCTACGCGCTGCAGATCGTCACCGACGTGCCGCACTTCGGCGGCGCGTCGGGATCGAGCCTCGAAGAGGCGCAGAGCTGGGGCAAGCTGGCCGACCGATTCCGCCAAGGTGTCCGGTGCAGTGCGACGCGACCATCGCCCTGCCGCTGCTGGCGAGCGCGCTGGCGACGACCGCGCCGCCGCTGCTCGCCGCGCCGCAAACCCGATGTTCACCCTGGCCGGCCGCGTCATGACGGTCGACGGCCAGACCGTGCCCCACGAACGCTTCGAGGAAGTGAATGCGCCTGCCGTTTGAGTACGATCAGCTCACCGTCGGGGAGTACGGCGGCACGACGCCGACCACCACCGACTTTCGAGCACGCCCGCGTCGTCATCCTGCCGATTCCGCTCGATCGGACGACGTCGTACGTGCCCGGGACGCGCAACGGGCCGCACGAGATCCTCGGTCGCCTCGTCGCACATGGAGTTGTGGGACGAGGAGACGCAGACCGACGTGCACAGCATCGGCATCTTCACGCTGCCGGAGATGGAGTTCCCGTTCGCGTCGATGGACGAGGTGGTGCGCGAGATCCGCGCGCGTCACGGCCGAGATGCGTGAACCGCGACAAGTTTCCGTCTCATCCTCGGCGGCGAGCACTCGATCACGCCGGCGGCGGTGGGCGCGGTCGCGGCGAAGTATCCCGGCGTGTCGGTCCTGCAGATCGACGCGCACGCCGACCTGCGCGACGTCGTTCATGGGGACGCCGCACAACCACGCCTGCGCGATGCGGCGCACGCTCGAGTTCGCGCCGACGACGCAGGTCGGCATCCGCAGCCTGTCGCCCGAGGAGGCCGCGGCCGCCCCGGCGCTGGCGACCGACGATTTTCTACGACTTCAACATGCGGGAGAACGCGGACTGGATCGATCGCGTCGTCGATTCGCTGAGCGAGCACGTCTACATCACGATCGACGTCGACGGGCTGGATCCGGCGATCATGCCGGCCGACCGGCACGCCGGAGCCCGGCGGGCTGTCGTGGTATGAAACGCTGGCGCTGCTGCGCCGCGTGATCGAGCGGCGCACGGTCGTCGCCTGCGACGTGGTGGAGCTGTCGCCGATGCCCGGCCACGTCGCGCCGAACTTCCTCTGCGCGAAGCTGGTGTACAAGATTCTCTCGTACCGGTTCGGACGCGAGAGGCTGGGATCGTAGGGTCAGCGATCAGGGATCAGGATCAGACGGATCAGCGGACTGAAATCTAATCCTAATCCCGATCTCTAATCCGCTAGTCTTCTTCAAGTCTCGAGCGCCTTGGCGTCGCTCGTGAACGGCGACTCCGGAGTACTCGTCGACCAGCTTGGTGAACGTCTGCTGCGCGTCGGCGCGCTTCCCCGCCTCCAGGTAGGTCTTCGCCAGCTGCATCAGGATGCCGTCCACCGGCAGCGGACCGTCCTTGCGCTGCGACATTTCCTTGAAGGCGGTGATCGCCTGATCGTACTGGCCGGCGCGCGCCTGCGCTTCGGCGAGGCCGAGGCGGGCCATCTGGCCGTAGAAGCCGTCGCCCGCCTTGTCGATCACCTGCTGAAACACGCCGGCCGCCTGCATCGAGTTGCCGAGCGCCAGCGAGGTCGCCGCTTCCTGGTAGCGCGCGTAGATCCCGGCGTCGGTGGACGGGTAGCGCATCGCCGGCGATCTTGAACTTGACGAGCGACGCCTGCGCGCGCTCGCGCTCGGTGGGAAATACAAGCCGCCGGCCGGCGCGCCCGGGGCCGGCGGCGGGCCGATGCGCGCCTCCGCCACCGTCATGGCGTCGGCGAGCAGCGCGCGGGCCTTGCCCTGCACGTGCTCGCGCCAGGCGAAATATCCGATCGCGACGACGGCGACGACCGACGACCGCGGCGATGATCATCATCGACTCGCGGCCGCGCGACTCCATGGTCTCGGCCGCGTGCCTGGCGAATGTCCGCAGCTCGTTTTCCTTCAGATGATGCCGTTCAGTTCTCTTCATATGATTTGACTGTGCCGGGCGCCCTTTTCCTGGTGCGAGACACCCGCGCGCCGTGAGGCGCCCTCCATTGTCGGCCATTTGTCGCCGAAAGTTCAATGGCACCTGTTACTCTGGGAACGCCATGGATTCAGCCCTCATGGGTGTGGGGCGACGCTCGCCGCGCTGCTGGCGGCGGCGCCGCCGGCTGCCGCCGAGTGCCTGGCCACACCAACGGCGACGACGCTTACGGTGCACGGCGATCATTTCCGGATCAACGGCCAGCCGACGTTTCTGGTCATGGCCTCGTAGCTCGACGGCATCCACCGCGCCCCACGCGCGATCTCCTGATCGAGGACCTTTGCTACTTCAAGGCCCACGGGTGCACGGCCTGCGGGTGATGCCCAACTGGGACCAGTCGAACAAGGGATCCTCGGTTGGGCTCGATGCGGCCGGACGGCACGCTCGACGAGGTCCAGCTGGCCAATCTGCAGACGCTCATCGACGAAGCGGCCGGCGCGGCCTGGTCGTCGACGTCACCTTCTACTTGACGGCGGCAACCGGCGTGGCTACCGCGACGGCGTCCAGCGCGCGGCGCAAGCGCTGTCAGGCCAGGACCAACATCCTGTTCGATCTGCAGAACGAGTCTCGACGCCACGCCGTGTCCCCCGAATACGGCGCGGGCTTGCGGCACGCCGGTCGACGGCAAGAGCTGGGGCGATTTTCTGGCGACCGACGTCAAGAGCGCCGCGAAGCCGCCCGGCTCGACGCGGCTCGTGGTGCTGTCGCGAGGGAGCGACCGCGACCGGCGCCAGCTGTTCGACGAGGTCCAGACGCACCAGTTCGACGCGCTCCCGATTCACTCACCGCTTCGGGGCGAAGCCGCCGTTCAGCGGCAGCGCGGGATGGTGGCAGGACACCGCCCCGCACACGCAGTGACTTCCAGGCGAGGTTTGCCGCGCAGGGCCCCAGCCGGCCGATCTATTTCCAGGAGCCTTCGCGTTTCACCTGCGGAAAATCGGCCGGGACGAGCAGCCGCAACACTACAAGGACGCGGCGCGCGACGCGAAGGCCGCTGGCGCCGCCGCCTGGACGTTCCACACCTGCGGGACGAAGGACCTGAGCCGGCCGGTGAGCTTCGAGCGCCTGCTCGATCCACGCGAGCGGCAGATTCTCGGACTACCTCGGGTCGGCCGCCTTCGCCAACGTCGAAGTGGCCGGCGTCAGGTGAGCCCTGCGCGTTACTCGATCTCGACGATCCGCGATCGGGTTGATGGCGCCGTGGATCCGGCACAGCACGTTCAACAGCCTGTCGATCGCGGCGCGGGTCAGCTCGGCGGCGCCGATCCAGTGCTCGATGGTATCGGCGTAGCGCCCGCGGTTTCGCGCGGAGAATCTGCAGGTCGGCCTCCTCGAACGTTTCGACATAGCCGCCGAGGATCACCAGGTTGTTCCATTCGTTGAGGCGCTTCCGCACGTCGGGAAAAATCCGCGACAGGTCGCCGGTGACGAATCGAATCCGGAACACGAGCTCGTCGCGCGCCAGCATGATCGTCCGGGATCGCCAGTGCGAAGGGAGCAGCGCGGGAGGCGCCGGATAGCCCGCATCGAGGATGCGGTTGAAGGTCAACGCCTCGCCCTCTCCGGCAGTGCGGACCTGGGCGCGCTTCAGCGGAATCACATCGTAGTGCGACTGCGCCAGCATCGTCAGCAGCAGGCGGTAGGCCGCGGGATGAAGACCGGATGTGCGGAGGGACTGTCGATACGTGGAGCCGGCCACCTCCGCGGGCAGCAAGGTGACCGCGGGCCGTTCCACGGCGCCAAGCCCCGGTGCGGACACGCGCCCCAGCTCAGGACCGAGGCGAGGCAATCCATGGTGTCGCCAAGGCGAATCGAAGTCAGGCGCGTCGCCGTCGCGCGTCGACGACGACTTCGATGATGGCGTCCTCTGCCGGATCCACGGCGGAGAAGGTCAGCGGCACCGGGAAGCTGCTCAGCAATGGTCGCACGCGTCTGGTCCTCGCAGGTCCGTTCTACCGATCGAAACGCGCCAGCCACTCTGCGGTCCAGCCGTTGTCTTCGCCCTCGGCGGCCGACTTGTGCACAGTACGGCGGATGAGCGGGCGATCGCACCGGGGCGAGGACGCGCCCGACGGCGCGGTACGACGGCAGATCCTCTCTGCGGTTGACGTCGCCCAGCAGCGGACGAGGTCCGGCCTGAATCAGCACGCCTGAACGGCAGCGTGTGCACGGTGACCTCGTCAGGCAGCGCCTGCGCGAGCGCCTTCTCGCCGCCGAGCGTGTCCAGCAGCCTGCGGCCGACGAGCGTGAGCCAACCCGCGGATTTCAGACCCTGCCGAATCGCGTAGAGCGTGGTGGAGAGATCCTCCACGTCGATGCCGCGCCACCGGTGGCTCAGCGCGGCGCTCTGCTCGCGGCCGGTCGTCTCCAGCTCGGACTCCTCGGCGCGATTGAACGAGAAACCCGCATACCCTGAGGTGAAGGCGAGCGTGTGCGTCAACTCACGAGCCAGTTCGACGAACGCGGCCTCTTGCTCGAGCACGTCCTCCACCGGAAGGGCGAGCCGCAGCGCACCGCCAGGCACGAGACGGTTGGCGTTGATGGCGAACGAATACTCGACGCCGTCTGCGCCGCGTTCTCGCTCTCGACGAAGAGCTTGTAGAACACCGGCACCTTCTCGCCGATATGGACGAGCGCCGGCGCAGCTTGTCCGCCGACAGCGCCCTTGAGGGCCTGGGCTTGTTCATCGAATCGGTTTGAAAGAAGTGCAGCTGCGGCCCGACCAGCTTCGATGGCCGTCGTGTAGAAGTGCTCGACGCCCTCGGCATGCTCTCTGAAGCGTGCCCTCGAAGTAGACGGTGAGCGCGACCGCCGAGGCGGAGGTAGACCGCGCCCTTCTTTCGTAGACGAACTGATCGTAGGCGGCGGTCATCGCTTCAGCACTTGCACGATTCGGGAGTCAACGTCACCGGCGGCTTGCCGTTGTTCGCCAGCTGATACAGGTCGTAGGCGCCGTTGCGATAGCTGTCCCCTGGAAATTTCAAGTCGCCGATGTGGGTGATGAGCCCGCCGCCGATCTTCACCAGGTCGGGGATGATCGTGACGATATCGTAGGCCGTCCAGAGGGCCATGGCGCCTTCGCCGACCGGTCCCCCGAGCAGGCCCCCGCCAGCTTGGTCACGCCGCCCTTGAGCACCTTCGACACGACCTTCTTGCCGGCCGCCCTCGCGCCGGCTTCGGCGGCTTCCTGATCGCGGCCCGTTCGAGCGATCTGCTCGGCGGTCTGCGTCATCGCTTTCCGGCCGAGCGCTTCGGCGGCGCCCTTGGCGACCGGCACGGCCAGCCGCTGCTCCATGCGCCACCCGGCGCGCTCCATCGCCTTCAGAAGCGTGGTGTTCTTCGCGAGCTTGTCCTTGAACAGCTTCGTCCACTTCTCGGTGTCGCCCTTCCCTTCCTTGATGCACTCCGCACATCAGCTCGCAGAGCGCCTTGAGCACCGCGCCGGAGATCGGCGGGTTCACCGCGCCGCCGGCATCCACCGCGTTGTTGTGGTTCTGGAACATCTTGTCGGTGAGCCGGCAGGCGCCCTGGCCTTCGAGCGTCACGTCGAAGGAGTAGGTGATCCAGGTGGATTCCTTGATGAACGTGCCGGAGGCGACGCCACCCGCCGTCCCGGCTTCGTCGCCGTTGCTCAGGCTGAACTCCGAGCCATTGATCGCGCACATGCTGCCGCCGTCGGCGGTGACGGTGGCGGTGCCGCCGGAGCAGATCTTTCGAGAAGGCGACGTTCGTGTACGGGATCAGCACCGGTCCGCCGGGAGAGGGGGTGAGGCAGACGTCGGGCACCGTCACCGTGGTCACGCCGGTGCTGGCTCGATGCACGAGCGACAATCCGTTGATGTTGACGGTTACCATGGGCTCCCAGGTCGCTCAGCTGATCGTCACGCCCGCCATCTGGAACCTCGAGCAACGCCGCCCCGCGCTCCCCACCTTCGGAGCTCGCCCAGGTGCGAAGCGCGTAGGGCCCCTGGCGTACGCTCGTCAGCGCGATGGCCGCCAGCGTCACGGCGAGCGGCGCCGAGGCCGCGGCCACGTCCCCCAGCACGCCGCGGGGGCCACGAAATCGGAGGCCGACTCGAAGGCGTCGCCGGTCCGCAGGCTCGCGAACGCGAACTCATCGGCTCTGGTACGGCTCCCCGTTCAGGTCGCAGAAGATGTCGGTGACCTTCGCCCCGGGCGGCAGGCCGGCCAACCCTCGCGGAAGGCGGCCGTCAGTCCCTCGCCGAGGCACACGGTCCTCGGTGTTGATCCGATTCTTTCGATCCCCTGCCGACGCTCAGTATACGCGCGAGCGGCGCGACGCCGAGACGATCGACCGCGCGCTCGACCGCCAGCAGCACCGCCCCCGCGCCCTCGCCCGGGACGAATCCCCACGCGTTGCTCAACGCGCCGGCGCCATGGAGCTGGTCGTTCTCTTCGAGCCATTCGAGCGATTCCAGCGGCCAGTGCACGAATCCACGCCGGCGACGACGCAGGTTTCGCTGCCGCCGCCGGCGAGCTGCAACAGGGCGGCGTGCATGGCGATGAACCCCGCCGCGTGGCCGATCTCGAACGTGGCGAACGCGCTGAAGCGCTCCGGAAGCTGGCTGGCGATGCGGCTGCGCAGGCCGCGCTCGAGATCCCGCGGCAGCCCCGGCCGCGCCGCCGGCAGGCCCAGCGCCAGGGCCACCCTGATCGTCGGGTCGGCCGCGTCCTCGATCGGCCGCAGCGCCTGCTCGATCGCCGGAAACAGCAAGGCCTCGAAGCGCTCCTCGCCTTCGGTCCCGATATCGAGCCACGGCGACATCGCCACCTGCATCGGCTCGCCCGCCGTGTCGATCATGCGGATGCTGAGCAAAGGCGCTGATGCCGGCACGCACCGCGGCCGCGCTCGACCACGCATCCCGGCCGACCGGCGTGACGCCCCCGACCGCGGCGACGTAGACGAGGCCGGCGCCGCTCGTCAGGCAGGCTCACGTTCGATCGACCTCCGCTGTCGACGCGCCGGCGTGCCATTCCGTCTTGAGCGTGACGAGCGTCCGTTCGAGCTTGTAGATCTTGAAATGACACGGCAGCGCGCGTGTGCCAGACCGAGCGACACACGCGGCGCGTCGCCGTCGATGATGACGGTGTGCAGCCGCCGCTCCTTGTGAACCTCGCGGCTGCCGTCGGAGAAGCGGGTCTCGAAGCCGAGGAAGACTTTCGGCAGGGAGAAGCGCAGCTCGCCGCGCCGGCGTCAGGCGATACAACACGACGGGCTCGCCGCCGCGCAGGAACGACGGCGCCTGCTGATCCTCGGCGCGCACTGGAAGAACCGATCGTCGAAGTCCGCCGGCAGCAACGGCTGCCGTCTCGCGCTTCCACGCATCGTCGTAGGTGCCGCCGAATCGCCACCCGCGGCTGCCAGTGCGGGCCGATCGGCTCGAACCCCGCGGGCCGCGGACGGTCCTTCCAGGACTCGATGCGCTCGTGCGGGTATTCGAAATTCGGCGCCGGCACGCCGCGCAGGTTCGTCGCGCATGACATCGCAAAACCGGTCCCGACGCGGGTTGCGCGCCATTCCCAATCACGCTCGGGATGATCCGACTTCAGATCCACGCCGCCGAAGCGCACGCTCGTAGACGAGCGGCATCTTGAGGAACGGCTGCGGCGACGAGGTGCCGACCGCGCCCCAGGTGCGGTCGCCGAACATCGACGACCTTCAGGACGGGACCGACCGCGGAACCCGACATCCATCTGCGCGACCGGCCGGCCGCGCGGCGCATACGGCGTGGCCGACGACGATGACGCTCGGTGGTTTTCTTGGTGAGGACGAGATCGGCCTCGAACCGCAGGCTGCTGCGGCCCGGCTCGCCAGCTGTAGACCGGCACCCGCAGCACCGGCGGCTGATCCTCGGAGACCACCGTGGAACCGTCGGCGGCGATGTCGAAGGTGCACTTGACCGCGAGGATCCACGACTTCCGCCCCGTGGCGATCACGAACCCAGCAGCGTTCGGCGGCAAACGGCGTGCGGTTGTCCACCTCGCACATGCGGCGCTAACCCAGAGCAACCTTTCCGCTTGCACGTCAGTAAAGTTTCCGCCTAGCCCATCGTCTTTGCATGCAAACGGCGCCGGCCTGACTGGTCGTCCGCGTACAATCACGACACGTCCTCGACAAGACGTAGCAGGGAGAACTGATATGCCGCAGAGATCTGGGGTTCGTGCCGGCGCCGCGGCGTGGTGTGTCTTGCGCTGGTCGGCGCGGTGTCCGCAGGGACGATCGGTCGCGCGCCGCAGCCGCCGCCCCGCGGCCGCGCCTGCTCCGGCGCCGAACGGCATCGGCCGAAGCGCCCGGCTTCACGGGAAGACGGCGCTCCTCGATCGCGACAGGCTATTCGATCGGCCGGCGGATTCGCGCCCGCATCGCCGAGCGCCGGCACATGCACGCCGCCGGGCAGCTGGATCTTCGCGGAGTCAGGCCACGGCCGGCTGCAGATCAGGGCAGCCGATCCGCGAGCTCTCCCCGGCGACACCGCCTACATTCCAGCCGCCACGATGCACTGGCTTCGGCTCGGTGCCGGCCGAAAGCTTCACGATGACGTTCTGTCACCATGGGCGCGGAGCCCGACGCGGCGGGCGACCCGCTGACCGAGGACATCTATCCCTTGGCCGGAAATGAGTGAGGCGCGCGGTCGATCGCCACCTTCTCGATCGGCCCGCGTTCTTATCGCGTAGGCCGGCGGCCGCAGATGCGGCATCGCGGTCCCTGCGGCTCCCGGAGGTGTAGCCGGGACCTCCGTGGCACGCTCGTCGCAAGAGGTTCTCTTCGCGAAGACCCAGATCGTGTGCGCGCCGGCCTCCTGTGACCGCCCTGCCGTGCGCGGCACAGTCGGGGTCTACGAACCGCGATCTGACCCGCGGCCGGTGACAGCGTGGACCCGGACGGTGACAGCCGAGGACTGCGCGGGCTCGCGACGCCAGTTCGCCTGCCGCCGCCGGTTGCCGCCGGACGGCCCGACCGTCGTCATCCTCCCCGACACGCCGCTGTTCGCCCATTCTGAACCGACCCGGCCGCTCAGCGAGCCGTGGAGCATGACGACGACCTACCCTCGGACGAGGCGTCGGCCACGGCTACGGCCATGGGCAGGCAGGACCTGCCGGCCCGGCTCACGTCCAGCCGGGGATTCACCTCGGTCTACGGCTTCGCCGCCGGGAACGCTGACGATCCGCGGGCTCGTGGCGTGAAGCCGCGGGTCACCCAGTCCGTGGCCGGCGGTCCGGCCCCGTCCTTCCGGTCCCGCACACGGGCTTTGGCCCAGGTAGCCTAGCCCCGCGTCGCCGTGCGCGCGGCGATGTGGCGACGAGGTGATGAAGGCTGTTCAAACGTGTGGCGCACTCACGACCCGATCAAAGAGTTTCTCGTCGCTCTGGAAAGCGACGGCCGACATAGCCCTCGGCTGGACCGTTCTACATGTTCGTCAAGTCAAAGGGGCTGACGCAGGTCGTGAGGAACCGCGCCTCACTTCAGACCGTGCCCTCGTTTAAGGTTATCACGCGGGACGAGCCTGCTCGTCCGCTGACGCGTCAGGTGAATCCGCCGCCAGCACGAACGCTTGGGCGAACAGTGCTGTACTGGGCACGGGAGCACGGTTGCCTGGAGGACGCCCTTCGCTACCTGAAGAAGATATTCCGGCCGAATGACCGTGCTCCTCCAGAGCAGTGGTCCGCAGCAACACCAATAATAACCCCTGAGATCGGCGAGGTATGCGCCAGCGACGGACGCACAGATTCAAGCGAAGGCCACGATTGCTGCCGCGCTCATCCAGAGCCGCAGCGTTGACGCCGAGGCGCTGCCCTGGCTGAACAAAGACATCAGCAACCACAAGCTGACTCACCTGCGTGATTTGACGGAACGGATTTACGCGGCGCTCACTGCGAGTTCCTAGCGGTGAAGGGCTGCACTGTGGTGCCACCGGCCTCTAAAAATTGGCGCGCCCGGCCGGAATTGAACCGGCGGCCCCCGCTTAGGAGGCGGGTGCTCTATCCGCTGAGCTACGGGCGCGCTCGGCTGGTGAGTCGTTAGTGTAGCGCCATGTACGCACAATTGGTCGCTGCCTATTCCCGCCGCCGGCCGCGGCGACGCTCGATCGGCGTCGAGATCACGACGGCTCGACGCCACAGACTTGCCATCACGGTGCCGAGGGCTGGCTGCGGCCCGGCTTGCACTGATCTCCTGCAGTCCGCTCTTGTGTGGTCTCGTGGCATCGGCGCCGTTTTCACTTTGTCTGTCGAGAGCAACCGCTACGAATAACGCGTGCCGGTCCGTGTCGCGATTCCGGAACGATTCCGCGGGTCAATCCGCTGGAGCACGGCTTTTTCGATTGCTCGACCGCCGGGCGCGCATCAGGGGCAGCCCGGCAGGGATTCGTTCAGCTGGCAGGCCAGCCGCGACGACTCGGCCAGCATGATTTTGGTCTGGCGCGAATGCCGCCGCGGCGCCGCTCGAACCGCAAACCGTCGCGTCTGCCGAGATCGACGTTGCGGCGCTCGAGGCGCAGTGCGACTTCTGAACGCTCTGAACTGCAGGATGCGATCCGGGCGCGCACGAACGCTGACGAAAGCAATACGTAACTGAACGAAGCGGGCTAC
>ERZ1370068.1424-contig-11316_pt1 | contig 82444 bp, 132 predicted proteins | sample MGYA00561227_ERZ1370068 | MGnify/ENA primary metagenome ERZ1370068 (study PRJEB38410, sample SAMEA6850437) | metagenome | study: Metagenomic assessment of the ecological functions of the soil: analysis of the soil microbiota associated with the...
TTAATACTGCACCTTCTCAAGAACGCTTGCTGCCGGCGGATGGCTGGCGCCGGAAGGACTGCAGCGGATCGAGCATTAGCTCGTTGCTCTCATCCCGGCAACTTCATTTTCTTTCTTCATTAACACCGGTTCAGGCGCTTGCAGGAGCGGCCCTTCCGATGTCCGCTCTCAAGGTTAGCCGCTACTTCAGAAAATGCCCGTGCTGTTTCGGCTCAGTCCAGCCTCTCCCGCTCGATCAGGGCCGCCCACCCGCCGCCGCGCTTCAGCGTGAACTGAGCGCAGCGGCGGCTCGCGGTCGCTTCGTGTACGCCGGGAGCAGACAGCACTGCGCTCCACGCAACCGCAGACCATCGTAAAATAGTAAAGCTTTTTTACCAGTAGCCGATCTTCCGCCGACATCTGTTTGATTCGATCTCTGCCAGCGCCCTTTGCATTTGCAAGGCGCCGGCAAAGCTTCAGCCGAAATCTGCAGTTCCGGGATTCGGAGAGGCTCCGCGTCCAGACCAGGTGGTGTCCATCGCACCGTGCTGAATGAGCGCGACCGTAAATCTCGCGTCCTTCTCTCCAGTCTGCAATGGCAACTTCGGACCGTTCGCGATGTTGATCGCCAGCGAGCTGGGCGAACAACCGCTCGCAGCCATCCGGCCAGCGAGAGCCGCGACCGGAGTAATACGCAAGCTCGCCCGCTTGCCTCCGCCTCCGCGAACACGCGGTGCCGTGCAGTTCCGCCCAAAATGGACTGGGCCAGATCTTCCGCGCTCTCTCTTCACCCGGAACTTGCTGAACGAGCGGCCGAACGACAAGCTGCAGGAGAAGCGCCGCTTCAACCAGATCCGTCCAGGCCGATGATCTCTGTCTGATTATTGCTTGTGAACAAGGGAACCAAAAGGCCTGGACGGATCTTGTTGAGCGCTTCTCCGCAACAGTTCGTTCGGCCGCTCGTTCAGCAAGTTCAAATGAAGAAGGCGCGGAAGATCTGGCCCAATCCATTTGGGCGGAACTGCACGGCCTGCGTGTTCGCGAAGACGGAAAGCCCGCGGGCAAGCTTGCGTATTACTCCGGTCGCGGTTCACTGGCCGGATGGCTGCGAGCGGTTGTCGCCCAACTCGCTATTGATCAACATCGCAAACAGTCGAGGTTGGTACAAACGGAAGAGGACGCGGATTTTGATCGCATCATTCAGCACGGTCAGGATGAGACCACCTGGTCTGGACACGGAGCCTCCCAAATCCGGAACTGCAGATTTCAGCGAAGCTTGCCGGCGCCCAAATGCAAAGGGCGCTGGCAGAGTCCGTCAAACAGATGTCGGCGGAAGATCGGCTACTGGTAAAAGCTTTACTATTTTGATGGTCTGCGGGTTGCGTGAGGCAGGTGCTGTGCTCGGCGTACACGAAGCAACCGCGAGCCGCCGGCTAACTCGGATTCACGCTGAGTTGCGGCAGCAGGTTGAGCAGCTCCTGATCGAGCAGGAAGGCTGGACTCAGCCCGAAACAGCACGGGCATTTTCTGAAGTAGCGGTTAACCTTGAAGACGGACATCGAGCCACTACTGGCGACTGAACCGGTGTTAATGAAGAAAGAAAATGAAGTTGCAGGATGAAAATAATATTAATGCTCAATCACTGATACTTCCGGCGCAAGCAAGCACGCCGGGAAGCGTTCTTGAGAGGGTGCAGTATTAGCCAGATGAAACAAGCTAACAACAACGAGGTCGATCTCCTGCTTGCGGGCGCTTGCGCGCGAGCGCACGAGTGCGGCGTGGCAGAGTGGGTCGGAAAGTGGAGATGCAAAGCAAGCCTCTTCCGCACACCTCGACGCGGACGAACTGAACGCCTACGCGGAAGGAGTGGCGCCGGATCCGGCGCGCGCTCGATACACAGAACATCTCGCAGATTGCGAGGCATGCCGTGGCATCGTGGTAAGTCTGGTTCAGTCTGCAGGCGTAGCGAGGTCGTCTTGAGGTTCCTGAGCAAAAGGGTGGCGCAGGGTTTTGGCAAAGATTAAGTGAGTTCTTGTCGCCCAACAGTTTTGGGTTATGCCATCCCGGCGTTGGTGCTAGCCGCGGTTATCGGAGTCGGGTTTCTGGCGCTAAGGCAACAACAACGCGAGTTCAATTCGTCGCGCAGAATGAACCTAAAGCTGAGGCACCGTCTGTTGCTCAAGAGAAGACTGATTCAGGGCTCAGTTCCGCAGCTCAGCCACAGGCGCCAGTTCAGAATGGGAGACAGTCAGGAACGACTACCGAACTGCCCAGGGAAAAAACTGCTCTCGAGGACCAGAAGCTTCAAGCAGGTCAAGGACTTCTGAAGCCAGACTCAAGTGTTGCGAAAGCGCCGGCGGCGAAGGATGGTGGGCAAGCTGTAGACGATTGGATCCGTTGCCGAGTCGCGACCTTATGCACCCGAACCAAAAGCAGCCGCAGCACCTCCGCCAGCGCGACGTCCTCGACGCCGAAAAATCCGCGGAGCTGGCGAAAGAAGTTCCCGCAAAACGCGAAGAGCAGCCACGCGATCAAGACGAAGTATCCGGGGCGATCCGATGATGTACACGGGCCCAATCGTTCCCGAAGTAATACTGCGCAACCTGCTAGTCAGCGCAGTGCCGGGGTGGACTGCCGGTGTTGCGGGCGGACGTGGACCCAGCGGCATGGATAAGAATAAGAAAGCCGCCGAAGTGGAAACTCGCTCGGTAATGGGAAGACACTTCACAAGACAGGGCGACGCCTGGGTTGATACCGCCTACGAGTATTCGCAAGCAACGGTTCAGGTAGCACGCGGTTCGGATCAGTTTCGCGCGCTGGTTGCCGATGAGCCGGCCATTCGCACCATCGCCGCACAACTAGACGGCGTCGTCATTGTTGTCTGGAAGAACCGTGCCTACCGGATTCAGTAACCCAGGAAACAAACCAGTAGATCTTTTCGTTGTAAGACATGCATGCTGCCTGTCAGTCTCCTGAACAGACTTGAAAGCCTGTCTTCCCAGATTGTGAGGTGGTAACATTACCCGAAGTCTTTTAAGACCACCTGGAGACGCTATGTATTGTCCATCCTGCGGCAACGAAACTTCAGTCGAACTCAAGTATTGCAACCGTTGTGGAACTCATCTTGCGATAGTTCCCGAAAGCTACCCGCGCCGATCGTCAAACCGACGAGGCTGGGCCTGCCGGCGATAGTTCTTGGATTAACGGTCACTATGGAATTGGGATCATAATTAGCGGGGCAACCGAGTTGGTGGAAAGGAACCTTAATGCTGTCGCTGTCGCCTGGATAGTCATCTTCAGTCTAGCCACCTTGTTTGGTTGCACCGCGCTCATGCTGCGCTTCTGGTTAAAGGTCGTCGCCATGAATCGAGAGGTCTATCAGCCGCCGAATCAGGTTCGACCTCCGGCGCAGGCGCCCGCGCAAATGCCGCCGTCGCGGCAACAGTTCCAGCCGCGTCTGGAGCCAATGCCCAGCGTGACTGAACACACCACCCGCACGTTCAGCCCGGCTTATAAAGAAGGTTCCGATCCCGTCTCGCGTTAGCGGTAACCCTAACATCTTGACTATAAGTTTAACCTGAAGCCGATGACTCTAAGCCTACGCCCGTTCAGCGCGCTCTCAACCGCATCGCTCTTAGTCGCAATATCCGCTCTGTTGCTTCTAGTCGTTTCAGCAACTGCCCAGACACGTGACGGCGCGAAAAACGGGGTCTCGGTCGCGCAGTCAGTGACCGCCGCCAGACAACAGCAGATCGCGCCGAATCGTTCAAGAAGTTGACGCGCGCAACATCGAAAGAACAATTCGCAAACTCGTCTCCTTCGGCACGCGCAACACACTTTCGACGCAATCCGATCCGACCCGCGGCATCGGCGCAGCGCGCGATTGGCTGTTCAGCGAATTCTCTAAAGTTGCGGAACAGTCCGGCGGTCGCATGACAGTCGAGAAGCAAACCTTCGAACAACCAAAAGCTGCGCGCGTTCCAGAGCCGACCATGATCACAAACGTAGTGGCGACGCTTAAAGGAACGCAACCGGAATCCGCTGGACGCACCTACATTGTCAGTGGCCATTACGACTCGATGTGCACCAGCCCAACAGACGCCACCTGCGATGCGCCCGGGGCAAATGACGATGCTTCAGGCACGGCCGCCGTTCTCGGAAATGGCGCGCGTGATGGCGAAATACAAATTCGACGCAACCATTATTTTCATGGCTGTGGCCGGAGAAGAGCAGGGGTTGCTTGGTTCAACCTATGCCGCTGAGCAGGCAAAGCAAGAAGGCGTGGATGTCGAAGCGATGTTCACCAACGACATCATCGGGAGTTCGCTGGGCGGCAACGGCATTCGCGATGCCCGAAACCGTCCGCGTGTTTTCTGGAGGGACGTACCGTCAAACGAGAAGCCTGAAGAGGCCACTGTGCGGCGCGGCGTCGGCGGCGAGAATGATTCTGCGTCGCGACAATTGGCGCGCTTTATCAGGGAAGCGGGAGCGCGTTACGTACCGGGACATGCGCGTAATGATGGTTTGACCGTCGCGATCGCTACTTGCGTAGGCGGCGATCATATCCGTTTGTCGAACGCGGTTTTGCGGCCGTCAGATTTACCGAACCGAATGAAGACTATCGCCACCAGCACCAGAATGTGTAGCATTGAAAATGGCGTGCAGTATGGCGACTTGCCGCCAGTATGACGACTTCAACTTCATTGCCAATGTCGCTCGCGTAAACGCAGCTTCGTTAGCAACACTTGCACTCGCGCCGGCCCGGCCAAAGAACGTCGGCCTGCTCACAGCGCGGCTCACCAACGACACCGATCTAAAGTGGGACGCGAACAAAGAACCTGACCTCGCAGGTTACGAAATCGTCTGGCGCGACACTACCTCGCCTGTTTGGACTAACTCACGAGCGGTTGGAAATGTAACGAGCTTCACGATGAAGGGCATGTCGAAAGATAACTACTTCTTCGGTGTTCGCGCAGGTAGACAAAGAGGGAATAAATCTCCAGCCAGCTTTCCGCATCCAGTGAGATAAGGTTCATAAGGCCTCACGACCTTACGGCAACCTCCGGGAAGCGTTTGGCCCCCAAAACGCCAAGCAGTCACAGTTTCACGGAACTCGCGTTTTCCATCCATTTTCGCACTGCGCGCTCATTTGCGGGCGGGACGCCCGCGGTCCCAGCAAATCACTTGAGCTGTTTTTACCTGCAGATTAATTCCTTTCTTCAACCTTATTGACCAGACGTGCGTCTAAACGTTGCTGGAATGAAGCTCTGTTTGGCTAAGATTTAACTCAACGAAATCGGGACGTTTGATATGAAGAGTCCAAATAATGGCTTGTTTCGTCATCGCAAAGGGATCGCAATCCGCGTAATAACGTTTGTTACGACCTCGGCATTGCTTGTCAGCACACTCCCTACCCGGGGTCAGCGCCCAACATAAGGCGACCGCGCAGATTACGACACTTAGGAAGACCAGCGTATTTTGCACGTCCTGAATCGGCTGGGATTTGGTGCGAGGCCTGGAGACCTCGCGCGCGTCAAAGGCGATTGGCCTGGACAACTACATCAACCAGCAACTAAACCCACAGAAGATTAGCGACGCAGTTGCCGACGCGAAGATCAAGGATCTCTCGACTCTCAATATGACCACGGCTCAACTCTACGAGAAGTTTCCGCAGCCCGGGCAATTGCTCAGGCAGATGGAGCGTCGTGGCGAATTACCGGCAGAGCTTGCAGCTGCTCGAGATAACCGCGTGAAGGCCCAAGCTGAACCAGCGCCGAATCAGCCGCCGGCACGAGCAAAGCGATGGAAACGCCGGCTAACACAGGCGAAGCGAAGAAGGATGCTGACGCGCCGAGCGACAATCCAGAACCGCGCGACAATCAAAAATATCGTCAGGCACTGCGCGAGTATTACCTTGAACACGGGCTGCAATTACCGCAACGCATCTCGGCTGAACTGCAAGCCTCGCGAATTCTTCGAGCGGTGTACAGCGAGCGACAGTTACAGGAAGTGATGGTTGATTTTTGGACCAACCACTTCAACGTGTTTGCCGGCAAGGGTGCCGATCGCTGGCTCCTGACCGCTTATGATCGTGACACGATCCGTCCCAACGCGATGGGCAAGTTTTCGGACCTGTTACTGGCTACTGCCCAAAGTCCGGCAATGCTTTTCTACCTGGACAACTTCCAGAGCGTTAGTCCGAATGCGCAAGCGGCTCCGGGCCCGGGCCAGCGATTGCTGAACCAGCAGCGTGGTGGACTACTCGGCGGGCTGATGCAGCGCAATCGCAATCCCGAGGGGCGCACCGCAGCCACCGACGAATGCGCAACGGCAGCGGCGCGGCATCAATGAAAACTACGCCCGCGAACTTATGGAATTGCACACCCTGGGCGTTGACGGCGGCTACACGCAGAAGGATGTTCAGGAAGTTGCGCGTTGCTTTACCGGCTGGACGATCTTTGCGCCGCGTGGTGGCGCAGCCGCGACGCAGTCAATGCTAAACGGACCGCGTGCGGAACTGTTGCGCGAAAACGCGGGAAAGTTTTTCTTCAACCCGCGCACGCACGATGATGGCGAAAAAATTGTTTTGGGCCACAAGATTCCTGCCGGGGGCGGAATAAAAGATGGTCTGACTGTGCTGGACATCCTTGCACATAGTCCCGCGACGGCGAAGTTTGTTGCTACCAAGCTGGTGCGCCATTTCGTTTCGGATAATCCACCGCCAGGTCTGGTAGATCGCGTTGCCGCGACTTTCACGAAGACCGACGGCGACATCCGCGAAATGCTCGAACGATCTTCTTCTCGCCGGAGTTCAATTCGCGGAGGCCTATCGAGCCAAGATAAAGCGGCCTTTCGAGTTAACCATCAGTGCGATCAGAACGTTGGGCGGCGAAACAACCGGCGGCCCACAATTGCATCAATGGATCGCCCGCATGGGCGAACCGCTCTACGGGTTCCAGACGCCCAATGGCTATTCCGACCTGGCCGAAAGCTGGGTAAATACGGGTGGCCTGCTGGAGCGTTTCAATTTTGGATTGACGCTCGCAAGCAATCGCATTCCCGGAACTCGCATCGACCTAAAACAGTTTGTTTCCAGGCGGGGATGGTCAGTGGCTGAACAAGTCCCAAATCATGGATCGGTTTCTGGACTTGATCGTGGCCGGAGACATAACTCCGAAGACCAAAGAAGCGCTCTTGAAACAACTAGATGAACAAGTCGCGCTGGTTGTCCCAGCGATGAGCGCGGGGACTTCGAGATCGAACGAGAGCATGACGAATGAATCGAATGAATCGAACGCATCGATGGATAGAGAATCGCAGCTCAGGCGACCAGGGCAGCGACAACAGCTAGCCCGTGCAGATGCCAACATTAGTGATCCGATGACGAAGATTGTGGGATTGATACTAGGCTCACCGGAGTTTCAGAGACAGTAGGAAACTCGAGAACTAGAGGTTTTACGAACATGAATCGAAGATTTTTTATTAGATCTGGAGGCGTTGCGCTAGCCAGTTTTGGTCTGACGGGTTGCGGCGCCGTCATTTCTGCAACGCGCTGGTGCTCGGTCAGACTCGTGAGCGCTTGACCGGTGGCCGGCATAAAACCCTGATCGCAATTTTTCAGCGCGGAGCAGTCGACGGATTAAATATGGTGGTGCCTCACGGCGAGCGTGCCTATTACGATTTGCGTCCCGGGATCGCCGTCACGAAACCGCAGGTGGGAATGCCGACGCCGTAGTTAATCTCGACGGGTTTTTGGATTTCATCCTTCGCTCGCGCCGCTTAAGCCGCTGTGGGACTCGAAGCGTCTGGCCATAGTTCACGCGGCGGGTTCACCCGATAACACTCGTTCCCATTTCGACGCGCAGGATTACATGGAGTCAGCAACGCCTGGAGTTGAAGGCGACAACCGACGGGTGGCTCAATCGCTACTTGCAAAGCAAACCTGAACCCGCAGCGTAGTCCGTTCCGCGCCGTCGTCTATGACGCAACTGACGCCGCGAGCAATGCAGGGGAAGGCGCCAACGTTGGCGATATCGAACCTGGCGGATTTCACAATTCGCGCTGGCAAAAGTTCTGCCAGTGTGCAGGACGGCTTTGAAGCAATCTATGATCAGACGGTGAACGATGTCTCTCGGAGGAACTGGTAAAGAAACTTTTGAAGCGGTCAACTACCTGAAGAAAGTTAATCCAGTGCAGTACAAGCCGGAGAATGGTGCCCAATATCCGCGCACGCCGTTTGGTAATTCATTGTTACAGATTGCCCAATTGATTAAAGCGGGCGTCGGTTTGGAAGTAGCTTTCACCGACACACCCGGTCTGGAATTGGGATACTCACTTCAACGAAGGAAACGGTCGCGGGCAGCTCGGCAATCTGCTGCAACAGTTCAGCCAGCAGCATTGCCGCCGCTCTACATCGACCTGGGGCAGCGGATGGACGATGTTGTGATCTTAACGATGTCGGAGTTTGGCCGTACCGCGCGGGAGAATGGAAGTCGCGGCACCGACCATGGTCACGCTAATGCGATGTTTGTTCTCGGCAACGATGTTCGCGGTGGCAAGGTTTATGGTCAGTGGCCCGGGCTCCGGAGTGATCAGTTGTACGACGGTCGCGATTTGGCGTTAACTACCGATTTCCGCGACGTTTTCGGAGAGAGTCGCGCGAAGACACCTAGAACGTCGAACCTTGCGAAGCAGTGTTTCCGGGCTACGCTTCGACATGCAGCCGAAGTTTCAGGAGGGTTCCTGGATAGAAGACAAGTAGGTAAAGTGAAGGGTGAAAAGTGCAAAAGTCAAATGTGAACGTATGAGACGTAAGGCGCAATGCTCCCAACTCTGAACTCTGAACCTCTCGCGTGGCACTTCGTCACTCTGTTCCCTACCACCTCAACCTGCCAAAGCGATTAATTAAGTAGAAAGCATCACTACCGCAATCAACGAAACGATCACCGCGAGGGTGAGTGCTTCGTTGTCTCGACCTGCCTGGACCGCATCGTAGATCGCAACTGAAGCAGTTTGCGTGCGGCCGGGGATGTTACCCGGCAATCATGATCGTGACACCAAAGTCACCCGGTGCGCGACGGAAGGCGAGTGCGGTCGCAGCCGAGTCCACGCCGCGCGAAAGCGAGCGGCAGAAGTGACACGAAGAAGATCATCCGGCCGCCGAGACCGAGAGTGGTGCGCAGGCTGCAGCCTCAAGTTCGGTGTCGACACCTTCAAATGCAGCGCGAAGACTTTTGGTAACCAGTGGCAGCGCGTGAATCGTAGCGGCAATGATCGCAGCTCCGACGGTGAACGTGAGCCGAATACCCAGGCGGTGATACAAAAACCCGCCGAACGGGAGCAGGTGCCGAGCAAGACCAGCGGGTAGTAACCAAGTACCGTCGGCGGCAACACCAGCGGCAGCGTGATTAAAGAGTCGATCAGGTGACGGCCGGGAATCGCTTGCGTGCCAGCAGCCACGCCAGCGCCGAGCCGGCGACGAGCGCAATCAGCGTCACGCGGCGCTCGCGACCGCGAAGGAGAGCTTGATGGGAAACCAGTCGATGTTGCCGGCGAAATACATTCAACTATCGCTCGATCCGCGATGACGGCAATAATCCCGCAGTGGTCCACCGCTTGCCACCTTTGATCTTCATCGGCAGTGCGATGACCGAGAACCCTTGTTGGGCAGCCTGTCCGAGGTTGGCGACGTTTTCGAAGGCTGGAATGTCTTTGGCGAACAGAGTGCGATGGCTTTCAAAGAGCTTTGATTGCCCGTAATCAATCGCTGGCGGTATCGAGACCGATGGCTTTGATTCTTCTGTTTTGCGTCAACCAGCGCGCCGCATCAGGATGCAGGCCGGGAAAGGCTGAAGCTTTGCGACCGCGGCAGCGCCACGCTCGTCGGTGCCAAGGTATCTTTTCCGATCAGGGTAGAACTTTCCGAAACCGGTACGCAGCAACACGATGGACCCTAGTCGCTATCTTTCCATGCAGCTGTTCCCAGTCTTCAAAGTCGCTTTCCATGATGAGATAGTCAGGATTTTTCTCGCACTGCTTTGTTACGTCAACTACGATCCCTGGTCCTATGAGTTGTTCGACCGAATTTGATCTGCCGAGTTTCGCCCTTTTGCAAAATGGACTGGCGCATCGATATGGGTACCACCGTGCTCAGCCACCGAATACCGGTAAGCCGAATAGTAGTAGCCTTGTTCAGTAGTACCCTCGAAATCTTTTTCGAGATGAAGGTCTCGGCGGTGGGCCAGTAAACGGCCGAGGAATCGAATGAGTAGGATAAGTCAATGATCGTCCCAGGGGAAAACCGGCGGTCCGAGTTCTGAGCATTAGCCACGCCTGTTGCGGCCCCGGTGAGCAAAGCAGAAGTGAAATCAGCAGGCCAGAACCGTTTCATCGCGAATCCTCCATCAGTATCAGTAAAGCGTTGTGTCGTACATTTGCAGCGGGCATGTTAACGCAGAGCGCCAGTTTGTCAGAACCTGAAGCGGAGGTGACTGTAAATCCAGACTCGGTCGCCACCATTCCGATGCTGACCGCGGCGAGTCTGGTTAAGGCGTCAGACTTGCGGTTACAATCCCGCTGCTCGCTAGGCACTTTCTCGTCATGATTCCACCCCAAGGTTAACGCTATGATTGATTTCAGCATCCCGCCCGAACTCGAAGCCGTGCGCCAAAAGCACACCGCCTTCATGGAAGAGTTTGTCTATCGAACGGACACAAACTGGTTGAAGACGAGAGGCTGCCGGCCGATCTCGAAGCCGAGTTGCAGGAACGTGTAAAGGCGCGGGGCCTTTGGGCGCCAAATCTTCCAACCGAGTGGGGCGGCATGGGAGTCGGCTTTACATCGGCCAGGCGCTGATAGAATGAGATCGTCGGTAGATCGGTTTTTGCCCACGTCTGTTCGGCAATGCTGCGCCTGATGCCGGCAACGCTGGGTTGACTTACTGATCACGCAGCTACCAACGAACAGAAAGAAAATATACCTGCGCCCACTGGCGGCCGGCAGCGTGCGTTCCTGTTTTGCGATGACGAGGCCGAGGTTGCCGGTTCTGATCCGACTGGACTGCAAGCTACGGCTGTGCGCGACGGCGACGAATGGGTCATAAACGGGCACAGAGTGGTTCATAAGCGGCGCGATCGGCTCGGCGCGTTCGCAATCGTTATGGCCGTCACCGACACGAACGCGGCGGCGCACGCACGCGCCAGCGCCGATCGCTTGTTCCGACAAACACGGCGGGATTCAACATCGTGCGTGCTGTGCCGGTGATGGGGTCCGGCGGCGTTGGCGGCCACTGCGAGATTCGCTTCGAAAACTGCCGCGTGCCGGCCGGAAACCTGCTCGGTGAGTTGGGCGCCGGATTTAAGTTGGCGCAGGCTCGACTCGGTCCGGGCACGAATTCAGCACTGCATGCGTTGGATTGGCGCCGCTCAGCGGAGTTTTGAAATGATGTGTGCCTACGCGCTCAGAAGCGACAATCCTTTGGCGAGTCGCTGGCAAAGGAAGCAGACGGTGCAAAAATTGGATTGCCGACTCGGCGGCGGAGATCAATGCCGCGCGCCTGATGACGCTGAACGCCGCCTGGAAACTGGATCGCGGCGACGACGCACGCGTCGGATTTCGCTAATCAAATTTTTCGGCGCACGCGTGCTGCACGATGTGATTGATCGCGCTATTCAAGTGCATGGCGCCTTGGGATACTCAAAGATACACCGCTCGAGATGTTCTACCGCGACGCGCGCGCCGCGGAGAGTTTACGATGGACCTGATGAAGTTCACGAGCGGGTAGTGGCGCAACGGATACTCAAGTTATTTGCTGGGACCGCCGGGCGTCCGCCCGCCCAGATACGATACGAAAGTGCTCGCGCTAACGCGCTCGTTGCAGGCGGGACGCCCGCGGTCCCGAGGGAAGAGCTTGACTGGAATGCTAAAGGGTAAATGATCTCAATTGACGACAATGCATCGGTGAGGGGCCGGTGAAGAGTTGGACCTCCGTTCGCCTCGACAGTTATCTGCGCGAACAATTGGATGTTGATCCAGCAGCCGCGATCAGAACTCAAAAGCAATTCCCGGGCGGCCATTCGAGATCTCACCTACTTAATTCGCTACGGTAATCGCGAGTTTGTGCTGCGGCGTCCGCCGATGGGACCGGTCGCGCCGACAGCGCATGACATGCCGCGGGAATACAAGTTACTTTCCGTGATCAATCCGCACTATCCACTTGCTCCCAAGCCTGTGCTCGTTTGCGAAGACACTTCAATTATCGGCGTGCCCGCTTTTACCTGATGGAGCGACGTCGCGGTCTGATCGTGCGATTCAAGGTGCCGGAGCAGATTGGTGAGAATCTCGCCTTGCGCCTGAGGCTGAGTGAAAGCGTGGTTGACACTCTGGTCGCGCTCCACGCAGTGGATATTCAGTCAAGCGGGATTGTCCAGATCGGCAAGCCGGCTGGGTTTGTCACGCGCCAGGTGCGTGGATGGGCGGATCGCTGGCAACGCTCGAAAACTGGTGAACTGGCTGAGATGGATCAGGTCATCAACTGGTTAGTGGATCGAATCCCCGCAGAAAACGATACCGATGCGACAATTGTTCACAACGATTTCAAGCTCGATAACATCATGCTCGACCCCGATGATCCGACGCGCGTTGTGGCAGTGCTTGACTGGGAGATGTGCACCGTCGGCGATCCACTCGTAGACGTCGGCCTTTTCCTTAGTTACTGGACAATGAAGGGAACGGACGGCGGGTCGGATCAGAACAGGTCATTACGCGCGGTCACCAACGGGCCCGGCTGGATGACACGTGAAGAGCATCATCGAGCGTTATGAAGCCAGGACAGGCCGCGATCTTTCTCGCATCGTCTTCTACGAAACCTTTGCGCGGTTCAAGGTTGCGGTGGTGATTCAGCAAATCTACTTTCGCTTCGTACGAGGTCAAACGCACGACGAGCGCTTTCGCAACCTTGATGGTCTCGTGAGAGAGCTGAGTCGAGAAGCGCTGACTTTGGCTGAGCAATCAGGGATCTAATGTTGAAGAGCGGGGGCAAACCCGCCTTTGCTGACTTGAGAGATCCTCCATCTGTCCCGATACTCTAGTGCATTGAGAGCCTCTCATAAGGTCTGCCACTCACGTCCGATCAGTTCGAGGTCAGGAAGGTGGGCTTGCCCCGCTCTGTGATTAGAAAGATGGCCTTTGCTTCAGAGATCCTTCGCTTCGAATCCCTGCCTTCGACAAATCTCGAGGCAGCGCGGCGTGCCATCGACGGCGCCGCGGAAGGGCTTTGCGTCGTTGCCCGCGAACAGACAGCGGGGCGTGGCCGGCTCCGGCGCCAGTGGAGTTCGCCAAAGGACGCGAGGTCTCTATTTCAGCATTGTTCTACGTCCACAGTTTGAACAAAACCACCTGGTCGTTGCTTACCTAATGGCTGCAGTTGCGGTGAACGACGCTTTGCGGGAAGCTTGTGCTCTCGTGACGGATATAAAGTTGGCCCAACGATATTCTCGCGAACGACGGGAAACTTTGCGGCATTTTGGCGGAAACTGTTGAAACGCCTCTGGGTCGTGCGGTAGTCGTGGGCATCGGCATCAATCTGACAAAGCATTCGTTTCCCGAAGAGTTCGAGCTGGTGGCAACATCTGTAGAAACTGCAACCGGTCGCAGTCACGATTTCGAAACTCTTCCTGGGTGCCCTGATCGTTGCCTTAGAAAAATACTACGCCGGGCTAAGTGAAGGCGATGGTCCGGAAGCAATCATCCGCGAGTGGTGCGCGCGTTCGTCTTATGCCGAAGGTAAAGCTGGTTCAGTGATGAAGAGCAATGAAACTCTGGTGGGAACAACACGCGGACTTCAAGCGATGGGGCTTTGCGCGTAGAAACACCTACTGGAATTAGAGTTGTGCGTGCCGGCGACGTGACCAGCGTACGGCCAAGCCAGGAACTCTCATGATTGCAAGTAAGCGCATCATCTTAGCTACCTTCGGTTCGTATGGCGACATCCATCCCTATCTGGCGATCGCCGCGGGTTGCATTCGCGTGGTCACTCATCCAGTAATCGCAACCAGCGAACTATATCGCGAGAAGTTGGTAGCGGGAGGGTTTAACTTTGTTCCGGTGCGACCACACATTCCGCCGCCGCAGGAACAGGATCCGGCGATGATGGAGAAGGTCATGAATCCGAAGTCCGGCAGCGGCTTTCTGCTCAACGAAATGCTGTTTCCCTTCGTGCGCGAAGGCTATGAAGATCTATTGCGAGCCGTCGCTGGGGCGGACCTGTTATTGACGCATCCGATTTCTTTCGCGGGCCCGCTGGTTGCACAGAGACGGGCCTGCCCTGGATCTCGAGTGTGCTCGCCCCAGTCTCATTCATGTCGGCTTACGATCCGCCAGTTCCACCTTTCTGGCCGTGGATGCAGCACGTGCAGTTGCTCGGCCCACGTTTTGTTGCGGCGTTTTCAAGCAGGTCAAGAAGTATTACAAGAACAAGAGACTATGAAGTGTTTCGCGAGGAGCTTGGTTTGCCTGATCGTGGCGGTCCGGTATTTGAAGGGCAGCATTCTCCGACGCTAATACTGGCGCTGTTTTCCGCATTGTTTGCGCAGCCCCAACCGGATTGGCCGCCGGCAAGCGCGGATCACTGGGTTTCGCCTTCTACGATGGCCGGAATGAGCTCGCGATGCCCCCGGAGTTAACCAGGTTTCTAGACGAAGGCCCACCTCAATTGTTTTCACACTTGGCTCCTCGGCCGTCTGGGTCGCACGCGACTTCTACCGTGAAAGCATAGCCGCAGCAAAACTATTGGGCCGGCGCGCCGTGCTGTTGATTGGCGATGAACGGAACCAGCTTAGAGAATCGCTGCCGCCGGAAATCATCGCGGTGGACTACGCGCCCTTCGAGGCACTCCTGGCGCGTGCCTGCGCCATGGTGCATCACGGCGGAGTCGGCACCACTTCCAATGGTTTGCGCGCGGGAATTCCGACGTTGATTGTGCCGTTTGCATTTGACCAACCCGATAACGCCGCGCACGCCGCACGGCTCGGCTGCAGTCGCACCTTGCCGCGCGCAAAATACTACGCGGCGCGCGTGGCGAAAGAACTCGACATTCTGCTGACAAAGCCTGAACATACAGCCAAAGCGCGCGAGATCGGTGGACTCTTACGAAGGGAAAAGGGTGCGGCAGTTGCCGCCGATCTGATTGAACAAGTCTTACAAGCCGAGGATGGTGTGATAGCCGCGGGGCCAGAGGAACCGGTTTATGCTGCTTGTGATTGATGCCGGGAATACAAATACGTCGCTCGGTGTTTTCAGCGGCGCGCAACTCGTTGCCCACTGGCGGCTGACCACGGCGCGCTCGCGGACAGTGGACGAGTATGGCGTTCACGCTCGAAATTTGTTTGAGTTGGCCGGTATCGATTTCAAAGCCATCAGCGCCATTGCGATCGCTTCAGTAGTGCCGCCGTTGAACTACACTTTGAAGACCATGGCGGAGACCTATTTTCATCTGACGCCGCTCTTTGTGGATCACACGACAGATGCCGGACTGAAGATACTGTATGAGCCGGCTTCCGACGTCGGGGCCGACCGGATCGTTGATGCCGTCGCCGCAATTGGAAATATGGAGCGCCCTGCATCGTGGTTGATTTCGGCACCGCCACCACCTTCAATGCGATCAATGCAACACGGCGAATACGTTGGCGGCGTAATTACTCCGGGTATCATGATTTCAACCGACGCTCTGTTTGAGCGTACCGCCAAGCTGCCGCGCGTCGACATCCGGCGGCCGCAAACGGTTATTGGCTCTTCAACGATTACAGCGATGCAGTCGGGGCTTTATCATGGTTACGTGGGACTGGTAGACGGCGTGCTGCGAAAGATGATTGATGAAATAGGTGGAGCGCGGGCGCCCCGGGTAATTGGCACGGGCGGTTTAGCGCCGCTGATTGCCACCGGCTCTGAATTCATCGAGCTCGTGGACGAAACGCTGACGCTCGAGGGCCTTAGAGCTGATTTATGAACGAACACATCTAGTAGCCCAAAGTCCAAAGTCCAAAGTCCAAAGTCCAAAGTCGCAGACTTGATCTTGATCATTTCTTCTGCACGTTTTGTTACACACATTGAATCCACTTGAGCTACCCCAGATTTTGACTTTAGACTTTGGACGTCGGATTTGAATCATTTCAATTACTTTACTGAAATCGAAGACGCGTTTGTTCGCCGTCGTGCCAAACACCTGCTGCTTAGTCCGATGGACTGGGCGCTCATTGAGAGTTGGAAAGAGATGAGCGTGCCGCTGCACGTGGCTTTGCGCGGCATCGAAAAGGCTTTTGATTCGTGGGAGTCAAAGCCTCGCAAGCGAACGATTAAGAGTCTGCTCTACTGTCAGGAAGAGGTTGAAGCGCAATTTGCGGAATGGCGCGAGGCGCGAGTTGGCGCTGCCGATGAAGCGGGTGAGCGCGAAGAGAGCAGCGCGCAAAGAAGCAAGGAAGCACTACCCTTTTCCAGAGCGGCGATACTTGAACATCTGCAACGTGGTCGAATGAGTCTGTTGGCAGTCTGCTCGGCGCGCAAGAAGGCCGGCACTGACGACTTCACGGATACTCTCGAAAGAGCCGCGGCTTTGCTTGCGGAAGTTGAGGCAGAACTTCGCCGCGAGCGCTGCGCCCGACGCGCAGAAACTGGAGCAGTCGCTTTCCGGGCTGGAACGAATGATCAGCGATGCTATTCGCGCCGTTGCAGGCTCGGAACAAATCGCTACAATCGAAGGCGAAGTGAAAGAGCAGTTACAGCCCTATCGCAAACACATGGAGCCGGCGGTTTACCAACAGACGTTTGCAAACCTTCTGCTGAAGCGACTCCGCGAGCAGTTTGGAATTCCGCGTCTCAGTTTGTTTTATCTCTAATCACCCCGAAGGAGATTTCGCCCATGGCTGAAATGACTATCAGACGCTTTAATGTTTTTTCTGTTGCCAGGATGCAGGGATTCCTGGCTTTTGTAATCGGATTGCTGATCGGAGTCATCTACGGATTCGCCTTCATGATCTTCGGCGCGGCCATCTCGAGCCTGGCGCCACAAGGAGATAGTCAGACCATGGGAGGAGTCGGCGCGATCGTTATCGGGTTGGCAATAATGATCGCCGTCCCAATTCTCTACAGCATCATTGGTTTTATCGGCGGCGCGATCGGAGCGCTGGTTTACAACCTTGCTGCCGGTGTGGTCAGGGGCTTGAAGTTTGAACTCGAAAGCGTCGCTCCAGCTTATGCGCCACCGCCAGCACAGCAGTGGCGCGCCGCGTAGAGATATTTGGCCCCTTAGTCCAGCTTGATGCGGATGCGTACGGATCTGAAAACCAAGAAAGCCATATGCCGGGATTCTACCGACCTGCTTTTGGTCTGTGAAGATCCGCGCTAATCCGCGATCAAAATCGCTCCGCATGATGATGACAAACGAAGAAGAAAAACTTTCGAAGTGGAGATTGAGCGGTTGTTGCCGGGCGGCGTAGGTTTGGCGCACGCAGATGGTCTGACGTTATTCGTCTCGCTCGCCGCTCCCGGGATACGCTGCGCGTTCGGGTCGAGCGGGTCCAGGGAAGGTAGGCTTCGCCTCGATTGTTGAGATTCTAAAACCGTCCGCCGTCCGCGTTGAGCCGCCCTGTCCTTACTTCGGAAGCTGCGGTGGCTGCGACTTTCAACAGTTGACTTATGAAGCGCAATTGCAGGCGAAGGTTGAAATGATTCGTGACTGCTTGCATCGTATCGCAGGCCTTGAAGCTCCCGGCGAGATCCACATAACGCCGTCGATTAACCAGTGGCACTACCGATCCCGCGCCAGCTGGCAAGTTGAGGCCAAAGAAAAACTTCTCGGATATTTTGAAAGAGGTTCAAACCGCGTTTGCGATGTGGAGTATTGTGCAGTGCTTGCTCCGCACTTGGAAGAAGCACTTGAGCGGGTGCGTAAAGAAGTAGTAGCCAGAGACGTTCGGCAGTTGCGGCACGTTGACGTGGTTGTGGGTGATGAAGGCGTTTCTGTTGCGCCGTCGATCGCCGGTTTCACTCCACGGACGGTGAGTCGCCGAATCGCCGGTGAAAATTACTCCTTCAGCGCCGACACGTTCTTTCAGGTCAATCATGAATTGCTCGAGCCTCTGATTGACGCAGCGTTGGGTGATGCAAAGGCCAGCTGGCAATCGATCTCTATTGTGGAGCAGGGCTATTCACGCTGCCGTTGGCGCGCCGGTTCGCGCGCGTGACCGGTGTCGAGGCCCACCTGCGCGCGGTAGAATTTGCGCGCCGCAATGTCGAGCGCGCAAAACTGGCAAACGTGGAGATCGCAAACCTGGGCGTGGCAGACTGGGTGAAACATTCGCTTTCATTTGAAGTGCTCGACTTTCTGCTGCTCGATCCTCCTCGAGTTGGTTGTGAGAATGCAGTCATCGCGGGAATACTGGCCCTACGCCCGCGCCGTATGTCCTACGTATCATGTGATCCGGCAACCCTGGCTCGCGATCTCAAAAAGCTTACCGCCGATGGCTATGTTCTTGAATCTGTCGCCGCTTTTGATATGTTCCCGCAGACTCATCACGTGGAGATAGTTGCTCGACTGGTGATGGATAGAAATAGCCTTGACTGAACTCTCGTCAGCGATTTGCATACGCGAGTCGGTCAAGTGATTGTCTGGGACCGCGGGCGTCCCCGCCCGCAAATGAGCGCGAAGCGCGAAAGAATTGGGAGCTACTTCTGAAAGACGGCGCGCCTGTGGCGCGTTTGCGGGCGGGACGCCCGCGGTCCCAACAATCACTCGACTTTTCGGGAATTGACAAGGCCCGTTAACCGGCATATCGTGCGCATCGCATTCTGCCTTGGATTTGGTCACGCCGCTTCGCTTAAACACCGCTTAGAACAGTCAACGCGCCTTCACCTTCTGCTGTCAGGATCGATGCCGGAACTTACTTACGCACAAGAGCCTGCGATTCATGCGCGGCCTGGAGCCTTTGCTTTGTATCCTTTGGCCCAACTCGCTGTCGCATTTGCCTTAGGAATTTTGGGCGGATCGTATTTCGCAGTTCACTTATCGTTGCTGATTTCCAGCGCGGCGCTGGCTACCCTGCTCGCTGGAATCGCCATCCTGACAAGCGACGGAAAAGAAATGCGAGCAGCAGGAAAAAGAGTGCCACGGTTTTCGCAGTGCTTGCCATGTTCATGGTTGGAGCGACACTGGAGTCAATCGAGAAGAATAAGATTCCAGCGAACCAACTAAGGAGTCTGCTTGATAAGGGAGTAGTTGCGATTGGTGAGCCCGTTGAACTGACGGGTGTGTTGGAGCGCGATCCGGAACTTGCTCCCGATCGTTTGTACCTGCAGCTGCGCGCTGGAAAGAATTCGGTCGCGCGATCAATTGAACCGGACGCTCCGGGCAAAGCGACTCAGCCTGATTCAATCGAGCGGGAGGCAACCGGAGTAGTGAGGCTGCTTGCCTCCGTTCCAACCGACACCGGCAAACAAGAATTTGATCAGCTTGACTTGCGCTATGGCGCGCGCATTAGGGTAATGACCATGCTTGAAAGGACGGACAGCTTTCGCAATCCGGGAGTTTCTTCGTTCACAGAATATTTGGATCGGAAGGGCTACGATGCCACCGGCTTCGTAAAGAGTGCGTTGCTGGTTGAACGTCTGGAAAATGTTCGAGTCTTTCTGCCGCTGCGGTGGCTCTACGGATGGCGTCGCAAACTGCAAACCGAAATCGACTCGCGATTTTCGAGAGACGCCGCCGGCGTTCTTGACGCGGCGCTGCTTGGCAATCGCTACAACCTTTCTCGCTCAACCTCGGAGCGATTTCGTGAAGGTGGGACTTTCCACGTACTAGTCATTAGCGGGCTGCACATCACTTTTCTTGGCGGCCTGGCTTTTCTGATCGCGAGGCGTTTCACCAGAAACGCCCTGCTGCAATTCCTGTTGTCAGCGGCAGTATTGTGGGCTTATTCGGTCGCGGTTGGCGCTGAGTCGTCGGTCGTTCGAGCCGCGTTGATGTTCACAATCGTTCTCTTCGCGCCGCTCGTTGCGCGGCGAGCCACATCCTTGAATGCTCTCGGCGGCACGGCGCTCGTCCTGCTTGCGTGGCGTCCGAATGATCTTTTTCGATCCGTCGTTTCAACTGACCTTTGTTTCGGTGTTGGCAATTGTAGTATTCGCCTGGCCGCTATTGGAAAAAGTGTCCGCAATCGGCTCCTGGCGTCCAACCCGGGAAACTCCCTACCCGCCTTCGTGCGCGCCCTGGTTGCTCAGCTTTTCCGAGAGTCTGTTTTGGAGTGAACGAAAAGCCATGCGCGAACTCGAGCGTGCGAACTACAGCTGTCGACTCTTCAAGGCGCCGCTTGCAGGACAACTCGAGCGAATGCATTTGCAGCGACCTCTGCGATATGTGTTTGGCGCCATCCTGGTCTCCGCCGCTGTTCAAATGTCTTTGCTTCCGTTCCTGGTTATCTATTTTCATCGACTTTCATTCGCTTCATTCCTGCTGAATATCGGAGTCAGTTTAATGATGGCAGTCGTCGCGATTATTGCGGCTGCGGCTCTGGTCTTAGCGCAGTTAAGTTTGACCCTTGCCACGCCGCTAATCAGCGTCACGAATTTTCTGAACTGGGTAATGGTGCACAGCGTCGATCCATTTGCGAGAGTTGGTGCAGCTTCAGTCCGTTTGCCTGAGTACACTGGTTGGGCCAGCGCCGTCTACGGCTTGTATTACCTGCCGCTTTCGCTGTTGGTGGTTTCGTTGTCACGCTGGAAACCCTTTGATCTCCCCAGTCAACAACGAAGAAAGCGCGCCGGTCTCGGGTCAAGATTATTGCTCTACTGGCTCCAACTATTCGCCATCGGCTTGGTTGTCGCGCATCCTTTCAGTGCCGGCCGCCCGACCGGAAAACTGCGCGTAGACTTTCTCGACGTGGGACAGGGCGATTCAGCTCTAGTTACTTTTCCGGATAACACATAACGCTGCTGATCGATGGCGGCGGCCTTCCCGGTCCGTTTGAAAGAACAATAGATTTTCGGAACTCGACGCTTCCGGCGAAGAATCACTCGAACGCGAAACACGGAGCATTGGCGAGTCGGTAGTTTCGGAATATCTCTGGTGGCGAGGGCTGGATCATGTCGACTATGTTCTGGCTACGCACGCCGATGCAGACCATATCGACGGCTTGAACGATGTGGCTCGCAACTTCGCGGTGCGCGCTGCTTTGGTCGCACGAACTCCCGGCAAAGATGAGGAATACGCGAAGATCGCGGAAACTCTGGCGGAGAGGGATATCCCACTGCGGCTGATTGGCGCTGGAGATGTGCTGAGGTTTGGAGCGCGTAACAGCCAGGGTCCTATGGCCGGCGCCTGGAGAAAATCCGAACTTCGCCCTCGCGCAACAACGATTCGATCGTCCTGCGTTTCCAACTTGGTGAGCGCGCTGCTGCTCACAGGCGACATTGAAATGGCGGGTGAGGACGGCATGTTGCGATCCGGCGAGGACTTGCGCGCTGATGTCGTCAAAGTCGCGCACCATGGCAGCAAGACGTCATCCACCGAAGGCTTCATCGCTGCTGCCCGGCCGCGTTTCGCAATTATTTCCGTTGGCCAAACTTCGATCTTTGGTCACCCGAATGGAGAAGTTGTTGAACGATGGAAACGGAGTGGCTCGCAGGTGCTTACGACCGGGAAAAGCGGGACGATAACGGTTACAACTGACGGACGCGAAATGGAAATCGAGACCTTTGTTAAGACAGCAATGACTAACCTTGAAGAAGTTAAACCATCTGATCTGTTTCGTCGGGAACGTAAAGGTCGATCGTTGCGCTGCCGGGCTTGTAAGTATGAAGGACACCGAGTGGCGGAGCATATACGTGAAGCGTGACGAGGTCGCGCTCACTCACGTCCGATTGCCGAGCTGATGGATGTCGGGCACATCTGAGCCGGTAACTGCTCCAGAGCGCGTGTTCGCGCGCGCTTTTATATTCGAGACCGTCAACCGGATCGTAGGTAAAAGTTGTTTCCCACAAGAGGCCCTGACAGACCTTGACGCCGCCATGCGAGCCGTTGTGATCGTGGAATGGGAGTGCGTTGGCCGGGACGCCAGCACAACACCAGCATCTCCACAAACTTGTTCCGACAAACTCGATGGCGCCAGTAGTTGCCTTCCTTAAAACCGATATACGGTTCTAAATCTTCGGTTGAGATCTCTGACTTTTCCAGCCACTCGTAGATCTGCGCGAGTTCGGGCGCGCTGTCCAGCGATTCAAGCGCCGCGACTAAAGACTGTAACGAAAATGGATGGTCCGGATCCAGACTTCATCGGTTGCAAGACTATCGATTGTTTCCGGGTGCGTGGACAAGTTCAGTTATCTCCTGCGTGGGGCCCGCGTGAATAAGTCGCCATGCCCTTATATTCTCTCGCGGGAAAGGAGTCAAGACGTTGGTGGTTTTTGGAACACTTGAAAACGCAAAACCTTATTGAGAAATCGAAATCCTGCGCGCCGCTTCACCGTCTCCTGATATGTTGATTCGCCAGATATCGGCCGTTAACGGATAGTTTCTGAGGCGTTCTGCCCATTCGATGACAATGACCGCGCGCTCATCAGTCAGCAACTCATCGAGGTCAACCGCATGCGCAGCAGCAGCCCCTTCATCCAGGCGATAAAGATCGATGTGAAAAAGACGGAGCCGACCCATATGAGGATTCACCAACGTAAACGATGGGCTGGTTACTTCTTCAGGGTCGATGTCGAAAGCAGCGGCGAGGCCCTTTACGAAAACAGTTTTGCCGGCGCCCAGGGGTCCGTTAAGCAAGAGAACTTCGCCGCCGCTGAGTTGGGCGCCAATCTGCTTGCCGAGAGCAAAAGTTTCAGCGGCGTCGGACGTCTGAAATTCACCGGTTGTGATCTGGCGGATCGCATTCATGATTGGAAAAGTACTGGCACTAACGCGTCGTCCTGGGGTATTCACCTTTGGATCGAGCGACCGGACAGCCTCGCCGATGTGTTCGCGAATATCGGAAGCGACCATCGTCCGCATACCTAGTTTCGCTCGCTGCGAGATCGCCGGCCAGACCGCCGATGTAAAGCGCGGCAATTGTAGCGGTGAGCGGATCAGAACTGTTTTTCAGGGTCGCGCTGTCCTGGGCGATGAAGCCGGCAATGAGGCCAGTCAATGTATCTCCTGCGCCTGCAGTTCCCAGTCCGGCATTACCCGTGGGATTGATGAACGACCCGTCCATCGGGAGCCGCAATTAATGAGCGAGTGCCTTTGAGTACGAGAATTAATCTGTGTTTAGTCGCAAAGTCTCGCGCGACGGCAATGCGGTCATCGAGTGCAGACTTCTCGGTAGTGCCAAGCAAGCGCAACATCTCTCCTCGTGGGGCGTCAGGATTAGTTGTGGCTTCCTCCGATCCTTGAAGGTCTGCCGGCCAGCCACTGCCAGAGTACGCCGCCAGACAATTCAGCGCGTCGGCATCGATCACCAGCGGAATCTGTCGCTTTTTCGCCAGGGAAAAACAAAGCGACGAGTGCGCTCATCTGCCGCTGATAGTCCAGATCCAATCGCGATGACAGTAGCCTTCCGGGCCAACTGCATCACATGGTCGATTGCTTCTTCGCTGACAGCGCCGCGATCAGGTTTCCAGCGAGCGCAGTGGTCATGCATTTCGGGCATCGCGCTCGCAGCAATTGAGGCCAGAGCCGAAGCGGAGTAGCGATGGTGACACAGCGCCAGCACCCGAACGCATGGCTGCATTGCCACAAAGAACAGCCGCGCCCGTATACCCTCGCGAGCCCGCGATCACGAGTGCATGTCCATGGGTATTCTTGAAAGAGTCGGGCGTGTAGCGAGTACTAATGAGCCATTGGCGCGCGTCGTCCTCTTCACTAACGAAGAGTCGCGGTTTCGCTGCGTCTATCAGAGTCGCAGGCGAACCAATGTTCGCTATAACGAGTTTGCCGTTCAGATGCAAAGCCGGCGGCAGAACGTTTGCGAGCTTGGGAGCGGTGAAGGTGACAGTTAAGTCAGCGGGCACCGCTTCACCGATTGGTTTAGCTGAATCGGCGTTAAGACCGGATGGCAAGTCAATCGAAACGATCAAAGGCTGCGCAGTTGCTGATTCTTCCTCGAGCGGAGCGCGTCATTGTTAGGTGTTGCACAACCTTGAGGAGGATTCCCTCAAGCGGGCGGGTGAGTCCGGTTCCTAATAGCGCATCCACAATAACGTCATAAGTATTTCGTGGTTTCGCGAGGTTTTGCCAAGTCTCCACACCTTCACACTCAACAAAGCTTAAGCCTGGCGGACGTGTTGGTCGAGCTGGCTTCGAAGCTTGCGCGCCGGGCAACAATTTCAAAGTTAGCTCGAGCGTCGCCCGAGGCATCCTCGATGCGCGCAAATAGGATGACGTCAACGTCAGCTCCAGCACGGGAAAGCTCCATCGCCAGTGCCGCGCCATCGCCACCGTTGTTTCCTCTTCCACAAAGTACTTGTGCTTTTTTGCCGGCAAGACTTCCCGCGAAATGGCTGGCGATTGCCTGAAAACAAGCCTCAGCAGCGGCCTGCATCAAAGAAAGGGAAGGAATCTGATAATCGCGGGTTGTGAGGTGATCTATTTCCCGCATCTGCTCGGCTGAAATAACTGGCTGCACGTTTCGATGATAAGGACGGGCCCGTAATGGGTCAATCGGATAAGGTGAGGAAGGAAGAGCGGCCGCGTTCCAGTGACAGCAAAAAGACTCGCTTCAAAAAAGGGCGGCCTCGGGGCCGCCCTGCCTCCTTGCCGCTGCACCAAACCGTCCGTTTTTCCAGGATAACCTAGTAAATAGTCAATCCTCAAGAGATCTCCAGAAAATTCCTTCATTAAAAAGCAGAGCGACTTTTGATCCTAATATTTCCAGCGGATTATCTGGTCTGGGACAACAATAGAAGAGCGGCCGATGCTATTTACTAAGTCTCAATAGCCGGGACATTTTGTTAAAGACTGCGCGGGATTCTGATAGCTCCAGGAAGTAGGCCACGGCGAAATACGCCATTCCATAGCCGCCGAGCACCAGCGCCGCCAGCGGGATCGGATGTATCTCGCCCAGCAGCAATTTGAACGTCCCAACCAATATCCGCAGCCAGCAAGAGCCGCGATCCAAAGTTTGACCACATACGACGCCGACAAGCCGGTGCGACCGATGCGACGGTTTAGAGAGCGTCGGAGCAGAGCAAACTCGATCCATCCGGCAATACCGGCCGGAAGCTGTCAGCCCGGCAACGCCCCACTTCGGGTCAATTCCCAGCAAACGCGGCAGAGGCAGCGCGAACAGGTAACCGAGAATAGTTGTGAGCGTAACCCGCACGATTGCGTAACGGAGCGGCGTCCGCGTGTCATGCAGGGCGTAGTAAGTCGAGCGAATACAGCCGACCGAGAGTTGAAGCCAGCAAGCCGACCGTCGAACCCGCTAGAATGCCCCACACGAAAAATTGCGGCGTCATGCTTGAACTGTCCGGTCTGATAAAGCACCGCGGCAATGACATCACCGAGTGCCAGGAATGCCATCGACGAAGGTACGATAAAAAACGCGATGCGCCGCAGACCCTCATCCAGCCGGCCGCGTAGGACTTCGGCAACTCTCTTCAGTGCTGCCGATCGCGCGCGACATCGCCGGCAGTTCGGCAGCCGAGACCGACATGCCAAACAGACTGACCGGCAAAGTGTACAGACTCTGCGCGTAAGTAAGTGCAACCACTGAACCGACTGGCAGAAAGCTGGCGAGCACAGCATCAACAAAGGCGCTGATTTGCACCACACCGCGACTCATAAACACGGGAAAGAAATTTCTAACTACTGTTCTGACCTGCTCACTTGCGACGTCGAGTACGGGCCTTATTCGTCGCACGAGTTTCATCACCGTCGGCCACTGCACGCCAAACTGGAGCGCGCTACCGATGACCGAACCCCAGGCGACATATTCGGCCAATGGAAATTGACCCACGCGCCGGCCGAAGATTATCAGCGAGGTGATCATCGCAAGGTTCCAGGCGACCGGCGCTGTGTAGGAAATGAAAAAGCGATGGTGGCTGTTGAGGACTCCGAGACACCAGGCCGAAAGCACCAGCAGGCCGGCTCCGGGGAAGAGAATTCTCACCAGGCGAATAGTCAGTTCGCGCGTCTCGCCCCTGGAATCCCGGCGCGATCGCGGAAATCAGGTATGGTGTAGTTAGCACGCCCCGTAAGCACTATCAGCGCGACTGCGAGCGCCGAGAAGTCCGAGCACCGCATTGGCGACGTGAGCTGCTTCCTTTTCATCGTCCTGTGCCAGCAGCTTGGCGTAAACAGGGAATGAACGATGCTGACAGCGCGCCCTCACCGAAAATGTTTTGCAGGAAATTAGGAATGCGGAAAGCGGCGCTGAAGGCGTCGCCGGCGGCGGACGTGCCGAAGTAATGAGCGAAAACTCGTTGCCGGGCCAGTCCTACAATTCGGCTGATCAGGATGCCGGCGCCAACCATGAAAGCCGATCGGCCCGTGCTCTTCTCAGTTTTTGCGTGTGGAATGAAGTGGTGGAGCCTCACCGCCAGCGGCTCCGACCTGTTCCACGGTTTCGCCGGCAATGGAACTGGCCTTGTCGTGAACCCCGTCCGAATCATTCTTAGAGAGTCCCTCATTGGCAGGCTCGTCGTCGGGAAGTGGTCTTTGGAGAGGTCACTCATTCGTTATCCGAGATCGTAATCCTTAATTTTGGTGAGGAGTGTTTTGTAGCTAACGCCCAGTTCTTCAGCCGCCTGCATCTTGTTGCTGTTGTTGGCGGCGAGCGCTTCAAGAACCTTGTGACGTTCAACCGAGGCGCAATGCGCGCTGGCCTACCTCGGACAGACTGCCAGTCAAGTCAAATAGCGTCAGCGCTTCAGCATTGTCCATGGTAGTCGCGTGCAGGCCAAGATCTTTCGACTTCGATCAACATCGTGTCAGACAAGAATACAAGCGCGTTCGATTGCGTTTTCCAACTCGCGCACGTTGCCCGGCCAATGGTGTGCACGCAACGCCGCCAGCGCTGCATCGCTCAAAGTAGCTTCGCGGCCGCGCAACTCTTTGCCGAGTTCGGCGGCGAAATGTTTGCGCCAGCAGTACGATGTCGCTCTCGCGATCACGCAGCGGTGGGATCTCAAGCGGAAAAACCGCCAAACGGAAGAATAGAGATCGCGGCGAAATGCGCCATTCTCAACGTCCGCTCTTCAAATCGCGATTGGTCGCTGCCACCACGCGCACATCAACCGGCACCGGCGCGCGCCCGCCAATGCGATCGACAACCTTCTCTTCGATCACGCGCAGCAGTTTGCCCTGCACCGCCAGCGGTAGTTCGCCGATCTCGTCGAGAAAGACGGTGCCGCTCGAAGCAAGCTCAAACTTTCCCAGCCGTCCGCTCGCCCGCGCCGGTGAACGCGCCACGCTCGTGGCCAAACAACTCGTTCTCGATGAGCGTCTCCGGAATTGCGGCGCAGTTGAGGGCGACGAAAGGCCGGTCGCGTCTGGCCAGAAAGATGATGAACGGCGCGCGCGAAACAGCTCTTTGCCGGTTCCCGATTCGCCCAGCAACAAAACGGTCGCTTCGGTTTGCGCGACGCGCTGCGTTTCAGCGACAGCACGCTTTAATGGCGTCCGATTCGCCGATGATCGCGCGGGAAGCCGTAGCGGCCTGACCACTCTTCGCGCAGCAGGATGTTTTCGGTTCGCAGTCGCTCCTGCTCGAGAGCGCGCTGGACGATCAGGAGCAGATGATTGGAGTCGACCGGCTTCTGCAGAAAATCGTGGGCGCCGTCTTTCATTGCCTGTACGGCTTCGTCAATCGATCCGAATGCGGTCATGACGATGACGGGAATACTGCCGTCAGCGGCGCGCGCGGCTCGCAGGACGTCCAGCCCCGAGCCGTTCGGCATGCGCAGGTCCGTCAGAACCAACTTGTGCGGACCGCCGGCGATTTCATTCAGACGCCGCGCGCGCATCGGCCGCCTCGGTGACGCTGTAGCCGGCGTTCTCAAGCGTGAGACGCAAAACGCGGCGCAGGCTGTCTTTGTCTTCGACGAGTAGGATGTCAGGCATTTGTTGGTCTAAGGCCTGCGAGCGGCAACGACGAGGATTGTACAACAGCGGAGTGGACAGTGGGCAGCGGTAGGTGGGCGGAAGGCAGACAGCAACAGGCGAGGCGTTGGTAAATCGTCCTCTCACGGATTCCGGAATCTAAATCCCGCATCAGGGACCGCCGATGAATCGCTGCAGAGGAATCGCTATTGTCAGTTAGTCCGTTTCACGGACCGGAAGTACTGTTCATTGACTGCCATTCTGGCCGCGAAACAAAAACAAAAGGCGTGAATGGGATTAGTCATTCACGCCTTCTTGTTCGCTAGTCGAAGGAAGAGCCGAAGCCGGCTTCCATCATTCTAAAACTCAATCAGAGTCATGTAACTATTAATACTCATGGATGCCCGCTACAAACACGCCGGCCGAATCAAAAAGCCTTACGAATAGCGTCAGAGTTACTACCTGACGTCGGAATTGCCGCCGCCGTTAACCGAGAAGACCGGGTTGCCAAAACCGCCCGTCCCATTAGGATCAAAGTTGGCGACAATAATGCCTCCGTCGATGTGACCGTTGCCGTTGCCGTCCCGGTTGAAGGTGCCATTGCCAAGCACCAGAATCAGACCTTCGAAATCAGTGTTGCCTTGGGTGAGTGGTGGCCCCGTCACAATCAGGAGCCCACAACCCTGATAACCAGCGCCCAGGTCCACCGCGGCGCCGCCGTAGTTATCTATGAAGGTAGTTAGCGGGGCGCTGCTTGTTCCAAAGCCACCGGTTACGTCGGCTTGTGTAGCGAAATTGCGTCCGGCCTGAGTTGCGATGTCGGCCGCCGAAACCAGAAACGCGCGTGCTTTATCTGCGGAACTGAGAGAAATCGGGAGTGTTTGATGAGGTTAACGCCGCCGCCGTACTGGGAGTGACTTGGGGCGTACCGCCGCCCTGAGCGTTGAGGTTATCAATTACAGTCTGTGCTCCGGCCTGGTTGACGGTGCTGACCGCGACTGATGGGAAGACCGGTTACGGGAGGATTGTGAATGTCATTTCCCGTGTATCCGGAAGCGTTAGAATTGCCCATGTTGAGAGTCATCCCTGTTCCACCTGCAAGCGTCAGCGGAGCGAGGCAGATTAAAGTTAAAGTAGTTGCGATGGACGACCATTTCGAGACGCTTCATCGATCCTTTAGGACCATAGCCGATGGATTGAATGACCAGTCTCGAAGGGTCACCGCAGGCGGCGCAGGTGTTGTCGGGATCGCTGATTACAAGCATTAAAGGCCACGCCGGTTCGAGGAGTGTAGGTGTTATCCGTTGGACTAACCTTTACTCGGTCGGCGTAGGCCGAACCAGTTGAGGTGTAGTTGTACTGCAGCCAGCCGGAGAGCCGCAGCGGTGCTGAAGTTGGGTCGGTCGACGCGTTGGTCGTGTTTCTGGTAATCGCGTTTCTGAAAGTGAGTTTGGTCCCGGCCGCGACGCGCCGCCGCTTGGGTCTACGTTGCCGCGGAGGGCGTTGAGCGTTTGCTGTAGTCCGGCTTCCAGCCCCGTAATAGGCTTGCATCTCAGCGGTAGCATCGATGGAGGTTGTAGTGGACATGCCTGTCGTCAGGATGAGCGCGCCGCCCGCTGCCAGGACTAGCGTTGCTACCATCAGCGCTGTTATCAGAGCGGCGCCCCGTTCATTCGACGCGCCTGCGATTCTTCGGTTTGAAGATGAAGCTGAAATGATCATTTCTTTGACCTCGGGAAATAGAAAACTATTCAGTACTTGTTTAATCTCGAATTGCGGAGAGCTACGTCAGAAATTAATAAGGTACGAAAACTGGGTTGGAAACCAGGTGAGCCTGGCGTGCCAACCTGCGGCGTACCTATGCAGACCACTATGACCACGAACTTTGCGTTATCTGGCGTAACTTGAGCTTGGGCCACCCCAGCATCGTTCAGCGGGTTTGTGATTTGGCAGTTGGGCGGATCCTGCGTGTAGGTAACCTTGCGATCGAAATAATGAAAGCCGACAGTATCAACGCGATTAGCCAGCACCGTGCCCTGCGAAATTGCGAGCGCATCCCAGCGTGCTAAATAGTTTGTGTTGTCAGCCCTATTAACAAAGTAAGTCACGTCCTCGCCTGCATCCTCCCCGGGCAGTGCCGCAGGGTCTCCGATGCCTCCCTGGCTGCAGCGCTAAAAGCACCGCCGGTGTCAAACTTATTGAGATTTGCGCGGATTCGGATTGCCTGAGCATTTGAGTCGGCAGCTATTATCCCATTGGTTGTTAAGTTGAAGCCGGCGTTTGCGATTTCGCGAGACATGATATTGAGCGCTCGCTGTACGTCGCCTAATTCATCAACGTGTTCATTCTCACGAGTCCGGACATTGAGCGTACGAGCTATCATTGTTACCGCAATACTCATCACGACGAGAGTAATACTGGAGAGAAACCAAAAGCTCCATTGGCGAAAAGCCGGCTTGATTTTTCTTGTTGGTTTTTGCATCGAAATATTTTCGTTCTCATGAGAATTAGCGGTTAGGACCTAAGAGCAGGGAACTTCGCTCCGTGGTAACACAGTAACTGAGCCGAAGAGGGACGCGACGTTACGGGCCCAGGCGGGGCCGGCGCCCTGGGTGTGACTCGGACCGTGATTGTTTTGAGCGTTGGTTGGCCTAACACTACAGTGGAATCGGTAATGATTGTGTTGACCTGATAAGGACGCCCAGCGCTGGTAACGTTAGTAACGGTACCGGCGGTCGCATTCAAGGTTGCATCTGTAAATAGAACCGCGCGCATTTCTTCGATATGTTGTTGGGCAACCGCCATTGCCAGTTGTCGATCACTTGCGGTTGAGGTGTTGGTTGCCGCGTAAAAGAAGAGAGACGCGGCGCCCAGACCCACAACCATAAGTATCAGGAGAGCAATTGTTGTCTCCATCAACGTAAAGCCGAGTTCACTGCGGTGAGATCCACCTATGCGCTGATGATCGTCTGGCGAGTTATGTTTTATTTGGCTCATCTGGTTTAGTTACTGTCGGTAAAGTGAATTGGGCAGTTTGGCAACTATGGGTTAACCGGCACAGTTCGCGAAACACTGCACGGGGAACTCGCGCTAAAGGTTAGTACTCCGGTTTGATCGTGTCCGTTCATTGTCACGACGAAGGTAACAGTGCCGCTACCATTGACGGTCCCGGTTTGTCCTGGGGCCAACGTCACCGAAATGTGGGGCGCATTTGTATTCCCAGACAGACTGACAGTCGTGCTGCCGCCGGCATCAGCGACGCCTAAGCTGATCGAGGCAGTTGCCTTGTTTGCAAGCGTTAGGGAACTAGGACTTGCAGAATAGCGTGCAGGCGCCAGCCGTAGGTGTTGGAGTCGGCGTGGGGGGCCGGCGTAGGTGTTGGAACAGGCGTCGGTGTCGGCGTCGGCCTGCAATTTACTCCGTGGTTCTCACATGGAGTCGGTGTTGGTTCAGCCGTAGGGTAAGGCGTAGGTGTCGCATTTGGATCAGGTGTCGGCGCTCGGTATGGGTGTGGGTGTGGGTGTCGCATTTGGATCAACCACTCCAATTGGAAGACGGATTAGGCGGCGGGTCGGGACGAATGTCTCCGGTTGGATTCCCGTTCAGAGCTACGTCAGGAATCGAACCGTCGAGGAAACCCTTCGCCGTCCATAGTGATATCACCAGACCCGCTAATCGTGATAAGTGCCCTACCAGTTGCTGGCCCACTGAGGACCAAAACGGGCGTAACCTGGCCCGTGACCGAACGACCGCGCCAGTCAAAAGTAATAGAGGTGCCAACAAAATTTGGATCGAAGCTGACGTTAGTATCGAGATTGAAGGTTTGCGTATCGGACCCATCAATCACGCCGTTGGTATCAAAATCCATTGTTACACTGTATGACGTAACGGTCAGTAATTGCATATTAGACCTCGCCGCGCCCATCGCATGCCTGCGCACCGAATCGGCTCGGGCTTTCTCAGCCAGGCCGGCAAATGTGCGCGCAGAACCTGCAAGCCGCATATAGGCCCGGCCTTTGACGACGCCAACGGTCCCGAATGCAGTTATGATAGAAATCAAAGCGACGACTACAATTGCTTGAAGCAGCGTGAAGCCCCTCTGACCAAGCGGCCTGTTTGATACTGCCTTTTTGCGATTGATATGCATTACTCCTCCGACGTTTGCGAGTTAAAGGTCAAGTGACCTCGGCGGTTCTGCTTTGGCAACACTCATGCCAACACCAACTCTCCAAGAAATGGCCCTTATTGCCTAACTAATTGTCAGGCACAACAGAACACCCGTTACCTTTAGTTACTACGACGGAAGCCCTCTTCCTTTTGCAACCTCGGCCAGCGAGCGATTAAGACCGTCGGCGCGCGGAAATTGATTTTGTCGTTAGATCGGAAAAACGCGGGAGCTTTCGAACTTTAGACTAGAAGGGGAAATCTTTCGGTCTCAAGCTGGAGTTTGGTTTTCGAAAGCAATCGACCTTCCTGCCAGGATCGTGAACAAGATCGTCCGCTTCGTGCGAGGTGCCGCACGCCGCGCGCGATAGTTGGACGGTGAAGCGCCCCGTCGGTCGTCAAGATCGGCGGGGCGCAATTGTTTGCTATTAGCCTTTGTCAGGGAGAATTGGGATGAGCTTGCAGCGTCGATCCTGGTTCGCTATTGGTCGTACCGGAGACGCTTTCGGTATCCGCGAGTTTCATGGTTAGCGCCAGCGGTTTGTAGTTGAAGGCCTTCGGTCCACCACGGCTGTTCTGCACCAGCATCACGAGATAGTCCTGATTTGATCGAAACCTAAGGATGTTTCCGCGCTGGTTCATGATGACGAAGAGTAGCGTGTCGCCGTTCCTGGTTCTCATTTGTCCAACTAGTGAACTGGCGCCTCCGTCGGTTCTGGCAAGTGTGCCTGTCTTGGCGATGACGCTACCTTTCCAGGCGAGACCAGTGAACCGATCCTCCAAAGTCCCTGGATCGATTCCGGCAACCGGCATGATGTCTGAGGGCGATAGTTTGTTTTTCTGAAGTTCATCGCGCAGTCCTCGTAAGATTTTCATCATTGCGCGAGGCGTCACCCGATTTACACCCAGACCACTTACAGAGGCAAACTGAATTTCGCCGGGAGGGATACCGAGACTTGTAACTAACTGGCGCATTACTGCCTCTTTTCCCCGAGGCTATCGCCAATCCGTTCCGCCATGAAGTTGTTTGAATAGCAAAGCAATACCTTGAGAACGTCGGTTAGTTTTGCTCGACTTGTGCGTGAGCAGCAGCGCAGCACCCGGTGCCGCTGAACCAACATTCACTTCACCCATCACTGTTAAGCTGGGAACGGTCTGCAGGCTGGAGAGATCGCCGAGCGCCGTACGCTCATAGTTCCACGCACGCGTGGCTTCGCTGGAACGGCGCGTCGCATCAAGAGTGTCGTAAAGCGATTCGCCAGAGACACGCGCAGACGAATTGAAGTTCATTGTAAAACCCGGCGCCACGATCAAATTACCTGTGACACTACGAATCCCCAGAGTATTTAACTGTCGCGCAATCATCACTGCATGTTCATGATGAAACGACGGATCGCGGCCCGTGACATATAGGTTCCCCATGATTTGTCCGCTCGCTTTATCCAGCGAGCCGTCAGTCCAAAAGCCAGTGCTGAAACGATGATTCGGTCCGAAATTGCGGAGGGCAACCAGCGCCGTCGCCAGCTTGATTGAGGACGCCGGATTGAATGCTTCGTCGACCGCCTGCGCCGACACTACCTTCCCATCCAACGTTTCTATCAGCACACCTTGAAGGCCGTAGATGGGCGCGGGGGCATCGTCAGCGGTTGTTTGAATCTGACTCTGTTGCTGGGTTGTAACCGTAGGCGACGTGCTTGTTCTGCCGCTGGCGACTGGGCCGCGAGCTGCACTTGTACCAGAAGCAAAAAAATTGCAGCAGCACAAAAGCGACCAGCAGAAGTTGAGAAGCTGAAGTTACTTTTCATAGGTCATGGCCCATTGTTGCTCTAATTCGAGCAACAAAGAATAATAACACGACGCGGAAGAGTAGCGGGGAAGAGTATCTTTTTGATGCGGTCTTACTTGTATGGGATGCCGCGCGCGCCACTTAGCTTTGGTACGCTGGCGCACACACAATGGAAACTCCAAGTTCGTTGACAACGTCAGAAGCGCAAACCTAGAATCTCAGTATTGACAATCCAGTGAGACCTAACCGTAAGCCGGTAGTTATTGAAGACATACGTGCCACCCACAAGGCGCGCAAGAAAGAGATTCCGCGCGCGGCTCGATCAGTTTCAGGAGGTGTGGCGCAGGGGATCCGACGAACAACTCTGGGAAGAGCTCGTCTTCTGTATTTTCACTGCCGGCGCGTCGGCGCGCATGGGCTTCCGGTCCGTCGAAGCGATCAGACCGTTCCTAATCGACGGCAACCGCGAAGATATGACACTGGCCTTGAGGACGAACGGTGCTCACCGTTTTCCGGTAGAGCGACCGGGCTATATCGTAATTACGCGAGACTACTTGCGTGAGCATTGCGGCCTGGCCCTGCGTAAGAAGCTTCCAAAGCTTCGCAGATCCACTTGAACGCCGCGATTGGCTGGCTCGGGAAAACGGATTAAGGGCCTGGGATATAAAGAGTCGAGCCACTTCCTGCGAAACATTGGGCTGCTCGGACACGCCATTCTCGATAAGCATGTGATGAGTTGCCTTGCGGATCTAAAAGTGGTCGAAACCTCTAAGCCTCCGGCAACGCGAGCCCGATATTTGGAAACAGAGGAAAGACTACAATCCTTTGCCCGCGAGATTAAGATTGACTTTGATGAGCTTGATCTGGTTCTTTGGTCAATGAAGACCGGCGAAGTTTTGAAGTAGAAAAATTTTTCTCCCCAGCAGGTTGATTTGGATACTCCTGAAGTATCCCGTAACGCGGAGAGATAGAAATCATGCAAAGCTCTTAACGCGAAACGGTGGCTCCCCCAATGGCAATAAAACTTTTTGCCGGCATTCTTATTTGCCTGGCAATGTCAGCGTCAGTGCTGGCGGGTAGCGATGGAAAGGCGCGCCAGCGTGCTAACGAAGCTCTCAAGAACGGAGATTATGAGAACGCCGAAAAACAATTTCGTGAATTGCTTGCAAAGGACGCTCACGACAAGGAAGCCCGGCTTGGTTTGAGCTTTTGCGTTGCTGAAGCAAAGAATGCTTCAGGATGCCTACGACCATGCAGCGCGAGTTGTCCTCACCGATCCGCTATCTTCACGCGCTCACGCCCTCTTGGGATCCGTGATTCTTGCGTCCGGCGATTTTCAGAATTCAGTCGAAGAGTTTCGTACCTCCCTGAGCCTCAAGGACGACGAGGCGCTGGCCATAGCCGGGCTGGGGATGGTCGATTTTTATGAGAACCGTCTCGACTCGTCAATTAAGGGATTGCGCCGCGCCGTCAGTCTGGATAGCACCGAGCCTGACTACATTTTCAACCTGGGACAAGCCACGGCTCGCAATGAGCGATATAAAGAAGCGGCAGATGCGTACGAAAGATTCCTCGGCCATCGCGCCCAAAACCGACGCCGATCGCCGGGCGCGCATACGCGGCCTGATAGACTTCCTCCGCTATCTGGGGAAAGCAGAGCTCTTTGTATGTTCTTGCCGGGGAAAATAAAACCACTCTGCCGTTCGAGTCGATTGATGGCCGGCCGATCCTGAAGGTGCGGGCAAATAACGGTAAGGGAAGTTTTGCGGTTCGTTCTCGACACTGGCTCGGGAATGTCTCGTCATCTCTGAAGAAACAGCGAAAAAATTATCTTTGCGTCCGTTGCCCGGGGCGGACAAGCGCGTGCGGTGGGTGGGGGCGGCAAGTTTGACATCGTCTACGGCTTTCTGGACTCGATCGAGCTGGGAGATGTGAGAGTCGAGAACGTGCCGGTCTACATTCGCCACTTCTATGACGAGAAGAATCCGGTAGATGGTTACCTTGGACTATCAGTGATCGCAAAGTTCATTGCCTCTGTCGACTACGGCGAAAGGGTTTTCATGTTGCGGCGGCCATCGGAGAATTTCGTAAAGGATCTTTGGGGTATTCGTATTTCACGAAATAGCGTCCAGCCGTTAGGTCCCGGCGTTCTGGAGATCCCGCTGCGCACGACCTCCAGTGGCTTTCTAAGTGGGGAGGTTCATCTTGAGGGAATTGAAAGGCCGCTGAATTTTATTGTCGATACAGGCGCAAGCGTTTCGGTCGTTTCAGAGCGCCTGACGAAGGAAGAGGATCTCAATAACTATCTGGAGTCAACTCGTCTGCGAATTTATGGCGCCGCGGGTATCGCTGATGATGTGAGGAGTCTAATGTTGCCCAAGGTCATGTTAGGCACGATTACGCGCGAGCGAATTAAGCGCGGCCATTTTGGATCTTGACCCGGTAAACGAAACCGCCGGTTTCACGCAGATGGGAATTCTCGGAGCAAACTACCTGCGACACTTCCGGGTCTCCTTTGACTTTCAGCGAGGGCTTCTTCGGTTGGAACCACTGAATCAGAAGACAAACAGCGCCGACATCGTCAGACCGAATGAGCACCTGGATCAATGAAACAAAGCCTCTATCTTGAAACTTCCGTTATTGGCGCCTATCTGGACAACGGCGAGCCCTTTCGTCGTGACCTGACTATTCGTTGGTGGGAACACGAAATGCCCGACTATCGCGCAGTCATTTCGCCACTTGTTAACCGCGAACTTGAGCGCGTTAGCGAGCCACATCGCTCGGCCTACTTAAACCTCATCTCGACCCTGGAACAGGTAGAGCTTACTGAAGGAGCTGCAATCCTGGCGGACGGCTACATCTCGCGCGGAATATTCCATCGCAAATACATTGCCGATGCGCTGCACGTGGCGATCGCTTCATGTCATAAGATCGATTACCTGGTGACCTGGAACTTCGGACACCTGGCGAATGTTCGCAGGCAAGCGCGCATCCGACTGTTTAATACAGCAGCCGGGTTTTATGTTCCGATGATCGTCACACCGGAGTTTCTTGTATCGGAAGCCACTGAGAAAGTGAATTGAGTTTGTCAACAGGCTTCTTCAAATCTCAAACGTGAGATCTGAAATTTGAAATCTGAGATTTGAAATTTGAGACCTAAGGTGAAAAGAATCAAGAATGTACCGGCGTCCTAAATTCCTCGAAGTGTTGCATGCCATTCGCGAGAAGATGTCTCGCGACGTAGACTATGATGTAGATCTTTTCGCTGAAATGGTGCGCTCAGGTGTCAGACCCTCTCACGGGCCGGAGAGAATTATTCGCGGCGTGCGCACGCGCTGCGCAGCCTGACGAAATTCAAGTAGATTTAGACGAGCCTGACGAGAGACCAAAAAGCAGGCGGGCAAGTCGAGATAGTACAAGAAGTAAAAACTGCAGGCTGGGAGTTGATAACAGAGCGAGAGCTTTAAGTTCTCCTAAAGATTGATGAATCCAACATTCGAAACAATAGGTTTGGAAGTGCCCAGCGAGAAGGCGTTCAACTATCTTGCCGAACGCGCCGAAGATCAGGGTGAAGCGACGCAACTTAGTCGGCGTGGCGCCGTGCTTCACGGTCGCTGCTGGAAGTTGGGTGATGGTCTGGAGGTCTGGACGGTCCTTTATGAGTCGGGAAGAAATGTCTTTTACGCTGACTGCCGGCCTGGATTCAGGGCCCGTTATATTCAAAAGATCAGTCCCTGGGCGCTAACCGAATACGACGAAGAAGGCGAGGCGGTGGTTCACGGATATCGCGAGGGCGCCGATTGCGAAGTCTTGTTCGAGTTGCAAAATCTGACCGAGGTCGGACCCGGAGGCTTTGGGGCGGAAGAACTTCACGTGGGACTTTGCGGTCTGGCATATCGTGCGCGCGTGCGCAATGCACCTGCCAAAACCAGATGGATGCCGTTGGACAAGGCCGCGCCATCACGTGCGGCTCACGAAAATGATTGGAGCCTGACGGGCCGTGTCATTGCGTTTAAGCCACTGAAAAATCCCCTATCGGGTAGTGACTTGTATTGGATTCATGTGGACCTTGAGAGAATGAATCTTGAGATCCTCGTGAATCAGCGCGCGTTGCGAGGAGATGCGCTGGCGCCCGGCGTCACGCTTGACGCTGAGATCTGGTTGCAAGGCCACGTCCTTGATGAGTTAGCACTGAGCTCGCGTTACGAAGGGTTGGATACTTCAGGTTCGACTGCGAACTTCTGGGCGAAACTCAAGCGAAGGAACTAGCTACTTAAGAAAGGGGTAAGGGCAAAGGGTTATACAAAGCCTCGCCCTTTCCTTTCCCCTTACCCTTTCCACTCTTTTCCCCTATCTACCCTTTACCCTTTACACGTTCCCCATTACCCTTGTCCTAAATGAAACGTCTCCTTATCGGTTGCCTCACTATTGTCGCACTCCTTCTCGGTCTCTATTTTGTCAACCAATATTGGATTCATCGCTATGACGGCATGATTGCCAGACAGGCGAATGTCTACCGACTTGACCCGGCCCTGGTGTGGAGCATTATTTACGAGGAGACTTACTTTAGTCCCTGGAAACACGGCAAAGACGGCGAGATCGGCCTGATGCAAATCACGCCCGCAGTAGGTCGGGAATGGGCCGCGGAAACCGGCATGCACGATCTGGAAAGGCAGATGGCACAGAGTCCCGCCAGCTTGCTACGTGACCCGGAGCGAAATATTCAAATTGGCTGCTGGTATCTGGAAAAAATCTACGAGCAGTATCGCGACACTGCTGATCCGGAGCCGCGCGTGATCGCTGCGTATAATGCCGGCCCGAGCAGAGCTACGGAGTGGAACAAAGTTGCGGATGGCTCCAGGCAACTGACCAGAGACGAGTTCATCGACAGGATCGAAATTCCTTCCACGCGCGCCTACGTCAGCTCGATTATGGAGCGCTACCGCAAACTAAAAGGACCGGCGCAAGCTGTCACTACTCTTCAGAGTTCACCGTCGCTCTGCTAAGTAACGCAAACTAAAAGATTGCGTTACAGTTTCGAAATCGATGACAAAGATCTACCACGCTCGTTGGGTTCTCCCGTCTCATCGCCGCCAATTGCCGACGGCGCAATTGCCGTCTCCGGGCAGCAGATCGTTTCAGTGGGTACCCGCTCAGCCCTGTTGGCGCAATTCACGGAGGCAACAACTCTTGATTTGGGCGAGTCCGCCATCATCCCCGGACTGGTTAACGCCCATTCCCATCTCGAGCTAACGGCGATGCGTGGCTTCCTCGAAGACGAAGCTGCTGATTTTTTGCCTGGCTCAGGAAACTGACCCGCGCCCGCCTCGACCGAATGACTCCTGAGGACTTAAGAGTGTCTGCTTCATGGGGCGCTTGTGAAGCAGCGCGGGCCGGCGTGACGTGTGTGGCGGATGCGAGCGATGCAGCGCTACAGAGTATGAGTGCGCTCGGCGACGTAGGCCTTCGCGGCATTGTTTTTCAGGGAATCATTTGGCCCGGATCCCCGACTGGCTCCTGAGAACTTTGAAAAGCTGACGACGAAAATTGCTGGTTTACGTGAACGTGAAACGTCGCTGGTAAAAGTTGGAGTTTCCCCGCATGCTCCTTACACTGGTCTGCAGTCCGCAGCTGCAAATGATTTCCAGGTTCGCCCTGGACCAGAAGCTACCGCTGATGATGCATGCCGCGGAGACCGAGATGGAAGTTTTGTTTCTGCGCGAGGGGCGAGGTCCGTTTGCCGAAGGACTCAGAAGCCGCGGTATTGAGTGGCGCGCGCCCGGAGTTTCTACAATTCAATATCTGTACGATGTTGGCGTGCTGGAAACCCGGCCGCTCCTGGCGCATTGCATTCAGGTGGACGAAGCAGACCTCGAAACCATCAAGCAGACTCAAACGCGAGTGGCCCATTGTCCGAAATCAAATGCAAAGCTTGGCCACGGCGTCGCACCGTTCGGCAAGATGCTGGAAAAACGAATTGACGTTGGCCTTGGAAGTGACTCCGTCGCCAGCAATAACACCTGTGACCTTTTGGAAGAAGCGCGCTTCGCGCTGTTACTGGTCCGGTCGAACTCTGTCGTTGGTAGCGATAGCGATGGCAATTGCGGCTTAAACTGCGATGACATCTTGCACACCGCAACCTTAGGAGGCGCACACTCACTCGGTTTAGCGGGGAGAGGTCGGCGAGCTCAAAGAAGGCCTGCAGGCAGACTTCGCCGTGGTCTCACTTGACGGCGCCCATCAAATCCCGTCATACGGTCCGGCAGACACCCTAATCTTTGCGTCCTCAGGTCGTGATGTAACAATGACGGTGGTAGCGGGAAGGGAAGTCTATCGCGATGGCCGCGTCATGAACGTTGATGAGGAACGTCTGCGCGCGCGCATGAATGAGATTGCCAGGAAATTAAGGGACTAACCGCCAAGACGCCAAGGCCGCCAAAAACTGAGATTGTAAATATTCCTTGGCGCACTTGGCGTCTTGGCGGTTTGAATTTTAGAGCGACGCCGCAATCGCCGCGTCAAAAATCTCCAACGCGACATCTACGTTTTCTTTTGACAGGATCAGCGGCGGCGACCAACGAATCGTGTTTGCGCCTGCGCCCAGGATGATCAGTCCGCGTTCGAAGCAGGCAATCTCCACGCGATCTCGCAACTCCGGAGCCGCCTTGTTTCCAACCCGATCCTCCACGAACTCAACCCCGATCATCAGTCCCATGCCGCGCACGTCGCCAATGCAGTCATACTTTTGTTGCAGCCGTTTGAGGCCCGCTTTTAAGTACGCTCCAACCTCGGCACTATTTTTGCACTAACCCGCCCTCGAGTAATTCGATTGTCTTCAAGGCAGCGGCAATGCAAACAGGATTGCCGCCGAAGGTTGACGCATGCGCGCCGGGCTTCCAGTCCATCAAGTCAGCACGAGCGACGCAGACGCCTATTGGCAAGCCCGAACCGATCCCTTTCGCAATGGTTACGATGTCAGGCGCTACATCGTAATGGTCTGAAGCGAACATTTTTCCGGTACGGCCCATCCCGGATTGCACTTCGTCAACGATCAACAGAATGCCGTGCTGATCGCAAATCCGGCGCAAACCTTTAAGAAAGCCTTCGGGGCAGGTACGTATCCGCCTTCACCCTGCACAGCTTCAACCACAATCGCCGCAACTTCTTCCGGCGGTGTTGTAGTCTTGAATAATCGTTCTTCGATCCAGTTCAATGCGCCCTGGCCAGCGCCGCCATCGCCGCAATCTTCGGCGCGAAACGGATTACGAAACTCGTTTGGATAGGGAACGTGTACTACGTCCAGCACCTGGCGCTTAAAACCCAACCGCTGAGCCGAACGAGATGAAGTCAGCGAAAGCGAACCCAAAGTCCGGCCGTGAAAACTGTTGAAGAAGGCGATGAACTTTTCCCGGCCGGTTGCGTGCATCGCTAGTTTCAAGGCAGTCTCGACTGCTTCAGTGCCGCTGTTTGCGAAGTGAGTTCGCGTTGGCGATTTCACCGGGACGATCTGATCGAGTTTTTTGCGAGAGCCGGCATATGGCGGTAGTAGTAGTCCGTCCCGCACATGTGAATGAGCTGCGCCGCCTGATCCTGAATCGCCTGCACCACTTCAGGATGACAATGGCCGGTGGAACAAACTGCAACTCCGGCGTTGCAATCGAGAAAAATGTTGCCATCAACGTCCTCCACCCAAACGCCCTGTGCGCGTTCAGCGACAAGTTTGAACGAGGGCCTGGGGTATGAAGGTGTAACAAACTGTGCGTCGGCGGCAATGACTTCTTTACCCTTCGGACCGGGTAATGCGGTCTTGATTTCGGGACGCTTTGGCGGTGCCATAGTGCTGGTTGACATGATGCGCTCTCCTTCTGGAAACCGGCCGTTACGGACAATGCGACCTACTGAAACAACGCTGGCTCGACAAACGAAAGTCGAGATTTCTTCTAACGGCGTTATTAAAATTAAGAAGTAAGATGCTAGTCGGCGAAAAGATTGCAGCGGCTATCGAGTGGGCGATGATTTAATGTTTGGCTATTCAACATGGCTCGCGCTCGGTGCTGTTGCCTTAGCTGGGGCTGGTAATTATTAAGTGCTGTCAGGATTGGGATATTACCACGCCACACCCTGCTAACTCCAGTGACTGGCGGATCCAAAGTTGAGCGCTCCAGACCCAGCGAGCGCTATTTTCTGGGACCGCGGGCGTCCCGCTCGCAATGAGCGCAAAGCGCGAAACGGTTTGCAGTAGCAACTTTCGAAAGGCTGCGCGCCTGCGGCGCGTTTGCAGGGCGGGACGCCCGCGGTCCCAGAAGATCGCCAGCCTGATTTCAGGGAACTAGCCGGCCGCCTCTACAAGCGTAAAGCCATCTTCAGCTTCGCGCACGAACGATTCTCGAATCGTTTCTTTCGGCGGCGGTGCGGGCCAGAGCGTGAGTCTTCGTCCGAAAGAGTGAAGCTAATACACGTGAGCGAAAGTAGTATTCGTGTTCCCACTCCACCTCGGCCATCGTCAACAGGCAATCGGTGAATTCTCCATGGCCGCAATCGCGCGCGTATCTCGCGGCGGTTTCATATTCACGAATATTGCGGCTTTCCAGACGGCCGGCTGCCGTACATTGGCGCGAGCCAGCCCATCAGATGACAAAGAAAACCCAGCGCTCGGCCAAGTAACCACGAACGAATCTCGCGCTGCTTACCTGGATGCGATCCCAGTTTTTCCAGCATTCCACCAACGAGTTTGCGATGGTGCCACTCTTCGTCTTCAATCTGTCTAATGCGAGCTCGCTCATCCACGTCGACAACAGAATGCCAGTGGCCGCGATATGCATACGCCGCCGCTTGCTCGGCCGAGTAAGCGAGTTGCAGAAGAGCTATCTAGATTTTTGCAGCTCTCGGTTTCGGGCATGCGATACAGTTCTATTCCGCAACGAAGTTGCAGGTGGTCGGGCTCCAAATCAAACTGCAACCGCTCAGGAGTAGCAGCGATATCAAAAGCAAATGTTTCGCTTTCATTGGTCCTCCCGGAAAAATCATTTCGCCTCGTCTTGAACTTGAGTCGCTGACAAAGCATTCGGTTCGAGTTTCTTGACACTTTCTCGCACCGAGGCTTACACTCGCGGTCTTTCAAATCCTAGCATTCTTAACTATGAATTGCGCAGGAAGACCTCGCCATCCGGCCGTCTTCCTGACCTCGAAAGGATCAAAAAGATATGGGTGCGCGAAACAAGATTACTGTAGTTGGCGCGGGCAACGTCGGCGCCACTGCCGCTCACTGGCTGGCGGCAAAGGAACTTGGTGATGTGGTGCTGGTCGACATTGTGGAGGGCGTGCCGCAGGGTAAGGCGCTAGACCTGGCCCAGGCAGCGCCGATTGAAGGCTATGACGTGAAGCTGGTGAGGAACGAACACCTACGATGGAACGGAGAACTCAGACGTAGTAATCATCACTGCCGGACTGCCGCCGCAAAGCCGGGGATGAGCCGCGACGATCTACCAAAGACCAACGCCGATATAGTCTCAAAGGTTGTCGATGAAGTGGTGAGTCGTTCGCCGGATTCAATACTCATCATCGTTTCGAATCCGCTCGATGCGATGTGCCAGGGTGGCATTTCGCCGCTCGGGTTTTCCGAAGCATCGGGTGATTGGCATGGCGGGCGTACTCGATTCGGCGCGGATGCGCTGTTTCCTGGCGGAAGCTACTCTGACGTTTCCGTAGAAAACGTCACGGCGTTTGTGCTCGGCGGCCACGGCGACACTAACGGTGCCGCTGCCGCGTTTCTCAACCTGCGCCGGAATTCCGATTCCAGAGTTGCTGTCGAAGGATCAGATCGATGCAATCGTGAAGCGGACCGCCGGCGGCGGCGCTGAGATCGTTTCACTGCTCAAAACGGGTTCGGCGTATTATGCCCCTTCTGCCGCGTGCAGTGGAGATGACAGAATCGATCTTGAAAAACAAGAAGAAGATTCTTCCGTGCGCTGCTTATCTTGAAGGTGAGTATGGCATCAATGGACTCTACGTCGGCGTACCGTGCAAACTTGGCGAACGAGGCTTAGAGCAAATCATCGAGATTAACTTGCTAGCCGACGAACGCATCGCCCTGCAAAGAGCGCCGCTGCGGTGCAGGAATTGATCGACGTGTTAGGTGTCTGACGATATCAGAACCGGTCGCTACCGCTCGCGGTTCTGCAAGAGATAAAAGCAAAGAGGCACCGGCGAATAACCGGTGCCTCTTTGGCTAGTGGTTGGAAGTTTACGACTACTTCGGGAAGTTGATGCTCTTGCCATCGCCGACTGGTGTGGTCAGGTCGGCATCATCGTCGTCTCCCAGTTGATTGTCGAAAACAACCTCGCCGGTCTTGTCGTTCCAGATCTTGATGCGGAACTTATCGACGCCGCCACCTTTCGGCGCTTGACCATCGATGACCGTCAGCAGGTATTTGTAACCAGTTTCGTTATTGACCTTGCCAAAACCCTCAAACTGCGTCCGCACCCTGCAAAGCTCTCGGAAGTCGTAATTCAACGCCCTGAATTCAAGGTTCCCAAGGATGAAGTTGACTAGATTTTCACTCTTGTTCTCAGCCTTCGTACTCCTGGCAGAGGCTGGTTTGGAGCTGAAGTCAAGTTGATCATACCCATGATCAGCGGGTTGGTTGTTGGAGTTGCACTCAGCCGCCGCCGGCACGCCGCTTACCTTCGGACTGACGAAGGTGTTCGGCGCGGTAAACACTGTGTAGGGCCCGTTTTTCTGGTTCGGCGGTACGAACACAGTGCTCGTCTTAGTGGTGACATTGCCCGAAGCGTCGGTGCGGGTAGTGGTGATGGTGTAGAGACGTCCATTGCCTCTGGCGGAACGCTCTGCGCGCAACAACAGGTGATGCGCGTCCAACACTTGCCAGTCAGGCGCAGTATCGCCATCACCGAGACCGTCGACGGGCTCGCTACTGCTAACCGTGAGCACGCAGTTAAGACCGGGACAATTGTCTGTCGCGGTGTAGTTGTTAGTGACATTGACCATCTGATGGTTTGGTGGCCACAGGATGTTCGGGGTGTTGGTCGGCTGACTGACCACCGGGAACTCCGCATCGTTCACCGTCACGGTAAACGTGCACGTCGCCGTGGTGCCGTCGAGCCTGGTGTCGGTTAGCGTAACCGTCGTGGTGCCGACCGGGAAGGTTTCACCTGAAGGATGATCCGATGTAACCACGCCGCCGCAGTTACCGGTTTCCGTCGGCATCGCATAAGTGACAACTGCTCCGCATACGCCAGGATCGTTTGAGACCGTGATGTTGGCGGGGCACGTAAGCGAACAAGCGCCACTGCAGCAGAGGCGCGTGCTGGCATAAATAGAAATCGTATCTACGCGCATTCCGCCGCCGGTTGGATTGGTACCAGTGTCATAGGCAGTGCGCCACTTCAGTTGCGCATTCTGGCCATACGACGTTGGAGGCAGGTTGATGGTGGTGGTAATAAAGCCGCCGGAGTTTCCGGTCCATGCCTGGCGTCCTGTCAATACGCTATCCGTGACACCAATGGCAGCGTTATAGCCGCCCTCGACAAAAGTGCCGCCCGCGGCAAGGATGTCGACGAAAGGTCCGCCATTTACGCTGATCTCAAGAACGCCGCCATCGAAGCCGGGTTCAGTGTTGTAGCTATTTCTAAACGTCAGCCTGACTGCCGGATTCGTACCAGAAACCGGCGCGTTCGGAATAGCGATAATCGGCGAGGTCAAGCTGTTCTCCGCCGGAGTCGCCGCACCGCCACCGAAAGCGGAATTAGGGAGGGTGTCATTGGTCGTGGACGTAACCCACGCTGCGGCAGCACCTGTTTGTGCCGTGGTCCAACCAGCGGGCAGGGCCGGGGCCGCAACGCCGTCGAAGTTCTCGGTGAATGTGGGCGCGGAATTGACGAGCAATCCGAGCGTATAGGTGATGCTGACGTTGCCAAGATCCAGGTCACCGTCCTGGAGGTGGAAAGTCAAAGTAATAGTGCCGCCGCAAGTGCCGTTATTCGAGAAGTGGAAACTCCTGAAGCCGGTTGCGCCCGAGGCGACCACTCCGTAATTTTGTGGACCGCTCGGGAAGGTTACGCCTCCCGTGGGTTGTAATGTGACTACCAGATTGTTGGTTGACCAGGGCCGACGTTGCGTGACCCCAAAGCTAACCGTTACGTCTTCGCCCGGATCGATAACACCGTTTACCTGGACTGACAACCCTCAGCGGTGATCGTTGCGCCGCCGTTGCGAAGTCACCGGCAATTGCCGTCCGGGAATACCGATTTCCCAAATGCCACGACCGTGAGTGGCAATGCGCAGGTAACGCTGCACGTTGGAAATCTTCACGTCAAACACAGCCACGCGCGGCAGGCCAAGACCCAAAGGCGTCCAGTTTGCGCCACCATCGCTCGAATGATAGACGCCAATATCCGTGCCGGCGTACAGCGAGGTTGAGTCCTGCGGGTCTACAGCAATTGAGCTGACCGGAACCTGCGGAATGCCGTTGCTGGAAGGCGTCCAGGTTGGAGCCGGATCGTTCAGATTTGTCGTCTTGAAGATCTGTTGACCGGCTAGGCGGTGAAAAGCTGGTGAAGCTTATGTACGCCGTAAACTTGTTGTTGGGATCGATTACCGTTTCGCCGATGGAGTTTCTGGTCAGGTCGACCGGGTTAGGCGGTGGAAAGTTGCCGCCGGTGACGTCGGTCATGACCGCGGAGCCAGTGGTAGTGGCAAAGACGTGACCGTCGCGCAAGCCCACAAGCCTGACGTTGTCATCTTGCGGCGAAATGCCGATCGACGTGACCACAACTCCCGACCCGGCGGGGGCTGATGGAACCAGTGGTCCCTGACTCACCAGCGTCATCGTGTCGCCACGATTGGTCGATCGATACAGGCGGTCCGTTCCGAAGTAAAGGGTATTGATGGGACTGCCTGGTCCCTGGTTCATCGGTGCGTAGAACAGCACGTTGTCGGCGCAGCGGAAGCCGTTGTTGCTGGTAGTTCCGGAGCAGCCTCTAAACGTCCAGCCGGAAAGTTGGCCGTCGGCGTTTGCCAGCGTGTTGCTGGCTCGCTCGAAACCGATCTGATTGTTCGTTTGGTTAAAGAACGTGTGATACATCAAAACGTTGAATGTATCCTGCGCATTGTCGTCGATGACCGCATAGCCGCCGTCGCCGTCGCGACAGTGCGAAACGGTTCCATTAGCCGCCCAACAGATAGTGCCGTTGTCCTGCGTGCCGCCCATCAGGAAGTTCCGGTCATACGGGTGCACGGCTACGCCCTGAAACTGCGTGGCGCTGAAATCGACGTTGTTGAGAGTTTGCCAGGTAGTGCCGTTGTTGGTGGAGCGCCAGATGCCGCCGTCGCTGCCCGTATAAACAATTTGCGGGTTCGAAGGGGCAATCGCCAGAGCATGTTCATCCGCGTGAAGCGTCGCGTTATTGCTGGCCCAGGTGGTGCCGCCGTTCAGCGAGCGCTTCATTACGTTGGCCCCGCAGGTAGCGGCTGAATTGCCCGCCGCGCCGCCCAGATGGATGGTCTGATTGTCGGGCGTTACGGCAATAGCGATGTCATAGAAACACTGTCCCCCGCAAAAGCCCGTCGCATTCGGCATCGCGCCTGGGGCCGACCAGGTCAAGCCGAGATCGGTGGAACGCCTGACGACGCCCGCTTGAGTTGCACCACAAGCCGGACCGCCCAGGGCTGCCGTCGATTGTTCGCCGGTGGCCGCGTAGAAGGTGGTGGCCGGCACTGTGTTTCTGGTCGCTGTCAGTTCTGCGCGCAGCCCAGATCCATTTGCCCACGCCAGCGTGCGTGAAATGTCGGCGCCGGATCGAGCGCGTTCGCGGTTCGCCAAATGCCGCCGTCTCCCGTGACTCCGAGTCACGGTGGCCAGCAACGAGATTCGGGTTGGCGGGATCCATTTCGATGTCGATGGTGCTGCGATCTTGTGCACCAGCAACGTCCGGTAACCGCGAATCTGTTCGAACGTCGGCGTCGCAGCCTGGGCGTTTGTCGAACGATAAACACCCCTGGGCGGCTGCAAGCACAGGTGGTCGTATTCGGATTGCCGCCTGAGTCCGATTCGCCGTGCAGACGAAGATGGTGTTGTGGTTCGAGCGGATTAACCAGGACGCGACCGATTGCTCGTCCGCTAAAACACATCAGCGCCGACGCCGTTTAGCCGGAACGGCCCCTTCAAGGTCGGCGTTGCGGAATTCGCGTTTCGAATTATGTAAAGACCCTTGCCGGCGAAGCTGTCGGCTGATTGACCGTTCTCGCCAGTACCAACGTAAACGATGCTGGAGTCGGTGGGGTCAATGGTGATCGCGCCGATTGCGAGCGTCTCAAGCTGAAAATCGAATAGCTTGGTCCAGTTGGTTCCGCCATTCGTCGACTTGTAAAGTCCGCCTTGCGCCGTGCCAACATAAACAATGTCTGGATTTGTTGGATGTATCGCTATCGAAATCGTTCGTCCGCTTACCGGAACCCGCGTCGCCTGGGTTTGTCCCAGTGGTATTGGGTTCGGTCCAATGAAAGCCCAGTCGGTCGTGTCGACCAGTCGGCGGATGAGTGGTAGAACTCGTCCGCTTCATCTGACTTTCCTGCCTCTCCATTTGATCGGATTGCTTTTTCGCGAGCTCCTTCCGGCACCTCCTGGTCTCTACCGCGCAACATATCAAAGTAGTCGCCGCGAGCGCGCAGGTAAGCTTCCTTATCGACTCTTCCAGCCATCCCCGGCGGCAGATCAGGATCTTCCTCGTCGCCGTCTGCGGGTTCAGGAGCTATTGTCGGCTCGGGAATCGGACCCAGATTGGTCTCCGCCAGGATTCCATTGAAAGTCTTTGCCTGCAAAGCAGCTTGACGGTCGCTATGCAATTTTGCTGCTGATGCGGAAGTCTTCACGTCAACTTTCCCCTTATTCCGACCGGCGGAACGCGGGGTGAAGTCCCAGGCTACGGCGAAAGAAATCGCTATCAAACTAAAAGTAATGTCCATCTGACTGCTTTATACATGACTTTGCTCCTCGAGATTTTGGCAGGTTGAATTGTCACAGTCGTGGCGACGAAGCGAACGATTACGCTTCGGGATCAGGCGGACCGCACGTTGAACTCAAAAGAGATCAATCCGACGTTAGATTGATAAAGAGAACTTCAGCGAACGACCGAGTAGTGTTAACCGTCTGGGGTAACGGCTAGTGCTCTTCGGTTTGAAACTTTGAAATGTGGGCGCAGAGTACGGCGTTCAGTAGTAGTCTGTCAACCGTTTAATGAAGTGGAATTAACTATTTAGCAGGAATATTTTTCGCCGGGCACGAAAATGATTTCCGGAAATCTGGAGAGCTGATCCGAAAACCGTAGCGCCATGTTATTTCTTCAGCCAGCCAAACAATCCGTGCACGATCTGTCTCGCGGTTTTCTTCGTAGATTGCGCGGGTGAGAGGAATGCCCATCGGGCAGGCCTTGATGCAGTTTTGTGCGTTGCCGCAGTTTGTAATGCCGTCTTCGCCCATGATTCCTTCAAGACGTTGGTCGCGCGTGGCCTCGCCGCTGGGGTGCATGTTGAATAGTCGCACCTGGGCGATGGCCTGCGGGCCGATGTAATTGTCGTCGTCATACTGCGGACACGCTTCCAGGCAACAACCACAGGTCATGCAACGCGAATACGCGTAACGTTCCTGCACGTCTTCCTGATCCATACGCGGTCCGGGACCAAGATCGTATGTGCCGTCGAGCTCGATCCAGGCATTGACGCGCTTGAGGTGATCAAACATCTGCGAGCGATCGACAACCAGATCGCGGATGTTGGGAAACTTCTGCATCGGCTCGAGCTTGATTGGCTGTTCGAGGTTGTCGATCGAGCGCCGAGCACGACTGACGCGCGCGGCCGTTGATCACCATCGTGCAGATGCCGCACACCTGTTCGAGGCAGTTCATCTGCCAAACCGGCGGCGTAGTCGGCGTGCCTTCCTTCGTCACCGGGTTTTTCTGAATCTCCATCAGGCAGGAGATGATGTTGAGATTCGGGCGATAAGGAAGCTCAAAACGTTCCCAGTAAGGCGGCTGAGTCGGGATTCGCCCGGCGCCTGATGTGAATCTCGACGGACTTGGGCGGAGTCGCATGGCCTTTGTTGCTTGTGCGTAGATGTAGACATATGTGGTCTTTTCAGACAGTAACGGCACTGACTTCCTGGTTAATACTCAATTTAAAAGGCTCATGTTTGCCACCGCTGAGCTTGAGGCGCCATTCAACCAAGCGCGGGGCAGAGTCACCCTTCCGCAACTGCGCAGTTCGTTGCTCTTGAGTCATTTCCTCTTGATCTACCGTTGGGCGTTGCCATGCTTCACTTAGCATCCGCGCCGCCGCTGGCCGAGCCGCAGCCGGCTCGACGTTTCGGTTCCTGTTTCGCTTTGCTGTAGTCGCGTTTCCGCGGCGGGATTAGCGAGATGTCAACCGGTTCATACGAAATCACCGGACCTTCGCCGGAATACTCCGCGATGGTCGTCTTCAGGAAGTTCTCATCGTCACGATCGGGAAACTCCGGCTTGTAGTGCGCGCCGCGCGACTCGTTGCGATTTAGCGCGCCGAGCGTGATCACGCGCGCCAGCTCCAGCATGTTATCGAGATGTCGCGCGTGTGGCAGCGCCATTGTCGCCCAGAGATTCGAATCGTTAATCGAGATGCGCTTGTAACGATCCATCAACTCGAGCAGTTTGTTATCCGTCGCCTTGAGTTTTTCGTTGTAACGAACAACGGTAACGTTGTCAGTCATCCACTTGCCCATCTCCTGATGGAGCACATACTGGTTTTCGTTGCCGCTCTGCTTGATCAGCGCGTCGTTGATTTCCTGCTGCTTCCGCAGTTCCTGATCGTAAATACGCGATGAGTTGGCCCCATGGGCGCCGTTGCGCTCGACATTCTGCGCATATGTCATCGCGGCGGGCGCCGCGACAAATCCGCCATAGACACAACTCACGAGCGAGTTGGCGCCGAGACGGTTCGCTCCATGTATCGAGTAGTCGCATTCGCCGGCCGCCAGCAGACCGGGAATGTTTGTGCGCTGATCGTAGTCAACCCAGAGACCGCCCATTGAATAGTGGACGCCAGGGAAGATCCGCATCGGCACATGTCGCGGGTCATCGCCCACAAACATTTCGTAGATTTCGAGGATCGCGCCAAGTTTCCTGTCCAGGGTCTCGGCGGGAATATGCGTCAGATCGAGGTAGACCTGGTTTTCTCCGCCGACGCCCTTGCCTTCGATGCAGACCTGGAAGATTTCGCGGGTGGCAATGTCGCGCGGAACGAGATTTCCGTAGGCAGGAAACTTCTCCTCGAGAAAATACCAACGTTCGTTTTCCGGTATCGCCGACGGCGCCCTCGTGTCGCGCGGCTTTGCGCGGCACCCAAACCCGGCCGCCTTCGCCGCGTGCCGACTCAGACATCAGCCGCAGCTTGTCTTCGCCGGGAATAGAAGTGGGATGGACTTGAATAAACTCGCCGTTCGCGTACTTCGCGCCCTGCTGGTAACAAGCAGCGACGGCACTGCCGGTGCAAACCATCGAGTTGGTCGACTTGCCATAAATCAAACCGGGTCCGCCGGTAGCCATGATCACAGCGTCGGCGGGAAAGGCTTTCAGCTCGAGCGTCTGCAGGTTCATCGCGATCAGACCGCGACAGACCTGTGCCTCATCAAGCACCAGCGACATCATTTCCCAGTGTTCAAACTTGCGAACCTTCCCGGCGGCTTCGTAGCGTCGCACTTGTTCGTCAAGCGCGTATAGCAACTGCTGGCCAGTGGAGGCGCCTGCGAATGCCGTGCGGTGGTGTTTCGTTCCACCAAAGCGACGGAAATCAAGCAGGCCTTCCTTCGTGCGCGAGAACGGCACGCCCATGCGATCGAAAAGGAAAATTATCGAGGGCGCCATTTCGCACATGGCTTTGGCGGGTGGCTGGTTCGCGAGAAAGTCGCCGCCGTAGACGGTGTCATCAAAATGTTCCCAGGTTGAATCGCCTTCGCCTTTGGTGTTGACCGCGCCATTGATGCCGCCCTGCGCACAAACTGAATGAGAGCGCTTCACCGGAACGACAGAGAAAAGATCCACCGCGTGTCCCGCCTCGGCGATTCTCATTGCCGCCGCCAGGCCTGCAAGGCCACCGCCAACGATCGCGATCTTGGTGCCGTTACTCGCCATCTTTAGAGGATTCCTCCCAGCAGTCCGCCCGGACGGATAAAAGCTATCGCGGCATTGATACCGACCAGCAGCATAAAGACTCCAAAACCAATGCACGCATAGCCGGTCAACCGTTGTGCGCGTTCGCCGATGGCGATGCCCCAATCAACCAGGAACAGCCAGATGCCGTTTGCCAGGTGCCAGACGGTTGCTGTGATACCAACCATGTAGATCAGGAATACTCAGACCATGTGAAACTCGCGCGACACAATATCGAAAGCCATCTCCGGACTATGGGCCACGGAAATCGTGTTCAATCCGGGCACCAGCCCAAACCGGAAGTTCAAGCACGTGAAAAGCTATGAAGAAGAAGAGAATGACGCCGGTTATTCGTTGAATCAGATAGAACCAGTTGCGCGGGTAAGGATAATTCAGGTTATTCGGCCGCGCTTCCATGGTTATCACCAGACCATAGACGGCGTGATAGATGAGCGGTATAAAGATTCCGCCAATCTCGACGAATAGGATATAGGGGATTGACTGCAGGCTCTTTGACGGCATTGTTGAAATCCGCGGCTCCGGTAAGCGCCTTCGAGTTTGTGTAGAAATGCTCCAACAGGAAGAGACCGAGCGGTACGATGCCGGATAACTGATGAAGTTTGCGCAGGACGAAAGTCCTGCTCAACTGAATCGCCAAGTACACGCTCCTTTGCCGTCGGACTTTTAGCGCTAAAGACGCTAGGCCAAACTTAAGCAAGTTATAATTGAGATTTTCCGTAGCAAGGAAATTATAGATAGAAGTTCTGAAAAGCAAAATGCGTCAACCTCGATCACGATCAAGTGATTTGCTGGGACCGCGGGCGTCTCGCCCGCAATGAGCGCAGAAGCGCGAAATGGCTTGAAGATACTTTGAACGACTGCGCTACTGCGACGCATAGCGGGCGAGACGCCCGCGGTCCCAGCAAATCCACTTGAGCGGTGCACCAGTTCGACCCGCCAATCGTAAACAATGAATGACCTCTCGTTACAGTCCATCACCTTCCTGGCTGCTCAGATTGCGGCGCGAAAGGTCTCGCCGGTGGAAGTGTTGCAAGCACACCTTTGATCGCATTAAAGAGATCAACCCGCAGCTGAACGCAATTGTCACATTGGCTCCTGACGCGATGCAGCAGGCAAGGGAAGCCGAAGCAGCGATCGTGCGCGGAGACGAACTGGGTCCGCTGCATGGCGTGCCGGTTACGGTTAAAGACACGATCGAGACCGCGGGACTCAGAACAACCAGCGGCTCGGCTATGCGCGCTGGGTTTGTCCCCAAACGCGATGCGCCCGCGGTTGCGAGACTCAAAGCGCCGCGGGTGCGATCATTCTGGGAAAAACGAACACTGCCGAGATGGCAATGGACTACACCACGGACAATCCAGTATTCGCCCCGACAGTTAATCCCTATGACCCTTCACTGACGACCGGCGGATCGAGTGGTGGTGAGGCAGCTGCGATTGCCACCTGCCTCTCCCCGGCGGTATCGGTAGCGACCTCGCAGGCTCAATTCGAATTCCAGCTCACTTCTGCGGCATCGTAGGTTTGAAGCCAACGGTAGGGCGAGTACCTGGCGAAGGTCAGTTTCCGCCGAGCACAGGACCGTACTCGCTCGGTGCGACGATTGGGCCGATGGCGAGATGCATAAGTGATCTGCATCTGATGTTCAATGTGCTCGCCGGAATTGATCCGACCGAATGGACATTTCGCGCTTCACTGGTGGGTTCGCGAGTCGCGTGTTACACCGACGACGGAGTTGCGCCCGTCACCGAGGAAACTCGGCAGGCAGTCGAATCTGCGGCGCGTGCATTATCTGACGCGGGATTGATCGTCGAAAAACCCGGCCGCCTGGCGTTGAGCAAGGGCATGACCTTTGGCTCAAATTGTTTTCGCGCGCTTCGGTCGTACAGCTTCGCAATGTTTACGCTGGAAACGAAGAAAAGGGAGGCGAGTTTGTTCGCTGGCGACTGGCTACCGCTGACAACACATCGGCGCCGGTGCTGGATGAATACATTAACTCGTGGCTGGAGCGGGATCGTCTCGCGCTGCGCTGCTCGATTGGATGAAAGCCACGCCCTTGCTTATCGCGCCCGTAGGAGCAACGCCTGCTTACAAGAACGGAACGCTCAAGGTTATGGTGGGCGAGCGCACGATGAGCACGTTTCGCGCCTTCAGTTATTCGCAAACTTTCAACGCGTTCGATCTTCCCGCCGTTGTCGTTCCCGCCGGACGTTCAATGGAGGGCTTGCCTATCGGCGTACAAATCATCGGCCGTCCCTTTGCGGAAGAGATGGTTCTGGCTGCGGCGGCAATTGTTGAAGAGGCGCTGGGAGGCTGGCAGATGCCAATGTACGGAAGGTAAAGGTTGATCGTGTCTATGTATCGCTTCGTGGTTTTGGAAAACCTTCAGACTTGATCAGACCTTTGTTTAGGTTTTCAGAAGTTTGTCCGGGACTGGGGCGATCCGATATAGTTCCAGCCACAGTTTGATCCAAATAAGAATCGACGGCACTAGCCGAGGAGTTGAATATGGAGGCCCTTACAGCGTTGCTTGCCTTATTGTTCTTTGGTTTTATTGGGATTGTACTGCTGGTGATCGCCGCCAAGAACGATCCGAATAGTCCCGCAGGCCACGGTGATGCTGGTCGAGCGGCTGGGCCGGTTTGATAAGGTTGCCAGCAGCGGACTCAACCTGCTGTGGCCCTTTTGGATCAGACCAAGGGCGGTCTATTGGACAAACACCCGGCCCGGAATCACCTCTATCGATCTGCGCGAGCAGTACATCGATCTGCCGCCGCAGCCGGTTATCACTCGCGACAACGTGACCATACACGTCGACTCGGTCGTCTACTGGCAAATTACAGATCCCATCAAAGCTGTTTACGAAATGAATGATCTCGTGGGCGGAATTGTGCAGCTTACGATTACCGGCATGCGCGCCGTGATGGGAGACATGGATCTCGACCACACGTTGTCGCAGCGCGATCAGATCAACGCGAAGCTGCGGCTGATTCTGGACGAGGCGACGGACAAGTGGGGCGTGAAGGTGACGCGGGTTGACGTCAAGAACATCAATCCACCGGAAGACGTCCGCATCACGATGGAGAAACAGATGACCGCCGAGCGTAATCGCCGCGCGCTGGTGTTGCAGGCAGAAGGTGATCGGCAGGCGGCGATCACGCGCGCGGAAGGTGAGAAGCAGGCGGCCGTCACGCGCGCGAAGGCGAAAAGCAGTCGGCCATTCTGGCTGCCGAGGGCGCAGCGCAGGCGCGACAACGCAACGCTCAGGGCGAAGCTGAAGCTATCGCGTTAGTTGCGGGAAGCGATGCACGAGCACGGCAACCCGGCGCAGTACCTGATTACCACGCGTTACATCGAAAGCCTGCGGACATGGCGCGAACCAATAACTCCAAAGTCATCTTTATGCCGGTGGAAACTTCGGCGATGCTTGCGAGTGTGGGCGCAATAAAAGAAGTGCTATCGCAAACTGGCCAGACGAGCGGCGAGAAGGAACCATCGAGTCCGCCGCGGCCGCGAAGTTGCCAGGCAAGTAGAACTAAGGGCCAATCTTTTTGGAGTGCGGTGACCTGTCACCGCTTTAGTCAGCGGCGACCTGTCGCCGCTTCTGCCTCACCTGCTGCAATCAAGACGATTTACAGCTTTAAAGTAGAGCAGCTAAAGGTGACAGGTCACTGCACTGAAACGAAGAGAGCGGCGACTGGCCGCCGCAGGACAAAGCGGTGACAGATCACCGCACTCAAAAAGCGGATGCCGCGAGACCACCGTATATTTTGAGCCTTCACTGCTCAGTTCACTTCGAATCACTAATAATTCAGCAACAGCGATTTCTACCGGATCGAATTCCATCTGTTTGTGAACGGCGGCCAGCGCGCGCGCATTGTCAGCCTGCCGCAATCTGGCAATGGTCAGGTGGGGATGAAATGGACGCGTCTCTTTTGCAAAACCCACTCGCGCAGATTCCTCTTCGAGGTGAGCGTGCAACTCAGCAAGCCTGGAAGACAGGTCATTGATTCCAATCCACAAGACACGAGGCTGTCCCTGCGTTGTGAAAATTCCGGTTTGCTCAAAGCGAATTGAAAAAGACTGCACGTGGGTAACAGCCTCGGAGACAGCCTTTGAAAATCCGCGACGGAAGTTGTTGGTATCTCACCGAGAAACTTTAAGGTGAGGTGAAGGTTCGCATCGCGTGCCCAACTCGCCTTTGCATGTGGAACTTTTTCCTTGAGACGCGCGATGTGTTCATGCACCAGGCGGCGAGTCGCGCCCGGTAATTCAACGGCGCAGAATACTCGCCACGATTCCTTCTTACCCACACTCACTGCTAATTCAACCAGCAGTTTGAAAGCCGCGCGGGCTGGGGAGCGCGAAGCATCCCTGTCTGGCAGTGAGCGGAGTGCGGTCCGGCAACCACCCAACGATTGTGACCGCGCGCTGCTCAGCAGGCGTGAGTACGGTCGTTTCTTTGGTTGCTTTCGCAATCGCATCTTCGCTGAATGGAAACACACGCGGCGTGACGGCGCCGCCAGTCCGCAAGTTGATCAGTCCAATGTGGGCTTGAGGGAATGCCTGATTCGCCAAGCGTAATGCCATGTTGAGTCTGGTCCCAATTGCCCGTGTCCGCGATCAGCCTCATTGAGAGCATTCGCGCCAACGTTGACCGTAGCGGCCGGGCCGCCACTCCACATTTGCGGAAAGGGCGACAGCGAACTGCAATCCGATCAGGGAGCGGGCCCCAGCGGATGCCTGAAGTTCACCTTAACGAGATCACCCACGTCCATTTCGACTCATCTTCGCCAAGATTCTTAACTATATACTTTGCGGGCATCGTCATAGCAGGCGCGCAGCAAATCGGCGCTAGCCGGTGAATTCCTTTGGTAGCCATTCGCTTCGGCTGTTCGGCTATCAGTCGATCAATCGTCGTATCAAAATTAGACCACTGGTAAACCTTGATAAGTTCGTCTCCAAGCGACGCGGTCAGAATCCGCGTACGAAAGGCCGCGCGCATTTGAAGATGACCATTGGCGCAATGCGCGAGTCTGCATTCATCAGACCATCCCATTGATCGAAGGCGTCGAGCAGCTCACTGGAGTTTGCTTCGTCTGGTTTCAGTTCTGGGCGGAGTATTTTTGGAGACCTGGCGGGCAAATGAAACGCCACCGATGGAATAAACATCGCCCCTGAATCCGCCGGAAGTCTTTCGGTAGTCAGATTCGGTTTCTGATTGAGCAACTCAAAAGATCCTGCGTGCGCGATAGGGTTGGGCCCAGGAATGAGTCAGGAAATAAGAATAGTCCGTACCGACAATGCGTTGGTTTGCGGTGACGATAATTCCTGACGGTGGATCGTAAAGCGTTGGCAGGTCCTTGATGGGAATGTATTTGACCCAATCACCAGCATCGGTTGAGCCATCGTAGGGAGACTCGCCGTCGCCCGACTTTCTAATCGGCACGATACCGGCGGCATGGTAGCCAATATGGCCGGCGGTATCCGCGTAGACGATATTCTGCGTCGGAGCTGTGAACGACTCGAGCGCCGCGGAAAATTCTTTCCAATTGCGTGCGCGATTAATCACGCTATGCAGGAGTCAGCCTTGTTCAGCGTCGGATCCAGGGCAGTCCAGCGGAGAGCGTAACGCTTCCCGCCTTTCTCAAAGACGACGATCGGGCCGTGTTGCGTTACGGTGACATCGAGCGGGCACGGTATCGGTTGCAGAATCTAGCGAACCCTTTGCGCACCGTTGATTTCTTCGTGACGAACGTCTGCGTCGCGCCAACCCGCCGGTGTCTGGTAACGTTTCGGGTTGTTGGGATCAAACTTTTCCTCGTAGAGATCCTGGACGTCGGGGCCAACATTGGTCATACCCCACGCGATGTATTCCGTTGTGTCCGAGGATCACGCCGGGACCGCCAGGTGCGGTTACACCGGCAACCCGCACACCAGGAGCGCTCAGGTGAACCGACGTACCAGATTGAAGGGGACGAGGCCTGGAGATGCGGATCGTTTGCGAGCAGTGGCTTTGCCTGAGGCGGTGTGCTTGCCGCTGACGACCCAATTGTTGCTCGCCGCCAGTCCTTCCGCGTAAACACCTACCCGCGCCAATGATTGAGCCTGAATCTCCTGATCGCTCGCGAGGGCCAGGAGTGTCTCTTGTCTTGAAGAGTCAAGCGCGTCCCCTGAGGGTTGAATCGCGCCGGTTGTCTTATCGTTCGCTTTTGAATCCTTGCCGACAACCAGAACATCCAGCGGAGAAATCTCCGGCATGAGCGCGGCGCGCTTCTCTGCGGGTAGGCCGGCAAGAGCGGCGCGCATAATGTCGAGCCGCCAGGTATTCGAAAGGGCCTCAGCAAACAACTTTCCTACCAGCAGAGAATCAGCCGGCGTCCAGGGCTTTGGTTTGTACTGCAGAATTTGAAACTCCGGCGGGAGAGTTTTGAGATCAAGCGATGCGATATAAGCATTCACGCCATTCGCGTAAGCTTCGAGCACGGCTCGCGCCCCGGGAGACGCTTTGGCAATTTCGATCTCTACTTCCGGTGCGAATCTGAGCGTGCGATGTTGTTTGTCCTGTTCGAGAACCGCATTGCCCAACACCTCGGCCAGCTCTCCGCGCTCGTTTCGACGCAGCAGATCCATCTGCCAAAGGCGATCACTCGCGGTTACGTATCCCCTGCGCAAAATACAAATCCTCATCATTCTTCGCTTCAATGTAGGGAATACCGCGTTCGTCGCGTCGGACGGTTACGCGGTCGCGCAGACCAGCGACGGCCAGCGTCTTAATGCTCGCCTGACCCTCAGTCTTCTGTTTGGCGCGAACTCCAACTGACGGCGGCGCCAGGAAGAAGAGAAAAGGCTGCCGTAACGAGGACTGTTGCTATTTGTCTTTTCATTTTTGGGTGACCCTCGACGCGAAGAAGTTTTGCGCGATATTAGCATAGCGCTGAATCTTTTCTAGCTGGAGCCGAAGCCAATGAAAAGATACGGGGACTTATTCTGAAAGTCTCTGTGCGTCCTCGGTGATCTCTCCGCCTCTGTGGGTGAGTGTTTCCCGAGTAAGATTCACCACAGAGACACAGAGGTCGCACAGAGGAAATTTGAAATTAGTCACTACAAACTAAATCGTTTGCGTTACATCTGGCCTGACATTACAATCAGCGCGGACAAAACAAACGAGTATGTCTCATAGAATCCTCCCACATCTTCGGATCGCGGTCGGCCTGATCTTCTTTTTCGCGCTGGCTCAATCGGCGAGTGCGCAGCAGCGTCCGCTGATCACCGGAAGACGTAGACATCATTCCGCCGGGAACACTGCGCATTGAAGCGGGTATCGACTTTCTTCAGGGCGCGAAGTTTCCAGTATCGGGCTTAACGGGAGACGAGACCCGCGTCGGTGTGATTGGCGTCACCATCGGATTTGCCCCGAACGTTGAATTTCAGATCGAGGGTGTTGCTCAGAATTTTCTAAGCATCAACACGCGCGGACCGTCAGCTATTCCACTGTCGTTGGCGCCGGGAGCCAACTCGACGAACGGGCCTGGCGATTTCATCCTCTGGACGAAATTCAAATTGCGAAATGAAACCAGACGCGGACCGTCGCTGGGTTTTCGTGTTGGTGTTGGACTACCCAATTCAAATCAAGCAACCGGCATTGGTTTGAACCAAACGAACGCATACGGGTCAATATTGGTTGGCAAAAGTTTGGCCGCAACGGCCGCTTCAACACCTTCGGTAATCTGGGTGTCGCAATCCTTACGGCGCCGACACAGCTGTTTTCGCAAAACGACGTAGTGACGTATGGAATGGCTGGAATCTTTCGCCTGAATAAACAATTCAGCTTCGCCGGTGAAGTGAATGGGCGCGCCAATACCAGGCCGGGTGATGGCCCGCTGGGCACTGAATCGCAATCGGAAGCTCGCCTGGGAATGCAGATTCGGGCGTCGGGACTGCGTTTTGACTTCGCCGGCATCAAGGGACTTACAAACTTTACTCACGATTCGGGGTTCACAGTCGGCGTCACCTACGACACCCCTCCATCTTCGCACCCGCAAAATAATAAAAGCAGTGAAAAGTGACAAGTGAAAAGTGAAAAGTTAAGAGGGCACCGCTCTGCCCTCGGGCCACTGGCTAGTTCCTATCAGACTTGTTAGATTGGCGAAACTCAGACTTGTTAGATTGGCGAAACAATTAACGCGGATGATCCTGGCTTAGCTTTTCACTTTTCACTTGTTACTTTTCACTGTTCTCAATGTTTGACTGGTTACGCGCCATAGGCCGCTGGCTTGAGCTGTATGTTATCGCGCTTCCGATCTACTATGCCGCGCCGGCTATGATCGTGATCGGCGCGCTTGATTCCTCGTTGCTGTCTCTCCCGGAAATCAACGACTATCTGGTAGTTGGACGTTGCTTCAAGCAACCGAGCGCAGCGTTTTACTTTCCGTTGTTCGCCGCGATTGGTTCGGTAGTAGGGTGTCTGGCGCTGTACACCATCATGCGCCGGGGCGGCCAGGCGCTTTTGCGGCGCCGTTTTAAGCGAGAGAACATCGAGCGAGTGGAACGCGTCTACGCGCGCTACGGATTTCTTGCTATTGCGATTCCCGCCTTGTTGCCTCCGCCCATGCCGTTCAAGATTTTTGTCGCCACCGCCGGAACTCTCGAGTATCCGCGCTGGAAGTTTTTGACGACAGTAATGGTGGCGCGTTCGCTTCGTTACTACGTCGAAGGTATTCTGGCAGTATATTACGGCAGGCGAGTGCTCTCGTTTCATTAAAGACAATGGCCAGGTAGTCCTTAGTGTCGTGACCGGTTTGGTTGTACTTGTGGTGTTGTTCTACGCAATTGCTAATCGCAAGAGTGCGGAGCCGAACAAGTAGCGTGAAGACGCTGAGTGACGATGGAATTTCATTCTTCTCTGTGCTTCCTCCGTGTTCTCTGTGTCTCTGTGGTGAATAAACCCAAAACAAACACTCACCACAGAGACACAGAGAACACGGAGGAGGCAGAGAGAATTTCAAACACTCTCGACGATTGAAAGGCATCTTAAGTTGAAATTATTCCCGAAGATTACGCACAGCCTGACACGGCTCTCGGATTTCTTCATCGCGCTGGGACCGTTTGGTTTGTTTGCGGTGGCGCTGCTCGACTCTGCCTTCGTCCCGTCTACCCAGCAGCGCTGACGCGCTGATGATCCTCCTGACCATCGCTCATCCGCGCCTGATGATTTTCTATGCGCTGCTGGCAACCGCAGGCTCCGCGATTGGTTGCGTGATTCTTTATTACATCTCACGGCGCGCCGGGAGCCGGGCCCTCAAAAGATTTTCACCGGCGAAGCAGAAGAAGGTGAAAAACTGGATCGATCGTTACGACGTTTTGTCAGTCCTCGTCGCTTCGGTGATGCCGCCGCCGTTTCCCTTCAAATTATTTGTGGTGTCGGCCGGCGTGTTTCGTTTCAGCTTGATTCGCTTTACCGTAGCGGTCATCGCTGGCCGTCTGTTTCGCTTCCTGCTCGAAGGATATTTTACGATTCTCTATGGCGCGCAGGCGAAGCAGGTTCTGCAGAAGTATTACCCGTGGATCGGCCTTGGCCTCGCAGTTCTGATCATAATTCTCTTTGTAGCCGCGGAATTTGTTGAAGGGAAAGCCAGAGCCTGCCGAGGAAGCGAGCCTAGAACCCGGGAATTAACGGCAAGAGCTGGGGCGCAGGACCTGGAGCTGTTTCCTGGTTAGCCAATTCGAGATCTGGTGATCGGAAAATCGCGCGCCGCCGCCAAGATCGCGGACACCGTGCTCTTCAAGCCGCTCCAGAATCCGAATGAAAACCTCAGCGGTGGCCAGTGCGTCACTACCAGCGCGATGGCGATGGATGATGGGAATTGAGAAATGGTCTGAGACTGTATCGAGTCGATAGTTTGCCAGGCCGGGAACCGCGCGCCGCGACAGGGTAACGGTGCAAAGATGCGGATTAATCATGCGATGCCCGGGATAGACGCGCGAGATTTCATGGTTGATGAAGTTTGTATCGAAGGGTGCGTTGCTGAGCTATCAGCACGGCGTCAGCGACAAACTCCAACCACTTCGGAGCCACCTCTGCGAAGAGCGGCGCGTCCTTGACCATCTCGTTCGTTGATGCCGGTTAGCGCCATCGACGAAGCGGGAATCGAAATCTCAGGATTCACGAGCGTCACGAAGTTGTCCACTATCCGGCCGCCGCGAATGCGATAGGCGCCAAGTTCAATGATGCGATTGGGCGGCATCTTTGCGCCGGTGGCCTCAATGTCGACGACGACAAAATCCAGTTCCTTCAGCAATCGCGATTCGGAGTCATATGCCTGCAGCTCGACAGTGCTGCCATCAATTGATCTTGAACCGCCGATCATCCTTTACGAGATCGCTGACAAGTAGACCCGCCAACTCTTCGTCGATATGAGATACTTTGAAGACAACGTCAACAATCTGTGAGGCGTTAGCCCGGCCGCCGGAAACGCGCAACAGATCGATGGTCTCCTGTACGAGCGTTGAATCAGAAACTAGATTTGTGAAAGGCGGCATGCGTTCCGGATTGTAACACGACAGAGCCCGTGAACATGAGGAGAAGAAATTGACGGCTGAGGAAGTAGTCGCCAGGTTTAGAGAGTCTCGGAGCGCTGCTCGAAGGACACTTTGTGCTTACGAGCGGTTTGCACAGTTCGGTGTATTTACAATGCGCGCTTGTGCTGCAACAACCGCGCGATGCCGAACAGTTTGGGCGAAGCATCGCCGAACACTTTCAAGCCGAGAAGATTCAGACCGTCGCCTCTCCGGCGATTGAGGCATCGTCATAGGCCACGAGGTCGCGCGCGCATTGGGCGCAAGGTTCATCTGGACTGAGCGACAGGATGGCACAATGGTCCTGCGGCGAGGTTTCTCAGTTGTGCCCGGTGAAAGAATCGTGGTCGTCGAAGACGTGGTGACTACGGGCGGATCAACACGCGGAAACGGTTGCAGCCCTCGCAGGCCCTTGGCGCGCAGGTATTGGGAGCGGCCTCAATCAATTGATCGTTCGTTGGGAAAAGCGGATGTCGGCGTGCCGCGCGTGGCGCTCGCCACACTCGATGTGGCGTCAGTTGATGCTGCTAATTGTGAACTCTGCCAACGAGGTGAAGTTGCAAGCAAACCTGGAAGCAGGAAAAACGTAACCGCCAAGTCGCCAAGGGAAGACATTCGACTGCGGGTTTGTCTTTTCTATTTGCTTGCGTTCTCGGCGCCTTGGCGGTTAGCTCCTATGCATGAATTGTTAAGCTCACCATTCAATACGACGGGACAGATTTTCATGGTTGGCAGATGCAGGATGGACTGCGAACCGTGCAGGGCGAACTTGACCAAGGCACTGTCGCTGATCGAAGGGCGCGACGTGGTGTTACATGGTTCGGGTCGCACGGATGCGGGCGTGCACGCAGAGGGTCAGGTGGCGAGCGTTCACCTGCAAAGGACGATAAGCGCCGAGAAACTGCGTTCAGCTATCAATGGAAACGTGGGCAAAGACGTCCGAGTGCTCGAGGCTGAGGTTGTTGACGACGAATTCCACGCGCGCTACTCAGCGTTGGAAAAACCTACCTTTACCGGATCGTGAACGCGCCTGTTCTCTCGCCATTTTGGCTCCGCTACGCTCATCATGACGCCCGCAAGTTCGACCTCGAAACTAATGACGGACTGCGCAAAGCTCTTCTTCGGCACGCACGATTGGACTGCCTTCTCCTCTGCGCAATCCGACTCCGAAACGAAAACTCGCACGGTCACGGGTTTGACCATTATTAGGCGTTGGGATCAGCGCGCCGTTTGCAACGTAATTGAAATGACTGCGAGCGCCGACGGTTTTCTTCGCTACATGGTGCAGATCGATAGCCGGCACGTCTAATGGCCGTCGGTCGAGGCGAGTTGAACAACGAGTTGGTCCGGCGGGCGATAAACGACGGAGATCGTTCCCTCGCGGGAGCAACCGCGCCGGCCTGCGGTCTGACGCTGCTTTCTGTGCGCTATCAGTAGTCTTTGCTGGTAAGATAGCAACCGCTTTGAGTCAAACCTTATGCTTTCTGATTTCAGTGGACTAATTGAGGCCGGAAGCCGTGAAGAGCGGTTGCTGGGATCGATTGACTGGGAACGGTTGCCCCGGCACGTCGCGATCATCATGGATGGCAACGGGCGCTGGGCCGCGCAACGAGGTCAACCTCGCATTGCCGGACATCGCGCCGGAGTCGAAGCCGTCCGCGCGGCGGTCGATACGGGCGCGCGACTTGGATTAGGCGCCCTGACGCTCTATGCGTTTTCGACTGAAAACTGGAAACGGCCGCGTTATGAGATCGACGCCTTGATGCGCATGTTGCGTCGTTATCTCAGGTTGGAGTTGGACGAGATCGACAGGCAAAACATTCGCTTCCAAACAATTGGACGCACCGGCGCGCTGGCGAAGAATGTTCGCAGCGAGATCGAGAAGGCGACTGAACGCACCGCAAAAAATACCGGTATGACTTTGGCGGTTGCGCTCAACTATGGTGGACGCGCTGAGATTGTTGATGCCTGCCGCGCCGCCGTGCGCCGTCTCCTCGATGAGGAAGCGCTCCCGATGAGCTGACCGAAGAGCGTATCGCCAACGAGCTTTACACGCGCACGATGCCTGACCTGGATCTGCTGGTTCGCACGAGCGGTGAGTTGCGCATCTCAAACTTCCTGCTCTGGCAGGCGGCGTATAGCGAGATTTATGTGACTGACACGCTTTGGCCGGATTTTCGTCGCCTGCACCTGCTGGAAGCAATCGTGGACTATCAAGGCCGCGATCGGAGGTTTGGCGGGTTGAAACTGGTTGCGAACGCGAAGTGACGCAATTTGAAATCGATCCTATGAACAGATTTTCCATTTGTCATTTGACATTTATCATTTGTCATTTCGAACGTGGCTGCTTGAATTCTCCCTTCGTCGGAATTCCTCCACGGTCAGAAAAGATCTCGGGTTTGAAATGACAAATGACAGATCTCAAATGACAAATGGAAAATCTTCTTCTTAAAACCTTGACGAAGATTCCATGTCCAGAATATTAACTGCAGCAATCGCCCTGCCCATCCTAATCGCCTCGATTTTGATTCCCTGGTTGCAGCCGCTGTTCGTCAGCTATCGCCGCTGCGGCGATGTTTTTCAGGCTTTACGAGTTTTACGTCCTGGCAAGGAAGAAGGACATGAAGCCTGACCTCGGCGCCGGATTTCTCGGAGGCGCCGCGCTCTTCACGATCTTTATTTCGCGACTCCCGATCCAGCAACACAGCCTCGACTCGATGTGCAGCTCATAACACTGATTTTGATCGTACTGACCATCGGCACGCTGATCGCCGCGATGCTTCGCGGCGCACCTGTTCGACAAAATGATCGTCGCCTCCGGAGCAACTATTCTGGGGTGCTTTATGTAGTTTTGCTTGGCGGACACCTGGTAGCGCTTGCGCACCGGGTTTGAGCAAGCACTGTCTGCACATCTGCTGTCGTTTTTTTCCTGGTGTTGATGGGAGCTGACACCGGTGCGTATTACGCGGGGCGGGCAATCGGCAAACACAAACTGGCGCCGAAAGTCGAGTCCGGGAAAGACGTGGGAGGGCGTAGTAGGTGGATTGGCTGCCCCTGGCGCTCGCAACCGCGGCGCACTTTTGGTTCTTCAAAGAACTCCCGTTGAAATGGGCGCTGCCGCTTGCCGCCGTGATGACTATCCTCGGGAATATTCGGAGACCTGACAGAGAGTGCGTTAAACGCGGCGCCGGCGCGAAAGACGCAGCCAAAATATTGCCCGGGCACGGCGGGCGCACTTGATCGTTTGGATAGCTTGCTCTTCAATGCGCCGCTCATCTACTATTTTGCTCACTTCTATTTCAGCGCCCGTCTACCCTAAGAATGACTAATAAAAAAATAGTTATCATCGTTGCGTCTGTGGTGGTCGTGCTAGGCTTGCTGGTCGTACTGTTCGTGGGTGGAATCGCCTGGTTCGCGCTTCGCGCGATGGGCAACAGCGAAGCCGCAGAGACCGCGCAGGACTTTCTGCAGAATAACGAGGTCTTGAAGCGAGACATTGGCGAAGTGAGAGATTTTGGCTGCGTTTGTTATCGGGCAACATCAACATCAACTAACGGCGACGGCGCCGCCGCAATTGAATCTCAAGGTGATCGGTGAACGGAAAAGAAGTAAACGCAACTGTCGAATTGATTTACCGTAGCGGGCGCCCGTGGCGTGTAACCGCGGCGTCCTATCAAGCAATGAAGCGGGAGAGGCAGTTAACCTGCTTAATCCCTACGATTCTCCACCAGACAGTTCACGGATTCGGAACGGTTTCCACAAGCTGGTCACGAAGTTTGCAAGCTAGGTTTGCCGGTTAGTAGAGTCAAAAGTTATGAGCGCAAGGGAAATCGCGAAGGGTGTTGCGATACTCGGCTCCACCGGGTCGATTGGCTGCAATACTTTGCGCGTAGTCGAGTCGCTCGGCGGTGAACGATTTCGCGTCGTGGCCCTGGGTGCCGGCCAGAACGTCGAAGTTCTGGTTGATCAGATAGCGAAACACTTGCCGGAACTCGTCTCAGTCGACTCTGAAACAAGCCGCGCATGATCTGCGCGCCAGGCTCTTTGAGAAAGATGTCGACCTGCCGCGCATCATTGTCGGGCGAACCGGGGTTAATCGAAGTCGCGACGCATGCCGCAGGCGGACTGTGTGGTATCCGCGACTGTTGGCGCGGTTGGGTTTTGTGCCGACACTGCGCGCACTCGAGGCAGGAAGCGAGTAGCGCTGGCGAACAAAGAGACGCTGGTGATGGCTGGCGAGTTGATGACTGCAGGCGGCGCGCGCGTCAGGTGCTGCAGCTATTGCCGGTTGATTCGGAACACAACGCGCTGCACCAGTGTCTGCGCGGCGAAAAGCAATCTGGAGGTTCGCCGCATCATCCTCACCGCCTCCGGTGGACCCTTTCGCACGAAGACGAAAACGCAAATGCAGGAGTCGACTGTTTCAGAGGCGCTGCGTCACCCAACCTGGAGCATGGGAGCAAAAATCACTATCGACTCCGCGACCTTGATGAACAAAGGTCTCGAGGTGATTGAGGCCCACTGGCTCTTCGGTTTACGGCCAGATCAGATTGATATCGTGGTTCATCCTGAATCAGTGGTTCATTCGATGATTGAACTGGTCGACGGTTCAGTGATTGCGCAAATGGGTGTCACGGATATGCGCCACGCGATTCAGTATGCGCTCACTTATCCCCGACCGGCAGACTCGGAATTGCCGCCGCTCGATCTGACCGCTTTGTCGGCACTGCATTTCGAGCCACCTGATCCCGATCGGTTTCCGTGCCATCGCGCTGGCCTATCGCGCGCTGCGTGCTGGCGGCACCTTGCCGGCCGCAATGAACGCCGCTAACGAGGAAGCGGTTCAGGCGTTTATCGACGAACGCATTAGCTTGACGGACATTCCTTTCGTCATCGAGGCGGTGATGGATCGCCATCAGACTGCAACCCGCCGCACAGAACTCGCCAGCCATCCTCGAGGCCGACGGATCCGCGCGTCTGGCCGCTGCTGTTGAGATACACAAACTGCCGAAGCCTGCGTCACTATTGGCCTAAATTCGCGCAAAACCAGTACGTGATTTGCTCCGCGGGGTCCCGCCTGCCCGCGAACGATAATGTCAACTAATGATTCTTGAGCTGCATTGCCGCGCGGCGGGCGGGACGCCCGCGGTCCCAGTGCAAATCACTTGAACCGTTAAATCATCAGTCCAACACCGGTTCTAAGTCACCGTTTGACGTGCTCTGAAGCCGCCGCGTAAACTCCATTACGGCAACCCGGTATTGTGAGTTTGCGATTCTAAACCCGGCTGCATTGAGCTATTTACATGAGTTTGGAAGAGAGATTATTAGATGAGCTATCGGATAATAGGAATCTTTGCGTTCATCTTCATTCTCGGGTGCGGCAGTAGTCCTGCACGAGTTTGGCCACTTCCTCGTTGCGAAACTGTTCAAGATTCGCGTTGAGACCTTTTCGGTCGGTTTTGGTCCGCGACTTTTTGGCAAGAAGTGGGGACAAACTGACTACCGTGTCTCCGGCGATTCCGCTGGGTGGTTACGTCAAGCTTGGGCGGCGATGAATCCAAATGCGCCGATCGAGGGCGAGAGCGCTCCCGATATTCCGACCACGAGCGATTCGACCTACGGCCGCGCTGGCAGCGGATTCTGGTGGCACTGGCCGGGCCGGTGATGAACGTCATCACCGCGCTGTCGATTCCGCTCGCCGGCGCATTGATGTATGGAGTGCCGATGGCGCCTGCTCCGGTGCGTAAGCAGCATCGGCGAGCGGCGGTGCTCGAAGCTGCGGGTCTGCAACGCGGCGATCAGAATCGTTTCTTTCAACGGAATCGAACATCCGAAGTGGGACACCATTCGCGGCGATGCACTGTTGTCTCCCGGACAAGCTTTGCCGGTCGTGGTCGAACGCAGCGGTCAAAGAATCCCGCTTCAGATTACGCCACGTGTCTCGCACCGAAGACGGTGAAACCGTCGGCGTGCTTGACTTCCTGCCTGACTATGGCGACGTGCCTATCAGTTGTTCGTGAAGTGACGCCTGACTCCCTGCATCCGAAGCAGGTCTCCAGGTTGGCGATCAGATTAGTCGCCATCGGCGGCCAACCGGTTCACAGCGCCGAACAGGTTACTCAATACATTAGCGAGCACAAGGGACCGAGCCAATCACGCATAACCTTACAAGCACGATGGAAAGCAGTTAGACTTCACTGCGACTGGGCGAAAGCTACCCCAGAAGGAAAGAACGGATTGGTTTTGGACCAGTTGAAGACGTGCCGCACGATTCGGGTCAGCCGGTTGGTCGGAGCGACCTAAGTACGCGCGGTTGAAAGTCAATGCTGAAATTCTGCGTCTGACCGGCAAAGCGCTCGGACAGTTTTTCACCGGACAGCGCTCGGCCCGCAACACTTTGTCCGGGCCGGTAGGAATTTATAAAGCTGCGTCAGCTTCGGCAGTCGAAAGATATGGTTGGGGCGGACTTTTCACTACGCTCGCATTTCCTGAGCCTGAACCTGGGCATCTTCAATCTGTTGCCGATTCCGGTACTGGATGGCGGCGCGATATTTCTGCTGCTGATTGAAGGCGTGCTGGCGACGGTGGGGATGAAGCTGTCAATGCGCGTGCGCGACCAGAATTCAGCAGGTTGGTTTTGTGATGGTGCTGCTGCTAATGGTGTTTCGTAATCACCAACGACTTTTTGAAGCAGGCGTCAATTTGGCGCGACGGCGGCGACAAGCCGGCCGGTGACGCAACCCGAAGTAAGTCAAGTAACTCAAAGTCCAAGGTCGGAGTTGGTTGACGATTGGACCTTGGATTTTGGACGTTGGAGCTAGTTCTAGATTATGCGACAGTCGAGAGCAGTTAAAGTTAAGAGACATTCAGATTGGCGGTGGCGCCCCGGTCGTGGTTCAGTCGATGACCAAGACCGACACCGCGGACGTCGGACGCAACCGTGGCGCAGATTGAAGAGATGGTGCGCGCCGGCTGCGAGGTTGTGCGGCTCGCGTGTCCCGGACAACGACGCGGCGATTGCATTGAAAGAGATTCGCAAGCGCGTGCCGGATGTGCCGCTCGTCGCCGACATTCACTTTCACTACAAGCTTGCGCTTTGCTGGCGCTCGAAGCGGGCATCGACAAACTGCGACTCAATCCGGGAAACATCGGGAAGCACGAACGAATCGTCGAGGTGTGTGCGCGCGGCGCAGGCGCAGAAAGTGCCGATTCGCATCGGCGTCAACGGTGGCTCGCTGGAAAAGGATCTGCTGAAAAAGTATGGCACGGCCACCCCGGAGGCGATGGTTGAGTCGGCCATGCGGCACATTCAGATTCTCGAAGACCTTGGCTTCACCGACACGATCATCTCGCTGAAGGCTTCCGACGTGCATCGCACGGTCGCCGCCTATCGTCTGCTGGCTGAGAAGGTCGACTATCCGTTTCACCTCGGCGTTACTGAAGCCGGCACTGCTTTCGGCGGCACGATCAAGTCGTCCATCGGCCTGGGCATTCTGCTGCACGAAGGCATTGGCGACACGATTCGCGTTCTCGCTCGCGGCGGAACCGCAGGAAGAAGTGCGCGTCGCCTGGGAGATTGTGAAATCGCTTGGGCTTGCGCACGCGTGGTGTGACCGTGGTGGCGTGTCCCACCTGCGGCCGTCTTGATGTCGACAACTTCGTCGAGATCGTTACCGAGATTGAACGCCGCCTGGCCCATGTCGAAGAGCCGCTGCACCTTTCGATCATGGGTTGCGCTGTCAACGGCCCCGGCGAAGCACACGATTCGCAGCTCGGCGTCACCTTTGGCCGCGGCGTTGGCATGATTTTCAAAGACGGCGTGCCGATGCGCAAGGTTGCCGGCGAAAATATTGTCGAGGCGTTTGTGATGGAAACTGAAAAGCTGCTCGTGGAAATCGCGACGAAGAAATCCGGCGAATCTGCGACTGAGCCGCAACTGGTTTCGGTCAGCTAACCAACCTCTGACTCATCGCTCTTGATCTGACATACCATTAACTGCTCAGTGGTCCCGCTTCACAACCACTCAAGTGATTTGTTGGGACCATCAGGCGTCCCGGCTGCAAACGCGCCGAGGGCGCGCAATCCTCAGATGTAACCCTCAAACCGTTTCGCGCTTCGCGCTCATTTGCGGGCGGGATGCCCGCGGTCCCAGCAATCCACTGGGTGGTTTCCGCAAACTTCGAACCGACTCCTTGTTGCACTATCATTGACTCCCGTCCGTCCGCGGTGATAGGTATTACCTTCAGCTAACGCCAAAGCCTTCTCTGCACTCAATCCGACCCAGGGGATTTCAAATCAGTTCGTAAATAAATAACGCTCGCACGCTATCTATTTAGCACGAGCGGGATAAATATGTAGTTTCAAACAACCCACTAAAAACGAAGGAGGAGCACATCATGGGTCGCATACTTGCTTTCGTATACGGGGTGGTCAGCTACGTGATTTTCTTCGTCACGTTTCTATATGCAATCGGCTTCGTTGGGAATTTGGTCGTGCCCAAATCAATCGGACACCGGCGAGCCTGCTCCCTTTAGTCAGGCGCTTCTGATTAACGCCCTGCTGCTGGGTATCTTCGCTATCCAGCATAGTGTGATGGCGCGTCCCGGTTTTAAACGCTGGTGGACTCAATTTGTTCCCAAGCCGATTGAACGCAGCACCTATGTGCTACTGGCGAGCCTCGCGTTGCTCTTACTGTTCTGGCAGTGGCGACCGATGGCAGACGTTTTATGGAACGTCGAGAATAGCGCGGCGCGCCACGTCTTGTGGGCACTCTTCTTTCTGGGCTGGGTGACGGTGCTGGTCGGTACAACTCTTATCAACCACTTCGATCTTTTTGGCCTGCGGCAGGGTTTTACCTCTATCAACAAGGAAAGGAGTATACCGAGTTGGGCTTCAGGACACCGTTTCTTTACAAGCTGGTGCGCCACCCGATCATGTTGGGCTTCATTATCGCCTTCTGGGCCACTGCCCTCACATGACGGTCGGACATCTGGTTTTGCGGTGGCCACGACTGCTTTCATCCTGATAGCGATTCAATTGGAAGAGCGCGACATAGTGAGTGTGCACGGCACTGAGTATGAGGAATATCGGAAGCAGGTCTCCGCGCTTCTGCCGATTCCGAAACGGAGATAAGGCCTAACAGGTTGGATTGATCGCCATTTTGGCAACAACTACTTCGGAACGAAGCGTTTTCTTTCGAGCGGCGGTGCAAGCGGCGGCCATAGTGAGAAACAAAGCATCAGTCGCCAGACTTGCGGTTGATGTTTACTATCAGTTGTTCGCGCAGCTCTTCTATTTGTGAGATCCAACCCGCAGGCCGGCGACCATCCAGGCGCTCACTAATCTTTTAAGCTCAGGCAGCAGGTCTTCGTTGACCACACCTTCACTCGGGGCGTGAAGCGCGAGCATCCAGGCATCGCGAATCAACGCTTCGAGGATGTCCAGGCGTGCTTCGTAATCGTCCTTATGCCGGGCGTCATTGAATTCCTCGGATGCTCGCAGTAACTGAATGTGATCGTCGCTTACCGCCAGCGCTTGCAGTATTCGGAGCATCGCCTTTCGCATCTCAAGATATTCATCAAATTCACTGTCGATCGCCCGGCCCAGACTACCCCTCGCAACTCGCGCGCGGAATGCGCGCTTCGCCTGCGCCGGCGAGCTTGTTTTCCAGTAAATGGGTCTCTATCTCCGGCGGCGAAACTGGCGAGAAGCGGATCATCTGGCAGCGAGAACTGAATGGTTGGCAGCAACATTCCGGGCCGTGAAGTTAAGAGTATGATATGAGACGTATGCGGCGGCTCCTCCAAAACTTTCAGCAATGCGTTTTCAGATTGCTCGTTTAGTTTGTCGGCCTCTTCAATTAAAAATACGCGCGCTTTGCCTTCATAGGGTCAGATAGTTTGCTTCTCGTTCTATCAAACGCATCTGGTCGACCAGCAGCACTCGTTTTGGTGCTACCACCATTCCCACATCAGGATGATCCGTCCAGATGATTCCTTTCCAATCGTCTGAGTCGGCGCTTTGCGGATAATTGAATTTGGCGATCCGCTTACATGCCGGGCAGCGGCCACGGCCTTCCACGCCCTGCGGCGTGCGGCAGTTAAGGGCCTTTGCAATCTCGAGCGCAAAAAGTTTTTTACCGATTCCGTCTTCGCCGGTGAAGAGCATTGCGCCCGGATGCGCTCAGCTTCCAGCATTCTTCTGAGCAGCGACTTGACGCGTTCGTTACCGTAAGTTGATCAAACATAATTTCTTATTTGGGGTTTTCGCTTGAGGCTGCTTCAAATTTTTCGGCAATGGCGTGACCCCTGCTTCTCAGGAAGGGAATGACGATCTCCTTCACGCGTTGGTGGGTCAAATCCGGCGGCTGATTCGTGTTCACTATCTTGATGCGCTCGGGCTCCGACTCTGCAAGGTGCAAATAAGCCGCGCGCACGCGCTCGTGAAAATCATCCGCCTTTCGGCGTCGAGACGATCCCTCTCTGGGTGCCGTTTCCGCGGCGCTGAGTACGAGCGGTCGAATCTTCGACCGAGAGATCGAAGAGCACGCGGTCAGGTCCGGCGTTAGTCCTTCGGTCGCCAACTGAATAATTTCTGCAATTAATTCCGGGAAAACCCGCGGCCCGCGCCCTGGTAAGCCCGAGTGGCATCGGCGTAGCGATCTGAAAAACGATTCGGCCAGACTCGAGCGCGGGGCGAAGGACGCGTCGCACATGTTGCGCGCGATCCGCCGCGAAGACGAGCAGCTCCGTTAGTGGATCAACTTCTTCATGGGCATCGAGCAGCGCGGCCGGAGGCGATTACCGACCGGTGTGCCGCCGGGTTCTCGTGTCAACAATACCTCGCAGCCCCGCTGTTGAAGAAAGTTAGCCAGCAGCCGCAGCTGCGTGGACTTGCCACTGCCGTCGATTCCTTCGAAGGTAATAAAAGTTCCTGGCACTGTGGTTCCTAAAAACGCCGAGGAGGAGCAGTCAAACAAAAGTTAGAGCGAGACAGTTTAAAGGAATGTTAGGATTCGGGCGAGTCGCCAGGCTGATCGGAGGTTTGCGTAGCGGGTTGTCGTGGGTATTCTACCGAGCCGGCGCCGATGCTGCCAGAGTGTCGTAGATCTTCGGTGCCGCGTCTTGGCAGAGAGACTGTTGAGATGGCGTGTTTGAAGACCAACTGTTCGTGCGATCCCGCCTCAAGCAGAATCGAGAACTTATCAAAACTGCGAATGCGTCCGGTCAACTTCCGCGCCGTTCAGAAGGTAGATCACTACCGTGGCTTTTTCGCGGCGTACGGTGTTTAGAAACGCGTCCTGGATGTTCTGCGGCGCGGGTTTCCCCTCAGACATGATGGCACCTTGAAGCGTGGAAGGGGGACTCTCGCCAGAGTACTCCAGCGATTAGGCCGTGACAAGAAAATTGCTGATTGCGGTTGTCACATTTTCATCACTGCCGGCAGGTGATTTCTGCGACTCGACTGACCGCATGGCTAATTCTGCAGAGCCTTCAGGACCGCCCGAAGCACTTCTTCGTCTTCGCCAAAACCGGCAAACCACTGAGCACCAGGTTCGCGACGGAACCAGGTTAGTTGACGCTTCGCGTAATGGCGCACGTCTAGTTTTGCCTGCTCAATGGCACTTTCAAGGTCGCGTTTGCCTTCGAGATATTCTAACAACGCGCCGGTAGCCGTGGGCACCGAGCGCATTTGAAGCGGCGGGCACACCCCCAGCAAGAAGAGTTTTGACCTCTTCCACGAGCCCGGCGTCGAAATGCCTTTCCGTGCGCTCGTTAATCCGTTCGTAAAGAGCGGATCGCTCGGGATTCAAGACCAACAGACGCAACAATCGCGCGCTTTCGTGTGGCGCTGGACGCGTACTCTTTTTCCCGGACATCAATTCACCAGTCTGCAGGCGGACTTCGATGGCCCGTTGCACCCGCGGCCAATCGCGAGGATACAGTTCCAGCGCGCTCTGTGGATCGAGACGGCGCAACACCGCGTGAAGGTGTTCCGCTCCGCGACGTTCACGCAATTCATTTAGTCTGCGGCGGAGATTTTCATCGGTCTGGGGACTTGCGAAAAAGGGTTTGCGAAAGGCGCGCAGATAGAGTCCGGTGCCGCCCACGAGTATCGGCACTCGGGCCGCGTCGATGAATGTCGTCAATTACCGCGCTGCTGCTTCACGGGCCCAGTCTCCGGCAGTGTAGTTGATGCCTGGGACACGAAATCGATTAGGTGATGAGGGACGCCGCGCCGTTCTGCCGGCGGAACTTTGGCAGTGGCGATCTGGATACCCCTGATAGACCTGGACTGAGTCGCAATTGATCACCTCACCATTCAAACGCAAGGCGACCTCGATTCCCAATGTGCTTTTGCCGGAAGCTGTAGGGCCAGCTATTGCAATTATGCCGGGAGCATTTAGCTCGTGCGATGGTGATTTTTCTGCGCTCACGCGCGAGAGAATAGCATGCGGTAGAGGATTACTATCCAGAGCACTGCCAGGATTAGCAAAGCGCCGATGATTTGGTTGCGGGAGAAGCGCATAGGAGATGATTTGAAAGGCTTCATCGGAATCTATCACAGGAGACACGCAATTAACACGCGGCGCCTGGCTTGGTGCATTTGTTCATTAAACGACGCAAGTGATTTGCTGGGACCGCGGGCGTCCCGCCCGCAATGAAGCGCAAGCGCGAACATGTACTGAGTACTATTGCCGAATCAGTGCGCACCTGTGGCGCGCTTTGCGGGCGGGACGCCCGCGGTCCAAGCCAAAGTCAACTCAATACATTCGCGTGAGTTCAATTCCGGTGTAGTACGCCTCGAGAATTTGGTCGTAGGTAAAGCCCTGTTTCGCGAGACCGTAAGCACCGACCTGGCACATGCCGACGCCGTGTCCCCAGCCGCGGCCGAGAATAGTGAATCCAGTGATGTTTCCACTGTCGTCATACTTGTGTTCGATGACAAACAATTGTTCGCGCAACCCCAACGCAGAACGAATCCGGCCTCCGAGCACCTGACGAGTTCCATTTGTGCCGACGATCTCCAGGTCGATCGCTCTTTGGATTGTCCGCGAGCCACGACGCGCAGGTCGACCAGCGATCCAATACCGCCGGCGAAGCGACCCAAACGCGCTTGCGCCTGGCCGAGCCGACAATTCAATGGTCCAATTGGTAAAGGGAGAGAAGCGATCCGCCGCCGCCCCGTTTGGCGCCGGCCGCACTTCGAGGTAATCAACTTCACCAGCCAGGCTTACATGAAAACGACAGGTTCGCCACCGACCACAGCAACTGAGCGAACGGGATAAACCGTCTCCCAATCTGACGAAAAAGAAACACGTTGCCCCAACCTTCACGGGTTGGTCTTTCCCTTTAATGCTGCGGAGAACCAAGGAACCATCAGCGGTTGGTCGTGCCGTGCTCCTTCCTGAAGTTGAAGCAGATTCCGCGCTTCCAGAATACGCGCGATTGAATGAAGCGCGCGTGCACGCGAAAGTGGTTCGCGGGTCGCAGCGTCGCATCAGGCAGAATCGATAAGTAACCGTCGCGGATCAGCATTGCGACGTCCGCACGATTGGCCGGTGGTATTTCGTTGGCATCGCGCACGGCCAGGAAGTATTCAACGATCGGCGTTGTTAAGCAGCGTGCCGCCGCGACTTTCACCGAACACCGCGGTGCTGAAGCGCAGTGGCAAACGCCGGGGGGCGAATAACATCGTCCGTAAACGCGGGTGCAACCTGGTGCGCAAGCCGGGCAACCGAAGTTAACCAGCTACGAACTTCATCAAGCTCCGCCTCATCCTTCAGCCAGGAGTCAGAAACTTTCCGCAACGAAGTGAAGCTTTGAGTGGTTAGCACAGCGACGTCGCGTGCCAGTGGAACGTTCTCTTCCTTAAACTCCGCCGGTTCGCGGGTTGTTTTGATTAGAAGCTTGCAAGCGCGGCCCGGCCTTCGGCGGCACACTCGCGGCCTTTCAAATATGGAACCGCGTCGTTGAAGATATTTTCGGCATCTTCGGTGCGCCCGCCGCAGGTGGAGGTGTACAGAGCATTGATGGGTTCGCCGTTGTAGGTCGCCACGATGCCGCGTGTTTCATCAACCGCTCGCGATGAAAGAGAGTTTTCCGAAACCAGTCCACGATAAACCTGGGAACGTGTAGTCGGCAGGAGGTCGATAACCCTGCGACATGAACTGACCACGATTGCGCAGGGCGTAGGTGCGCGCGGCAATTGCCTGGGCCTTGTGCGCTTCAGCAGCGGAAAGCCGCCGGCTGAAAGCTCCGTTCGGCACGACGCCCTTCACGTAGTCTTCAAGTCCTAACACGTTAACAACGGTTAGCGCGCGCGCGTGTTTGTGAAAACTTCGATGCGACCGCGATAGGGTCGATCATTAAATCGCACCGGTGTTGTTTCACTGTTCGATGCGAAGGTAAGCGGCGCACTCGAACTGAAAAGACGCCCAGCACCGGCAGCGGAAGCCACTACTTCGCGAGTCGGCAGGCTGAACCGTGCCGCCGGCCGCACGCTTTTGGCCGTGGCCGCGGAGGTTTGCCGGGACGAATCACCTGTGGCGGTCGTGGGGAGCTGAGTGGATGCGCTTGCCTGAATAACCTGCGCGGTATTTCCTGAAGGAGTCGTCCCGCCGGCAGGATCCTACCGTCGCATCCAGACCGGCGCGCTTCCAGTCTGGCGCGCAACTCTTCTGCTTCCACCGTGAACGGGTGGAGCCAATCACCAGCCCCCACGTTTTTGTCTCGGCATCGTAAACGATCTGCGAGTCCTCGCCGCTCGCTTCCTGAACCTCTTTGGATTTTTGTTCGGCTTCGTCGCGCGCAGACAATCCCGCGATCTGGATGCGGAAGGCGTCGGCATAACTGGTAACCGGCGGCGGCGAAAGCAAACGCGGTTGAAGACGCACGCGTGCTACATCAAGAGGGACAGGCGCCGGCCCATCGTCGCTGGCGTTCAGTAAATGTCCGGTAGTGGAAACTGTTGCCGAGCGCACATCGGTAGCGAGGGCAACGCGAATAGTTGGCTCCGGTTGGAGAGGCGGTGCAGCGCCGGTTTGGTTCTGAGTTACGACCGCGGGCTCAGGGATGGCCATTCGCTGGATCCAGTTATAGGAGAAGTTTTTGGGGCTCAGCCGGGCTTTGGGTTCGCCTTTGACGAGTCTGTTGGGGAGGGAAAGCGAATGTAGAGCTCACGAGTTGGAACGCCAACAAGCCGGCGACCGTGCTTCGTGCGAGGAAGTTAGGCATTACCGAAACCTTTAGCGGCTTAGTCTTGGGGCTCGACCGCGCGGTCATAGTGTACTACATCTCAAGCCGAAACGGTCGGCACAAACGTCTGGACACAAACCGGTCAAGTGATTTGCCGGGACCGTGGGCGTCCCGCCCGCAAATGAGCGCGAAGCGCGAAAACGGATCGTAGCAACTTTCGAAAGACTGCGCGCCTTTGGCGCGTTTGCGGGCGGGACGCCCGCGGTCCCAACAAATCACTCGACAATTCTAGCTCGCGTACCTTTCTTCTACCGTCAAGGTGAAGACAATCGTGCCTAGCAATCCAATAACTCCGGCAACCACGAAAGGAACCTGCGGCGAGATTTTCCAAAGCAAGCCACCAATCGCCGCGGCCGGGGTGATCGGAAAGGCTGCGAATAAGGTAATAGAGTCCCACCGATCGCGCGCGCAAATCATCGCGCGCGGAGTCAACAATCATGGCCTTACGCGAAGGTTCGCCAATCTCCCTGAGCCCGCCAATTACAAAGGCAAGAATGAGAAAGCCAAAGTTCATCGCAAAAATAATCGCCAGCGGAAAGAGGGCAAAACTGACGGAAGGTGACGATCACAAATGGCTTGCGGCCGATACGGTCCGCAATCTTGCCGGCTGGAATGTAGACCAGAATCGAAACGATCATCTGAATTCCGATCAGTGTTCCATAACGCGCAGTACTGAAACCCTGAACGTTGGTGACGTAAAGAATTGTAGAAAACTCCGGTCATACCTTCACACATCCGGATGATGACATCGGAAATAAGCAGACGCTTCAAGCCTGTATGAAATGAACGCCACACGCCGGCAATGTTTGTGGCAGGTGACGTTTTGATCGCGATATTTACTGCACAGTTACGTATTGCTAGAAGCTACTTTTCAAGACCAGCACCGTACCCCTGTAGCGTAAACACCTGTCTTAACTTTATCACGAGGAAGACCAATAGCCAAGGCCATTCTGTTAAAGAGGTCCCTGTTGCCGTCCTCAAAGATTTCAATTAGCTTCTTTTCATGCGATATATGGCGGTAAGTCGCACCAATTTGGAGTAGTCAGCTTCCCAGAGTTCGATCATATCCTTCCTTCAGCAATAAATCCAGGTTTAACCAGATTTGGTTCCATGGTTGCTCAGTGATTCTTGGAATTTGTTGTAGGTTTGGTGTGTCACAACTAAGCCGATGAGTTTTGGTTCGATGAAGACAAAGGTCGGATTCTTGCCGTCTGCACTGACATGAGGTAAGGTACGCTTTCCAGTATGACGAAACAGCTTTCGATATCCACGATACTCCAATACCGGCTCAGCTGCTGTGTGAATCATGCCAAAAGTTGCTCCTTCTGGTAGTACTCCATAGCTTTTTTGTCCAGACTAGGGAGCCCCGTTTTAGCTGATCTTAAACTTGTCGTTGACGGAACACCAGATTATCAAATAGAGAACAGATAGCTGCTATCGCTGCCAGGATTGGAGACCACAATTGAATCGGCAAGTTCTTCTTCATTCTCCCTTCAATGCCTCGACCTCTTGTTCCGCCAGATAAATCGACCTTTAGCCCTGTGCATTCGATCTTATTAAGTACAATTGCGACCTTTCGATCGAATTCCCAGAGAGCTCCATTTGATTGATCTTCTTCATAAATTATCGGTTAATGTAATGCTCTGCGAGGACGAAGTAAGAAGCGTTCAGTTACTGCATACTCAGCGAGAAACTCGGGGTACGTTACCCCATCCCACAATCGAATGACACGGTCGAAAGCCTCTCGTCCTTGGCTTTTCCGGCATAGCCTAGCGTCCTTTAGCTAAGGAGTCCAGTTGAGAAGCGCTGAGTTTGTACTGTCTACTGAATGCGTCTGTAGCATATAAAGGCGACACTCAACATCAATAGGTGGCTTATCACCAGGATTCTAATGCCAACCAAAGTCATGGCGAAAATGTTGGCCTCGCCATTTACCCTTACGTTGGATCATCGCGTCTAATATGAGAGAGAGTTAATCCGGACTAAGGTTGCCGCTTGGGTGTTCGAGCGAAAATACACATGAGAATACTTACTTAAGACCCCTGTCCGGTGAAATATCCATTGAAATCTGATGGCTTTAACAGTTCCATCTTGGAGTGATCGTCCATCTGATTCCGTATCAATATTGAGTCTATCAACTGAGGAAGATCCGCTAAGGCCAGAAATACTTTAAATTCTTTCATTTTCCCTCGGTGCTTTTCAAAGTCGGTTCCGCTAGAAGGGCTTTTGTTCCGTATGTTCAGGCTCTTGTTCATCTAGTTCCTTTTCGCTTTAACCAAGGCTGAGGCAAGTTACTCTTCGAAGGATAAGCCCGCAGGTGTTCTAACCAATAACTTGTGTCTTAGGCGCCTCTGCAAGCCTGACTTTGAGATAGTTGGATCTCAACTTCGCCTGTCTGTTGATTCTGCCACATACCGATGACTGGTAGGTAGCTGTGGCGGTAATCCAGAACGAACTGTATACATCGCCCAGCCTTCCTTTGGTCTCTATTACCCATTCACCTTTACGGTTGTGGTGATAAGATGAGATGTAACGCCCATTCTTAAGGATCTGCAAAGTCCATTACATGCTTCGATGCAGACTCCTCAAGACTGGCCATAGTAGTCTAGACAGTGAATAATCCCAACTAGCCTGTAGGTGGTATTGCTGAATGAATTGCTCCAATTTGCGGCATATCAGGCTTACAAATAGAATATCAACATCTAAGCAGGTACGATAAAGAAATCTCTGTTGAGTAGACGTTCCTCTTGGCGAGGAGCCATATTCATTTCTTGCTGGAAGTGTTTAATCCTCAGCAGTACTCATCTCCATACTTAGAGAGCTACTCTGTGAGAGTATCAATCTTCCAACCTAGAAATGATTTACCTAGTGCCATGTATCAGGTGACTGAATGGTAAGCTGTCTTACCCTACTCCCAAGTAATTCTGCTACTAACATAATGCCTGTCGCTGGAGAATCTCTTCCAATTAACCAATCAACATGAACCTAATTCCGAAAGCTCTTGCCAATTGAAACCGAATAGAATCGTCGACTTCAGTTTCAGATTAATAGGATATTTGTGGCGGCCCTATTGGACAAGGTCCAGAAGTGTTTGTCCGATCCGTCGACCTTAAACTTACCCTGAAGCGATCGTCCGCGTTACGGAGAATAGCGTAGCTTTTCTTCAATTGATATTCTCGGGCACCCAAGGCGGCAAATATACGCTAGCCCCATTAAGGCAGAGGATCGCGTACCTTCTTTCATTTCATTCTTGTGAAGAATAGAACTCTTCATATCCCATTTAAACTTTAGAAATTACCGAAACAAATATCACGAAAGTTGTCCTCTAAAATTACTTTCTTGTGAGTTGCTTGGGAGTTGTGCGAGACGCGAAAGAAATCTGCCGAGTATTTACTGGCTGACTGAGATAGTATTCGTACAACTCTATCTCTCTTATGATTGTTCGTTCCGACAGGTCGTAGGATTTGGGTACTATCCCCAAGCGGGACGGTCGGCAGATAGCGAATAGGCAATAGACCTATTGATATTCTCTCGATGACTTCAGGTCGTTTCGAACAATCAAGATGCCAGTAGAAATGTTCGTGTCCTTCATTAGACGAGAGACAATTTCATAGTTGAAGATGAGGGATTTTGTCACCAAGGACTCCACTAGGGAAGGCCGGTTACCATCGAACTCAGTCCATAATACGCTTGTGCCCTGTTTTCTGGGATTGGCTAGTGGCTGGATATACAACGCTGGTCCAAATCCTCTGGTCACAGGGTGTATTCAAAAGACATGTTTAATAATGTCTTGTTTACGCAAGGGCCATTCAAAAAGTAGTCTCCCACTTTTCGGTAGATGCCTTAACAGGCACATAAGCATACCCTTGAGCTTCCTCCCCAAAGAGACTGAAAGAACTCGGATAAATTCAGCCAGATCTCAAGTTTGATCACTCTGGATCCGTCAATCTGATAACCTCCCCTATTCTAAGGGCTGGGATAAATAAGGTACACCGTCTATCTAGTCTGAAATTCCTGCCAGTATTACCACTACTTGCTGCGGCTTTTGGCTGTTAACCCTCGTGCCAAGATCAGTGAGTGTAGCCATCTGCCCTGTAGATCAGAGACTTGCCTACTAATAGCAGCAAAGTCATCCCAGAACGCTGTCTACACCTACAATAGAAAGGTTCTTATTCTGTCGCACGTTTTCTGCACAAAGCGGAAAACAGCTGAGTCAGTTCATACTCGAGACTGTCCTGGCTGTGTTTAGCATCAAGACAGCGGATACCGCAGTCTTAACTCTGAGCAATTGCCTCTGGACTTAACACAGCGCCTCCACTAAAGCAGCATCTTCGTAGACAGGACTAGTGGGGTAGGATCTAAAGGCACCTGCTAGCAATACGTAACTGAACGAAGTAATAA
>ERZ1370068.2836-contig-1965_pt1 | contig 82423 bp, 98 predicted proteins | sample MGYA00561227_ERZ1370068 | MGnify/ENA primary metagenome ERZ1370068 (study PRJEB38410, sample SAMEA6850437) | metagenome | study: Metagenomic assessment of the ecological functions of the soil: analysis of the soil microbiota associated with the...
AGTTACGTATTGCTGGTGGCGGCAAGGGCGCCCTGATTGGCGGGCTGCTCGGCGGCGCGACCGCCGGCGGCGCGGTTGCCAAGTCGAAGGGCTACCAGGTCGTGGTCGAGGACGGCACCGTCCTCACCTTCAACGTGGCGAAGAGCGCGCACATCCGCAGCTGATTCGACATCGCAGCGACGACGATCGGCGGGGGCGGATCGCGAAGATCCCGCCCCGCTGCGTCGCTTGGCGAGCGCGGGCTCCGAGGCCGCGCCTCAGTCAGGGATGGCTGAAAGCCAGGCGCCGCCGACCCGCCATCACCAGATCCGTGGAGCGCTTTTCCTCCTGAGCGACCATCGGGTCACCGGGCTTGCAGCCGAACGCCCGCGCGAACTCGTCGAGCACCGAGAGCGGCCCGTTCACCGCGCCAGTGGGCGGGCGAATGGGGGTTGGTGAGCACCTGCTGGCGCAGCTGCCTCGGGCGCGCTGGAGCGCTGCGCCACACGCGGGCGTGCGACAGGAAGAAACGCTGCTCGGGCGTGAAGCCGTCGATCGGCGCCGGCGCGGCTTGACGCCAGCTCGCGCTCGAGCGCGTGCGTAGGCGATCGCCGACGCCGCCGATGTCGGCGGTGTTCTCGCCCAGCGTGAGCCGGCCGTTCAGGTGCAGCGTGTCGAGCACCGTGTAGCTCGAGTACTGCTCGGCGATCCTGTCGGAGCGCTCCTTGTAGTTCGGTCGCGTCCTCGGGCGTCCACCAGTCCGCGCAGGTTGCCCTCGGCGTCGAACTTGCGGCCCTGATCGTCGAAGCCGTGCGTCATCTCGTGGCCGATCACCGCGCCGATGCCGCCGTAGTTCACGGCGTCGTCCCAGCGTCGGATCGAAGAACGGCGGCTGCAGGATGCCGGCCGGGAAGTTGATGCTGTTGAGCGACGCGCTGTAGAACGCGTTCGACGGTCGGCGGCGTCATGAACCACTCGCCGCGGTCGACCGGCTTGCCGATCTTGGCGGTGAGCCGCGTGGTCTCGCGCGGTGCGCGGCGATGCGGTTGGCGAAGAACGGCCCTGGCTCGACCGTCGAGCGCCGCGTAGTCGCGCCAGGTGTCCGGATAGCCGATCTTGTTCGCGAACGCGTGCGAGCTTTGCCGCGCGCGCGGCTGCGCGTCGCGTCGCCCATCCAGTCGAGCGCCGCCAGATGCTCGCCGAGCGCGGCCTCGAGGTTGCGCACCAGGCGCAGCGCACGCTCGCGCGCCTCGGGCGGGAAACCGCGCTGCACGTAGGCCTGGCCGAGCAGGTCGCCCAGCTCCTCGATCGGTCGAGCGCACGCAGCGCTTCCAGCGCGGCGGCAGCTCCTTCGACGCCGGTGAGCACCCGGCTGTAGCGGAAGTCCTCGTCCACGAACGGCGACGACAGCGTCGGCGCCGCATCCTCGAGCACGCGCCAGCGCAGGTAGTCCTGCCAGTCGGCGAGCGGCGTGCCGGTGACGATCCCGTCCAGCGCCCGGAAGAACGCGGGCTGCTGGACGTTGAGCGAATCGATGCGAAGCATTCGCTTGGACAGGTACACGCCCCAGTCGAACGAGGGCGTCATGGCCCGCAGCGAGTCGAGCGGCAGTTTGTGGTAGGTCGCGTCGGGATCGCGACGCTGGACGTTGGTCATCGAAGCGGACGCGAGCGACTTCTCGATCGCGTAGATCCGATCCGCCGCCGAGCGGGCGGAAGCTTCGGGCCGACCGACCAGCTGGAACATGCGCGCGATGTGGCCCAGGTACTCGGTGCGAACCGCGTTCGACGACGAGTCGGTGCGGAAGTAGTAGTCCCGATCGGGCAGCCCGATGCCGCCCTGGCCCAGGTTGGCGATGGTCATGTCGCTGTTCCGGCGGTCCGGCATTCCGGCCAGCGAGAAGAAGCGCGCCGCGCACCCCGTGCGCGTGCATCCACGCCACCTGCGCGGCCAGCTCGCCGCGGTCCTTCATGGCGTCGATCGCGCTCAACAGCGGCTGGATCGGCTGCGTGCCGGCCTTCTCCGCGGCGACCGAGTCCATGCAGGTCGAGTAGTACGTCCCGAGCTTCGCCGTGCCCGATGCGGGCGCCGCCTGGGTGGCCGCCGCCTCCTCGAGGATGCGTCGCAGCTCCGAGCGGTTACGCTCGGCCAGCTCGGTGAAGCTCCCCAGTTCGCCATCGAAGGCGGGATCTTCGAGGTGCGCTTCCAGCCGCCGTTCACGAACTGATCGAAGTCGCGGCAGGGGAGCAGGTGGTGTCCATACCGGTGCGGTTGAAGCGACGGGGCCGGGCCGGCCGCGTACGCGAGCGAGGCGCTGGTGAGCGCCAACGCCGGCCGCGCCGGCCGTGAGGATGCGGGGGTCATGGGAGATCTCCGTGCAGTGGCGTGCGTGGATCGAGGGGCCAGGATGCGCCGAGATTCTCTCGACCGGGACCCACATGCAACACGGCAGCGAGGATAGGGAGGTCCGAGCCCCGCGCACTCCGGAGTGACCTCCGCTCCCCGCTCCCCGTCAGGGCACGAATGTCTTGCGTAACCTGTCGATCGACCTTACTTCGCCGGGTCGAACTCTGAGCGACACCGAGTTCATGCAGTAGCGCAGGCCGCGTCGGCGCCGGGCCGTCGTCGAAGACGTGGCCGAGGTGGCCGTCGCAGCGCGCGCACTCGACCTCGTCGCGCTCCATGCCGAGGGTCTCGTCCTTCGCCACCTTGACGTGCGACGCCGCGATCGGCGGCCCAGAAGCTGGGCCAGCCGGTGCCGGACTCGAACTTGGTGTCGGAGGAGAACAGCGCGAGCCCGCAGGCCGCGCAACGGTACGTTCCGCTCGCGTGCTCGTTCCAGTACGCGCCGGTGAACGCGATCTCGGTGCCTTTCTGGCGCAGCACCCGGTACTGCGCGGGGGTGAGGGTCTTCTTCCACTCGGCGTCGGTCTTGACGACCCGTCCGGACCTTGTCCTCGACCTTGGGCGTCTTGTGCTCGGTCTTGCTGGTCTTCATGGAATTCGCTCCCGCGTGAACGCTCGAGCCCGGCGCGATCGCGGCCAGGGCGAGCACCACTACCACCTTCACGAAACCGCTTCATCGCCGGACTCCTCGCGTGGGACATCGTCGATCGAACCTCGGTGGGCACCGGCTTCTGCCGCCGCCGGCCTCTCGATCACGATTACGAAGCCGATGCCGGTTTGGGAACGCGCGACGCGATCCTTTGCGCCGAGCTTGACGCGTTCGACTCAGTGGGGTGTCTCGCCCCCGTCATCACCCGTTTCTTCGCCCGGCCGGCGAGCCCGGAAGATCGCGGCCCACTCCTCGAGCTCCTTGCGCGACAGCACGGTCGGCTTCTCGTCCGCCTGGGGGCTTCCGGGACCCAGCGCGCTCGCCAGGAAGAGATCCGAGAGCGCGATGTCGGCGCCCATCGCGCGGGCGTGGCGGGCCACCTCGAGGTCCGCGGTCACCACCGTGAGCCGCTCGACGCGCTCGACCAGGTCCTCGACCAGCTCGCGAATCACGTCATCGGCCTTCTGGGGCGGCTTCGAGAACCGCACCTCGACGCGCCCGGAACCGGACTTGCCGCCCCGCGTCTCGGCGCCGTCGAAGACCACGATGAAGCGGGAGTCGCTCGGCCCGAACGCCCACGACAGCAGGTTGATCAGCTTGGTGCGGGACTCCTCGAGCGTGCGCCCGCCGGTCGGCGCGAGCGCCGGCGTGCGCTTGATCAGGTTGTAGCCGTCGATCAGGATGACGCGTGTCGAGTCCATGCCCGGTTTCCGCGGGGTGGCGCCGGCCAATGAAAACGGCGCGCCGTCGAACGGCGCGCCGATGTTGCCACCCCGCGGAGCCGCGGGCTAGTGATGCTAAGGCTCGCCGCCGGTCGCGGTGTGCAGGGATCGTCCCGTTGTCGCCGACGGCCCAGCCGCGATCGGTGCCGACGAAGAAGATGTCGTGGAGCTGGAAGCCGGTCGGCGCGGTCTGCGCCGTCCAGCTCGCCCCGCCGTTCGCCGTGCGCAGGATGGCGCCGGTGCCGTTGAAGCCGGCGGCGTAGCCGATCAGATCGGTGGGGAAGTGGACGCCATAGAGCTGGCTCGCGTTGGTGTTGCGGATTTCCCACTTCACCGAGTCGGGTCCGACGATGGTGCGCGGCGCCACGCCGCCGTCCCCGACCGCGAATCCCAGGTCGGCGGATCGGCGCCAGACGCTCTGCAGATTCTGTCCGGTCACCGCCGGGCTGGACCACGAACCAGGTCGCGCCGCCGTCGTGGGTGCCGGCGATCACGCCGAAGTCCCCGACCGCCCAGCCCTCGAGATCGTTCGCGAACGAGACGCCGTTGTAGGTGAACTGCGTCAGGTTGGTCGGCGACCAGTTCACTCCACCGTCCAAGGTCTTGAGGATCAGCCCGGAAGGAGCCGGACGACGAAGCCCAGCGAATCGTTGACGAAGCAGACGTCCATGAGCTTCTGGCTGGTACCGGTGTTCAGCCGGTCCCAGTCACGGCCGCCGTTGGCGGTGTGCAGCACGGTGCCGTTCAATCCGGCCACGAACCCGGTGCTGTCGTTCACGAACCACACCGCGTTGAGCCGGAACGTCGTCGAGCTGGTCTGCGGCGACCAGTCGTGTCCCGCGTCGTGCGTCACCAGGATCTTTCCGGTTTCGCCGACCGCCCACCGGTTCGCCCGTCGGGACGGAAGGTGACGCCATAGAGCGCCGCCCCGCTGGCGTTGCTGACCTGGGTGAACCAGCCGCGCTGCGTCGGAATGACATGGAGGTTCACGGTGTCGCTGACGCCGCCGGCCGTGACGATGAGCATCGCGTTGCCTTCGCCGACGCCGGTGCCGACGCCGAGCACGCTGACCGTGGCGACGGCGGGATCCGACGTGCTCCAGTTGAAGGCGACGCCGCTCACGGCTCGCCCCGACGAATCGAAGGCGGTGGCCTGGAAGCCGGCCGATTCCCCGATCTGCACCGTGTCCGCCGCCGGCGTGACGGTGATGTTCGCGAGCGGAGGCAGCGGGGCCGTGACCCGCGCGTTGCCGCAGGCCGAGAGCCCGAGCGCGAGCCTGAGGCCGAGAAGGCCGAGACCGAACCGCATTCCGATGTGCGCCGCTCGCTGGGCTGGAATCATCGCCTCGAAACTCCGCTGGAGGCCGGATCGCGACCGGCGTCGGCGGCGCCGGGCGTGGGGACGACGAGGGGGCCGGTTCGCGGCGGACCCCTTCGAGTCCGGGTTATCGGCCGGTTTCCGGCCGGAGTAGAGGGCGAGTTCCCGCCGGGCCTCACTTGAGCACCCGGAGGCTATCCTCTACTGTAAGCCCTTCGCGAAGGCGGCGCGTCACGCCCGCATCGCGTTCCCGTCCTCTCGGAGTCCCCCGATGCTCGAAGTCCGTGAAGTCGTTGAAGAGCTACGACGGCCGCGCCCGTCGTGAACCGCGTGTCGTTCGAGGTGCGTCCGGGCGAGATCTTCGCGCTGCTCGGGCCGAACGGCGCCGGCAAGACCACGCTGATCCGCATGATCACCGACATCCTGCGGCCGGACTCCGGCGACGATCCTGCTCGACGGTCAACGGTCGGCAGCGGCGACCGGCGGCGCGATCTCCTACCTGCCCGAGGAGCGCGGGCTCTACCGCCAGGCGGTGGTGCTCGACGTGCTCGCCTACTACGGCGAGCTCAAGGGACTCTCGCGGCCGCGAAGCGCGCGACGCGCGGCATGGCGCTGCTCCAGCGCGTCGAGCTCGCCGACTGGGCGACAAGCAGGTGCAGGCGCTGTCCAAGGGCATGCAGCAGAAGGTCCAGCTCTGCACCGCGCTGATCGGCGAGCCGCGGCTGCTGATCCTCGACGAGCCGTTCAGCGGCCTCGATCCGATCAACGTCCAGCTGCTCGAGGACATCCTCCAGGAGCGACGCGCGGCCGGGGTCACCGATCCTGCTCTCGACCCACCAGATGAACAAGGTCGAGGAGCTGTGCGACCGCGCGCTGATGATCAATCGCGGCCACATGGTGCTCTACGGCGAGGTGCGCGAGCTGCAGGCGCCGCTACGCCGATCACGCGCGTGCTGGTCCGCGACCGCGGGGCGCGATCGACGGCATTCCCGGGGTGCGCTCGGTCGAGGCCTTCAACGGCGACCGCAAGCTCACTGCTCGAGCCCGAGCGCCACGCCGCAGTCCGTGCTGCAAGGCGCTGGTCGAGCGGGGCGTCGAGATCGAGTCGTTCCAGGTCGCCTCGCTGCCGCTCGAGGACATCTTCGTCAAGGTGGTGCGTGAAGGCATCGGGCTGGACCACGGGCAGAGCGGTCCGGTCACGGAGCCGGAGCTGGCGGGGACGGCGTCGTGAGCTGTCTCGGTTCCTCGGGCGCTCACCGTGCGCGCGGCGCGAGTACCTCGTCCACCGTGCGCCGCAAGGCCTTCGTGTTCACGATCGTCGGCCTGCCGATGCTCTACGCGTTCCTGTTCTTCATCATGATCAAGCCGCAGATGTCGCGAACGCGTGGGCGTGCTGCGCAACTTCAAGGTGCGCTCGGCGTGGTCGACTCCTCCGGGCCTGTTCGCCGATGCGCCGCGCGAGACGCGCACCGACATCCGAATGGACAATCCGTTCGCCCAGAACGAGGCGCCGAAGACCGAGACCGTCACCACCGAGGTGCGGTTCTATCGCGATCTCGCGACGGCGCAGACCGCGGTCCGCTCCGGCGAGGCGAACCAGGTGCTGGTGGTGCCGGCCGACTACCGCGAGACCGGCAAGCTGCGCCGTTACGCGCGTCGCCGAACCTGTTCAGTCTCGACCGACGAGCGCGTGCTCAACCGCTGGCTGGTGCGCGGCCTGCTCGTCGGCAAGGCGGACTCGCTGACCGCCGACCGCGCGCGTGCGGCCGCTGTCGATGAGCGATCTCTACGTGATCAACCGGCAGGGCAGCTTCGAGCTCCACGACGAGCGCAAGCGAGATGCTCGACTTCATCCTGCCCTTCGTGTTCGAGCTGCTGCTCGGCCTTTGCATCGTGATCGGCGGCCAGTACCTGCTGCAGGGCGTGAACGAGGAGAAGGAGTCGCGCATCCTCGAATCGCTGCTGTGCACGGTGAGCCCGGACGGAGCTGCTCGCGGGCAAGCTGATCGGGCTCGGCGGCGCCGGACTCACCCTGGTCGGCGCCTGGCTCGCGCTGGGCAGCGCGGCTCGGCGGTCCGGCGGTGGCGATGGCGCAGGTCCACGTCCAGCCGGCGTACCTCGCGATCCTGGTCGCGTACTTCCTGCTCGGGTACCTGTTCGTCGGCAGCATGATGATCAGCATCGGCTCGATGGCGAGCAACGATGCGCGAGGCGCAGCAGTTCTCGGTGTTCTTCACCTTCGCGAACTTCATCCCCTTCTACTTGCTGCAGCCGATCATCGGGCACCCGGACTTCTCGCTCGCGGTGACCGTCTCGATGATCCCGTTCACCGCGCCCGTGAGCATGGCGCTGCGCATGTCGGCGCCGGGTGCGGCGGTGCCCCCGTGGCAGATCGCGCTCTCGCTCACCATCCTCGCGGCCTCGGGACTCACCACCCTGTTCCTCGCCTCGCGAATCTTCCGGGTCGGCATGCTCATGTACGGGAAGACGCCCAATCTCCCCGAGATCCTCCGCTGGGTGCGGACACGCTGACGCACGCTCACGTCGAGGCCGTGCCGCCGCGGTCGTGCATTCCGCGCGACACCCGCGCATTGGAGTCGGCAGAATTTGGTCCGATGGGGCGGCCTCACCTGCCAAAAATTTCGCTTGGCAGGAGCCCGCCTACGTTGAGACAATTGGTTACGGCTCCGAGCCTCGGTGATTCCTCCGGGGTATAGGACTTGCCAAGGGTAGAGCGGCTGCTGCTGTCCCGCAGCCCAAAGAGCTTTCGAGAGCCCACCGGATTTCAGTAAAGACAGGGTCCTAAGCGACCCCTGACGCCGGCGGGGTGGAGGCGGCTGGGAAGGCAACAAGCGCCGAAACTTCTCGCCTCCCTCTCGAGGAGCGGACGCAAAGCGTCCGTCTTGCATAACGGGATCGCCCGGTCCATGGCCGGGCGCTTTCGTTTGGTGGCAATCTCGGGCGGTTTGCGCGGCCCCGAACGAAGCGCCACAATCGCTCGCCCATGCGACAGCTCAGGCTGGGACTCGCCCAGCTCAATCCGATCGTCGGCGATCTCTCCGGCAACCACGATCGGGTCGTGCATTTCATCGAGCGGGCTCGCGCGCGACGCGGTGGACATCCTCGCCTTTCCCGAGATGGTGATCACCGGCTACCCGCCGGAAGACCTCCCGCTCAAGCCGTCGTTCATCGAGCGGGCGATCGAGCAGACTCACGCGCTGCTCGAGCACACTCACGGGATGACCGTGGTGGTCGGCACCGTCGACCGCGACTTCGACCTCTACAACGCCGCCGCCGTGCTCCACGACGGCCAGTGGATGGGCACCTATCGCAAGCGCTACCTGCCCAACTACGGCGTCTTCGACGAGAACCGCTACTTCATGCCCGGCAAGCGCAATCCCGGTGTTCGTGCGCGGCGGCTCGGTGATCGGCGTCAACATCTGCGAGGACATCTGGTATCCGGGCGGCCCGGTGGAGGAGCAGGTGATCCGCGGCGGCGCCGAGGTCATCATCAACCTCTCGGCCTCGCCCTACCACGCCGGCAAGGCGCAGACGCGCAAGCGCATGCTGTGCACGCGCGCCTCGGACAACCTGGCGGTGGTGTGCTACGTCAACCTGGTCGGCGGCCAGGACGAGATCGTCTACGACGGATGCAGCGTGATCGTGGACGAGCAGGGCCGAGATCCTCGCCGAGGGCGCGATGTTCGAGGAGGACCTGGTCGTCGCGGACGTCGATCTCGACGCGGTGTTCAACGCGCGGCTCCACGATCCGCGGCTGCGGAAGGGACGCGCCCTCGACGCAGGAGAGGGCACGGCGCGCATCGAGCTGCCGGCCCACGGGACCGGCCCGCCCTCGGCGGCGGCGGACCCCGAGGGCGCCGCCGGGGGCGGCGTGGCCACCGAGACCGCGGCGCGCCCGGCCCTCGAGCAGCGCCGTCAAGCTCCGGCGCGCGAGCTGATCCCCGAGATCTACGACGCGCTCGTGCTCGGCACTCGCGACTACATCGTGCAAGAACGGCTTCGATCAGGTGGTGCTCGGCCTCTCGGGCGGCATCGACAGCGCGCTGTGCGCCTGCGTCGCCGCGCGACGCGCTCGACGCCGGCCGCGTGATCGGCGTCTCGATGCCTTCGGGATACACCTCGACCGCGTCGCGCGAGGACGCCGAGGCGCTGAGCGCGGCGCTCGGGCTCAGGTTCCTCACGGTTCCGATCGTCGCTCCGTTCGACGCTTATCGCGCGTCACTGGCGACGGAGTTCGCCGGAACGCGCGAGCGACATCGCGGAGGAAAATCTCCAGGCGCGCATCCGCGGCAACCTCCTGATGGCGCTCTCGAACAAGTTCGGCTGGCTCGTGCTCACCACCGGTAACAAGAGCGAGCTGTCGGTGGGCTACAGCACGCTCTACGGCGACATGGCCGGCGGCTTCGCCGTGATCAAGGACGTCTACAAGACGATGGTGTTCCGAGCTCGCCCGCCATCGGAACCGTCGTGACGGACAACCGGTGATCCCCGAGCGCACGATGACCCGTCCGCCGAGCGCGGAGCTCAAGCCCGAACCAGACGCGACCAGGACACGTTGCCGCCGTACGAGATCCTGGATCCCATCCTCAAGCTCTACGTCGAGGAGGATCGTTCGGTCCGGGAGATTGCCGGCATGGGTTACGACGCTGATCTGGTGGGCCGCGTGGTCCGAGATGGTCGACCGCGCCGAATACAAGCGTCGCCAGAGCCCGTCCGGGCGTCAAGATCACGCCGCGCGCGTTCGGCAAGGACCGTCGTCTGCCGATCACGAACCGCTGGCACGGCTGATCGGTCGACACCGCCGCTCCGGTCGACGTCGAACGCCGAATCCCTGATCCTCGGTCCGTCGTCGGCCGATGACGGGAGTGCAGAATGCACGCCCGGCGCGGGCGAAATGATTGACACTCGCGATCCACGGCGGGTACGGTCGCGCGGGTTTCCACGGGTTTCGACCCCGCAGGCAGCGAAGGAGGAACACCGATGAGGCTCAGACTCGGATGGACCGTGGCGGGCGCGATGCTCGCTCTGGTCGTCGCGGTACTTCCGGCGTCGGCTCAGATCGACGCCAACCTCGGCGCGCTCACGGCGGAGAACGTGAAGGGCTACCTGGGCCCGCTCCCACGGCGCTTTCCGGAACGCTCAGCACGAGCATCTTCCAGAGCGGCAACGTGCCGAAGTCGGGCATCACCTTCAGCATCGGCGTGAAGGCCATGGTCGCCGGCTTCGACGACAAAGATCGTACCTACATCGCCCACCAGCCCTCCGGGCTTCTCGAGCAGCACGCAGGTGAAGGCGCCCACCGTGATCGGCGACGTGAACGCCGTCCAGCAGGATGGTGACAACGGGACGGTGCTCTATCACCCCGGCGGATTCGACGTCCAGAGCTTCGGCCTTGCGGTTCCGCAGCTCACCATCGGCAACATTCTCGGTACCCAGGCGGTGGTGCGCTGGGTGAGAGCCGACGTCGGCGACTCCGACTTCGGCGAGGTCAGCCTGTTCGGGGCCGGCCTTCAGCACAGCATCTCGCAGTACTTCGAGGGGCTGCCGGTCGACCTCGCCGCCGGCGCCTTCTACCAGAAGTTCACGATCCGTGACGATCTGATGGACACCAAGCTCTGGCACGTCGACGTCACCGCCAGCAAGAACATCTCGTTCATGCAGCCCTACATCGGGCTCGGCTACGACTCGTTCGACATGTCGGTGCGGTACGAGCCGACCACCGGCGGATCGAGCGGCACCGAGCTGGACGTCAAATTCGACACCAAGAGCAACGTCCACCTCACCGCCGGCGCCCAGATCAAGCTGGCGATCCTCAAGCTGAACGCCGAATTCAATCAGGCTGCCACCACCACCGTCGCGGTGGGGCTGAGCCTCGGAAACTGAGGGAGGACGATCATGAGAAAACTCATCGCGATCGAGCTGGCCGTCGTCGGCCTCGCCGCCCTCACCCTCGGCGCCGGCTGTCCCACGATCCCGCAGATCGAGGATCGCGTGGTCGAGCGTGGCGGTCGGGGGCTCGACCACCGTCGGGTTCCAGGCGCGCGGATTGATCGACGTCTACAACGACACCAAGAGCAAGGACATCCTCGAGGACGTGAACCTGCGCGACCTCCTCGATGACGCCGGGATCGACATCGCGGATCTCGAGGACGTCAAGCTGGCGGGGATCACCTATCGCGTCACCAAGGCGGACCCCGATCCCAATCGTCGCATCATGGGCGACGTCTCGGCCCATCGAGGGCTCGGCGCCGACACCACGATCGTCGACAACTTCGACGTCGTCGTGAACACGGCGACCACCGAGCAGACCGCGCCGCTGACGCCCGAGGGCGTGCAGTTCATCAACAACCTGCTCGCCGAGCTGCTGCGTGAGGCCAAGGGCGGGCCGGCGGCGACGAACACCACGATCACCTACCGCGTCACCGGCGTCTCCTCGCCGGTCGGCGTGCCTTCGGATTTCGACTGGGAGCTCAAGATCAAGCTGACCATCAAGGGCCGGATCAAGGTCACGATGATCGGCTGAGGCCGCCCCCAGCTCGGCGACTCGAAAATGCGGCGCGCGTTCCCACGCGCGCCGCGTTTTCATGGGCGTCGAAAGGAAACCGTCGGCTTCGGCTACTGCGCGACGCGCACCGCGACCACGCCTCGCCTCGACGAAGCGGGTGAGCATTTTCGCGATGTGCTCGAGCGCGGCCGAGAGATGAGGGCCGGCGCGCTCGACGGGGCAGAACACCACGACGAGCAGCGCCCGAGTGGCCGAGGTGACCGAGGTGCGCGCGGAGTCCGACGTCGGCGCTCCGAAGGGGCCCTCGTCGTCGGCCAGGAGCAGCCGGCCGCCGAGATTCACTCGCTGCTTGCGGATGCCGGAATAGCCCTCGCCGTCGCGTCCGACGCGCACCTCGACCGCGCCCTTGACCCGCTCGCGATCGTAGAGACCGAGCGGAAGCTGGTGCTCGAGCGAGCAGAGGTTGCACACGTCCACGGCCGGCAGGACGCGCGGCAGCCCTTTGCCCTGCAGCACGCGACGCAACAGCGCCTCGCTGCTCGGGCGGATCTTGGTGGGATCGATGTCGAGCTGGTGGAACAGCGTGCGGGTCTCGGCGACGCCGGGGATGTCGGCCGGCTGACGGCCCGCGAACCGGCCGATCAGCTGGCCGACGACGCGGTCGCGCTCGACGTCAGAACTCACCGGGGCAACGGCCCCGGACGCACGCCTTCGGCCTCGAGCAAACCCAGGCCGAGCACGCCTCGAAGGGAATCCTCGACCTTGAGATTGAGACCGTGAGTGCGCGCCTGCAGCGACACGAGAGTTTCCCGTTACTCGCGACGGTCCGCTCGAAACGACGGACGGTTGTGGGCGGCGGGAATTCCATTTCCATCGCAACGTCGAGGAAGGGCACGAAGGCCCGTCCGTAGTTGCGGCCTAACTCTCCAATGTTTTCGCCGCCCACCCGCCTCATCACACGAGGCCCGGCGATCGCGGTAGCGTCAAACCGGCTCCTGCGCGTCGCGGCCGCAGCGGGTCACAGCGAAACCGATATTGATATCGACGGCGCGTACCACTGAGCGTGAAGCGTCGCGCCCGCCAACGAAGATTTCACGAGCGCGGTGATCGATCGCGCGAACACCAACTCGTGACGGAACTTCGCAGCGAAAAAATTTCGCGACGGTAGTTCGACGTGATCAAACGCGGATGCAGGGGTCGGTGGCGCGGGAGCGCTTTACGTGGGGACTTCGGTTTCGGTGGGCGGAAGTCGGCGCTCGATCGACACGACGCGATAGGTGCGCCTCAGATCGTTCTCGCCGAGCTCGACCTCGTCGCCGATCGAGCGGCCCATCAGCGCGCGTCCGACCGGGGCCTGGAACGAGACGACGTGCGCGCCGTGATGATGCTCCTCCTCGCCCAGGATCCAGTAGGTGACGACGTCGGTGTCGCTCTCGAGCACCACCTCGGTGCCGAGCCCGACCGATGCCGTCGCGGTGCTCGACGTCGTCGACGAAGCGTGCGCGGGTCAGCCGGCTGCTGCAACGACGCGAGCGATGCGGCTCACGTTCGCCTGCTTGAGCTTGGCGGAGTGGTACTCCGCGTTCTCGCGCAGGTCGCCGAGCTCGCGGGCCTTCTGGATCGAGGCCGGAATCGTGGTGCGCAGCTCGCGCTCGAGCCGCTCGAGCCCTCGCGCTGCCGCTCCCAGGTGGCGCGGGTCATCACCGCAGAGGTCCGTGTCCTCCGCCTGCTGCCCCATGCGATCGAACAGCTTCTCGCTCTTCTGCTGGCGCGCACTGCGACGGCACCGGCCTCCTCGATCGAGCCCGAGGCGCTCCGGCCGCGTCGAGGGCCGGGAACAAGTAGCGATCGCTCGAGCGCCACTGACGCGAGGAGCACGCGCAGCTCGAGCCGCTGGTCCTCGCGGCTCGGCGTGCCGGAGAGCATCCGGTCGACTCGCGCCGCCTTGCTCGAGCGCAGCCGAGCACCTTGTCCGCGACCGAGGGCTTCGGGCGCTCCTCGATCAGCGACAGCGCCGCCGCGAACACGAGCCACGCGTCGGACGGCGGCGGCTTGCGGTCGATCTCCTGCTCGATCAGCCGGAGCGCCGCGGCGGATGGCGCGGCCCATGCAGCAGCAGCGTGCGCCGCATCTCTCGCGGCCCCGATCGTCGAGGCGCTGGCGGAACGAGGCCGCGGCCGCCCGCACCGCCGAGAACCGCAATCGAGAGCCGAGAGTGATCGCGTCGCGCTTCACCCGCCGCGTGCGAGGCCTCGAGCAACGCGAGCTGCTCGTCCTCGCCCGAGGAGATCGGAGATCGACAGGCCTTGCTCCCAGAGCAACTGGAGCACGACGGTCCATTCGGCTGCGCGATCGGGAAACCAGCGCGGGCGAAGAAGAGGCCCCCGCGCGCGCGGTCGACGCGATCGCCTTCCGGATCGAGCACCGCCCGGGTCACGAATCGACCGGAAGCGCGCGGCCAGCGCGGTCTCGGCGGCCGGGTGCTGGGCCAGGAACTCACGCATCGTCGACAGATTGGTCTTGACCGGCTTGCGCGGCTCGAGGGCCGGCAGCGGAGGAACCGCCGCGACGTCTGGTGGGCTTGCGCGCGCGGCGCAGCCGATAGTGCTGCTCGAAGGCGCGCGCCGAATCGATCGTCCGGGTCCTTGTCCACCGCAGCCTTGGCCTTGCGCCAGAAGCTGGTCCAGTCCGCAGCCGGCACGAGCTGCGATCCGGACCAGGAACACCTCTTGAGACGCTGGGCGTCGGCGCGTTGCCTCCCATCGCCGAGAGCGCTGCGGCGGAGATGATCTGCGCGGGGATCATCGGCGCGGAGCCGCTTGAGCTCGTCGGGGCGATGGGCGCTCAGGAGCCTCAGGTCGTCCTCGGCGATTGGCGTACAGGCTGCGCCGCGCCGCCGCGTACGGCATGCGGTGGCCGCGTGAGTGCGCGAAGTCGAGCATCACGGCCTCGCCGTCGTCGAAGGTCACCCGACCGGCGCCGAACGAGCTGTGGTGCAACCGCGCGACCCGGAGGCAGCGCCGCGATCGCGTCGAAGCGGTCGAGCGCCGCGAGGATCGGCTTCATGCGATCGTCGACTCTTCGAGGTCTGGAACACGACGTCGGGCTCGGGCAGCTTCGCGTCCGGGCCCCTGGCGCGCAGCGATTCGACCAGCGCGGCGCGGAACGACTCCGGAGCGCCCGGATCCTTCTCCGCCGCCTGGCGGCGGTGGCGCAGCGGCGCGACCACCTCGCCCGCGCGGCCGCTACGCGCGATCACCGGGGAGGCAACGGTCGGCGTGAGCTGGATGCACTCCCGCACCGCGCCTTGCTCGGCCACGATCGGCAGCGCCTCGATGACCCGGACCAGCCTCGAAACGTCGGCGCTCTCGACGAACTCCGGAGCGCCGCCTCCTCGAGACCGGCGTAGCGCGCCTCGACCGCGAACCGCGCCAGCAACTCGGCGAGGAGCGCGCGGCGCTGGATCGCCCTCGCCCGCCTCCCCGAGGCGGACCGCGAACTGGCAGGCCGAACTCGAGGATCGTCGTGGAGCAGCGTCCACGCGCGGCCGAACGCCTCGATCCGCGCCGGCTCCTGGGCCAGACCTTCGTGGGCGCGTACCAGGAGGTGAGCGGCGGCCTGGGTCTCCCTCGAGGGAGAGCGCGCGTACTGGCGACGGCCGCGAGCGGCTCCCAGAGCTTCTGACCGGCGAGGCGGTCGCCGAGGGCGAGCAGGGTCTGGTGGGGGCGCGCTCGACCTCGCCGTTCAGCGCGCAGGCGATCGCAAGCAGGTACTCCACGGCGAAGCTGGCGCCGGGCTGCTTCAGGCGCGCGGCGCATTCGTCCCGAAGCAGCGGGAGCTGGCGGTCGGTCGCGGCGGTCTCGCCGATCGACTCCAGCTGCTCGCGGTCTGCGGGAGTGAGGCGAGTGCCTATCTCACCACGCAGGACGGGGGGCAGCGAATCCTTCACGGACATATGCGGTGCCGGGTTCATTCGAAGAGGACGGGCATCATCGCGCACACGCTCGCAGGAGGCAAGCCGGTGCCGCATCCCGAGGCCGGCTTGTGCGGACTGCCCGCGCTCGCTAGACTCGCCGCGTGAAAATTTACACGCGCACCGGGGACGCGACGGCACCACCGGCCTTCTGGGTCCCGGCCGAGTGCTCAAGTCGGCACTGAGGGTCGAGGCCTACGGCACCGTGGACGAGCTCAACGCCGTCCTCGGCGTCGCCCGTGCGCTCGATCCCGAACGGCGCATCGCCTCCGATCTCGAGCGGGTTCAGGACAGCCTGTTCCGGCTCGGCGCCGAGCTGGCGACCGCCCGGGCACCGCTCTCGCGCGCATGCAGCGGATCGGCGACGCCGAGGTCGCCGATCTCGAGGCCTGGATCGACCGCCTCGACCGCGAGCTCCCGGAGCTCAAGAGCTTCATCCTGCCCGGCGGAGCGGCGCTCGCTGCCCAGCTCCATCTCGCGCGCACCGTTTGCCGTCGCGCGGGAGCGCCGCGTCGTCGCGCTCGCCCAGGTGGAGCCGGTCGAGGCCCGTGCTGATTCGCCATCTCAACCGGCTGGCCGATCTGCTGTTCGTGCTCGCGCGCTGGAGCAACGCCCCGAGCGGGCGTCGGAAGATCGAGTGGCGCGGCAGGCGCCGGGTAGCCGTTTGCCGCGCTCGTGATCGCGCGCTGGACAAGCGCCAGAGCCATGGAGGATAATGCGAGCCCACGCCCCAGGAGGGAGGGCTCGACCGCTCGGCGTCCGTGATTGTCGAGCCTGGCGGTTCCTCCCTCGCGAATGGATCTCGCGCCGGCCGCGTTCCCGCCATCGACATCAGGGGCGGGCGCCGATGCGGCCTCAGGAGCTTCGAGGACGGTCTCCTGGGACGAAGTTCGGGGGTCACCACGAGGTCGGGGAACATGCTCGTCAGGGAAGGCCGAGCCTGATTCGTGGACGAGACGATCAAACGGCGAGGCGCACGGCAGGATGGACGGGGCGATATCTGCCCCCACCGACCGACCTCGGTGCCTCGGAAGCGGCGAATCTCCGCTTCGAGTTCAATGCCGTGATTTCCGGGAGCCGGCCCCCGGCATCGCGGGCTTCTTCGCCCTGATCGGCATGCGCAGGAGCGCTTGCCGCATCCAGCAGTCCGGCATCCCGGCTCGAAAGCCCCTAAGAGGATCCTTCATGAGACAGCGACGTACGCCGCCCGCGCGGGCCGCGGCCCCGCAAGCCCCGGAACCAATCCGGAAGCGGGTCCCTTCGTCCAGCCGCAACCCCCCCGGCTCCCGCCGCCGCCGCCGCCGTCCACGCGGCAACGCCCGGCCGATGAACAACAACTCCGCTCAGCCCTACGTGTCGGCGGCGTCCATGGGGCTCCGTCAGCGTCGCCCAGCCGCGGCCCCAGGGGCCGGGACCGCGTCGCCGGCGCAGTCGCCCGGGCGAGCGCGGCAACGGAGAACGGCGCCGCGGCCTCGAGGTCCTGAGGGACCTGCAGCAGGTGGGCGTGGCGCTCGATCCCACCGAACGTCTGATCCTCGAGCTGCCTGCCGGGCAAGGGGGCGCCGCCGTACGGCGACCGCATCACCGGGCGCGCGATCGACATCGATCGCGCCGATCGGCCGCGGCCAGCGCTGCCTGATCGTTTCGCCGCCCAAGGCCGGCAAGACGCGCATCCTCCAGATCATCGCCGCCTCGATCGCCTTCAACCATCCCGAGGTCGGCATCTACGCGCTGCTCGTCGACGAGCGGCCCGAGGAAGTCACCGACTTCCAGCCGCAACACGCCGGCCGAAGTGATCGCCGCCTCGAGCGACATGAGCATCGACGAGCACATCGAGACCGCCGAGCACGCCATGGAGGTGGTGGCGGCGCCAGGTGCTCGAGGGCAAGGACGTGGTGCTGCTGCTCGATTCGATCACGCGTCTCGCGCGCGCCTACAACGCCGGCGCCGAGGGCAGCGGTCGCACGCATGTCGGGCGGGCTCGACTCGAACGCGATGCAGTCGCCGCGTCAGATCTTCGGCGCGGCCCGCAAGATCGAGGACGGCGGCTCGCTCACCATCGTCGGCACCGCGCTGGTCGACACCGGCTCGCGCATGGACCAGGTGATCTTCGAGGAGTTCAAGGGCACCGGGAACATGGAGCTCGTGCTGTCCCGCGAGCTCGCCGAGCGGCGGATCTACCCGGCGATCGACATCGCCGAAGAGCGGCACCCGCAAGGAAGAGAAGCTCTATCCCGCCGGACATCGTGCCGCGGCTCCACCTCCTGCGACGCGGCCTCGCGGGACTTCACCCGCAGGAGGCCATGACCAAGCTCCTCGAGCTGCTCACACGCTGCAAGTCCAACAACGAGATCTTCGAGCTCCTGCGAGCCTGACGGACGCTTCGCCATGCGTGATGCCCGGGTGATCGAGCCCGGGCGGCTCCGGAGACGTTCCGCCCGTGTTTCATTGGGTTTCATGAAGCTTTTCGTGACATCCGATGCGCACCTCTACAAAGAAAAAACCCGATCGACTCGAATCCTTCCTTGAGCCTAGGCATCTACAGTTCAAGTTTGGGAGACGGTGCTTCGAAGATCCTCGGGTGCGGCCCCCGAGACTGCGGACGCCTCTCCCAACAAAATTTTCGCCCCGCGTGCTCAGGGCAGGCGGGGCGACTTCTTTGTGGGGATCGGGTCGATCGATGCGCCGAGTCCGGCGAGCGAGGCCGTTCGTTGCGAGATCGGGAGAACCGCGCGACGCTGCCGGCGCCCAGCTGAGGCGCGGCCCAGAGGTCAGGCGCGCTCGATGAACTCCCGGTCCGGGTGTCGATCTTCACGCGATCGCCGACGTTGATGTACTGGGGCACGCGTGATCTCGATCCCGGTCTCGAGGGTCGGCGGGCTTGGGCGATGCGGCGGCCGTCGCTCCCTTGATGTTCGGCGTGGTCTCCTGTGACCGTCAGCTCCACGAACATCGGCACCTCGACGCCCACGACCCGTCCCTCGAAGTACATGGCCTGGATCACCATGCCCTCGATCAGGTAGCCGACGGCTTCGCCGAGCACATCGCCGCTCAGCGACGTCATCTCGTAGCTCTCCGTGTTCATGAAGTGGTAATCGTCGCCCGCACGGTAGCTGAACTGGAGCGAGTGCTCCTCCATGATCGCCCGGTCGACCTTGTCCTCCGAGCGGAATCGGTGCTCGGAGTTGGACCCGGTCTCGATGTTCACGAGCCGGGTCTGGACCATTCCCCGCCAGTTCCCGGGGTGACGTGCAGGACATGGGTCACGCGGTGGGGCTTGCCATTGTGCATGATGACCATGCCTACCTTGAGCTGAGTGGCGGCGATCACGGGATGCTCCTCACGTCGTCGATCGATGGGAACGGACGGCCCGTGGTGCGGGGGCCGAAGCGGCGATGGAGCTTGCACTAGGCCGCGCGATGAACGCAAGCGAGCGATGGCGTCGCGCGACGCGCGCGAAGCGTGAATCCCGCCCGCGTTCCGGCGAGGTCGATCTCTGCGAGGTGGCGCCGGCGGCTCTCGAAAACGAGCCGGAGCCCGCGTCCGAGTTGCGGACACGGGCTCCGTTCGACACTCGAGGGGCCGGTGTTCGAGGTCAGTCGGCGCGCTGCTCCATCTGCGCGCTGAGCGCGGCCGTGATCCGTGCGCTGGTCTCCTGCAGGTGCGCCTTGGTGGTGGTTTCCAGGGCGCCCTGCCCGCGAGCTTCGTCTTGATCTTGCTCTGGATCCGCAGCAGCGACGCGCGGGCCAGCGTGGTCGCATCCTCCGGAATCGGAGCCGGGAGCGGCGTCCCGAAGCCCTGAGCGGCGACCGCCGTCGGCTGCCGCAGCGTGAGGCGGATGAGCTGCTTCAGCTGCTCGCGCTGCAGATTGCGGCGCAGGCTCGTGATCTCGCCCGCCCCGCCGTCGAGCTCGGACCAGATCGCGGTGTTCAAGCCCGAGAACAGATCCGCCATCCGGAACGCCCGCTCGTTTGCCGCGAAGCGCAGCTCGCTGTCCTGGATCCGCGCCAGCGTGATCGAGTTGTACAGGCGATCGAGCACCGCCTTCTGGATGCGAAGCACGTTGTCGTGCCACGGATAGTCGAGCCGCTGGATCTGGAAGTAGGCCGGATCCAGACCGGGAGCCGCTCGACGGCGAGCTTGTTCATCAGGCTCGGCGACAAACGGAAGGCCTTCTCGCCGAACGCGTAGGTGCCGAGGAAGTCGAGCGCTTCGCGCTGCTTCGCCGCGGGCACCGGCGTGAACGGGCTGCGTCCGTTCGGATCGCCGACGTGATCGCGATGGTGATAGATCCCGCCGATCATCTTGGACGAGGTCACGAGCGAGCGATAGTCGTCGTTGAGGCCGCGACCCAGCGCCCGCCGCATGATCCTGGTAGCCCTCACCCTCTTGGCCAGGTGGGTCTCCATCGATCCCCACAGCTCGTTCACCAGCTGGACGCTGCTTGAAGTAGGCCAGCGGATCGTCCGACTGGTCGTACTGGTTGGCGAGCGGGTCGATCGACAGCGCCGAATACGTGCCAACCGCGTCCTCGTCGGTCGAGTAGGGAGCATCGGGTCGGCGCACCGCGAGGCGATCTTGCCCAGCTCCGCCTTCTCGTCGCCCTCGATCGGCTTGTAGGCGTACTCGATCGCCCAGTAGTCGTACGGTCCGAGCGTCACCGGCACGAAGTGCCCTGCTTCTCATTGGCGGAGGCGACGATCACCGGGTTGTAATCCATCACCGAGGCCGACTGCCCGACGGTCTCGGCCTTCACGACGTCGTTGAGCTCGCTGGCCTTCAGGATCGAGCTGCCGCGGAAGTTGTGACGCAGGCCGAGCGTGTGGCCCACCTCGTGGGCGGTGAGCTCGACGATGTACTCGTACATGAACTTCTGTTCCATCTCGGGCGACAGCATGCCGCGCGACTCGAGCATGGCCATGGCGAGCGACGCCTGCTGGGCCAGCCCGTCGGCGTAGTCGCACATCCGGCGAGCGTCCTGGCCCCACGGGAAGCGGATTTGCTCCTGCGAGGCCGGCGCGATCGGGCCGATGTACTCCTCGCCGAGCCGGCGGGCGTTGCGGACGATGCCTTCGCTGATGCTGATGTCGGCGTCGTAGATCTCGCCGGTGTACGGGTTGGCGCGCGACGGGCCGATCGCGAAGCTGGCGTCCACGCCGGCGAACCACCGGATGGTGTTGTAGCGAACGTCGGCGGCGTCCCAGTCGGCGTCGTCGGGCTGCTGCTTCACCACCACCGCGTCCTTGAAGCCGACCTTCTCGAACGCCTTGTTCCACAGCAGCGCGCCGTCACGAACCGCGTCGCGATACTCGAGCGGAATGGTGTTCTCGAGCCAGAACACGATCGGCTGCTTCGGCGTCGCCAGCGCGGCGGTCGGATCGCTCTTCTCGAGGTTCCAGCGGTTGATGTAGCGCACGTACTGCGATTGCGGATGGTCGCTGCTGAGATCCTGCTGAACGGTGTGGAAGTGGCCGATCCGGTCGTCGGCGACACGCGGCTTGTAGGCGGTCTCGCGCAGCGTCGAGAACTGGCACTTGAGGCTGATCGGGATGCTGCGGGGATCGGCGAGCGTGATCGACGCCGACCGCGGGTTCTCGGTGGCGAAGTGCAGCGACACGTCCACCAGCACGTTCTCCGGGAACGCCTTCACGCCGGTCACGGCGCCCTTGTCCTTGTCGAACTGGAACGTCGTCGGCTGATACGCCTGGTTCAATCCCAGCGCGTAGCCGCCGAGGTCCTTGCTCGCGAGCAGCTCGGTCACGTCGATCAGCAGACTCTTGCGCTCCGGATGCGGCTTGGACTGGATCTTGGCCGCGAGCAGGATGGCGTTCGGGAACGATCGCTCCATGGCGCGCGCCTCCGGGACTGCCGGGAGTCGCCTTGAACGACGTGTTCTTCTGGACCCACTGGATCGTCTTGCCCACCCGATGGAAGACGAAGGGAAAGTCCACGCCCATCTGCGCGCCGTAGAACCCGCGCTCACCGCTCGCGTGGTCGATGCTGACCGCGAACAGGAACTGCTTGTCGAGCTGGTCGGGGAGGATTTCCATCAGCGTTTTGTTCTCGTCCGCCTTGCGGTAGAACGTGAACAGTCCCGAGGAGACCTCCATGTCCTTGGTCGCGGCCTCGAACGTCTTCTCGTCGCCGCCGCCGCCGCTGCTCGCGCCCTCGGGCTTCTTCGCCGCGTCGCCCTTCGCCCCGGACTTGTCCGCGGGTTTGTCAGCGGACCAGAAGCCGGCCGTCGCCGTGCCTTGCGAGCCGGCGATCGACAGCGCGATCAGGACCGGGATGAAGATCGATATTCTCCTCATGACATCTCCTCGAACGGTCGAGCGCCGCCGGCGGGCAAGGTGTCCAGCCTCGGACCTCGACAATGGGTGGGCGAATGCTATGCGGTCCGGAACGTTCCGTTCGTGGTTCAGAGGACGGGCGCGGCAATTCCGGAGTACCGGCGGGCAGCAAAAAACCCCTCGGAGGGTGCTCCGGGAGCCGGTGCGTGACCGGGCGCCCAGAACACACCCCACTCGAAGGGAATTGCAAGCCGGAGCAGTATCGAAGCTAGGTGCTTTAGTGATCTCTGACCCGACCGGCGTTCAGATGAAGCCCGGCCCTACCGGTTTCCGCCCGGACCGGACTTTGACGGGCATTTGACCGCCCGGAGCCGGCGCCGGATTCCCCCTCGAATAGAACCGGGGCCGGGACGCATGCGCCCCGGCCCCGGCCTTGAGTGACGAGCGTGGACTAGAAGTCCTCGCCGCCGTAGCCGCCGCCGCCGCCCGGAGGTCCGGCCGCCGCCTTCTTCCTCTCCGGGGATCTCGGTGACCAGCGCCTCGGTGGTGAGAAGCAGGCTCGCCACACTCGCCGCGTTCTGCAGCGCCGTGCGCGCGACCTTGGTCGGATCGATGATCCCGGCCTTGAACATGTCGACGTACTTCTCGGAGTCGACGTCGTAGCCGGGTTGTCGTTCTCCTTCTCGCCCTTCACCTTCTCGACGATCAGCGAGCCTTCCACCCCGGCGTTCTCGCACAGCGTGCGGAGCGGCTGCTCGAGCGCGCGCTTGACGATCGTGACGCCCAGCTTCTCGTCGCCCTCGAGCTCCTTGGCGAGCTTCTCGAGCGTCTTGAGGCAGCGGATGTAGGCGACACCGCCGCCGGGGACGATGCCTTCCTCGACCGCCGCGCGCGTCGCGTGCAGAGCGTCCTCGACGCGCGCCTTCTTCTCCTTCATCTCGGTCTCGGTGGCCGCGCCGACGTTGATCACCGCGACGCCGCCCGCGAGCTTGGCGAGACGCTCCTGGAGCTTCTCACGGTCGTAGTCCGAGGTCGTGTCCTCGATCTCCTTCTTGATCTGACCGATGCGACCCTGGATGTCCGCCTTCTTGCCGGCGCCCTCGACGATCGTGGTCTTCTCCTTGTCGATCGCGATGCGCTTGGCCCGACCCATGTCCTCGATCTTGATGTTCTCGAGCTTGATGCCGAGGTCCTCGGAGATGACCTTGCCGGCGGTGAGGACCGCGATGTCCTCCATCATCGCCTTGCGGCGATCACCGAAGCCCGGCGCCTTGACCGCGCACACCTGGAGCGTGCCGCGCAGCTTGTTGACCACCAGCGTGGCCAGCGCCTCACCCTCGACGTCCTCGGCGATGATGAGCAGCGGCTTGCCGCGCTGCGCGATCTTCTCGAGGATCGGGAGCAGGTCCTTCATGTTCGAGAGCTTCTTCTCGTAGAGGAGTATGTAAGCGTCCTCCAGAACGGCCTTCATGTCCTCCTTCTCGGTCACGAAGTACGGCGAGATGTAACCCTTGTCGAACTCCATGCCCTCGACGATGTCCTTCGTCGTCTCGATGGACTTGGCCTCTTCGACGGTGATCGTGCCGTCCTTTCCGACCTTCTCCATGCCTCGGCGATGATCTTGCCGATGGAGTTGTCGGAGTTGGCGGAAATGGTCGCGACCTGCTCGATCTCCTTCCAGTCTTCCGAGACCTTGCGGCTCATCTTGCTGAGCTGCACGACCACCGCCTCGACCGCCTTGTCGATGCCGCGCTTGATCGCCATCGGCGCCGCGCCTGCGGTGACGTTCTTGATGCCCTCACGGAAGATCGACTCGGCCAGCACGGTCGCCGTCGTGGTGCCGTCGCCGGCGACGTCGGAGGTCTTGGACGCGACCTCGCGCACCATCTGGGCGCCCATGTTGAGGTAGGGATCGTCGAGTTCGATCTCCTTCGCCACCGTCACGCCGTCCTTGGTCACGGTCGGCGAGCCCCACTCTTGTCGATCACGACGTTGCGACCGCGGGGTCCGAGCGTGACCTTGACCGCGCGGGCGAGCTGTTCGACGCCCTCGAGGATTTTCGCGCGTGCTTCACCGCTGAAAAGCAACTGCTTCGCTGCCATGACTGCCTCCTTATAACGTTCAGTGTCACCGCCGGACGAGCGCGTATCCTTCGCGCCCTCGAGGCGTTCGATGATTTACGTTTCGGACGCGAGCACGCCCAGGACGTCGTCTTCGCGCAGAATCACGTACTCGGTGCCGTCGATCTTGACGTCGGTGCCGCTGTACTTCCCGATCAGCACACGATCGCCCTTCTTCACCTCGACCGGCAGCCGCTTGCCGTCTTCGGTCATGCGGCCCGGCCCCACGGCGACGACTTCACCCTCCTGGGGCTTTTCCTTGGCGGTGTCGGGGATGATGATCCCGCCTCGCACGGTCTCCTTCTCCTCGATTCGGCGAACCAGGATTCGGTCGGCGAGAGGCTTCACGTTCACTGACTACCCTCCTGTGAGTCTTGTCCCCTCAGCGGGAACGCGTGACGGAACCTCAGACTTCGATCGACCCGCGCCGACGGCGCAGGCCTGAAGCCGCGGCCCGATCAGGCAACCGCTGTTCCATGGCGTGTCGTTGCAGGGGTGGTGACGCAATGCCCTTGCGCTCAAAGGCTTGGGGCATGTTGATGAGGAACGATCCGGGCCACTCCAATACGTCTCTGCCCAAATGACACGGCTCAACTAGCACTCATAGCGGTTGCCCGCCAACTTGGCAAGTGGAATTTTTGGGAAGGAGGATTGGCGGATTCCGGGGCCGATCGCCGGGAAACCGCACAGAACAGGGGTCGGCGCCCCTGGCTAGCGGGCCTGGGTCTGGAACAGCGCCGGTCTCAGGGTGCCTTCGAGGTACCCCATGCTGATCGAGCCGGTCACGGTCGCGGTCTGGTGGGACTTCGGCACTCCGCCACGGGAGTACACGACGATCGTGTCGCGACCCTGGTGCAGGTTGTGCAGAGGTAACCATCGCCGACCGGGAAGACGTCCCCGACGCGGCCTCGGACCGTGACCTCGACGCCGTCGAAGCGCAGGGGGACTCCGCCGGATCTTGGAGATGGACGTCAGTGGGGTTCCGTTCGCGCTGAGCTGGGTCATCGCGACGATGCTCACGAGAACGACGATCAACGCGACGAACTGGGTCGGGCGATGCCGGGTCAGACGCTCGATCGCGGCCTGGATCGTGCCGCGCCCGGCTTTCGGCGAGGGCTCGTCGTCTTCGGTGTACCGGAACGTCTTCGGCTGCACGCGGGGCGCATCCGGCTCCGCGGTCGAGCTGCGTTTCGCGCGGCCCTCGACCGGCAGATCGTTGAGGAATCCGGACGGCGGCTCGGCGGCCTCGGGCTTGTTCGTCGGCGCCTCGCTCCACGGACCCGACTCGATCTGATCGGCGATGGTGTCCGACCACTTGTCGAACCGGGGTGGTGGCGGCGGGAGTTCGGAATCGGGTTGATCACCAACGATGGGTGATCGCTCCTGGGCGCATCCGTCGGCGTTGGTCCGGATGACGCGGCGTTGGCGACCGGTTTCGGCTTGGGCCTGGGCTCGGTCGGCGGCGGCGGCGGCGGCACTCCGACCTTCGCGGGCGGCGCCTCGGCGAAGAAGCCATTCTCGAACTCCGGGGACCGCGACAACGCTTCGCCGATCACGCGGATGCGGGGTCCGCCACCCTCGGCATCGACCCGGGAGCGCTCAGCGGCCGCACCTCGTCGGGTCCCACGAGCCAGTCGGGCCGCTGCCGCGTGCTCCGGCGTAGCGGACGGCTTTTCCTCGGCTCAGCCTCGATCCCGTCCGATCCGGACGGGTTCTCCTGGGGTGGGGGCTTCTCCGGGTCCTTCCATGACCTCCTCACGTGGACGAAAGTGGTCCTCGGAGGTATCGGCCGGATCCGCGTCGAGACTTAGGGTTCCGTTGGGTGAACGGACCCGAATCGCATCCGCCGAGCCCGGGCTCAGTGGATCGAATACTCCTTGATCTTGCGGTAGAGGGTCCGCAGACCGATGCCGAGCATCGCGGCCGCGCGGGTCTTGTCGTTCCCGGTGTGCCGCAGCGTGGCCGAGATGAGCTGGCGCTCGGCTTCCTCCACGGTCATGCCCACGGTGAGCGAGAGGCTCTCGACCTCGCTCTCCGGCTCGCGCAGCGATTCGGGCAGGTCGGAGAGATCGAGCGGCCGCTTGGCCTCGGTGAAGACGACCATGCCCTCGATCGTGTTCTTGAGCTCGCGCACGTTGCCGGGCCACGAATGCCGGACCAGACGGTCGAGCGCGCCGCGGGTGATGCCGATGACGCGGCGGCCGTGCTCGCGATTGAAGTCGCGCACGAACGACTCGATCAGGAGCGGGATGTCCTCGCGGCGCTCCCGCAGCGCCGGCATGACGATCCGAACCACGCTCAGCCGGTAGTAGAGGTCCTCGCGGAATCGACCGGCCTTCACCTCGGCCATGAGGTCGCGGTTGGTGGCGGCGATCATCCGCACGTCGGTCTTGATCGTCTCGCTGCCGCCCACGCGCTCGAAGGCGCGATCCTGGAGCACGCGCAGCAGCTTGACCTGGACCGCCGGCGTGGTCTCGCCGATCTCGTCCAGGAACAGCGTGCCGCCGTCGGCGAGCTCGAAGCGGCCGCGCCGTGTGGCGGCGGCGCCGGTGAACGCGCCGCGCTCGTGGCCGAACAGTTCGCTCTCGATCACGCCCTCGGCCAGCGCGCCGCAGTTCACCCACACGAAGCGCTCGCCCTTGCGTGGCCCGACTGGTGGATCGCCTGGGCGAGCAGTCCCTTGCCGGTTCCGGTCTCACCCTCGATCAGCACGGTGGCGCGTGTGGAGGCGATGGCCCGGACCTGATCGGTGATGCGCTGGATCACGCGCGAGTGGCCGGTGAGCACGAGCTTGAAGCGCTCGTCGAGCTGATCCTCGATCTCCGCGACCCGCTCCGCCAGCGCCTGGTGGGAGAGTCCCCTTTGGAGCACTGCGAGCAGCTTCTCGAGGTTGAGCGGTTTCACCTGGAAGTCGTAGGCGCCCTGCCGCATCGCCTCGACCGCCTTCCTCGATGTCGGCCGCCTCGGCGATCAGCACCGTGCAGATCTCGGGATTGCGTTCCCGCGCCCGCGCGCAGCAGCTGCATGCCGTCGATGCGATGGACCCGGAGCTCGGCGACCAGGCAGTCGACGGGCTGCTGGTCGAGGGCGTTGTCGGCGCTCTCGCCGTCCCAGGTCCAGATCACCTCCAGCTCGTGGCGGCGCAGGAACGCGATCAGCGAGGTGGTCGCATCGCTCTCGCGATCCACGACCAGCACGACAGGTTTGTCTCGATCCATTCGAACGGAGGGCCGAAGGGCCGCCGCCGCAGGCGGCCCTACGACCGGAGCCGGCTCAGGGGCGTCGAGGACCGCGGCGTTGCTCGGGACCAGGTCCGGCGTCGGGCTGACGTCGACATAGGCGAGGTTGCCCTGACGATCGACGACGAAGATCGCGCGTCCGCTGTAGCCCCGCGCCGTGTTGAGCACACCATAGGCGGTGCTGGCCGCACGCTTCCAGTCCGAGAGCAGGGCAAACGACAGACCGAGGCTGCGCGCGAACGCGGTGTTGGCGTAATGGCTGTCGACGCTGACGCCGAGCACGACCGCGTCGAGCGCCTCGAAGGCCGCGAGCTCCTTCTGGATCGCGGGGAGCTGGTGCGAACAGACCGGCGAGAAGGCGAGCGGATAGAACACGAGCACCACGTTTTTCTGCCCGCGGTACTCCGACAGCGTGACGAGCTGGCCTCCCGGCCCCCGGAGCGAGAATTCCGGGCGCCGCCTGACCGATCTCGAGCTTGGCGGTCTCCTGCATGGATCCTCCCCGAGGGACGAAGGACGTGGACGGGCGCCGATTATTGATGACGCGGTTCAACTGTCAAACGCCGGCGTGAAGCTCGCGGTGCGATGCGCGCGGAGCACGATCCCGCCGACCGACGCTTCACGCGCGATCGCGCGCGAAGACCGAGCAGGCTACTTCTTGCGCGCGCTCTCGGGCGTGCTCTTGACGAAATCGTCGAACGAGACGCCCTGGTCGTAGTACCCGTCGCCGATGTAGCGGAGCAGCGGCAGGAATCGATCGGCGGGGACGTAGCCGGGAACGTTCACGAGATGCTCGCCGGAAGGTCGCAGGAAGACGGTGGTGGGATAGCCGGTGACCCGGAAGAACGAGGCGAGCGACTGCTCGGTGTAGGACTTGCCGTCGTAGAGCGCGCCGTCCGGAGCCTCGGCGTCGAGCCGCACGGTGACGAAGCGCTTGCCGAGGTATTCGCGGACGTCGTTGCGCGAGTAGACATCGCGGTCCATGCGCTTACACCACCCGCACCATTGCGTGTAGACGTCGACGAGGACCGGACGATTGGTCGCGGCCGACTGCTTGAGACCGGCGTCCCAGCGGCGCCACTGCACTTCCTTCGAGTCGGCGGCGCGCGACGGCGCGACCACGACGAACGAGCAGAGGACGAGCACGAGCAGGGCGAGAGGTTTCATGGGTCCTCGAGGCGGCGGGGGCAGGTCACGGAGAGCGACGCGAGTCTATCACGGCCGGGGCTCAAGCGTCGACGGTATGCCGTAGCGTCTCCGGGATGCGCTGCGGGTCGAACCACACTCCGCACAGCCGCGAGGTCCCGAACTGACCCGGATTCACGACCGTCGTCGGGCCGATCGTGTCCCGGTACGATCCGGAAACCCGGGGCGACTCGTGGATGTGGCCGCTCAGGACGAGCGGAGGTCGATGGCTCTCGATGAATCGGCGGATCGCTCGCGAGCCGACGTGAGCGCCGGAGCTCGTCACGTCGCACCGGGTGTTCCGGGGAGGCGAGTGGAGAACGAAGACGGTTTCGCTCGCCGTCGCGGCATCCGCGAGCCCCTCGAGCGCCGCGGCGATCGTCGGCTCACGCAGGCCGGGATCGAAGCGATGGGGCTCGAGGCCGCCGTTGCGGCTCGACCCAGCCGTCGAGCCGCGCCGGCAACTCCTCCTCGCCGTCGTCCCAGCGCTCCCAGTCCTTGATCGCGAACGGCGTGATCGGCACCCACGAGAGTCCCGCCACCGTCACCCCGTCGACCGCGACAGCGCGCTCGTGCAGCACGCGCCACAGCCGGCCGTCGTGACGCTCGAGACACTCGTGATTCGCCTTCCAGTCGTCGTTGCCCATGACGAGCAAGAGCGTCGACACCCGGATCCGCTTCGCTCAGGCGGCGTGCGAACTCGACCAGGAAACCCTCGAGGAACACCCGCTGGCGCGAGATCCCTTCGACTCCGGTCGCGTGCGGGGCGAGATCGCCCCCGATCAGGACGGCGCGCGGACGCCGGGTGGCGGCGACGGCCAGGAGTTGCTCGTAGAGAGCGCCGTGCCCGTGGAGATCGGAGGTGAAGAACCACAACGACACGGGAGGCTCCGCAAAACGGGTCTCATCGTGGGAGTCGAATCGACACTCCTATCGACCGAACGCGGTGCCGGCAACGCCACGCCGCGCACGCGGGGCGAGGTGAGGCGCCGCTGTCGGAGCGAGCCGACACTTCGTGCCGTACCGCGTTGCAAGCGGTCCGGGTTCTCGCCTAGTGTTCCGCCGCCGATGTCACCTCCCCGCCGGCTCCGGCGAGGCCACTGATCCCAAGGAGACGAGAAGTGCAGACCGAGAAGTGGAGCACCGTGCTCGTCGTCGCCGTCGTCCTCGCCCTGGCCGTGGGCGGTCCTGGCTGATCCAGCAGATCCGGACGCTGCCGGGGCCGGAGGTCCTGGCCGCTCGGGCCAACCAGAGGAGTGGTCACGCTCGAGGTCGGGGAATGACCTGCCGCGGGTGCAGCTCGGCGGTCAGGACGCGGCTCGCCGCCGTCGAGGTGTCTCCCAGGTCGACGTCCGTCTCGAGCCGCGGCGCGCCTACCGTCGTGTGCGACCGATCGGTTCCGGATACCGCGCTCACCGCGGCCGTCCAGCGGGCCGGGCCCGGCTTCCTCGCCGTGGTCCGCTCCAACTAGCCCCCTCCACGGCTCGAGAGGTCCACGCGTTTCCCCGGGTGGACGGGAACGGATCGGGGAATCCTTGACAGCGACTCGTCAAGGCCGAGAACCCTGCCAACCATAGAGGGCCGACGGGCATCTCATCACATTGACTGGAAGGACCGATCAATCGGTGTATGATGGTGCCGAACTCGAGCCACGTCGGCTCAACCGATCGAACCGCGACGGGGAGACGAAAAGAACCAACGAAGATTGCGTCCGGCAGAACATCCCTGAGCGTCGCCGGACATCCGATGTGGTGCGCGTGAACTGGTCACCCTTGCCACGCGCATCCGTGACCGCCCGGGCTCCGAGAAGCCCGGGCGTGTCTTTTGGTGTCGCTCCACCTCGACACCCTACGCGCGCGTCACTTCGCTCGAGGCCATGAACCGCGCGCGATGCTTCCGCTCGTCGCAGAAATTTCGAAGCGGTTCACTATGCTAGAGTTTGCTGCCGATGACCCTACCCATGAACTCGGTCCCCGCACCTCGAGAGCTCGAAGAGGAACCCACCCGCCGCGCGTCGTCGGAAGGCGAAGGTTGCCTCGAGATCCTCACCGACCAGCTCCGCTCGAGCCCCGGCGTGCTCGCGATCGAGGCCAACTTCCGCGACAGCACGCTCACCGTGCGCTACCAGCCGTCGGTGGTGGCGCCCGAGGCGCTGAACTCGCTGGCCGACGAGGTCGGCGCGATGTTCGCGCAGCGCGTCACCTACTGCGAGCGCCGCGGGTCGCTCGAAGCGTGTGAGGAGTGCGCGCTCCGCCTCGGGAACGTGCCCTCCGATCAGGCGGCGAAGTACCAGGTGACCGCCGAGCAAGGTCGCGTCGGCTCTGGCGGTGCGCCACATGCCTGAGGACGCCGCCGAGTTGGTGCGTCCGCTGGCCCAGGCAAGCCGTGGGGCGCCAAGATGTCGCCCGCCGAGCAGGAGCACTTCGCCAAGGGCCGCGCCATGGCGCTCCTGACCGGCACCTGTCTCGCCATGCTCCTGGTCGGCATCGTGCTCGAGCGCGCCGTGCCCGATCCACGGTGGCCCCACACCGCGTACCTGATCTCCGCGATCACCGGCGGATGGTTCGCGCTGCGCTCGACCGTCAAGGCGCTCTCGCCGCTTCCGGCTTCGACGTCAACCTGCTGATGATCCTCGCCGCCGGCGGCGCGGCCGCGATCGGTTACGTCGTTCGAGGCGGCGGTGCTGATGTTCCTGTTCTCGCTCAGCAACACGCTCGAGGTGTACACCATGGGGCGCACGCGGCGCGCGCTCCACGCGCTGCTCAAGCTGCGGCCGGCGCGCGCGCTGGTGCGCCGCGGCGGGCGCGAGATCGAGGTCGAGGCCGAGGCGTCCAGGTCGGCGAGCGCGTGATCGTCAAGCCGGGCGAGGCGATCCCGGTCGACGGCGTCGTGCGTCCGGGACGAGTCGCTGGTGGACCAGAGCAGCCTCACCGGCGAGTCGGTGCCGGTGCCGAAGGAGCTCGGCGACAAGCGTGTTCGCCGGGCACGCTCAACCCAGCAGGGCGCGATCGTGGTGCGCACCACGCGCGCGGCCGGCGACACCACGCTGGCGCGCATCGTCGCGCTGGTCGAGGAGGCGCAGGAGCAGAAGTCCCGCACCGAGGAGATCGCGGAGTGGGCCGGCCGCTACTACACCATCGCGGTGATGGTGGGCGGCGGCGTTGATGATCCTGATCCCGCCGTTCCTGCTCGGGCACGAGTTCAAGAGCTCCTTCTATCGCGCGATGACGCTGCTCGTGGTGGCCTCGCCGCTGCGCGCTCGTGATCGCGACGCCGGCCACCATCCTCTCGGCGATCGCCAACGCGGCGCGCAACGGCGTGCTGTTCAAGGGCGGTCGCTTCATCGAGGCGCTCGGTGCGCGTGAAGGCGATCGCCTTCGACAAGACCGGCACGCTGACGCGCGGGCGCTTCGAGGTCACCGACGGTCGAACCGCTCGACGGCGCCACCGAGGCCGACGTGCTGGCGCCGCCGCGAGCGCCGAGAAGCGCTCGCAGCATCCGCTCGCCCAGGCGGTCGTGCGCGCCGCCGAGCAGCGCGGGATGACGATCACGCCCGCCGAGCAGCTCACCTCGCACCTCGGCAAGGGGCCTGGTCGCGCAGGTGAACGGCGGCACCATCGAGATCGGAACGCCCGAGCTGTTCGCGCGAGCTCGGCCTCGCGGTGCCGCAGGCGGCGTCTCGAGCAGCGTGGCGCGCTTCACCGCCGAGGCGCACACCGCGATGCTCGTGCGCCAGGGCGACCGCTGGGGCGTGATCGCCGCGGCCGACGGCGTGCGCCCGCCGCCGCGAACGATGGTCGCGGCGCTCAAGCGGCTGAACGTGAGCCCGGTGGTGCTGCCTGTCGGGCGACAGCCCGCACACCGTCGAGGCGATCGCCCGGCACACCGGCGTCGACGAGTACCACGGCGCGCTGCTGCCCGAGGACAAGGTGCGCGTGGTCGGCGAGCTCGAGCAGAAGTACGGCGCGGTCGCGATGGTGGGCGACGGCGTCAACGACGCGCCCGCGCTCGCGCGCGCCACCGTCGGGATCGCGATGGGCGGAATCGGCAGCGACGCGGCGATGGAGAGCGCCGACGTCGTGCTGATGGCCGACGACCTGACGGCGCTGCCCTACGCCGTGCGTCTCTGTCAGCGCGCGCGGCGCGTGGTGATGCAGAACGTCGCGATCGCCTCGGGCGTGATGGTCGATGCTCGTGCTGATGGTTTTCTTCGGCCAGCTCACGCCGTTCGGCCCGCTGCGACTCCCGGTCGCGGTCACCGGCCACGAGGGCAGCACGGTGGTCGTCATCCTGAACGGCCTGAGACTGCTGGGAGCGGCGCTCCTAGACCCCGTCCGCCCGGGAGGGTCCGCGGCGGAGCATTGAATTCGCGGGTCGGAAACCCCTACTCTTGATGTCCCCCTGACCGCGGTGCGGCTCGATGCCGGAAACGGCCTCCCCGCGTCGGGGTGAGCCCTGGAGCGGAGCGGCCTCCACGGTTCGCTGGCCACCTTCTCCGTCCTCAGCACGAGTCCTCCATGCGGATTTCTCCCGCGTTCGGCGTTGCTCGCCCTGATCGTCCTGGCCGCGACGCCGGCGTTCGCCCGCGCCCAGGGCTACCACGCCGTGTTCTCGCCCGACGAGGATCGACGTGTGGGCGGTCGGGGACAGCGGGGCGGTCGGCCGCTCGCCTGACGGCGGGGCCGGCTGGATGCGGCGCACGCTCGGCGCGGCCACCCTGCGCGGGGTCGCGTCGCGTGGTTTCGACGTGATCGTGGTCGGCGACGGCGGCGCGATCTGGCGCAGTGCCGACAGCGGTGGCTCGTGGAGCCACGACGCGGTTCCCGGCGCGCCGCGCTTGAACGCCATCGAGTGGCCCTATCCGACGATCGCCCACGCGGTCGGGTCGGGCGGGGCCATTTCACCACCCAGGACGGCGGCGCGACGTGGACGCGGCAGAAGCTCGGGCACCACCGCCGAGCTGCGCGCGGCGCGCTTCATCGACGAGTACACCGGCTGGGTCGTCGGCGATCGCGGCATTCTGCTGCGCACGGTCGACGCCGGGCTCCACTGGCAACGGGTCGCGACCGGGACCACGGAACGACCTCCTGGCGATCGACGTGCGGTGGCCGTCGATCTGGGCGGTCGGCCGCGGCGGCACGGCGGTGAAGAGCACGAACGGCGGCGCGAGCTTCGCTCGGTTCCGCTCGGGCTCGACGCGAGCGCCGACGTGCGGGCGGTGTGGCTGTCGTCGCCCGACTCGGTGGTCCTCGCCGGCGGTGGAGGGTTCATCCGGCGCAGCGCCGACGGCGGGCGGACGTGGAGCTACGCGGTCCACGCGATGCAGGCGCCGATCTCGGATCTGTACTTCCGCGCCGGCAGCGGGTGGGCCGTCAACGACCGCAACCCGGTCGTGATCCGGATCCGCCGATCGCGGCGCCTTCTACGCTGCCGCGCGGCGCGGGCGCCCCGGTGCGGAGCTGGGAGCCCCGGCTCACCGCACCCGACGGCGGCTACGTGCGCGGCAGCAGCATCGCCTTCGACGCCCAGTCGCCGAACACGATCTACTGCGCGCTCGTCAGCCAGATCTTCGTGAGCCGCGACGCCGGCGACACCTGGACGTCGATGACCGTGATCCCCGACTGCAATCGGGTCAACGCGATCGTCTTCTCGCCGCGCGACTCGAACGTGATCGTCGCCGCGGTTTCCGGCGCCACCCGTCGCGTCATCAAGTCCGACGACCGCGGCCGCACCTGGATCACCACGCTGACCCACGCCTTCGGCGAGTACGGCATCCCGCTCGAGGCCGATCCCGATCATCCCGACACCCTGTTCTTCGGCGGCGACGACGACGTGCTCTATCGTTCGACCGACGGCGGCAAGAACTGGTCGCCGTGGTCCACGACGCGATTCCGCAGCCCGTGCGACATCGTCGTGGTCCCCGACAGCACGAACGTCGTGGTGATCGGTGACGGCATCACCGCCGAAGGCGAGGGCAAGTACTGGAAGTCGGAGGACGGCGGCGTGACGTTCTCCGGTCAAGTCGACGCGCCCGTTCGGGTCGTCGGAGATTCCAGGGCTCGCCTGCTCGAGGCTTCGCAACTCTGACGCTGTTCGGCACCAACTGGAGCTACGGCGGCGTGCAACGATCCCCCGACTTCGGCGAGAGCTGGATCAACGTCCACAGCGCGCCCGGAGCGTGGGGCATCGACATCGCGCGGGACGATCCCAACTGCGTGATCTTCGGGCTCTACGGCGGCGCCTCGAGCTACCTCCGTTCGACGGCGGCTCCAGCTTCGTGACCACGCCGATGCTCTACGTGAACTACACCTTCCTCGCCCGCGACCGCGCGACCATCCTCGCCGAGCAGTCGAACGGCGTGCACCGGCTGGTCGTGAGCTACCCGTTCGCTCCGGACTCGATCGAAACGCTGTCGCTCGAGTCGCCGGTCGGCGGCGAGGAGTGGGCGGCCGGACGGAGCAGGAGATCGCCTGGACCGGCGCAAGACGTCGCGGTGGCCCGCGTCGAGTACCGGCCCTCGACGGCGGCGCCGTGGCAGACGCTCGCCGATGTGCCGGGCTATCGGGGACGCTACGGCTGGACCGTGCCTGTCGACGCCACCCACGACGCGCGCGTGCGCGTCGTCGACGCGTGGGGCGGCGCCGCGGCCGACTCGACGCGCTTTCCGTTCACGATCGCGGTCGAGCCCGAGCTGCGCGCCCGGCCCGACCCGCTCGATCTGCTGCCGGACCCAGGTCGGCGCTCCATCGCACGGGACGCTGGCGATCGAGAACCTCGGCCCCGCGCCGCTGACCATCGTCGCGGTGAGCGGCGACAATCCCCGCTTCTGACCGGACGCATTCGGCGTTCACCGTCGCGGCCTATGGCAGCGACTCGCTCGGCGTGTGGTTCGCCGCCGACCAGGCCGGACCCGACAGCACGCGCTTCACGATCACCGCCGACGATCCGATCGGCACTCACGTGCTCCGGGTCCGCGCCGCGGCGACCTCGAGCGTGGCCGTCGGCTCGTCGCCGGCGCGGTTCGCGCTCGCCCAGAACCACCCGAACCCGTTCCGCGACGGGACCGAGATCGCCTACGCGCTCCCGGCGGCGGCGGACGCGACGCTCGACGTCTACGATCTCCTCGGCAAGCGCGTCGCGCGGCTGGTCGAGTCGCGGCAGGCGGCCGGCGAGCACCGCGTCCGCTTCGCTCCCGGCGAGCGGACCGTGGACGGGCGGCTCGCTCCGCTGCCTTCCGGCATGTACTTCTACTCTGCCTCGAAGTGGGCCCGCTCGCGCGCACCCGACGCATGCTGATCATCCGGTGATCCGCGCGCGGCGCCGGCCGCCGCGGCCCATCTCGATCCCCGAGCGCCGAGCACCCATGGCTCGAGACACGCTGACCAAGCGCGAGGCCGCGCGCGCGAGGTCCGCGGCACCCGCGGCCGCACGACGCGATCCGGCCTGGGCCGATCGGACGCCCACGATCGTGATCGGGCTCTTCGTCGTCATCGCCGGCGGCGATCTCGCTGCTCGCCCATCGCACTCCGGGCTACGACGTCGAGGCGGATCTGCTCACCGACTTCGCGCCGGCCGCACTCGCCTTGAGGGTCGGGACATCTCGATCCGCAGTACTACGCGTTCCACGGCTTCGGGTATCCGCTGCTGCTCGCCGGCGTCTCGTTCCTGACCGGTGGGGATCTGTTCCTCGGCGCCAAGCTCCTGAACCTGGTCGCGGCCGCGGTGGCGCTCGGCTTCGCCGGATGCTGTTCCGCCGCTTCGGCGGGCGCGGCATGGGAGTGTTCGTGCTGCTCGGGATGGCGGTGAACCCGACGTTCTGGACCTACACCGTGCTCGTGGGAGCACCGATCTGCCGAGCCTGGCGTTGCTGCTCGGCGCGACCGCGCTGGCGCTGACCCATCGCTCGGCGCGGGCGATGGCGGTGGCGGGTGCCATGGCCGGGCTCGCGTACGTCACGCGATACAACGCGCTCTCGGTGCTGCTCGCCTCGACGATCGTGCTGCTCGCGCGTCGCGCTCCGCGAAGCATCGCCGCGTACCTCGGCGGCGCCCTCGTGCCGATCGGCGCGTGGATGATCGCCAACACGGCGATCACCGGTCATCCGTTCCACGACCGCAACTACCTGAACGTCGCCTTCGCGGTCTACGGCAACCGCTCCGACTGGGACACGTTCTGGTCCCGCGTCGGCACGCAGTTCCACTCCCTCGCCGAGGTGCTGCGCTACGACCCGCCGGCCTTCGCGCGCGGCATCGCGATCAACCTCGGCACCCACTGGGTCCGCGACGCGTTCCAGCTCGTGCCGTTCTGGATCGGCGTCCCGGCGGTCGTCGGCTTGGGTCTGGCCTGGGGGAGGCGTCCCGGCTGGCGCGGACTCCTGCTTCACTTCCTGCTCGCCTACCTGGTGCTCGGCGTCGTGTTCTACAACCCGCGCTTCGCCCCTCTACTTGTTGCCGTTCTACCTCGCGGGGGCGGCCGCCGTCTTGTTTCCGTCGTTCATCCCGCGACCGCGACGCGACCCACGCAAGACCGCGGGTCACCCGCTCGCCGGACACCCGGGCTGGGCGTGGGGGATCGCCGCCGTGCTGCTCGCACTCTCGGCCTGGCGCGCGGGCGCCGCGGTGCGGGGCGAGCTGGCGAAGGATCCGCTCGGCGTCCGCTTCGCCGGCGAGACACTGCGCGCGCTCGGTCCACGGAACGCGATCGTCATGACGCGCAAGCCGCACGTCCCGTTCTACGCCGGGATGCGCCAGCTCCGCTTCCCGGTCGAGGGCACGCTGCGTCGACCTGGTGCGCGAGGCGCACGACGCTGGCGCTTCCTACGTGCTGTACTCCGAGATGGAGGCGTCGCTGCGGCCGGACCTGCTGCTGATGATGGACACCGGGCTCGACCTGCCCGGCTTCCAGCAGATCGATCATCGCGTCGTCGGCCGGGCGAGCTACTACGCGCTCTACCGCGTCGCCCAGGCGCCGATCGACTCGACCGCGCTCGACTCGGCGATCGTCGCGGCGCTCGACCGCTTCGTGCGGGCGCATCCAGAACGAGCCGGTGGTGCGCTGCAACGTCGGCAACCAACTGCTCGACATGGGGCGCGCGCGAGGCGCTCGAAGCGCCTGTGCTCGCGCAGCGGATGCAGCCCAACCTGACCCAGGCGGCGATGCGGGAGTCCGAGGCGCGCCTTCGGCTCGGGGAGCTCGAGCCGGCGCGCGCGGCGGCTCGCCACGCACGAGAGATCGGCGCCACCGAGGCGTGGATGGAGACCCAGCTCGGCCGCATCGATCTCGCCGCCGGGCTCGGCCCGGCCGCCGGCCGCCATCTCGACCGCGCGGTGGCGATCGAGCCCACCAACGTGTCCGTGCTCGAGGACCTCGCTCGCGCGCGCGAGATGGCCGGCGACACCACGGGGGCGCGCGCGGCGCGAGCGCGCGTGGCGAACCTGACGCGGGCGGTTACTCCAGCGCGCTGACGACGAAGTTGTCGAAGTCGACGGCGGATCGCGCGCCGGCGGCGTGGCCGCGAGCACCACGTCGGCGTGGTGCTCGTCCGGGACGTCGCGGTCGACCCTGAGCTCACCGTTCACGATCACGCGAACGCGCTTCCCGCGCACCTCGATGCGCAGGTGGCTGAAGGCGCCGTTCCCGTGAGCGATCGGCGTCTCGGCGAGCGCGACCTCGCCGTGAGCGGAGCGGTGCGCTCCCGATGGCCGGCCCCGCGCACATCGAGCCCCACGCCGCGCTTCGCCGCCGGCGAGGAGCACCAGGATCTTGTGGACGGACGCACGCCGCGCACGTCGACGTCGATCGCGTAGTCGGTCGAGAGCTCCGTGAGCGGGCGGAGGAACGCGCGCTCGGACTCGGATTCGGGCAGGTCGGCACGCAGGCGTCCGTCGTGGACGGACCAGGTGCGCTCCCGATCGGCACGCCAAAGCGATAGGGAGGGGTCGTGGAACTCGTCTGCGAACAGGGACCCTTCCCTGGGCCCCCGGCCGAAGCGACGGAGGATGCGTGAGCAAGGTGCGAACGGGATCAGGCGTAGCGCCGAAGATGAGCACCGTCACGGCCGAGGCAACGAGCAGTCGAACATGCATCGATGACTCGAACATGGACGGGGTGAAAGTAGGCCGATTCGCGCCGGAGTCAACAAGTATCGTGTCGCCGCGACTCGTGCTCGGCTGGCATCAGGGATCCCGTACGATCTTCACGGTTCGCGTCCCGAGCAGGGTCTCGAGACGCCCGAAGTAGAGCCCGGCCCCGCGAGCACGTCCGCGATCGTCGCGTCCAGTCCACGCGGAGACGTGCCGGCCCGCCTCGAGCCGACCGCTCGCGAGCGTGGCGATCCGCCTTCCCATGGCATCGAAGATCGCGAGCCGCGCCTCCATCGCGCGAGGAAGCTCATATTCGAGTCGGACTTCGGAGAGCGATGGATTGGGGCGCGGCGTTCGATAGCACAAACGATGGCGCGACGCGATCGGTCGGAGCCGCGTGCCGTCGGATATCCGATCCAGCGCGCGATGTTGAAGGAGGCGTGGCCGTTCATCCATCCAAAGGATCCACCGACGTAGAGGTCGCCGCCATACGGCTCGATGAAATCGATGCCGCCAAATTCGGATCCCGAGCCGATCGGCATCCAGCTCTGCCCATCCCATGCCGCGAGACCGTGGAATTCATCACCTCCGCACCAGAAATGTACCGGCCGCGAACAGCCGGCCTTCCACGACACGCAGGACACCGACATAGATCGCGTTGTCGCCCATCGCCGACCAGGACGAGCCATTCCAGCGCGCGACACCGGCCGCCGGGATTCCGCCGGCGCGCGTGAAGTCGCCTCCCACGATCAGATCGCCGCCGTACTCCGCCAGCGCGTAGACCTCGTCGTCGAGCCCCGAACCGAGCGCGTGCCACGACGCGCCGTCCCAGCGCGCGATGTTCGATGCCGACACGCCGCCGACCTGGGCGAATCGACCGCCCACGATCAGGTCCGATCCCCACGGCCGAGTGCACGTCCCATATGCGTCGTAATCCGGCAGGAGCCCACTTCCGAGCGATCTCCAGGCCTCACCGTCCCAGCGGGCCACGCCGCGCACCGAGGGTGCTCTCGACCGCGGACATCTGACCCGTTGCGATCAACTGCCCGTCGTATACCGTGAGGCCGTACACCACCCGATAGGTGAATCCGGCGCCGATCTGCTTCCAGCTCGTGCCGTCCCAGCGCGCGATGTGCTTCGCCGGCACACCTGATCGAGTCTTCCATACATACCCACGACGAGCGAGTCGTTCCAGATCGTGATGGCATTGACGCCGGCATTGCCGGCGGGACCGATCGATGCCCACGCCGTTCCGTCCCAGGCGGCGATCGGCGAGGATGCTTCGAAGTGATCCTGCGCGCCGAGCTTGAAGGCGTTCCTGACCACGAGCCGGCCGTGCCAGGTCACGCCCGAGGTCAGGAACCCGTCGACGCCGGCCATCGTGCCGGGTGACCACGACCCGATTAGCGGGACCACGACGCGCCGTCGAACTGGAAGGATCTGCTGGTCCGTGAGCGGATAGGGCCGGCAACGTGAGGTACGACGCGATCGCGAGCAAGCGATCACCCCACTGCAACATGGCCCGAGGATCACTGTACTGGCCATCATCGAGCGATCCATGACGATCCGTTCCACCGTCCGGAACCGATTCCCAGCCCCGCTCGCCACCACGTCGCCCTGGTAAGTGCACAGGAGGCCGCTTCCCCGCGAGGAGACCGACGTGCCGAGGCTCGACCATGAAGTCCCGTCCCATCGACCGAGACCGGCGAAGGACGTTCCACCCGACTGAGCATAGTCGCCGGACAGGTAGAGATAGCCACCGAACGCCAGCAGCGAATGTCCGACGCCCCGATCGCGCTGATATTGGTTCTTGAGCCCGGCACCCACCGTCGACCACGAGGTTCCGTCCCACTGCGCGATCGCGTCGTGAGTTGAAGATGTTCCCGGTCACGAACAGACGGTCGTTGTAGACGGCCATCGACGTGACGTCACCGATCGGGAATCCGCCCGTTCCCATTCGCCGCCACTGAGCCCCATCCCAGCGCGCCACGCAGCCCACGCTTTCGCCGTCGGCGTGCTGGAAGAAACCGCCCGCCGCGATCAGATCGCCGTTGTAGACCGTCAACGCCGAGACCCGGTAGTTCCTGGCGTGCTCGGGGCCGAAGGAGCCGAGCGGCGACCAGGTCGCGCCATCGAACACGTACACCAGCACGTGAGCGTTCGCGTCGTCAGGTGCCTGGCAGCCCGCGACCAATCGGCCGTTCCACCACGCGAGCGAGCGACAGCCCCTCGGCAGGCTCTGCGCCAGCGCGCTCCAGTGGTCGCTGTCCCAGCGCACAACATTGGCGGCGTGGGTCGTACCGGCCTGATCGAAGAACCCGCCGACGATGAGGGATCCATTGGAGTCGACGGTCGCCGCGTAGAGTTCGCCGCTGATGATCGGCAACCCGAAGCCGTCCCACCACGCCGCGTCGTCGCCCGGCGAGCACGCCGCTGAGCCCGCGATGGCATAGGCGGGAGCGCGAGCGAAAGAACGAAGCAGGAAGCCCAGCGGAGCAGCATTGGGAAGCGAGCACGAACGCGCGCAGCGATCTGGTCCATCGCAGCCATCCTTTCGCGAGAAAGGGGCGGATCTCGGGGAGGCGTCGCCTCCTCTCCAGGCGCTGGAGTCGCGAGACCGAGATCCGCGGACCGCTCGATCGTAGCCCTGCGCGACCGCACTCGGACAGAGACATTTCCATACGCCGGCTCCGCGGGCGCTCCGAACGCTCGTGCGAGATCGCGCAAGTCACATCCCGCCAAGGTTTGCCGCCACTCTGTCGCGGTTGCTACAGTCCCGCGCCTATGGCCAAGACGAAGCGCTTCATCGAGGTCATCGGTGTGCCGGTGGACCTCGGCGCCGGGCGCCGCGGCGTCGACATGGGCCCGTCGGCGATCCGCATCGCCGATCTCGAGCCGCGGTTGGAGCAGCTCGGGCACAAGGTCCAGGACGTCGGCGATCTCGACGTGATGATCCCGAGACCCAGAAGGTGGGCGAGGGAAGCTCCGCTACAAGGCGCCGATCATGGCGTTCTGCGAGGAGCTGCGGAAGGTGGTCGACCAGCTCGCTCGAGCGCAACCGGCTGCCGCTCGTCCTCGGCGGCGACCACAGCATCGCGATCGGCTCGATCGCCGGCTCGACCGGCTACTACGCGCGCCAGGACGAGGCCCTCAGGCCTGATCTGGTTCGACGCGCACGGCGACGCCAACACGCCCGAGACGACGCCGTCGGGCAACATCCACGGCATGGTCGCTCGCGGTCTCGCTCGGCTTCGGCGACTCCGAGCTCGTGAACCTCGGCGGCCGCGCGCCCAAGGTCCAGCGCGCGGAACACGGTGCTGATCGGCATCCGTGACCTGGATCCCGGCGAGCGCGAGATCCTCAAGAAGTCGGGCGTCACCGTGCTACACGATGCGCGACCTCGACGAGCGCGGCATGCGCGACGTGGTCGACGAGGCCAGTCGGCATCGCCAGCGACGGCACCGCCGGCATCCACCTCTCGTTCGACCTCGACGTGGTCGATCCCGAGGACGCGCCCGGCACCGGCACGCCGGTGTGGGGCGGCATCACCTACCGCGAGGCCCACCTCGCGATGGAAATGCTGAACGACCGCGCGCAGATCGTCGCGATCGACCTGGTCGAGGTGAACCCGGTGCTCGACACGCAGAACATGACCGGGATCCTCGCCGCCGAGCTGGCGCAGAGCGTCCTCGGGAAGCGAATTTTGTAGGTCTCAGGCGCGTCCTGTTCGCGACTGTGCCGCACCGACACCGGATAGCTAAATGACACCGCTGGCAGGGTCTCGTTGTTGCGGTCTCTCGGAAGCGGCGTTGAAATCTAGAAACACCCGATTTCGATACGTCCTCGCGCTGCCCGCTGTATGCCGTTCTGAGCATGACAACGATCCGCTCCTTTGCGCTTCACGTTCACACCTCATGGTGAGGAATCACACGCTACCAAGGATGCTGCGGGGAAGTTCTGTTGCTGCGGCGCGTTATGCCATCACTCCGACGACAAGCCGGCCGGATGTGCGAGTGGTAGACTCCGGCGGAAGAAGATCACGCTTGTGATGCTCTAGGGTGCCATCCTCGCGACGGGCCATTTTCTTGAAGGAGGACGCCGTGCGCAGTAGTCTCTTCTTGACGTCGATGGTCATCGGGATCCTCGAGGTTTCGGGTTGCAAGCGCCGACTATCTCCGCCTCGAGGCTGGGAATCGCTGGTCATATTCAGCCTTGTTCGGAGCGCACGAGACTCATGTCGTTACGGGGACCGCTGAGGTGGACGGCCACGAGACCTACGTCATTCAGTACCAACAGAGCACGGAGAATGACGGACTCGAGCAGTACTGGACGACACAACCAGACGGCGATGCACTGATATGGGGCTTCTACCGACAGCTTGAGGGATTCGGCTGGCTCTACCGGCCACCCATCGTCGTGGTAGATGCTCCTCTCTTCGAAGGAAAGACGTGGCATCAGAGAGTCGCACGCTACGATCTCCCCGATACGGCCTTCCTTGATTCACTCGACATCTTCCATGAGGTCACCGAAGAGGGCCTGGTCTCTGTGCCGGCAGGCTCGTTCCATTCCTTCGGGATTGCGGACAGCATCCCGGTCTCTCTTGTCTTGCGTTCTGCGGGACATAACTCCTCCCGTCACACAGCGATCAGAATCGACGGGGAAGCGATGGTCTGGGGACGCGTTCGTTCCGACATCTTGGTGGAGTGATGTCGTAGGTGAGGTCCAGTACGGATCGACCGATTATCTCTACCAAATGAACTCTCTCGCGGTTCTTGCGGTGCAGGGTCCGAGGTCTGAAGCCCCGCTGCTGCGATTGCTTCCCCCGCGGCCAAATCCGAGCGCAGGGGCCATTGCGGTTACTCTCAAGGCCGGCATTTCGGCCGTTGTCTCAGTCCGGATCGCTGACATCTCGGGACGCACGATCTGCACGCTACGCACTGCCCAGAGGATCCCCGCTGGGAACCAGACTATTCGCTGGGACGGACGCGACCATTACGGGCACCCCGTATCAAGTGGTGTGTACTTCGTGAATTTGGCATCGCCTGAGGCAACCCTCAGCCACAGGTTCCTGGTCATTCACTGAACCGAACGCCAACTGTTCACCGCGCGCGCAAGAGCCAGAGACGGCGATCCGCGTCACACCGAATTCCCGATCGAGATCAGGCCGCCCCACGCATCGGTAGGGTTGCGACCGTCCTAACGAGCGCCGGGACCACTTCGCGCGAGGCGAGCGATGGCCTGCCCGAGCTTCCCGTGCGCGTCGAACGCGCGGACGAACTCCGACTCGCTCCGTCCCCCTTTGGCGCGGATCACCGCGGCGAGCGCGCGACGCTCGGCCGCGCTCCAGCGCGCGACGCCCGGTAGCACCGCGACCACCGGCGCCCAGCGGTCCCATGCCACGCGCTCGCCGGGTGTGAGATCACGCGGCGAGCGCAATCCAGCAACCGCGCCGCCGCCTCCGCGCACTGCCGCGCCCCGCGCTCCCGATCGGACCCGAAGCGCGCGGCGAGATATCGCGTGACGTGGAGCCCGACGTTCGCGAGCGGCAGCTCGCCGATCACGCCGCGGCGTCGCGCGCCGAGGTCGAAGAAGAGCGGATGGGTGGCGAGACGCCGCAACGTCGCCGCGCCTCGATCGGTGGGCCGGTCGCCGTCGCATGGTGGCGAGCTCCGCCCGCACCACACGCGCGCGGCGGCGGCACGCGGGCGGAATCCCATCTTTGTAGTAGAACCACCAGGCGCCCGACTCGATCGCCTCGTCGTTGCCCTCGCCGAGCTGGTAGGGATAGATCGTGAACGTCTCGGCGCCGAACAGGTGGTGGATCATCGACACGACGCGACCGTAGATCGCGCCGGCCTCGACGCCGCGGTAGGTGTCGAACACGTTGTAGGCGATCTCCGAGGAACGGAACAACGCGCTCGCGAGCACGTAGCCGATCGGAACGCCGTTCTTGAGCGTCAGGAACCCGTACACGGCCTCGAGCAGCAGGCGGCGCTCCGGCACGGCGCCGATGCACGCGAACTCGAGCCCGCCTCCGGCATCGACGAGCCGCACGTCGCGCGGATCGCCGTACGCGAACACGTCGAGGTCGCGCTGGCGCGTCACCATCGCCTCGCGCGCGAGGTCGATGTACCGCTCGCCGGCGCGCGGGGACAGCGCGCGCACCGCCGCGGGTGGACGCGCGATCTCGGCACGCAGGTCGGGACGCGCGCGGAGATGGCCTCGCGCTGGAACACGACCGGGCCGGATCTCGCGCACGCGCCGGTGCGCGACGGGATCGCGCGAGCGCGTCCCCGCGGGCGGCGGACGCGCCGGGTCGGGCGCCGGCGACAGCACCATCGGCACGTCGAGCTCGTCGTAGAGGATCTCGCGCGCGAAGTCGCGGGTCGCGAGCGCCTCGAAGCGCCGGATCAGGAACGCCGCCTCGGTCTCGTCCGGGCCCTTCATGCGCCGCAGCCACTCGCGCAGCGGCAGGTCGATCTCGTCGAGCGCCGGGTCTCGGCGAAGTGCACGAGCACCGGCAGCAGGCGCTCGAGCAGGTCCGCCTGCTCGAACGCCTTCCACTCGACGGCGAGGTGGGCGGGCCATCGCGCGGTGAGCCACCGGGCCATGGCGTGGAAGAAGCGGAAGCGGATCGCGGTGCCGGCGATCCGCTGCTCGCGAGCGTCGTCACGATGCCGCGCCAGGTCGCGGCGCCGATCGAACCGCGCGAGCATCCTCTCCACCGCGCGGAGCACGCGCGCGTCGTCGGGATAGGCGCGGAGGAAGCAGAGCGTCTCGTGGAGCGCGACGACGCGCCGCGCGGCGCCGAGATCCGCGCGGTCGATCGCGCGCAGCAGCGCGAGCTTCCTGGCCGCCGCGTCGCCGCCGTACTCGAGCCGGATGCGCGCCAGCCGGCGCAGCGCTCCCGCCGCGCCGTCACGCGCAAGCGCGCGGGGCGACCGCCTCAACGCACCCAGCGGTCGAACCACGCCAGCAGGGCCATCATCCCGGAACGCCTTGTGGCGTGGCTCGCGGACGGTGTGGCCCTCCCGCGGGTAGTGGACGAACTCGGTCGGCACGCCGAGCATGAGGAGCGCGCGGTAGAGCTGCTGGCCCTGCGGGTAGGGAATGCGAGCGTCGTTGTCGCCGATCTCGATCAGCGAGGGCGTCTTCACCCGGGTGACGTAGGTCATCGGCGACGATGCGCTTCCAGTTCTCGGGAGTCTCCCACGGCGCGCCGCCGAACTCCCAGGCGCGATAGCGTATGGATGTCGCTCTGTCCGTAGAGGCCGGCGAGGTCGACCGCGCCGGCGAGCACGCCGGCCGCGTCGAAGCGTCGCGTCTGCGTGATCGCCCAGGCGGTCAGATAGCCGCCGTAGGAGTGCCCGTAGATGCCGAGCCGCGTCGAGTCGGCGAGCCCGGCGCGGATCAGCGCTGTCGATCCCGCTCGAGCACGTCGCGCCAATCCTGTCCGCCCCAGTCCGAGCGCTGACGCACCATGAACGCGGTGCCGTAGCCGCCGCTCGAGCGGAAGTTGGGCATGAACACCTGGTAGCCGTGGGCGGCGAGGTACTGCGGGCACGGCCTGGAAGCCGAGCGTCGCCCGCGAGGTGTAGGGGCCGCCGTGGAGCCACATCAGCGTCTTGAGCGGCGCGCGTCGCCGGCGCGCCGTGCGGACGCAGCAGCACCGCCTCGACCCGCACGCCGTCGGTGCTGCGCCACGAGAACGTGCGCGTGACGCCGAGATCGAGCCGCGTCATCGCGGCGTGGAGCGACGTCACCGGCGCGCCGGCGAGCCGCGGATGGTCGGCGCTCCACACCTCGACCGGCGCGGTCGGCGTGCGACTGCACCCACGCGACGCGTTCGCGCGCCGCCGACCATCGAGCTCGCCTGCGCCGCCGCGGTCGACGCTCAGCGTCACCGGCGCCGCCGCGCACGCGGCACCGCGGCGAGCAACGTGCTCGAGCGCCCCGCGGCCGAGTGGAAGCAACAGCGTGTCCGACTGGGCACCCACGACGGCGTGTCGGCGTCCTCGTCGAAGCCGGCGGTGAGGTCGACCGGTCGCACCGCCCGCCGGCCGGCGCGACCCAGAGGTCGGCTCTTCTCGACATACTGGGTCCGATCCGATCCCGAAGCCCACGCGATCCACTTGCCGTCCGGCGACCACGCGAACGGCGCGCCGATCGCGCCGACCTTCCGCATCGCGCCGCCTGAGGCAGAGACGATCCCGATGTCGACGAGGTTGCCGTCGTCGACCCAGCCGGTCGGGCTCACGAGGAAGGCGATCGCGCGCGAGTCCGGCGACCACCGCACGTTCCACACGTAGGTGTCGCCCGAGGTGAGCCGCCGCTTCTTGCCGGTCGAAAGCTCGACCACCCAGAGCCGCGGATACTGCCAGGCGCTCGCCCTCGACCACCTGGTCCCACTTCTTCTTCCGCCACTCCTTCATCCGCTTGGACAGCGTGTCGATCATCACGTACGCGAGGTACTTGCCGTCGGGCGACCACCCGACCTCGGTCACCGCCTCGTCGTAAGTCCCGAACGCCCAGGGCTCGCCGCCGCGGAGCGACATCATGTAGATCGACGACCGGGCGTCGTCGCCGGAACCGCGGTTGGCGATGAAGGCGAGCGTGTCGCCGCCCGGCGAGAAGGTCGGGCTGTTGTCCGCCTTGGGATGGCGGGTCAGCCGCCGAGCCTCGCCGTCGCTCCACAGCCACACGTCGGCGTTGGTGGTGTTCTCGGCAGTGTCGACTGAGGTCACGACGAAGGCGAGGCGCCGGCCGTCGGCCGACCAGACCAGATCGGAGAACGAGTTCATGACGAGCGCGTGCTCGAGCGTGAACGGGTGCGCCGGGACGAGGCGTCGTGTTCGCGGCCCGAGACCGCGGGGGCGCCGAGCAGGAGCGCGAGTGTTACGAGCGCCGCGGAGCTCGACCGGCGGTGGCGGGTGTTCATCGCGAAGCGCGAGACGATCAGTAGGCCGCGACGTTCAGCGTGGCGCGCAACCCGACGGTCGAGGTCTCGAGTCGGGCGAGACCCTCCCCGTCGCTCGGATCGCCGTACGACACGCTCACCTCGGCGCCCCAGGCCTGGCTGAACTGGTAGCCGCCGCCGCCGAACAAGCCGAAGCCGAACGAATTCCGCGCGTTCTTCTCGAACGGCGTCGACCACGCGGAGTAGCCGAGCCCACCGGACACGAACCAGGAGACCGGCCCAGGCGCGAAGAAGTACTGGGCCGAGACGCACCCGACGCCGTCGGCGATGGTGACCTCCTCGTCGTTCGCGTTCCTGATCCCGAACCAGTTCACGCGGTTGTTGTAGAAGATCACGATCCGGTCGTTGACGCCGTAGCCCATGCGGAAATCGGTCGCGAGCCCAAACTTCGAATCGCTGGCGCTCCCCGTCTGCCCGGCGAGCGTGAGGTCCTGCGTGAAGGAGCTGATCCCGGGACCGAGCCCGGCGCCGACCACGAAGCCCTTGCGCTGGCCGTCGAAGGCGAAGCTGGTCGCCGTCGTGAGCGTGAGCAGCACGAGGATCGTGAACGCCGCGAGGAAACGAGAAGTCATGGACGCGCTCCGCTCGAGGGAGGTGTTTCCGGCGCGGAGGTCGCGCCGGGGTCGGCCGATCGGCGCGCGATCGTGCGGCGGGGCCGCGATGGAGTCAAGGTGCGGTGCGCACGAGTGGTGCGGCGGCGCGTCGGGTGGGCTGGGCCGGCCAGGCGCGGGGGCTCACCCGACCGGCAGGCACGGCTCTGATCCCACGACTCCGACTTCACCACGACGCGGTGCGCCACGGCGTGACCGCCATCGTCCTTGTAGTACACCGTGACCCGGGCGTCCTTCTCGATGTCACCCTGCGTGCGCATCTCGGCGTCCTTCGCGAACACCATGGTCTTGGGCTTCTTGCCGCCCTTCTCGACCGTGATGCTGGTCTTGTCGAGAGCCGTCACCACGCCCGTGAACTGGCGCAGCGAGTTCTTCGACTTGGATGCGGATCGCGTCGCGCTCGTCTTCGACGTGGCCGCCGACTTGGTGCCGACGGCGTGAGCCGGCAGCGGGGCCGCGATCATCAGCGCGATCACGGCGCACAGCGCGCGAGCTTCCATCGCTCGATCATGTTCCTCACCTCCCTTCGCACCTTCGGGGGCGAGGTGATCGCATGCTAGGAGCGCGCGAGCGCCCGCGTCAACGACGAATGCGCGCGATCGCGAGTGTCCACGCCGTGCACGGTGATGTCATCGTCGTCGACGTCACGGTGACGCGAGACTCAAGAGTCGCGAGCCGGCTCGACGGGCGCGGCGTGACGCAGTCCCTCGAACAGATCGGTCTCGCGACGGCGGCCGCCGTTCACGGTGCTCATCGCGCGGTAGTACGTCTGCGTTCCCCACAACCCTTCGTGGTGCTCGGGCGAGAGATGCCGCAGCTTCTCGTAGCCGCTGATCTGGGATTCGTGGCACGACGCGGCGCGCCACACCGTCGGCCAGTGCGCGCGTGTCGATGCGCGTGGTGATCGCCCACTCGGGATACGGATGCCCGCCGCGCTCGACGCCGTCGACCTGGGCCACGAGGCGCTTGAACGCCGCCTGGTACGCCTCCCACGCCGGTCCGGCCAGGACCAGGTAGTGAGCTTGGTGACCGCGTGCGGCGCAGAACGAGCGGTCGACGCCCTCGGCGTTCCGGTCGGCGGCCGCGACCACCGCGGCGGTGGTGAGCTGGCAGATCGCGATGTGATCCGGATGACCGTAACCGCCGAACGAGTCGAACGTCACCACCACGTGCGGCCGCGCGCGCGCAGCTCGGACGCGATCCGCGCGATCACCTCGCCGGGGCTCGGCCTGGTCGAGCTCGCCGTCCATGTAGTCGAGCACGCGCAGTGTCGCTGATCCCGAGCACCAGGGCCGCGGCCTCGAGCTCGGCCACGCGGATCCGCGCCATCGCCTCGGGGCCGGGATGCCCCTCGCCGGGCGGAATGCCGCGAAAACGGCCGCGCTGGCCGCGGGTCGCGGTGACGAGATGGGTTTCGATGCCTTCCGCGGCGTAGCGCGCCAGGACGCCCCGAAGCCGAGCGACTCGTCGTCGGGATGCGCGAGCACCGCCATCAGGCGCAGCGGGTCGGGCTCGGCTATCGCTTCTCCTCCGAACTCGACGGCACGACGCCGAGCTGCTGCAGCAGGCCGAGCGTGTCCCAGATGTTCCAGCTCTCGACGATCCGGCCGGCCGAGATGCGATGCACCCAGATGCCCGCCACCTTGACGCGCTTCTTGGTCGGCGCGATGCCCATCAGCTCGCCGGTGTGCGTGCCGGTGCCGTTCCAGCGCGTGAGCACCACGTCACCGTCGGCCGAGATCATCTCCTCGACGTCCCAGTGCGCGCCCTCGAATGCGTTCTGGTAGGCCGCGATCACTGTCGCGCATGCCCTGCGGGCCGGGACCGGTGGGCGTCTGGGGATCGTGGTAGGCGTGCGTCTTCGAGAACAGCTCATCCGCGACCGCGAGCTTGCGGCCGTTGCACACCTCGTCGAAGAACCGGCGCACCAGCGCCTGATTGACTGCGGACATGGAAATCTCCTTTCGAAAGGGAAGGGGCCGACGGGGGCGAACCCTACCACTACGGAGCGCGACCGTGGTCGGATGAATCGCGCCGCCTCAAGGCCGCTCCACGCGCGAGAGCACCAGGCTCGGAGTACGGACCAGGATCTCGAGGGCGCGCCCGCCGCCCGCGCGACCTCGCGCTCGCGGGCCGGACGGAACGCCAGGTAGGTGAGGCCGTCCGCGGCGCGCTGCTCCTCGAGGGCGGGCGCGAGCGGCCGGGCGACGACGAGGTTGCGGCGGTGTAGAGCCGGAGCGATTCGGGCGGCGGATCCACCAGCACGAGCGTCGCGCGCGCCGGCGAGACGGCGTCCATCGCCAGCGCCACGTCGCGCGCGCTGAGCCAGCCCTCGACCCGGGGCAGCACGCGCGAGCGTCACGATCGGCGTGCCGAGCGCGACCGGAAGCGCGATCAGCGCCGCGGCAGCGCGGCGGCGTCCGACGAGATGGGCGAGCAGCGGCGCCCACGACGCGAGCAGCGTGATCGAGCCGAGCAGCCGAAGATCCGGCGCGGCCTCGCGCACGCGCGGCGCGATCGTGGCGAGCAGGATCCCGATCCCCGAGCCCAGTGCCGCGAGCATCGTCACCGCGCGCCCTAGCGCCGTCGCGGAGCGCGCGCGCTGTCCTCGAACAGGTGGTCGAGCAAGCGGCCACAGAGCATCGCCGCCGCGGGCAGCGCCGGCAGCATTGCCGGCAGCGGCGGCGTCAGGTAGAACGAGGACCGGCGCGAGCCCGGCGATCAGGCAGGCGATGCAGAAGTGCGCCGCGTGCTCCTCGCGCCGCTCGCGCGGGAGCGGATCGGGCGCGGGGCGTCCGGATCGGGGATCGCTCCCCGCGATCGCGCCGGCGACCGCCGCGACTCCCGGGCGCGGCGCGCCCACCGGAGGCCTCGGCCGGCGCCAGCCCGCGGCGGCGTGCGCGAGGGCGGCGGGCAGGAGCGCACTCCACGGGAAGAAGCCGAACACCGGCAGGCTCACCCGAACAGCGCCGGTCCGGCGTACCAGCGACCGCGCGCGCCTCGGTCGCGTACGGAAAGAACGGCGCGTGCGCGAGAGAACGTCGCCGCCGTGACGCTCGACCATCGCGCCGTACCACGGCAGCAACAGCCCGAGCATGAGCGCGAGCCCCGCGCAGCGGTTGCGCGGCGCGCCACCCCGTCTCGGCGCGCGCGCCAGCGCCAGGTAGAGCGCGAGCGCCCCGAGCGGCCACAGCGCGGGCAGGATCCCGCGCGAACACCAGAGCCAGCCGAGCGCCCCGTACGCGACGACGAGGCGCGACCCGCGGCCGGCGGCGCGTCCGAACACCGCGTCGGCGAGCCCCGCGGCGCCGATCCAGCCGAGCAAGGTCGCGAGGAGCTGGGTCCCGTCGGTGCGCGCGGCGATCGGCAGCGCGAGCGAGGTGGCGAGCACGAGCGCACCGAGCAGCGCTGCCCGTGCGCCGAAGTACTCGGCGGCCATCGAGGACGGTGAGCACGATCAGCAACGCGGCGATCAGCGCGCGGATCTGGCGCGGCGCAGATCGAACGGCGGCGCAGGACCGCGCGCCGCCAGCTCGGGCGCGTAGGCGAGGATCGGCTTCTCGAACCAGGGCTCGATGCCCGAGACGCGGCGTCAGCGGCTCGCGCGCGCCGATCTAGCTCGCGTGCGACCTCGGCGTCGCGCGCCTCGCGGTGATCGAGGGCCCGGTGCCGCCGAGCCCCGAGCCCAGCACGAGCACGGCGACGACGACGACGGCGAGCGTCAGCGCGCGCATGAGGTCGCGACGGCGGCGGTGCGAGCGGCCGAGCGGACTACGCCGCCGGCTTCGGTCTCAGCTTGCCGGCGAGCCAGGACAGGAAGCCGAGCGCGACCCCGAGGAGCGCGCCGTAGAACGGCGAGATCACGAGGCACAGCACGCGCGCCGACATGCCCTTGGGCAGCGTGGCGAACGCCCTCGCGGCCTCGGGATTGTGCGCTATGTAGCGCTCGATGAACACCGCCTCGACCGCGAGCGGGAGCATGCCGCCGAGCAGACCGCTCAGGAAACCCGTGAGGAAGCGGCGATGGGGGCGCCCGAGATCCACAGCGCGCCGCCCAGCGCGATGACGATCGAGATGAAGGTTTCCTGACGCGGTTGGATGAGACCCATGACGGCGGACGCGCCCATCAGGATCCCGATCACGGCGAACGTGAGAACGATGCTGGGCTTCATGGCGCCTCTGCAGTGGACGGCCCGGACGCGCTTCGAGGCGGATTCCTCGAGCACGGCCGCCGGCCATTCCAACCCCAACCCGAGGCATTGCCGCAAGCGGTCTCGTCCGCAACTCGATCGGCGCCGATGGCGTAGTCTGTCACGCGATGCGACTCGTGATCGAGAACGTGAGCAAGCGCTATCGCGGCGGCGTATTCGGCCTGCGCGACTTCAGCCTCGACCTCGGGGCCGGCGTGCTCGGGCTGCTCGGGCCGAACGGCGCCGGCAAGTCGACGCTGATGCGCATCGTCGCCACCGATCACCCGGCCGACCGCGGGGCGCGTGCTCTGGAACGGCGCCGACATCGCCGAGCGACCCGGATGCGCTGCGCGCGGTGCTCGGCTACCTGCCGCAGGACTTCGGCGTCTATCCGAACCTCACGCCGCAGCGAGTTCCTCGAGTACCTGGCGGCGGCGCAGCGGCCTCGAGTCGCGCGCGGCGCGCGCGGCGGATCGCCGAGCTGCTCGAGCTCGTGAACCTGACCGACGCGCGCAAGCGTCCGCTCGGCGGCTTCTCCGGCGGCATGCGCCAGCGCGTCGGCATCGCCCAGGCGCTGCTCAACGATCCGCGGCTGCTGATCGTCGACGAGCCCACCGGCGGGCTCGATCCCGGAGGAGCGGATGCGGTTCCGCAACCTGCTCGGCGAGCTGTCGGGCGAGCGCATCGTCGTGCTCTCGACCCACATCGTCTCCGACGTCGAGGCCACCGCCACCCGCATCGCGCTGATCGCCCGCGGCCGCCTGGTCGGCTACGACACGCCCGAGGCGATGCTGCGCGCGGTCGAGGGCCGGGTGTGGGAGTGGGTCATCCCGAGCGCCGAGCTGCCGGCCGCGCGCGCGCGGTTCCTGATCGGCAACACCGCGCGGCGTGGCGACGGCGTGCACGCGCGGGTGGTCGCGGATGCGGCACCCGGACCGACGGCGCGATCGGTCGCGCCGGGGCTCGAGGACGCCTACCTCGACGCCATCGCGCGCGTCGCGGCGACGCCGGCGCCCGCGTGAGCCTGCGCGCGCTCCATCCGATCGCGCGCGCCGACTTCCTCGAGCGCACGCGGCGCCACAGCCTTCCTCGTCACCATCGCGCTCATGGTCTGGGCGGCCTCTCGTGTTCCTGCCGGCCAACCACTCGAACTACACGACGCTCCAGATGGCGGGCCATCGCGGCGTCTACAACTCGGCCTACGTCGGCAGCACTGGTGGCGATGATGTCCAGCATCTTCCTCACCTTCGCCGGGTTCTACGTGGTGAAGAACACGGTCGACCGCGACGTCTCGACCGGCGTCGGCGAGATCCTCGCGACCACGCCGATCACCAAGGTCGGCTATACCGTGGGCAAGGCGCTGAGCAACTTCGCGGTGCTGCGCCGCGATGCTGCTGGCCGGTGGTGGCCGCGGCCGGCCGTCATGCAGTGGGTGCGCGCCGAGGACCGCCGGATCGACCCGATCGCGCTGGCGCTGCCGTTCGTGGTGCTCACGCTGCCGATCATGGCGGTGGTGGCGGCGGTGGCGGTGCTGTTCGAGACCGTGCGCGTCCTGCGTGGGGGGCTCGGCAACGTCGCCTTCTTCCTGCTCTGGATCGGCGGGATCTCGACCTCGGCGATCTCCTCGGCGACGCCCCGCGGCAACGACGTGCTCGGCGCCGGGCTCGTGTTCCCGGACCTGTTCGCGGCCTGCCGCGCGACCTTCCCGGACTTCCGGCCGCACGTGGGGTCGTTCAGCATGGGGCTCAACTTCAAGCAGTCCGGGGTCTGGGACCTCACCACCTTCCGCTGGGACGGCGTCGACTGGAACGCCGGCATGATCGCCGCGCGCGCGGCATGGTTCGGCCTGGCACTCGCGATCGCCATGATCGCGGCGATCCCATTCGACCGGTTCGACCGCGCGCGCGGGCGGCGGTCCCGCGCCGTCGCGGATCGGCGAAGCGGCGTGGTGGTGACGCGGCGCTCGCCGAGGGCGATGACGCTTCGGCCGAGGTCCGCGACGCGGCGCCGCCGGCCCATCCCACGCTCTTAGCCCCCGCGGTCCGGTCGTTTTCCTTCGCCGCGATGCTCGGCGCGGAGCTGCGGCTGATGCTCGCGGGCGTGCGCACGATGTGGATCGTGGTCGCGATCGGTCTCGGCGCCGCGTGCGCGTTCGCGCCGCCTCGGCGCCGCGCGCGTGCTGCTCGGCGTCGCGTGGATCTGGCCGCTCCTGTTCTGGTCGGCGATGGCGCGCGCGAGCAGCGCCACGGCACGACCGCACTGCTGTTCTCCTCGCCGCGCCCGCTCGGCCGCCAGCTCCCCGCCGCCTGGCTCGCCGGCGTCGCGTTGGCGGTGGCGACCGGCGCCGGCCTCGGCGCGCGGCTCGCCGTGACCGGCGATGTCGCGGGCCTGTTCGGATGGGTGGTGGGCGCGCTGTTCATCCCCGCGCTCGCGCTCGCGTCCGGCGTGTGGACCGGGAGCGGCAAGCTGTTCGAGGTGGTTTACCTCCTGCTGTGGTACGGCGGACCGATCGAGCGCATCCCCTTCCTGGATTTCACCGGTAGTACGCCGGGCGCGCGCGAGGCGCACGGGCCCGAAGCGTTCCTGATCGCGACGGTCGCGCTGCTCGTGCTGGCCTGGCTCGGCCGGCGCCGGCGCTTGAGGTCGTGACGCGACCCGCGGGAGAATGAGCCGTCATGCCACCCGGAGGAGACGCCATGAAGCGAATGTTCTTGGACGCCGTCGAGGGCGGTGCGCCCGAAGGCGCCTACGCCCAGAGCATCCGCGCGCTCGAGTCGATGGGCGTGCCGGTGCCCGGCATCATGCGCCTGTTCGCCTACAAGCCGGAGCACACGCAGCACCTCGCGCGCTACACGCAGGCGGTCATGCGCGGACCGTCGCCGCTCACGCCCGGGTTCCGCGAGCTGATCGCCGCCTACACCTCGAAGCCTCAACCACTGCCCGTTCTGAATCCGGAGCCACGCCGCGGTCGCGGCGGAGCTGCTGGGTGATCCGGCGCACGTCGACTCGGTGCTCGACGATCCGGAGCAGGCGCCGATCCCCGATCGCGAGAAGGCGATGCTCGCCTTCGTCGCGCGCGTCAACGGCTCGTCGTTCGAGCTGCGCCGCGATGAGGTCGAGGCGCTGATCGCCACGGGTGGACCGACGAGGCGATCTACGACGCGGTGTCGGTGTGCGCGCTGTTCAACTTCTATAACCGCTGGTGTGACGGCGCCGGCGTCCAGCCGATGGCGCCCGAGCACCACGCGATGAGCGGCAAGCGCATGGCGGAGCGGGGATATTTGCCACCGCCGTAGGTGGGTGCCGCTTACGGCAGAACAACGACCTTCCGCTGGGTGACCCGCCCGCCGGCATCGAGCCGATAGAAGTAGACGCCGGCCCTCGCGCGCCGGCCGGCCCGATCGTCGCTTCGCCAGGTCATCTCGTGCTCGCCGGCCGGCAGCGAGGCGTCGAGCAGCGTGCGCACGAGCCGACCGGACGAGTCGAAGACCTCGAGCCGCGCATGCGATTCGCGTGGCAGCGAGAAGGCGATGCGGGTCGAGACGGCGAAGGGATTGGGCGACGCGGCTCGCAGCGCGAACTCGGCCGTCGCCGTCGCGCCGTCGACCGCCGTGGTACTTCCGTTGTTCACCGAGTGACCGTCCACGGGCAGGCTCGCGAACCACACCGACGGCGTGGTGGTGTTCACGCTGACGATGAAGGTGTGGTCGTGAGCGCCTCGTGGCGCCCGAGTCGGGCCAGGGTCGTGGTCGTGACCACGTAGGTTCCGGACTGACTGGCGAGGAACGTGGCGACGAGCCCCCAGGTTCCGGGCGGGAACGGATTCGCGACGTCGATGCCGGGACTGCGCGCGAACGGCCGGCCATTCCACTCCACCACCGAGAGCCCGCGCGTCGCGACCACCCGCGCGTCGGCGACGGCGGGATCGAGTGCCACGCCTTCGCGGTCGACGGTCGCCGCCAGCAGGGACGGCGCGCGCCGCCAGACGTAATAGTCGTGGGCGGCGTAGGTCGTGCGGCTCGACACGTCGAAGGGCGACTTCTGGATCGTCAGCTCGACGTGCCCACCCTGATCGTTCGGGACGTCCTTGATCTGCGTGATGGTCGGGCCAAGCACCGCCGTCTGCTCCAAAGCCCACGCCGAGCCGACATAGGACTGATCCACGTTCTGCACGCTCCAGTGCACGGCGTAGTTGTGGCCGATGCGGTCGATCGCGAGCTGCTTCCACAAGGCGTGGCCCGACTCACCGTCCTTCGCCACTAGACGGCGGCCGGTGACGAGATCCGACATCGGTGGAACCAGGTCGCACGTGCGCCGGCGGCGATGCCCGCGCGGAAATTGCGGGTGAGCACCGCCGCGGGCGTGTGATCGTCGCCGCCGAACGAGCCGAAGCGAAGGAAGAGATCGGTCTCGCCGAGCTGGGAGGTGACGGTTCCCGGCGGCGTGGGCGCGGCGTTGGGCGTGGGGGTCGAGTTGATCAGCAGCTGGTGACCGGGCCGGATGACGCCGTCCCCTGAACCAGCAGATCGAGGTCGCCGTCGCCGTCGAAGTCGCCGAAGGCGAGCGCGCAATTGGTGACGGGCAGGAGATTCGCGCCGATGTCGCTGAACGTGCCGTTGCCGTTGTTGTGATAGACGCGCGTCGAGGACGTGGATCCGTCGGTGCCCGCGATGGCAATGTCGAGCCACCCGTCGTTGTCGTAGTCGCCCAGTGACACGTCGGTCTGGTAGACACCGGCCAGTCCCGTCGCGACCTCGCTCCAGTTCACGCCGTTGAACTGGTAGACCCTCGCCGTTGGCGGATTGCCCTGGCGGTATCCGACCACCACCAGCTCGTCGGTTCCGTCGTTGTCGAGATCGCCCGCGGCGATCCGTCCCCAGCGCGATGGCGACGAGTCCGAGCGACGACTCGTTGAACCCGCCGTCCCCGTCGCCAAAGTAGAAGTCGGTCTCGAAGCCCTCGATCTGGGCCACGTCGAGCGTGCCGCCGTGGTCGAGGTCGAACCAGATCGCATTGCCGTTGAACGCGTCCCGCAGCCCGGGATCGACGACCGTGAGGTTCCCCGCCCGTCGTTGCGGCCGAGGAACGTCGCGGCAGTGGCCGACCAGGGTGGAGCGTAGGCGACGCCGGTGAGCAGCGCGTCGAGATCGCCGTCACGGTCGTAGTCGCCCCAGGCGATCGATCCGACTGGGCGCCGAACGGGTACGTGGTCTCGGTGAAGCTCCCGGCTCCGAGATTGCGGACGATGGCGAGATCGGATTCGCCCGGCAGCGTGCCGCTCACTCCGAGGTCGAGATCGCCGTCCCCATCGATATCGGCGGGCGCCAGGCTTCTGGCCCGTGCGGCCCCTGACCGGCAACGTGTACTCGTTCTCCCAGAACCCACCCACACTGAAGCGGTCGATCCGCGTGTCGGCGAACAGATCGTTGACCCCGCCCGTCATCGCGAGCTCGAGCCGCCCGTCGCCGTCGAAGTCGCCCCAGCTCACGTCCGGAGCCGCGCATCCCGCCGAGCGCCGCCGGGTGGACTCGGAGAACGGAGAGACCTCGAGCTTCACCCGTCGATCCCGGTGATCATCGAGCCATCGGTCGCGACCAGCGCCACTCGTAGCCGCATCGGTCTGCCCGGCCAGCGCGTGACGTCGGCCGTGATGGGGGTGGGATAGACGATGTCCGGAGTCGAAGCGCTCGTCTGGTAGACCAGCTGGAGCACTCCCGACGAGGTGATGAGCAGTCCGGTCGACGTGCTGATCAGATCCACCCGCACGCGCTGATTGTTGCTGGCCGGGTTGAGGCTCGTCCCGTTCACGTAGGGCCACCCGCGTTGCCGAGCCACAGCATGAAGCTGAGGGTCGCCCGCGTGGTGGCGGGAATCGAGAGGTCTTGGTAGAGGATCGCGGCCACGCGCCCCGAGTTGTCGGCGACCGCCTGCCACGAGCCGGACGAGGGGGGCTGGTCGGCAGCCCCGAATACGTGCCGTCGCTGCCGTCGTTCTCGAACCAGCCACCTTCGCCGCGGCTCGCGACCTGAGTGAAGGTCTGCCAGCCCGACAGAGCGCCGGTTTCGAAGCCGCCGTTGTGGACCAGGTCGTACGCGGCCGCCGGCCGCGCCGAAGCGATCAGGAGAAAGACGAGCAGGAGGGCGAAACGGTTCATGATGGTCTTCCGGAGAGGAGTTCTTGACGCCACCGCGGCACCCGGAGTATAGATCGACTCCGACGGGCCGTCAGCCACTTCCGAACGCCCTTCCGCGAGTCCGGAGCCGGAGGGGGTAGCCTAGGACGCTCCACTCCGCTCGAGCGCTTCCGCCGACACCGGCATCCCATCCACCGGCGACATCGTGACGCCGAGGCGCGCGGTGATCGTCGGCGCCAGGTCGACCATCTTCATCGCCGGATGGAGCGATCCGCGCGCGACCCGGCGGCCGCGGGTGAGGATGCAGGCCGGTGGGGCGATGATCGCCGCTGCGAACGCCGGTGTACTCGCCGCGGACCGTTCTGATCGTCGCCGAGGCCTGCCGCGGTGATCGGCGCGCTGCGATCCCAGTCGATGAAGAGGTCGGTGAGCCCGTCGACCTTGTCACCGCCGGCGTAGAGCCCGAGGCGCGCAGCACGCGCCGACGACGATCGGCCGGCCGGACCCGCCCTCGGTCAGCGCCATCAGCTCGCGCGTCAGCCAGCTGACCAGCTCCTCGAGCTCGCGGCCCGGACGCACGGGGCCGCGCCGCTCGCGGCCGGCGAGGTTGATGCGGATGCCGCCGAACATCTCGTTGTTGGGGACGCGGATGAAGCGGCGGCTCGCGTCCACCCAGCGCCGCTCGCCGGGGCCGTGCGGCCGCAGCCTGAGGCGCAGATTCTCGCGCCAGCGCAGCACCGCACTGGCGCGTTCTCGGTCGTGACCCGCAGCGTCGAGGCCGGACCGTAGGCGTCGTCGAGGCGGGTCACGATCTCGCGCAGCAGGTGATCGGCGTCGTGGTGCGAGCCGATGCCGTGGCTCAGCAGCACCATCACCGTCGCGTCGTCGCTCACGCGCTCGAGCATGCGCGCGAGCGCGCCGTCGAGCAGCGCGTAGACGCGGGCGAGCGGGTCGCCGGCCTCGGCCGTGTAGCGCGGGTGCGTGGGATCGTGCCCCACCAGAACTGGTGCCTCGGCGCAGTGGCTCTCGCAGTAGATGCTGACGAATGCGTCCCACGGCCCGCGCTCGAGCAGTCGCAGGTTGAGCGCGGTCTTCTTCTCGATCCCGGCCTCGAGCGTCCGGTACAGCTTCGTCCCACTCGCGCCTTCTCGGCGTAGTCGTCGCACTTGCCCTGCAGCGGGTAGAGGCCGATGCCGCCCGATCTCGCGCTCGAGCGCGTCCGGCCAGGCGGCGAACGGGAGCATGCGATCGTGCGTGCCCCAGTCCTGGACGTGGATGCCCTCGGCGGGACGGGTGAGCGGCGTGAGCGGAACGTCGACGATGCACACGCGGCGTCCCGCCTCGGCGAGCGCCGACCAGAACGACGGCACGGCGAGATCGTTCGGCGTGTAGGGTCGCACGACGTCGCTGTGCGCCTCGAGCTGGCGGAAGCAGTAGAAGCCGTGGCTCGATGGCCAGAGCCCGCTCCAGAACGACGGCCACGTGCTCCCGACCACGAGCCCGGGAGGGTTGATCACGGGCTCCACGCGCTCTCGCTCAGCAGCCGCGCGAGCGTGGGCATCCGTCCCTCGGCGGCGAGCTGCCGCGCGATGCCGGCGTCCATGGCGTCGAAGCCGATCAGCACGAGGCGGGTGAAGCGCTCAAACGTCCTCCGCGCGCGAGTGCGCGTCGTGTTGCGCGGTCAGGAACCGGGGTTCGGCGCGGTCGTGGTCTCGACCGGGGCCGCCGCGGCGACGCCGTTCGCCGGCGCGACCGCGAGCGCCTCGGCGCCGAGCACGCGCTCGCGCACGCGCCACGGGTTCCGCTCCTCGACCCCGCGCCGTGCGGCGCGGAGTCGGAACAGCGGCAGCGCCGCGCACAGCGCGAACAGCGCGTAGAACATCGAGTAGCGGATCTCGAGGAAGCGCAGCACGCCGTCGAGCACCGCGATCGCGAGGCCCCACATCACGCACTCTCGCGCGCCGGTCGGGCTGGTCTTGGGATCCGGGATCATCGAGAAGGTGAAGAGCGCGAACTCGGCGCCGGTCATCGGGCCGAGCGCGAACACCAGGCCGCCCTGGCCGAGCGCCACCCGCAGCAGGCTCATCACGACGTAGCCGGCGAGCCACGACAGGACGAGCGTCGAGCCGCTTCACGCGCTTCATCATCATGAGCCCGAGCGCCAGGATCAGGAACGCCACCCGGTACTCGCCGCCCCATTGCGAGCCCGGGGGCCACGGTGGCGACGCCGTGGAGCAGGCGCGATCGCGGCGACGATGCCGAAGTTCGACGGGTTGAAGAAGTGGCGGTCGCCGCGGCGCAGGAAGTACTTGGACGAGATCCCCCACACCGCCGCCAGCGCGAACACGCGCCAGTCGTTGCTCTCGCGAGCAGGATGCCGATCGAGAGCCCGGTGATGTAGGCGCTGATCGGCACCAGCACCTGCCGCAGCAGCACGAGGGCGAGCAGCATGTCGGCGAGGCAGGCGACGCCGAGTGCCGTCAGGATCTGGCCGAGGTCGCGATTGAAGTAGAGGAAGGTCTGACCGAACACTGTCCAGGTGGTGAGCGCCACCGCGAGCGTGATCCGCGGATCGCCGAGCCGGGGGCGACCAGCTGAGCGAGCGTCGCGGCGGCGGCGCGCCGGTCGCGTGCGTCGGAGCGGAGACCGGGTCGCGCTCATTCCCACATCACCGCGAGATCGGTGAGCGGATGGTCGAGGTCGAGCATGCGCGTCGCGAGCTCGCCTCGAGCCGATCGCCCAGCTGGTCGTCCTGCCAGGCGAAGCGACGCCGCGTCGCGTCGAGCAGCGCCGGATCGCGGTTCGCGTTCTGGGCGATCTGCCACCACGAGCGCGCGCGATCGCCCCGGCCCTCCTTGGCGTAGGCGTCGCCGAGCGTGAGCGCGAGTGTCCCGACCAGCCGCGGGCGTGCCGCCGCCGATCTTGCGTCCGACCGCGACCGCGCGGGCGAAGTCGCGGCTCGCCGCGTCGGGTGCGGCCTTCCTCGCCTCGGGCCACACCAGCCGCGCCGGACGATGGAGGTAGTTGAGCCCGACGCCCGTAGAGCGCCGGCACGTACCACGGCTCGCGCTCGAGGATCGCGTCGAGCTGCTTCACCGACTCGACGCTCGCCGGCGCCTTGATCTCGAGCGCGCCGTAGAGCAGGAGCTCGTCGGCCCAGCCGAGTGCCAACTGGAGTTTGGTCTCGCGGCTCGGTGCTCGCGGGCCAGCCGCTCGAGGAAGGGCAGCGGCTCGGCGTCGAGTGGCGCCGGCAGCCGCCCGGCCAGCGTCGCGACGCGCGCGGGATCGGCGAGCGCCGCGCGCTTCAGGTGGAACACCGCCATCCGGTACGCGTTCCCGATCACAAGGTCCTGGGGCGCGATCTCACCGCCTCGCTTGAGGGCGTCGATGCCGCCGGCGACGTCGCCGCCGCGGACCTCGCGCAGTCCCTGCGCGGCGCGCGCGAGCGCGGATCGCTCTCCGGGGAAGCGCTCGCGTTGGCCGCGGCCTCGAGTGCCTGCTGTCGCGCGGCGAGCGCGTCGAGATGCGCGAGCCCCGATTGCTCCGCCGTGAGCCCGGACGGGACCGCGGGCAGATCGAGCAGGCCGCCGCGCAGGTAGGCGACGGCGAGCAGCGCTACGACCGCGGCCGCGATCGCGATCCACGCCGCGCGTGGGATCGCGAGCCGATCGGGGGCGCGTGGCGGCGGCGGTGGCGCTCACCGTGAGCCTCCGGGCGCGCGATCGCGGACGAGCGCCGCGTGCGCGGCTCGCCGCCGGTCGCGCGGGCGCGCCGCGGCCGGGCTCGAGCGCCCCGACCTCGATCAACCGCGCGTAGCCGTCGACGCACGGGGCGAGTTCCGCGGCGCCGAACGACTGCGTGCGACCGCTCGGCCAGCGCACCGTCATGCGTTCGGGACGCGCGTCGCCGAGGCCGAAGTGGACGCGCCGCTCGCTCTGCGAGGCGAAGCCGGTGCCGCCCGAGACCTCGCGGATCTGCTTCAGCGCCGCCGCACTCGATCTCGACCCGCGCGCCGACCGCGTCGGTCGTGCTCGCGAGCTCCGCGCGCCGACCGTCATCGGCGTCTCGGGCCGCCCGACCAGCGCGAGGCCGAGCCAGTGACGTCCCGCGCGGACACCGAGGTTGTGGTAGAGCAGCGACGGCCGCGCCCTGATTGGCGACGTAAAGGTCGAGCGCGCCGTCGTGATCGACGTCGAGCACCGCGACGCCGCGGCCGTTGTCGGTGTCGGTGATCCCGGCCGCCGCGGCGAGCTCGGCGAAGCGCAGCGTCGTGCTGGAACGGGCGCCACGCGCGCGGGCGGCCACACGATCGGGCGGGAGCTGGACGAACAGGCGGCTCGGCTCGTGCCCCGAGAGGTCGCGGTTCGCCCATCACGCGGCCAGGCGGCAGCGTCGGCGGCGTTGTTCTTGGTCTGGGTCACCATCTCCTGGAGCGCGTACCAGTAGGTGTGCTCGGCGTCGCCGGTGGCGAAGCCGTTGAGTGCTACGATGTCGAGCCGGCCGTCGTCGTTGACGTCGAGGAACTTGGCTCCCCAGCCCCAGCCGCCGTCGTCGACGCCGCTTGCCTGGGCCGCGTTCACAGAACCTTCGGCCGCCCGGTGCGGCCGGATCGGCGACATTGAGCCAGAGCATGTTGCCCTCGTCGGTCTTGTAGCGGCGGGCGAGGATGTTGGTGACGTAGATGTCGAGGTAGCCGTTGCCGTCGACGTCGCCGAAGTCGACGTTCATGCCCCTTCCACCAGTCGTCGCCGATGCCGGGATGTCCCGACGGTGTCGACCACGCGACGGAAGCGCGGCGGACGGCTCGGTGGCGCCGGTGTTCGAGGTACAGCTCGTCGGGGCCGAAGTCGTTGGCGAGGTAGAGATCGGGCCAGCCGTCGTTGTTGAGGTCGGCGGCGATCCGACCGCCAGCGTCCAGCCGTGGAAGACGAGCCCGAGCGACCGCGCGACCTCCTCGAACGTGCCGTCGCCGCGGTTGTGATAGAGCAGCGTTGCGCCCGCCGTTGTCGGCGTGGCGTGAACGTGCTGTGCATGACGCGCGTCGTCACCGGATCCCACAGGTTCGAGCGCGCCATGCTTGCCGGTGCGCGGATCGGGCAGCGAGTCGGCGAAGTAGTTGCCGACCAGGAGGTCGAGCCGGCCGTCGCGGTCGTAGTCGAGGAACGTGGCGCCGTTGCCGTAGCCCCAGCCGCCGACGCCGGCGCGCTCGGTCACGTCTTCGAAGGTGCCGTCGCCGCGGTTCAGGAACAGCTGGTTCGCTCTCCGCCCACTTGACCACGTAGAGATCGGGACGCCCGTCGCCGTTCGACGTCGCCGAACACCGCGTGCATCGCGGCGCCCTCGGGATTGCCGCAGGCCGACGCCGGCGCGCGCGGCGACGTCCTCGAAGCTGCCGCCGCCGCGGTCGTGGAAGAGACGATTGTGGCGAGCCGCGACCCGCAGTTCGTGACGTAGAGGTCGGTCCAGCCGTCGCCGGTCGTAGTCGGCCGCCGCCACCGCCGGCCCTGACCGACCGAGCCAGGGCATGATGTTCTCGAATCGCGGCGAGAGCTCGACCATGGTGTGGTCACGTTCCGGCAGCCGGACGTGCCCGGCGATCTCCTCGAAGCGGACCCCGGAATCGGCCCAGGGCAGCGTCCGGCGGACGGACCCAGAGGGATCCCGCGGCCAGCAGTGACCGCCATGAACAGCGTGCAGGAAGGCAGCCAACTCGAGGGCCTCGAGGTCGCGGGGTGACTCGCCGCGGGGACGTCCAGGAGCCGCCGCGGCGGGGGCAAAGTGAGCCGATTGCCCTGAATCGTACTGGCTTCCTACCCGGAACGCCATGCGAATTCAACCAGTTCGAGGCGCCTGACAAAAACGAAAAAGTGCTTGCGCCGAATCTCGTTTCTGCCGATTCTCCCGCCAGTCTTCGGTTGCCTGGTGGATCCACGAACAGACGCCGTGCCGCCAGGGACAACCTGGCGGCTTGTTTGTTTCGCCTACGGAACACTGAGGGAGCCGGCCGTCGTGGGCCGGGCGCGGCCGTCGCGATTCGACGGTGATCGAGGGGCTCCCAAGCCCCGGAGTACAAGGAGTTTTCACGTGGCTCGTGGCACGGTAGAAGTGGTTCAACGAAGCGAAGGGGTTCGGCTTCATTTCTCAGGAAGGTGGCGAGGACGTGTTCGTCCACTACTCGGCGATCTCGGCGATGGTTTCCGCACGCTCGCAGAGGGAGAGCAGGTCGAGTTCGATGTCACGCGCGGGCCCAGCGGGCCTGCAGGCAGGTAACGTCCGGAAGGCCTGAGAACCCCGGTTCGCTCGAGGTGCCACCTCACGCTCGAGGTGGCGCGCGTCGCGCCGCCTCTCGCGTTTCTGGTGAAATGGCTTGCCATATCCTTGAATCAAGCGCCCGCCGGCCCGAGCCGATAACAGGGATCGACCGTCCCACGAGGTCCCGCGGAGCCGATCCCCATGAACAGCAAGGTGCGCCCACGGCAGGAAGAAGTCGCCGAGGAGCGGACGCCCGAACAGGAAGCGGCGATCAAGGGCCGCCGCGGCCTGGTGGGCCAGTTCGCGCGCACCTTGAAAACGTGCCGGCTCTACGACGCGGCCAACCCGACCGTCGTGCGCTTCCGCCAGGAGACCGAGACGTCGCTGCGCCGCACGCTCGAGGCCCTCGGCACGCTGGTCCTCAAGTTCACCGCCGACGACGTGCTGTACGAGGGCGCGCTCGCTTCTACCCGGCGCGCTCGCGCGACGACAACCTGGCGCTCCCGTTCTACCGCGACGGCGTGCGCTCGATCACGCTCACCCCCGACTTCGAGCCCCGCGAGCTGGCGGCGCTCGTCGACTCGGTGATCCGCGTCACCGCGCAGAACGCCGACGAGGGTGACCGACCTCGTGACCCTGCTGTGGGAGGCACGTGGCTCACCGGGATCGAGATCGATTACGTCCCGCCGGCCGGCGACGGCGGAGGAGGATCCGGTGCGTCGGCCGACGGCGCCAGCGGCGTTCCGTGGCCCGAGGCCGCGACGGAAGCCGAGTCCGCGCCGACGGCGACCAGAGGCGTCCTCGCTGCCGGTCTCGCCGACCGACAGCATGAAGGAGGCGCGTTCCGACGACTGGGACATCGGGGAATCCGCGGCCGAGGTCGAGGCGAGCTTCGAGGAGCTCGAGGAGCTGGCGGTTCCGGAGGTGCGGCGCTTCCAGACCGAGTTCGAGGCCGAGCGCGAGGTCCCGCACGTCGGGCAGGCGCTCGCGGTCGCCAGGCGTACCTCAATGCCGGCACTCCGGAGGACCGCGGCGACCTGTCGCGCTTCATGCCGCGGGTGCTGCGCCAGGCGTTCATCCAGGGCGCGTGGACGGAGGCGCTCGAGGGGCGCTGTCGGTGCTCGAGCAGTGCGCGAGCCCCGAGTGGTCGCCGACCGCCTTTGCTCCAGGAGATGATGCAGGCGATCTAAATGGGGACGATCATGGGGACGTTAGTCATTCAGCTGCTCTAAGCAGTTGAAATTCGCTGAGCGGAGGGAGACTGAACCCCGAGAGCTTCCCTGACGCTTTCAAGACCGCTGCCACCTTAAACCACCCGGCTTCCACCTCCCGAGACGCCTTCGAACCTGGTCGGCGCCGGGGCGCCGACCCGGGAATAGCAGCTTCCACCGCTGCCGTCTGCAAACGGCGACACCCGGACGGCTTGCCGCGCGCCGTGCCCCTGCGGCGGCAATGGCGGAGCGGGAGGCGCCGCATCAGGCCGTTGCCAGCGACCGAGCTTCGACACGATCGTCCTCTCAGACGACGAGCAAGCCGCTGCGGATCTCTGCAGCTGGAGCTCTTCGGCCTGCCCGCCCCGGAAATTTACCGTCTTCGGGCCTTCCTGGACGTCGCCACGAGCAACGGCGTGACCCTGGCAACTTCCTGGACGCCGGCGGCATGGAGGTCCAGGCAGCGGCACCGCGCGCTTCTCGTAGAGCGACGCGGAGTTCGACGAGATATCTTCGGACGGGTCAAGGCGCGCGGCGCTCGACTACTGGGCGGATCCCCACCGGGCCGGGCCCGGACCTCGATCCTAACCATCACTACGGCCCGGACGCGGCGTCTCACTGCCGAGGACGCGAGCGGGCACCTGCTCGAGATCATCACCCGCCCGTACGGTTCGGAGCTGCCGCAGGCGGCCGATCCCGCCAGCAGCGCGCGCAACCTCCTCGCCCACCACGCGCGGCGCGCCGCCAGAACTCGCAGGTCGCCTCCGGCGCTGACGCTCCGACACCAAGCACCGCCTTCGATCTCCGCGCGGCCCATCGCAAGGATGGCGCCGCGACCGCGATCGCGGCTGCAGCGGCAGCGAAACGCGACGTCGCGCTCCTCGAGGAGCGACAGGTCTTCGCCGGCGACCCGGCGCAGGATGTCCGCCGTTCCGAGGCCGTCGCGCACCACGCTGGCTGGGCGGCGCGGCGGCGCGCTGACGGGTGGCGACGGCGTCGAGCGCACGCCTGGTCGCCAGGCATGCCCTGCACGAGGTAGCCCGCCGGCGGCCACGACCGCACCGTCGCCGTCGACGAAGTACGCCGACGCCCACGGCGGCCAGGCGTCTGCTCCGGACGACCGCAGGTACCCGGCGAGGTCGGCGCCGATCTCGCCGGACGCGAGCGGCAACCACGCTGCGGTAGAGCGTGACCGCCGCGCGAGCGGCACGCGCATCACGCAGAGCACGCCCCGGCCGAGCGCGCCGCCCACGTCGAGCTTGCCGCGCCGCGGCGGCAGGTGCGTCCGCCGGGCGCATCGCACGAAGCCGCGGACGTCGCCGCCGTGGCGTGGCGCGTCGACCAGCACGCCGCGCAGCGGGCCGTCGCCGCTGAACTCGAGCGACAGGCGCTCGTCGCGCTTGATGGTGGCGGCCAGAGCAGCAGCGCGCCCGGCGAGCGCGCGGCCGAGCGCGCCGCCGTCGCGCGTCGGCGCCGTGCCAGTGACGACCGCGCGATGCATCCTCGACCAGGTCCGTCGTGACGGCGGCGAGCGCGCGCACGGTCCGCCGTGCGCCAGCGCGCGCGCCAGCCGGTCAGCCACGCGCCGCCCGCTGCGGCCCGCGCAAGCATTCGAGCATGCGGTCGACGGGCACGAACCCGACGAAGCGGCGGCGCTCCTGACCCGTCGGGGCCGAGAAGCACGCAGGTCGGCACGCCCGGAACCTGCCAGCGCGCCCATGAGTGCCTCGGCGCGCGCGTCCTGCGCCGTGACGTCGGCCTTGAGCGTCGGCGAAGTCGCGTCGCCGCGCACCACCTCCGATCACGGAAGGTCGTCGCTCCATCTCCCGGCACGGCAGACACCAGGCGGCCTGGAAGTCGATCAGCACCGGGCCGGCCGCCGTCGCGTCGCTCGCGCCAGCGCCTCGTCGGAGAACGGCGCCCAGGTGATCGGGCTCTCGCGCCTCGGCGCCGGAGGAGCCCGCTCAGCCCGACGACGATGGCCGCCGACGCCGGCCAGCGCCGGCGACCCCAGCGGTAGCCCACCGGCTCGCCGGCGACCGTGCCGAGGAAGCCCGAGCACGATCCCGCCGACCACCAGCAGCGCGGCCCACAGACCGGCAGCACGCGAGCCGGCGCAGCAGCGGCGTGACGAAAGTGCGATGCGCAAGTCCGGGAGCAGCACGAAGCCAGAGCGCTCCACCCACGCCAGCCACGCACCGCTGCGCGGCAGCGGCGCCGCAGCCGGCCGGCGGCACTGGCCAGCGCGCGAGATAGGGCAGGCCGATGCCCGAGCCCGAGCGTGAAGAAGAGGCGCGAAGCCGAGCCCGGCCGACTGCTGTGGCGCCGACGTAGAGCAGCAGGGCGGCGACGATGGGCCTGATGCACGGCGCGCCGACGACGCCCATCGTGAGGCCCATGAAGAAGGCACCGAACGCCCCTCCCGACCGCCGCGGCCGCGCGGCCTGGACCAGCAGCGGACGGCATGCGAGCTGGTAGAGTCCGAAGTTGCTCAGCGCGAGCGCGACCATCGGAGCGCCGCGATGCCCCGCCAGCACCGCCGGCTGCTGCATGCGCCGCGCCGAAGAGCGATCCGGTGAGCGCCGCCGACACCCGAGCAGCGAGAACGTAGGCAGATGCCGAGCATGCAGAGCAGCGTGGTCCGAGCCTGGTGGCCTCGGCCGCGTGCGTCCGGCCGCCGAAGAACGCCACCGTGACCGAAATCATCGGGTAGACGCACGGGCGTGAGGTTGAGCGCCAGACCGAGCAGGCCGACCCAGAGGAACGTCGCGCCCCATCCCCAGCGCGCGACGAGCGCGTCCGCGATCGCGTTGCTCGCCGCCCGCCGCGGCGCCGCGGCGCGCGACTCGGCGACCAGCTCGATCGTCGCGCGGCGGGCAGGCGGTGTCGCTGCAGGCCTGATAGCGCAACGACGCGCGCAGCGGCGGTCCGCCGGCGTCGCCGTGCCGCTGAGCGGCGCGCGTCAGCTCGCACCGTGCCCTCGTAGAGCAGGAGCGCCTTGCCGGGCGCGAACGCGAGCGTGCGCTCCACAGGCTCCGGCCAGGCGACGTCGCCGGCCGTCCGGCCCGATGGCGGCGTCGAAGGCTCGAGCGTCGTGGGAATCAGGAACTGGTCGCGCGGCTGGTGCGCGTTCACGCCGTGCCAGCCGGGCGCGATCGTCAGCTCGATCGACGGCCTCGGCGGCAGTCGCACTGCGGCTCAGGCTCGCACCGGTTCGGTCCGGCCGCCAGCGCTGGCATTGCGGCGACGGCGAGAAGCAGTAGCCGGGCAGCAACCGGCCGATGGCGACGTCGCGGCATCATCACGAGCCGCGTAGCGGAGTACGACCTTCGACGGCGCGGGCTCGGCGGCGCGTCCGCCGGCCGTCGTCGGACAACGGCACCCAGTTCGACGATCTCGGAGTCCGTATCCGGGAGGCTGACGAGCCGCAGCGGGTTGTTCGTGAGCCAGCGGATCTTGCGCACGCCGATGTCGCGCAGGATCTGCGCGCCGATGCCGAAGTCGCGGAAGATGCTGGCGCGCGGCGACGCGAAGCCGGTGCTCGGCGTTCTCGGGCTGCCGCCCTCGGGCACGTCGAACACGTCGAGCCCGCGGCCGGCGGCGGAGGTAGAGGATCACGCCGCGACCCTCGTCGGCGATGCGCTCCATCGAACGATGCATGAGCGTGCGGGTGTCGCGTGGCGCGTAGCCGAAGATGTCGCCCGGCAGGTACTCCAGGTGGGGCGCACGCAGGATCGGCTCGGGGCCGCTGACGTCGCCCTTCACGAGCACGAGGTGCTCGTTGTCGTCGATGTCGGTGGTGTAGACGAGGGCGCGGAACGGCCCGCCGTAGGACGTCGACAGCGGCGCCTCTGCCACGCAGTGCACGAGCTTGTCGTGTGGCGCTGCGATAGGCGATCAGGTCGGCGACGGTGGCGATCTTGAGGCTGTGCTCGCCGGGCGAACGCCTCGAGATCAGGCAGGCGCGCCATGCTGCCGTCGTCCCGCATGATCTCGCAGATGACACCGGCGGGCGCGAGATCGGCGAGCCGGGCCAGGTCGACCGCTCCCTCGGTCTGCCCGGCGCGACCAGCACGCCGCCGCGCCGCGCGCGCAGCGGGAAGACGTGGCCGGGCGTGACGATGTCGGCCGCGGCGTGGCGTCGGCGCGGATCGCGGTGCGGATGGTGGTGGCGCGGTCGGCGGCTGAGATGCCGCGCCCGATCGCCGTGCCGCGCGTCGATCGACACCGTGAACGCGCGTGCCGAGCGGCGCGCGGTTCTCGCGCACCATCATGGGCAGCCCGAGCTGCTCGCACTGGTGCTCGGTGAGCGACAGGCAGATGAGCCCGCGGCCATGTGTCGCCATGAAATTGATGTGCTCTTCGGGCGTGACAAGGGGTTTCCGGCGGCGACCAGGAGATCGAACGCGCCTGCTTCGCCTCCCTGGCCTCGTCGTCCGACATGGCGAGGATGACTGGCACGCGCCCGGCGCGAAGTCTCCGTGGCAGAGCGCTTCCCCACGGGAACGATGCTGGGATCCCCGACGCCGGTGTGGCACCGCCGAGAGAGATAGCCGAGGCTCCCGGGGCGGTAAGCCAGAGCTGGGCATGGCCGGCCGGCTGGATGGCACGCAGATTGAGCCGGTGGTTGGCGGATACCTGATCGGACCTCGCTGCTATCGAGGACCATGGCCGCCAGCCAGGGACCGGGGACCGCTCGGCGCCGGTACATCGGATCACCATGATCGCGTCCCTGGGCGCGCTGGGCGTATCTCGGCTGGGAGCTGAACCAGCCCGTCACCATCGGCGATCCTGCTTGACCAGCCCGGCAGAGCCGTGCTTGCGGCCGGGGTGGTGGTAGGGCTCGGCTTCTACCTTCGCAATCTGCGGGAGCGCGCCTCGACGCTGGAAGCTGCGGCCGGTCGCCGCCCGGTCGCGGCGGCCGAAGCGGGCCCCCGACCATCGGCAGGCGGCGCGCCGAGTGTTCCGGCAGCTGGTGCTTCAGTGGGCGGGCGTGAGCCGCCCGCGTGCGTCGGATCGTGCCGTGACGACGAGACAGACGCGAGGGCCCCGAGGTCGGGCAAGATGGCATCAGGACGAGGTGGAACACGCAGAGCACAGCCGGCGTGAGCGCGGATGTACGCGAGCGTCTCAGCTTCTCGTGCACGAGATGCATGTAGTAGCGCGCCACCAGTCGCGCGCCTTGCGTTGCCGCGAGCAGGACCAGCCCGGCGCCGATCGGCGAACCGCGGAAAGCGGCGTGCGTAGGTGAGCCCGATCTCGAGGGCCGTCAGGACGGCGAGCCAGACGAAGACGCTGCGATGTAGCGGCGCTCCTCCTGGGCGATGTCGGCGGGCGTCGCGGCGTGTGCGGCCATGACGGTTCTCCCTCGGCGTGGCGCTCAGATCAGATGACACGAACGTGAAGACGAGGATCCAGACCAGGTCGACGAAGTGCCAGTACAGTCCGGCGAATCTCGACCTCCGAGTTGTGCTCGGCGCGTGAAGCGCCCGGCAGTCCTGACGAGCAGGATGATGGTGAGGTACACCACGCCGCTGAAGACGTGCATGCCGTGGAAGCCGGTGAGGATGAAGAAGGTGGCGCCGAAGTTGTTCTCCGGATCGATCGACTGGCCGTGCTCGATGAGGTGCGTCCACTCATAGGCCTGCATAGGCGAGGAACAACGACGCCGCCGAGGACGGTCAGGAAGAGTGAAGAGCCGGAACTTGTTGCAGTATTGCCCTGGCGGATGCCCGCCAGGCGCCTCCACCATCGTGACGCTGCTGCAGATGAGCAGGAAGGTCAGCGAAGGCCGTGAGCGGGATGCCGAGGATCGGTGGACGGGCGCGGCCAGCTCGGGATCGCCGTAGCGCAGGCGCACCGTAGCCCGGCGAGCGAGCGCGCCGAAGGTCATGGCGTCGGCGGCGAGGAACATCCACATGCCGAGCTTGCCCCAGCTCTCGGGGTGAGCGGGCGACTCGGCGGGCTCGACGAGGTGATGCTCGGTGAGCGGCGGCTGCTGTGCTCACGCTCAGCTCTCCCTCTGGCCCGGCGGCGGCGCCGAGATCGTTCGTGCACCGTGGCAGGAGTGACGAGCCTCGGCACGGCGGCGGCCGCCACGCGCGGCGATGGGCGAGGAACAGCCAGCCCGGCGGCGAGGCCGGAAGACGGTGTAGGGCATCGCGATCAGGAACAGCACGCTCCAGCTGAAGGCGCGCGTGACGGGATCGTCGTGGGTGAGCGCCGTGCCGCACATGGCGCAGCCCTGCGCGAAGACGTGCCGGGCAGGTGCCGAGCGCACGAGCGTGGCGACGACGAGCGCGTCGAGCGATGCGCAGACGACGATGCACGATCACGCTCGCCGTCAGTAGAGGTACACGAGCAGGAAGAGGAAGCGCCCAGAGCCCGCAGACGAAGTACCAGTAGATGGTGCACATCTCCAGACCCGTCGGAGCTGCCAGCCGGGTCGGCGCGCGCCGCTCGAGCACCGCGAGGACCGCGAGCCAGACGACGGCGACGAGGACGTGCAGCGGCGTGGCAGCCGATCAGCAGGTAGAAGGCGCCGCCGTAGACGCTGCTGCCGAGCGTCAGTCCGTGACGCCAGCAGTCGAAGCCACTCCGACGCCCTGCACCGCGAGGAAGAGCGCGCCGAGGAGCGCGGCGACTCTGCAGGCCGCTCCGCCCCGCGGCTGCATGCCCGCGCGCAGCCGCGCAGCGCGGGTCAGCGGGACGAGGCTCGGCGAAGCAGCACGAGCGAGTTGAGCGCGGTGACGCCGACCGGCAGGCGGGGCAGGTCGGGCGGCGGCCAGGCCGGGCGCGGACAGGCGGAAGACGAGGTACATGCCGACCAGCCCGGCGAACAGCATCGTCTCGGCCACGATGACGATGACGATCGCGAGCCGGGTGTTGCTCACCGCCGGCTCGAGACGCGGCCGGGATCGAGGCAGGCCGTGCGCGGCATGGTGAGCGTCCCGGTGGTCATCGCGTGATCGGGAGCTTGTCGAGCGCCATCGTGCCGAGGAGGACCGGCAGGTAGACGAGCGGACACGACGAGGAGCCGGCGCGCGTCAGCCAGCGAGCGCGTGCGCGCGAGCCCGATCGGCCGACCACAGGAAGCCCGAGGCCGAGCAGCGAGCGCGGTGGCGAAGTAGAGCGGGCCCGGCCATGCCGAGCAAGCGTGGGCAGGAGCGCGACCGGGCAGGAGCGCGAGGCAGTTCACCACCGCGTGGGTCGCGGTGCTGGAGCCGTCGCGGTCGATGACCGGCAGCACGCGGATGCCGGCGCGGGCGTAGTCGTCGCGGTACATGCGGCCGATCGCCAGCGTGTGGGGATCTGCCACAGGTACATGATCGCGAATAGCGACCACGGCCTCGGGGCCGATGTCGTGCCGCGAGCGCGCGGCCCAGCCGGCGACCGGAGGCAGCGCGCCGGGGACGGCGCCGACCAGCGAGCAGAGCGACGTGACCGGCTTGAGCGGCGTGTAGAGCAGCAGGTAGCGGACGGCGATGGCGCGTGGTGACCAGCGCGCGCGGGCGCGTTCGACGGCGATCGCGAGGTAGACGAGGCCGCCGACGCAGCAGCGACGAGGCCGAGGACGCAGCGCCTCGACCGGCAGCACGCAGGCCGTCCGGCGGGCAGGGACGGCGGGCGTGCGCTCCATGCGGCCGTCGAGATCGCGCTCGACGTACTGGTTGAGCGCCAGGGTGCCGCCAGCGGCGAGCGCGGTGCCGAGGAGCGTGTGCAGCAGCCGCGGAGCGGCGGCGTGCCGTCGGTGCCGAGGTAGTAGCCGACCAGCGTCGTGACCAGCACCATCATCACGACACGCGGCTTGGTCAGAGCGCGACGTAGTCGGCCGCCCGCTGGCGCACGTCGGCGCGATGCGCCGGCGTCGCCGCGGCGCAGGCTGATCTCTCGGATCGCAGCGGGATCGCGTCATACCGTCAGTGCGGCCGCCGCTGACGGCTACCTGCGGGCTCGAGACGCCGCGCCTGTGGGAGGTAGTCCTCCGCCACCAGCGGCGAGGAGTACTCGTACGGACCCCGGTAGACCGTCGGCAGCGGGCCCGGGAAGTTGCCGTGCGGCGGCGGGCGAGGGCGCCTCCCACTCGAGCGTGTTCGCGTGCCACGGGTTGCGCTCGCAGCGCGCTGCCCGGCGCACGAGGCTCCAGAAGAAGTTGACGACGAAGACGATCTGCGCCAGCGCCGAGGCAGAGGGCGCTGATGGTGATGAACACGTTCCAGTGCTGGAGCGGCTGCAGGAACTCGTACTGCGTCGGGTTGTAGATGCGGCGCATGTGGCCGCCGACGCCGAGGATGTGCATCGGGAAGAACGTGCCGTTGAAGAAGATGAGCGTGCAGCCAGAAGTGGATCTTGCCGAGCGTCTCGTTCATCATCCGGCCGAACATCTTGGGAACCAGTAGTAGATGGCCGGCGAAGATGCCGAAGATGCTGCCGCCGAAGACGACGTAGTGGATGTGGGCGACGATGAAGTAGGTGTCGTGGATGAAGATGTCGACCGGCGTCGACGCCATGTAGATGCCGCGACAGCCCGCCGATCACGAACATCGACACGAAGCCGATGGCGAACAGCATCGGCGTGCGTGAACTGGATGCGCCGCCCCACAGCGTGCCGAGCCAGTTGAAGGTCTTGATGGCCGAGGGCACGCCGATGACCATCGTCGTCAGCATGAAGCTCGTGCCGAGCGTCGGGTTCATGCCGCTCTGGAACATGTGGTGGCCCCACACGATCCAGGCGAGGAAGGCGATGCCGATGATCGAGAACGCCATCGCGCGGTAGCCGAAGATCGGCTTGCGCGCGAACACCGGACGAGGACGTCGGAGGCGATGCCCATCGCGGGCAGGATCAGGATGTAGACCTCGGGGTGGCCGAAGAACCAGAAGAGGTGCTGCCAGAGGAGCGGCTCGCCGCCGCCGCCGGGCAGGAAGAAGCTGCGTGCCGGCCATGCGGTCGAAGAGCAGCATGCCGAGCGCCGCGGTGAGCACCGGCAGCGCCAGCAGCAGGAGGATGGCGGTGATGAAGAGCGCCCAGATGGTGAGCGGCAGCCGGAACCAGGTCATGCCCGGCGCGCGCATGTTGATGATCGTGGTGATGTAGTTGATCGAGCCCATCAGCGACGAGACGCCGAGGACGATCAGGCTGATGCACCAGAGGTTCTGTCCCCATGTCGACGCCGGTGTAGGCCGGCACTGCGCTGAAGCGGTGCGTACGACGTCCAGCCCGCGGCCGCGGCGGCCGCCCTGCGACGAAGAAGCTCGCCAGCATGATGACGCCGGCGAGCACGCGCGGTCCAGAACGACAGCATGTTGAGCAGCGGGAAGGCCATGTCGCGCGCGCCGATCATGAGCGGGATCAGGAAGTTGCCGAAGCAGCCCACCAGGATCGGCATGACCGCGAAGAAGATCATGATGGTGGCGTGCATGGTGAAGAACGCGTTGTAGGTCTCGGGCGGGATGATGCCGTCGTACATGATCGGCTCGGGCACCCAGCGCATGCCCGGCACCGGCGTCTCCGGCCAGGCCAGCTCCCAGCGCACGAGCAGCGCGAGGATGCCGCCCGAGCGACCATCATCGACGAGTCCCATGCCGCAGGAACTGCTTCCCGATCATCTTGTGATCGGGCGAGAAGATGTACGTCCGGATGAAGCTCGAGCTCGTGGTGCGCCGTGCCGCGTGGCCGCGTGCCTCCGCGTGGATGATCGCTTCGCTCATCGACCTGTCCTCCTGCCGCGTCAGCCCGGCGCAGCGGCCGAGACGGCCTTCGCCCTGCGCGCGCCCAGGCCTCGTACTCCTCCGGCGTGTCGACGTAGACCCAGCCCTTCATGCCGGAGTGCCCGAAGCCGCAGAGCTCGGCGCACGGCACCTCGTACTTCCCGGCCTTCGTCGCCTTGAACCACACCGGGATGCGCGCGCCCCGGCACCGCGTCCTGCTTCAGGCGGAACTGCGGGACGAAGAAGCTGTGGATGACGTCCTTCGACTTGAGCTGGATGCGCACCGACCTTGTTCACCGGCACGTGGAAGTCGTTGTCCATGTGCGACGTCGTCGTCGGTGCCGAGCTTCCCGTCGGGCCCCGGGTAGGCGATCTCCCAGTTGAACTGCTTGGCCGTGATCTCGGATCTGCGAAGTCGCTCGGCGGCTGACGTCTCTTGATCTCGGCCCACGTCGAGCCGGCTGACCAGCGCGAGCGATCGCCAGGAGCACGACCGCCGGGATCGCCGTCCAGATGATCTCGAGCGTGGTGTTGCCGTGCGTGTAGGTGGCGCGGCCGGCCAGGCTGATCGCGAGGATGGAACAGGAAGGCGAGCAGCGGTGAGTCTGGACGGCGAAGAAGCGCTGGCCGTCGTGAGGTAGTAGATGACGTAGAACAGGCGGTCGATCTGGGCAGTCCGTGCCAAACGCGTCGAGACGCTGCCTTGCGCGTGCAGCGCCAGCCTGTACTCCGCTGACAGCCCCCTACTGTCGCCCCGGAACCGGGCCGCTCAGAGCCCCTGCCGCGCCGCCGGGTCCTGATTTAGCGCGTTCCTGCCGTCGCCATCATATACCGACTTCTGGCGCGAATCGGGCCGGGCCGTAGACGCGAAACGCCGGCGGCGATGCAAAGCCGCGGCGACGGCTGGCGGCGGCGATCTTTACGCCGGCCCACCTCCGCCGGCCATCTCCTCAGCCTGAACCGCGGCGAGGGTCCGAAGACGTCCAGCTGCCTGACCGCCGGGGGCCGCGCGGCCTACTTCGACCGTCACACTTCCGGCCAGGTTGCGCGGCTGGTCGACGTCCGTGCCGCGGTAGCACCGCGACGTGGTACGCGAGCAGCTGGAGCGGCAGCGTCAGCAGGATCGGCGTCAGCAGCTCGTTGCGTCGCGGCACGGTCGAGCACCTCCCACGCGACGTCCTCGAGGTCCGTCGACGGCGCGTCGGTCACGACGATGATGCGCGCCGCCGCGCGACTCGACCTCCTTCAGGTTCGAGAGCGTCTTCTGGAAGACCGCGTCGTGCGGGATGAGCACGACCACCGGCATCTCCTCGTTGATGAGCGCGATCGGGCCGTGCTTCATCTCGCCCGCCGGGTAGCCCTCGGCGTGGATGTAGGAGATCTCCTTCAGCTTGAGCGCGCCCTCGAGCGCCACCGGGTAGTTGATGCCGCGGCCGAGGTAGAGGAAGTCCCGCGCCTGACCGTACTTCTTGGCGACCCGCTCGATCACGCTTCTCGCGCGCCGAGCGCCTCCTTCACCGAGCGGGCAGCGCGACCAGGTCGCTCAGCAGCTGGCGCCCGCGCTCGGCGTCGATCACGCCCGCGCTGCCGGCCGAGGTGGAGGCGCGAGCAGGTAGAGCGCCGTCAGCTGGGTCGTGAACGCCTTCGTGCTCGCGACGCTGATCTCCGGGCCGGCGTGCGTGTAGAGCACGCCGCGGCGCGCGCCGCGCGATCGACGAGTCGACGACGTTGCACACCGCCAGCACCGGCGCGCCGCGCTCGCGGCCCGCCTCGACCGCGGCCAGCGTGTCGGCCGTCTCGCCCGACTGCGACACGACGATCAGCAGCGTCGCCGGGTCGAGGATCGGGTCGCGGTAGCGGAACTCGCTGCCGTAGTCGACCTCGCACGGGAGGCCCGCGAGCTGCTCGATGCAGGAACTTGCCGACCAGGCAGGCGTGCCACGCGGTGCCGCACGCGACCAGCACGCAGCGCTCGATCGTCGGTCGGGCAGTCGTCGGTCGACCTCGGCGTCGAGCTGCACGTCGCCGGCCTCCTGCAGGATGCGGCCGCGCATCGTGTCGATGATGGCCTGCGGCTGCTCGTGGATCTCCTTCAGCAGGAAGTGCTTGTAGCCGCCCTTCTGCGCGGTGACCGGCGTCCCAGGCGACGACCTCGGCGGCGCGCTCGACCGGGCTCGCCGTCGAAGGTGGTGATGGCGACGCTGTCGGCGCGTCAGCTCGGCCACCTCGCCGTCCTCCAGGAACAGCGACGCGTGCGGGTGTGCTCGAGCAGCGCGGGGATGTCCGAGGCGACGAAGTTCTCGCCCTCGCCGAGGCCGAGGCACGATGGGCGTCGCGCTCTTCGCGGCGACCATCCGGTCGGGCTCGGTCTCGGACGAGCACGACGATCGCGTACGAGCCCTCGAGCTCGCGCGATCGCGCGGCGCGTCGCCTCGAGCCAGGCCGCAGCCTTCGCTGCACGTGCTCGTCGATCAGGTGCGAGATGACCTCGGTGTCGGTCTCCGACGCCATCGTGCGCGCCGCGCCGCTCGAGCTCGGCGCGCAGCTCGAGGTAGTTCTCGATGATGCCGTTGTGGATCGACGACCACCTTGCCGGCGCGGTGCGGGTGCGCGTTCTGCTCGGACGGGCGGCCGTGCGTCGCCCAGCGCGTGTGCCCGACGCCCGGCGTGCCGCGCGAGCGGCTGCTCGCGCAGCATGGCGTCCAGGTTGTCGAGCTTGCCGACGGAGCGGCGCACCTCGATGTGATGGTCGCGTGACGCGTCGCCAGGCCGGCCGAGTCGTAGCCGCGGTACTCGAGCTTGCGCAGGCCGGCGACCAGGAATGGGCGGCGCCTCGCGCGGCCCGACGTATCCGACGATTCCACACATGACGCTCTAGCGTCCTCGGCGGGGCGGGCGCGGAAGCGCTCCGACCCAGCCCTCGACGATCTGATGCGGTGACCGGCTCACCGCGAGCGCGCCGGCCGGCCGTCCTTCGTCACCGTGCGTGCCGGCGGCGACGTGGGCGTCGTCGGCCACGGCCGACGGGCGCGACGAGCTGGGTGTCGCTGCCGATCTGCACGCGTCGCCGATCCTGGTGAAGTGCTTCTCGAAGCCGTCGTAGTTGCAGGTGATGGTGCCGCGCGCCGACGTTGCTGTCGGCGCCGACCTCGCAGTCGCCCAGATAGGTGAGGTGGTTGGCCTTCGTGCCGGCGCCGAGCACCGCCTTCTTGGTCTCGACGAAGTTTCCGATATTGCACGCGCTCGCCGAGGCGCGTGCCCAGCCGCAGCCGCGCGAACGGTCCGACGATCGCGCGCCGCGCCGACCTCGGCCTCCTGCACCCAGCAGCCGAACAGCAGGTGCACGCCGTCGGCGAGGGTGGCGTCGACCGGCCACGACGTGCCGTCGAGCCGGCAGCCGCGGCCGATGCGCGTGCGGCCGCGCGAGCGCACCGTCGAGGCCGATGACCGCTGTCGGCGCCGATCTCGATGTCGGGTCCGACGTAGGCGGTCGCCGGGATCCCGAACGTCACGCCCGGCCGCCATCCAGTGCTGCGACGATTCTCGGCTCTCAGCGTCGTTCCATGGTCTGCCAGCTCCGCACGCGTGTTGATGCCTGCCACCTCCGGCCGAGTCGGTCGGTCTCGAGCGCGATCACCCGGCGCTCCCGCCTGAGCCGCCAGGCCGACGATGTCAGTCAGGTAGAACTCGCGCTGCGCGTTGTCGTCGCGCAGGGCGGCGAGCAGCGCGGAGGACCGCGGCCCGGACGCAGTAGAATCCGGGGTTGACCTCGGTGATCGCCTGCTCCTCGGGGGTGGCGTCACCGCTCCTCGACGATGCCCCGCACGCCGGCCGTCGGGCCGGTGCGGACGATGCGGCAATGGCGCCAGCCGGCGGGGTCGTCGTACCGGACGGTCAGGAGGGGACAGCTCGGTGCGCCCTCGTGCGCGGTGGCGCTCGTCGACGAGGCGGCGCACAGGTCGGGGTGCGGATCGGGCGGCGCGTCGCCATAGAGGATGAGGACGTCGCCCGAGCAGCCCCTCCAGGGCGGGCAGGGCGCAGCGTACCGCATGGCCGGTGCCCGCGCTGGTCCTCCTGGAGGACGGCACGGATGCCGGGATGACCCGAGGACCCGGGCGGCCTGCTGCACGGCGCTCGGCCTGGTGGCCGACGACCACCACGACCGGGCTCGGCGTCCGAGATCGGCCGCAGCTGCCGCCCAGCGGGTAGCGGAGCAGGGGCCGGCCCCCCCAGCCCGTGCGCAGCACCTGCACGGCCCGGGTGGAGCGCATCCGGGTGCCCGAGGCCGGGGCGAGTACGCGAATCGCTCCGCAGATAGTGCTGAGCTGGGGCCACGGTCGCCGCGCCTATCACATTCCCGGGGTACCTGCATGGCTGAGGTTGCCGAAGCACCGGGTTCTACGGATGAATACGACGCATCGTGCGGGCGGTGCGTGTCGTGGCGGCGGGGATGGCGGCGATGGCTGATTGGCGCGTTCGCGGCGCCTGAGCAAGCCGAGGATTCGCGACCGCGGACGAGGATCGCATAATCGAGTGGGGCCACGAACGAGCCCACCTCTTCATCGTGATCCGGTCCTGCCGGACGCTGGAATGTCTATCGGCACGACCAGGCCGCGCAGCTATCCGCCGCCTGGCCAGGCGGGAAGCGCCAAAGCGGCGATGTTCGAAGGCGACATGTGACCTTCCGACGGGTTCATCCATCATCGGCGACCACTGGCACGACCGCTGGGAACACTTCCTTCCTCCTCGACTACCTCGAATCAAACATGCCCAGCGCTACCGCGTGCATGGTCGGCGCGGGGAGACATTCCCATCTGCGGCACCCAACCGCGGCGATCGGTGCGCTGCCATATCGGCAATCCGCGGCACGGACAAGCCCTGGTTCAACAAACAGAACATCGACTGACCTGGGGCTGCATCTCCATCGATTAGCGAGAACGCGCAGACCTGGCGACGCTCGCCCGCCGGCACCCTCAACCTGATCCCCGAGTGACGCGCGGCCGTCAGCGCTCGCCGATCGATAGGTGGCGCTGCGCACCCGGCCGTCGCGGTGTGGACGGTCCGGCGGCAGTGGTCGCCAGACGCCCGGGAGCAGATGCAGCCCGCGCCTCGGCGCCGAAAGGCGGTGATGTCGCCGTCGACGATCCACAGGTTTCCTGTCACGGTCGTGGCTGCGGCGCGGCAGCAGGTCCGCGCGTCGGACTACAGACGTCGAAGCCCTCCCCTTCGAGCCGCTGGCGCAGCGCCGATTCGACGGGGGTTCCTGACCGGCCCAGGAATGCGCTCTTCGAGCTTCATCGGCCGGTCTGCGTGGCCGCGCACCACCAGCAGCCGTCACGGTCTGGCTGAAGGCCAGGAAATGATCCGGCGCTGGCCAACACGACGTGCTTCGCCCGCGTCGAGCCGGGGCAGCTCTCCAGCCATCGGGCGCGGGCAGAACCCGTCGCGGTCGCCAACGATCACGGTGGAAAGACGGCGTGAGGCCCGGCGCGAAATCCTGGCCGAGCACGCGCAGCGGCGGCGATTGCGATCACCTGCCGGACATCGGCGTCGATCCGATCCGCCGCGCCGCGCCCCGACCCAGGCGCTGGAACGAGGCCGATCATGGCGAGGGGCGCTCGCCGGCAAAGGCGTCGCGGAGCGCGTGACGCCGGCAACCCATCGCCGATCTCCCGGCGCTGCCGCTGTGCGGCTGCCGCTCGACCTGACGCCGCCAGGTTGAACCGAGGCGTCGAAGCCGGCGTGCCGAGATGAACCATCGCAACGCCGCCAGCACGACAGCTTGAGCCAGATGTCGCCGCCGTACTCCGCGCGGATGACAGACCACGGCACCACGAGGTGGTCCGGAGGCAGTTGGGCGGAGCCGCCTCGAGGAGCGAGGCGCGCCGCGATGGTGAGCGTGCGCCCGACAGGGTCAGGTGAGCGTGCCACCGCATCATCAGGTGCTATCGCCTTCGATGCTGCTGGCTCGCGAAGGCTTCGCCCCGTTCAGCCCTGCCGCCATCCATGGCGAGAAGTCGGCCAGCCATCTTTGACGATGGCGGCGCCTGGCCGTTGAACGACATCTCCACCTTGAATGGGTCCCTCCTCGCCATCGCGCGCCAGCTCCTGCGCGACGGTGCCCTTCAGCACATCTTGGCGCGACCGCTGGTGTCGGGCGGCCCGGGCGGCTCGCGGGCAGCAGGTGGGCGCGGCGTTGTTGCGCGAGTTGATGGCGTCGAGGAAGTCGGGCCGCCGTGAGCTCGAAGGTGAGGACGGCGTCGTCCTTTGCCCTGCTTCGCGGTGATGGCGCCATCCTGATGCGATCGCCATCTGCCGCTGCCGTCGCCGCTGACGAGGTACTGCATGGTGAAGTCCTGCGGATTACCGGCGTTGCCGGCCTCGTGCTGGGTGCTGGCGAGGTCTGGGGAGCAGCTGCCTGAAGAACTGCTGCAGCGTGACCTGTTCCCCGCCATGGAATTCGACTCTTCAAACCCAGGTAACACCAGGCTGTCGTAATAGTAAATGCGCCCTGGTGGGGATCGAACCCGGTTCGCTTCATCGGCGCGCGCCGCGCCTGGCAAGGCAGTTTCCGGCATCGCAGAGCGAACCCGGCGTCCAACGGCAGGGGGACCGCTCACCACCCGGCCATCATCGCTTCGTACTGGTCTCGGTTCCGGCAGCCAGTCGCTCATATGGCGTTCCCGACCGACCACGATCTCCAATCTGCCGCTGGGCAGCGTGACCGCGCCGGGATGCGCCGGCTTGAGCGGAATCACCACCACCGCCTCGCGCGACAGGCCGAGGCGGTCGAGGCATCCGGGAAGATGCGCGCTGATCAAAGTTAAATACGCAACCGTGAACCAGGCTACA